>Ga0115000_10000013_pt1 | contig 155534 bp, 137 predicted proteins | sample ArcticOcean_MG_C_6_FD_89690 | JGI IMG/M metagenome (GOLD analysis project Ga0115000, IMG submission 89690) | Marine microbial communities from western Arctic Ocean - ArcticOcean_MG_CB8_128 | ecosystem: Environmental > Aquatic > Marine > Oceanic | place: Arctic Ocean: Canada Basin | collected... | reverse complement strand
TGCTGGTTCAGTACTAACCGACTCGGCTGCGGGTGCTTCTGCGGGTGCTGGTTCAGTACTAACCGACTCGGCTGCGGGTGCTTCTGCGGGTGCTGCTGCGGGTGCTGGTTCAGTACTAACCGACTCGGCTGCGGGTGCTTCTGCGGGTGCAGGTTCTGAGGCCTCAGTCTGAGGTGTCTGGTGCTCTGCAGCGGCCTGATCAGCTGGCTGTTCGGCGTCGGTTGATTCTGGTGTGTCTGAAATAGTCATAAGGAGAGCGGCCTTCTCGCCGCGTGTGGCGTGCTTCGTTTCGGAGGCGCACCGTGGTCTGGTTGGCTCGACCGTGTGCCGGATGACACACAGCATGTGTTGGCACCTATGGTGCCACCGGATTCCACATTTGTGAAGTCCCTTTTGCTCGACGCTATCGGACTACCCGTTTGAGTACTCGTCGCGATAGGTGCTGATCCGGCGCAGCAGGCTTTGATACAGACAGATCCATGTGCTTTACCGTAGATCCATCTTTTGGCTGAGATAACCCGCAACGCAGCTGAGATAACCCGCAACACAGGTGAGTAGCTGTGCAGCGGATGCAATGGCGCTGGCCCGGCGACGGGTAGCTCGACGAGGATGCGGCGGGCGGATTCTCAGTTGCCGGCAAGCGCCTCAACAACGGGCGCGAAGGCTTCCATATCTTGGCCATCGATCGACACGAAACTGATTCCCCAACGATCGCGCCAGTGTTGGACTTCGTCGATGCATTGCTGCGTGGAACCAACAAGTGCATGTGGCGATTCAAGTGCTTCGTCCGGAGTAATACCAAGCAACGGTGCCAGCTCGGCCGCGACCTTGTCTCGGTCGTCGGTGATCATCGTCAGGTGAATGCGCGTCTGCAATTCGATGCTGTCAAGGCGAGTGCCAGCACCGTCGCTGATCCAGTCGAGCTTCTGATCGGTCTTCTCGGCGGTAGCGGTTCGGCCGGCTCGTTCATCGATCACACCAGCGGTCAGTCCCGGGTTGAACCCAACAATGTCTGCCTTTTCGCCGGCCAACGTCAACATCTTCTGCTTGCCGCCAGCGAGCATCAGCGGGATCCCGCCAGCCTGGACTGGTAGCGGCGCCGACAGAGAACCGGTGATTGAATAAAACTCGCTGTCGATGGTGACCTCGTCGCCTGCCAGCAGGGCTCGCAATATGTCGACTGACTCGCTCAGACGCCGGATGCGCATACCGGGGCTGTCGTACCGGATGCCAGCCTGCTCATAGTCTGTGATCATCCAGCCAGCGCCAAGACCGAACTCCAAGCGACCACCAGATAGAGCATCGATCGAGGCGAGCTCTTTGGCTAACACCATTGGCTCGCGATAGTCGTTCGCCAACACCAGGGGGAGGACGCGAAGCGTGGTGGTCGCTACCGCCGCTGCGGTGAGTCCAATAAGCGGAGCGGGTTGATCGGTGAAGTGATCGGGCAGCGTCACCGTGTTAAAACCAAGCTCTTCAGCACGCTGAGCGCTTGTCACCAGATCAGCGGTGTCTAGTCCGCCCAAGGATGCGCTGAAACGAAAGGGGTGAGTCATGCGCCGACTCTACAGATGAGCGCTGCTGGGACAGACTGATTTCTACGAGCTAGCTCAGTGAAAGCAGAGCGTTCTCGATGACATATCGGAACGCAACCTGGCCTTGTCCCTGTAGATGTGTGGCGTCGTCGATGAAGTATTCGGGATGCGGTGTCGAGGCGGTGTACCAATCGATCAGTCGAGCATTCGCGGCGTAACGATTCACGTTGCGTTCGAGCATGCCGTTGACCTCGCCTTCCCACACCACAGGTGCGTGAATGTTGACGAAGATGACGAGTCTCGTGCCTGTGAGAGCGTTCATCACACCGTCGAACATGGCAGGGGTGAAGCTTCCATTGTTTCCTAAATGGATCACGACAACGTCGTTCGCTAAGCCTTGGGACCGCATCTGACGCAGCTCGCTTTCGAGGTCCCACCATTGACGGCCGGTCCGGCCGTCGACGGTGACCTGCGGAGCGATGCGATAGAGCTGGGCCTGGGCGCTTTCGACAACGGAGTCACCAACGATATGTATGCGCGATGCAGCGATGTCGAACGGAGCGCTGAGCGGCGGCGGTGGGGGGAGCGCCGGCTGGGTCGGCGTGGGTTCAGGCGTTGACTGGACCGGCTCATTTAGGGCGAAGTTGCCGTCGACGAGGGTGGCTGCCTCTGTTGGAATAGTGGGTGTTGGATGGGGACCCGGAGTCGGGGTGTTGACTGCGGTGGGGCTGGCACCTGGATCGCCAGCGGGTCTCGTGCCAGCGTTGGCATCTTGGTCCGCAACGGTCGACCTGATGCCGACCTGGGTTGTTGGTGTGCGATCAACAGTGGGGATAGCAGCGGCGATAGCAGCGGTGGCGAGGATCAATCCAAGCGCGCCGGTAGTGATCAGAATGATGCCGCGAGGGGTTCGCACCGCAGCTAGCGCTGGGGCCCAAAATCGGCGTTGGCGTATCGGTGACTCGATCAGCCGATACGACAGTTCAACCAGGCCCATTGTCAGCACGAGTCGGATGAGTAGTAGCGGGTATCCATCGATATCCACGTCGACACGTGGGCGGGTGAGCTGGAACACCGGCCAGTGCCAGAGATAGATGCCGTAGGAGCGAGTGCCGATCCAGCGCATGACTGGGTTACCCAGCGCCCAGCCCAGTCGACTGCCGGGCATGGCCACGGCTGTGATCGCGATCAAGGTGCATACAGATAGTGCTAAGAAGCCCCCGTGATAGAGCCGGGTGTAGTTTGCCCATTCGATCACGCGGTCGGTGAAGAGATAGTTCATCACGACAACAAGAACCAGCGCTGCCAGGCCTACTGCATCGAGGAGCCATCGAGCGACGCGACCCGGGTTCCATGACCGTTCGCTGCTGGGTCGCCGCCAGGTCAGAGCGAGCGTTGCGCCGACGAGTAATGCGGCGGCTCGAGCATCCGTCCGGTAGTACACGCTGGTTACATCGCCGTATTGCTCGACACCATCGAACAGTCGCCACAAGATGGCAGTCGACGCCGCAACACCTGCGACCGTCAGCGCCAGGAGTAACCGGCGGCCACCCAAGCGAAGCGAGACGGCAACGAGAATCGGCCACAGCAAATAGAACTGCTCTTCGATTGCCAACGACCAGAGGTGTCGAAGCAGCGATGGCCGGCCAGCAGCATCAAAATACGACTCATCACTAGCGATGAGCAGCCAATTGCTGACATAGAAAAGCGCACCAAAAACTTCGCTGCGAACTTTGGCGATCGCATCGTCTGTGAACAGCGTTGCTAAAACAACCATGCCGGCCAAGAACAGGTACAGGGCCGGAAGCAGGCGACGCGCTCGCCTGATCCAAAAATCCTTTAGGTCTATACGTCCGCTGGACTCGTGTTCGCTTAGCAATAGCGATGTGATCAAAAATCCGGAGATTACGAAGAACATCTCGACGCCTAGAAAGCCGCCCTGGGGTTCGAGGAACGAGGCAATTCCAGTTAGGTCTTGGCTGTGATAGAGAACAACCGCGATGACCGCCAGAGCGCGCAAGCCATCGATTCCTGGCATGTATGGCAGGCCTGGTCGGGTGGTCGCTGGCTTCTTAGGTTGTGAATACGATGACACGGAACGTCGGGAGTCTTGGGGTTCGGGAAGACGGGACCGGATTGCTTGCAAGCGAGGCCCACCACTTACACTAGAGCGTCAATAATAACATGCTGAGTCGCGTTGAGCATGCAATGAAATCGCCATGGTCCTGCAGCGATTGGGTCACTGTTGCGGGTGTTCCCCCAGCCCGATGTTGGGGCATGCGTGGCTCAGGGGGAGTAAAAGTTTCCGGGCGCACGAATTCCCCGAACGATTGCGCGTCGAATGCCAGTGGGCCGTTCTATGTTGGGGCGATGACCGACCAACTCGCTGATTTCGATCTGCGACCCATGCGCTTTGGTGACTCGACCTATGACGTGTACATAGCTGGCTCGGGCCCGGCTGTGGTCGTGTTTCCCGAGATCCCGGGTATCACACCCGACGTCGCCGACTTTGGCCGCCGAGTGATCCAGGCTGGTTTCACTGTGTACGTTGCATCGTTGTTCGGTGAGCCTGGAAAAGCCTTTTCGGGCAGGTACGCCGGCACGACATTGGCTAAGCAATGTGTCCGCCGTGAATTCCTTGCGTTTGCCCGCAACAAGCGAGCGCCGATTACTGCGTGGATGCGCAGCCTGGCCACTCGAGCCCATCGTGAGTGCGGTGGACCAGGTGTCGGAGTCGTGGGCATGTGTTTCACCGGCAACTTTGCGCTGGGACTTGCTGTTGATCCTGCGGTGCTTGTGCCGGTGATGAGCCAACCGAGTATGCCATTTGCCATCTCGAAGAAGCACCGCTCGGATCTACACGTTGCGCCCGACGATCTGGCGCAGATCAAACGCCGAGTTGTCGACGAGGACCTGTGCGTGATCGGGTTTCGTTTCACCGCTGACCGGCTGGTACCGGCCGAGCGGTTCGAGCGTTTGCGCCACGAGTTCGGCGATGCCTTTATTGGGGTCGAGATTGATTCCGGCAAAGGGAATGAACACGGCTTCGCCAAAAAGGCGCACTCGGTTCTCACGGCCGAGTATTCCGCCGAACCTAATCATCCGACGAACCAAGCGATGGAACTCGTGCTCGATCATTTCCGACAGAAGCTTCAGCCATGAGCGTTGAAATTCTCGACGGGCTTAATCCCGACCAAGAAGAAGCGGTGCTGCACGACACCGGACCGTTGCTGGTGGTGGCCGGTGCAGGATCTGGCAAAACCCGGGTGCTGACGCATCGCATTGCCCGATTAGTTCAGGAACAAGGCGTGTCCCCATTCGCCATCTTGGCGATTACGTTCACCAACAAGGCCGCAAGCGAAATGCGCAGCCGTGTCGAAGGGCTGATCGGTTCGGTCGCACAACGCATGTGGGTGTCCACTTTCCACTCAGCTTGTGTGCGTATTTTACGGCGCGAGGCCAAGGTCATTGGCTACCCGTCATCGTTCACGATCTATGACCATGCCGACGCGGTCCGTCTGACCAGCTACGTCTTGCGGGATCTGAACATCGATTCCAAGAGCAACCCGCCGCGCTCGGTTCATTCGACAATCAGTGCGGCCAAGAACGAGGGTCGCACCGCTGCCGAATACCTTGCTATGGCCGGCTCGACCCACGAACGTCGTATCGGTGAGGTCTTCGAGGAATACCAGCGCCGTCTGAAGGCCGCCGGTGCCATGGACTTCGATGACCTGCTCAGCGTCACTGTGCAGCTCTTCAAGAGCAATCCCGATGTTCTCGAAACTTGGCAGCGTCGGTTTGAATACATCCTGGTCGACGAGTACCAGGACACGAACCCAGTGCAGAACGAACTCGTGCTACTGCTTGCGAGCGCAGCGGGCAACGTGTGCGTGGTGGGCGATGCAGATCAGTCGATTTATCGCTTTCGCAAGGCTGATATTCGCAACATCCTGGAGTTCGAAAAAGCGTTTCCTCAGGCGACCACCGTTGTGCTTGAGCAGAACTACCGCTCGACGCAGAACATCCTCGACGCTGCCAATGCGGTGATCGACAACAACCCTGACCGTGCCCCCAAGCGGTTGTGGACCGAGCAGGGTCCTGGCGAACTGATCGTGCGCTATCACGCCGAAGACGAGATCGACGAAGCCACCTGGGTTTGTAACCGACTCTCACTGCTGCACAGCCGTGAGCACTACCGGTGGGGTGAGATGGCAATATTTTACCGCACCAACGCTCAGTCTCGGGTACTCGAAGAGCGCCTGATGCGCAATGGCATCCCCTACAAGGTGATCGGCGGCACTCGTTTCTATGACCGCAAAGAGATCAAGGATGCCATGGCCTATCTCAAGGCTGTGATCAATCCGACTGACGAAGTCAGCGTTAAACGCGTCTTGAACACGCCTCGCCGTGGAGTCGGAGACGGATCAATAGCGAAGCTCGATCTGTGGGCGGCCCAGCACGGGCTCACATTTATCGAGGCGGCTAAGAGGGCACCTGAGGCGGGGGTTTCGGGCAAAGCCATCACGGGGATTACCAGGTTCCTAAACCTGCTGGCCACAGCTGAAGACCAGCTAGCCCAAGGCCCTGCCGATGTGCTCGACCACCTACTTGACGTATCTGGTTACCGGGCGGCTCTCGAAGCCGAACGCAGCGTGGAGGCCGATGGTCGACTCGAGAACCTGGGCGAGCTCTTGGGCGCAGCGCAGGATTTCGGCGATATCAACGAGTTCCTAGAACAAGTAGCGCTCGTAGCGGACACCGACTCGCTCGAAGAGGAAGAAGAGTCGTCGGTGGTCCTGATGACCCTGCACTCAGCCAAGGGACTCGAGTACCCGGTTGTCTTCGTAATCGGGATGGAAGATGGTATTTTCCCTCACATGCGCAGCATCGGCGATCCCGATGAACTCGAAGAAGAACGCCGCCTCGCTTACGTGGGCATCACTCGTGCCGAGCAACGGTTGCATCTCAGCCATGCCGCTTCTCGAAACCTGTACGGCTCGAATCAGTACAACCCTCCAAGCCGGTTCCTCGACGAGATCCCGGCCGAGTTGGTCGACGAAGAAGAGTCGACCGCTTCTCGTCGTCGCAGCAGTTCTGGAGGCGGCCAAGGTCGATGGAACCAGAGTCGCGATTGGAAAGTCGACCAGGCGATGAGTGCAGGAGGACGGCGCGAGTCGCTAGGCACGGGGATTGCAGATCCGACCCCAGCGGCGCGAGCTACCACTGGTGCTCACGAAATCGGCCTCAAGGTTGGAGATGACGTTACACACTCGAGCTGGGGTGACGGCGTGATCATCCTGATTGAAGGGCAGGGTGAAAAGGCCGAGGCGGTCGTGCGCTTCCCGTCGGTGGGCGAAAAGCGCGTCCTCCTCTCGTGGACCCCACTTGAAAGGGTCACATAACTGTTGCACCTGGTGTCAGGGTTTTGAGTGTGTCGGTTCGTGATTCCAGGTGCGGTGGTAGGGCGGGTGAAGGCCGTACGATCAGGACATGGTGGATGTTACTGACCCTGTCTATATCGCTGGCCCGTTGTTCGACGAAGGCGAACGGTGGTGGATCGAACAGGTCGAGGCCACGGTTGCCGCTGCAGGCTTTTCGACGTTTCTGCCGCACCGCGACAACCCGCCGAAGACGGCCGAGACCGTGGGCCAGATTTTTGCCAACAATGTAGGAGGCATTGATCGAGCCTCGATCGTGGTTGCCAGTTTGAACGGCGTGACCACCGACGACGGCACCGCGTGGGAAATCGGCTACGCCTTTGCTTCGAACACGTACATCATTGGGCTACATACTGACTGGCGCCGCCGTTTCGACGACGAGGTCGTGAACCTGATGATCGAGCGGTCCTGCGACGCTATGGTTCGCTCGCTCGATGAGCTAACAAGACACCTCGCAGGCTGGGAAGCGTCCCCCTGCTAATAGCTGGGACATTCTGACCTGCACGCTCGACGAGAGAGGCCATGGTCGGTAGCGGCGAAGCCGTGTGGCCTTGTCGAGATCATCGGTGAATTGCTCAGTGCGGCTGAGTGGCGTCGATGCACCCGCGGTTTGGGCACTGCGGCGCTCGGGCACGGGGTGCTCGGGCATGACGGCCTGAACACTTCGAGTTCAGGCCAGCGGTTTAGCGCTCCAAGAACGCCAGGCGTTCGGCTCGATCGAGATAACAACGCCTTGCGGTCGATCAACCTGATACTGCTCATATTTAGCAGCGAGTGCATCAAGCGCAGCCTCATAGGCCACGCCGCTGTTCAAAGTGGTGGCGATGCCATCAGAGCGGACCCACCAAAGCTGGGACCAATCGTCGTCATATTGGTCGACCACGAGTGAGACTCGAGGGTTTGTTGCGATGTTGTCGAGTCGGCGTAACGCCATGGTCGACTTTGGTTTGGCATCGATGGCCGAGACGATCGTCCTGTCGTCCAGTAGTGCAAAGCAGCACGGCACGATATGGGCAGCACCATCGGTAGTGACCGTCGCAAGCCGGGCGACGCGAGCCGAGGCGAATCGATGTTCTTGCTCGTCGATGTCTATGAGTTCATCCAATCAAAGGTAGTGCCTTCGCCCAGTGGCGGGAAGGTGACTTGGCGCTTCTCTAGAAAGCTAGCAATACCTTCCACGACGTCGGAACCTGTGAGTGATTCTCGCATTAGGCCTTCGGCATGGTTGGTAGCGTCATGGTTCGACATCGCTGGTTCGTTGTTGACTTGATATTTGATGGTCGCCATAGATGCAGGCGATACGTTCGCTGCCAGGTCGGTGGCATAGCCGGTGACATGCGGCATTAGATCGTCAGTTTCGAACGCTGCAGAGATGATGCCCAGTTCGGCGGCCTCGTCGCCTTGGACGACTCGAGCCGAGAGCAGCAAATCCATCGCTACCTGGCGGCCGGCGATCGAATCCAGTAACCAGGCCATGCCGTATTCGCTAATCAGTCCACGACGAGAGAACGCTGTTGTGAACTTGGCCTTCTTGGTGGCGAATCGCAGATCGCATTGCAGCGCATAGGCCAACCCGACGCCAGCGCATGCACCGTTGATGGCGGCGATCATCGGCTTGCCGATATCGAGTGGTGTGGTGCGAGCAAACTCGGCGTTTGGTAGGGAATGATCGCCTGGTCCAGCGCGGTGAGCTAGATCAGCACCGGGGCAAAAGGCACGTCCTGCGCCGGTGAGCACGATGACGCGCACGTCGTCGTCGGCTTCGGCTTGCAGCAGTCGCTGGAAGTACGCGACCTCCATGTTGCCGGTCATGCCATTCATAGAATCGGGTCGATTGAATGTCAGAGTGGCGATGCCATCGCTGACATTGTAGGTACATAGGTCTTCAGCCATGGCCCCACGTTAGGCCCCTAGTACGGCTCGTCCCCAGACCGCATCTACAGCCTGGCCCCGTCAGTCAGAGCAGGGCTTTGGCCGCGGCCAACACGACCTGTACGGCGTTGGCCTCAGCCGAAGCGATGGTTGCTTCGTCAGGTGTCTCCTGCTGGTGGCGATTGACCAGCACGCCAGTGACACACCCGGCCCGCCAATCTTGGGTTGCGCACATAGTCAACAGGGTCGACGATTCCATCTCGTAGTTCAGCACGCCGAGCGATTGCCATTCTTCGGCGCTGCCGCGAAAACGTGGAAGTACCCGACCCGAGACGGTGTCATAACGCTCTTGTCCAGAGTAGAAGGTGTCGGACGATGCGGTGATGCCGACGTGGTGCACAAGACCGAGTTGTTCAGCGGCGTTGACCAGCGCCGACGTGCATTCGAAGTTCGAGGCCGCCGGATATTCGATGGGAGCGAAATGGGTACTCGCACCGTCGAGTCGCACCGATGCTTGGGTGACGATCACATCACCGACGGCGATGTCAGGCTGGATAGCTCCAGTGGTCCCAACCCGAAGGAAAGTGCGAACGCCGAGTTGGGCAAGCTCTTCAACCGCAATGGATGTAGAAGGGCCACCAATACCGGTCGAGCAGACCACCACGGGCCTGCCCTCGATGTGACCGAGCCAACTCGTGTACTCGCGTTTGCTAGCGAGGAAGACGGGGTCATCCATATGTTCGGCAATCAACTCGCTTCGGGCCGGGTCGCCCGGGACGATCGCCAGCGTGGCGCCCTTCAACATTTTACGGGTTAAATCAAGATGGAACACCTCTGTCATCGCTTGATGCTAGACCCAGCCCAGAAGGTGAACAGTGTGCGGTGCTAGCTCGGGGGCGTTCCGCCTGTGAGAGCGTCGGCTGGGGATCGGTGTCACCAGCAAAAGTTTGAGGGACTAACTCTTGGATTCAGGCAGGTGTTACTCGCAACGGCAGGGGAGCAGCGGAGTTCAAGTTCGGCAGAGATCGTGTGCCCGGCTCGTTCATCGGTGGAATGGCGGTCGTATTCGGGTAGCTCGTGGTGTCGGCAATGGCGACGGTTGGGCAGACTCGGTGCTCCTCGTATTTGCCTGCACTGGCGAAGTATTCGTTTTGGTGAGAGAGGGTTCGGCTGAATCCATCTCGTTCGTGGAAGGGTCGGGCGCTGTTGGGTTTGATAACGAGGGCGACATAAACCGGCCACAGCCCACCGTGTCGACAGCGATGAGAAGCCCAAGCCGTACGTGTTTTCGCCCACCAGGCGGACAACGTTTGAATTTTTAAGTGATGGGACGAACTAGCGGGCGGGGCAGGCTCAGGCGTTACTCGCCGGTGTCGGTTTCGGTCGAGGCAGCCTCGTCGGCCCGGAAGTCGATGGAAATGCGACCTTCTTCGATCTCGACCGGATAGTCCGGTTGACCAAAGCCAGTGGGTGGGATTTCAGCATCGTCACAGGAATCGCGGAATACCTGGCCGGCCACATTCCATTCGAGCTGACACTCGTTTGGTTGTCCGGGGCGGATCAGGTCGAAGGCATACCAGCCGACCAGGTCGTCGTCGCCTAGGTGCTGCAGAATAATGTTTCGACGACCGCCGATGAGGTCTGCGTATCTGATGGGGCCGTTCTGGCGGATTTCGTCGGCGATGATGTCGGTGCGACCGGCTTCGAAGGTGTCGTCGCCCAGTGCAATCTCGACAGCTCCGCGATCGGTGAACCACAGGACAAGTAGCAGGAAGCCCACGGCGGCACCCACAGCGGCCACTCCCAGGGTGACGGCCTTGAACGTTTGCCGTGGGTCTCGTTGTTCAACTGGCACAGTTACAAGTTATCTGGCCCTATCGCAGTCGAGTCCTTCGGCCGCCACAGTGGGGTTCATCCAACCAACTGCGGGACTACAAAAGAAAAGTTCACCTGCTCATTGCTTGAGCTGCCACGCGGTGAAACTAGGATCACTCGGGCGCCTCGCCATCTAACCACCCGGCGACGTCGTTTTCTCCAACCCCTTGCCAAAGGAGCTGTGGTGGATCTGTTCGAGTATCAGGGCAAACAATTCTTCGCCCAATACGGCATGCCAATTTCGGCTGGCGAAGTTGTCTTTTCCGTCGATGAAGCGCTGGCAGCCGCCGAGCGCCTAGGCACCCCAGTGATGGTCAAGTCACAGGTGCTGACCGGCGGCCGGGGCAAGTTGGGCGGCATCAAGTTCGCCCCCGACATGGATGCAGTGCGCGAGCACGCAACCAACATCTTGGGTCTAGACATCAAAGGTCACATCGTCGAACGACTATGGATCGAAGCGGCCTCGGATATCGCCGAGGAGTATTACATGAGCTTCACGCTCGATCGTGCGGCGAAGAAGCACCTGGGCATGCTCAGCGCCGAAGGCGGCATGGATATCGAAGAAGTCGCAGCGTCGACTCCGGAGAAGATCAGCAAGATTTGGGTCGACCCAGTTGACGGCTTGACCGACGAGGTTGCAGCGCAGTGGGTCGACGGTGCGAACCTGAACCCCGACGCACGCGAAGGCGCAATCGCTATCGCCAAGCAGCTTTACGCCAGCTACACCGAAGGTGATGCCGACCTGGTCGAGATCAACCCGTTGATCCTGACGCCCGAGGGCAAGGTCCACGTTCTCGATTCCAAGGTCACGCTCGATGTAAACGCTGAGTTCCGTCACGCTGACTACGCCCAGTTTGACGAGACTCAGACCCGCGACGAGCGCGAAGAAGCAGCGCACGCCAAGGGCCTGCAATACGTCGGGCTCGACGGCACAGTCGGTGTTATCGCTAACGGCGCCGGTCTGGCCATGAGCACACTTGATGTGATCAACCAGGTTGGCGGCAAGCCCGCTAACTTCCTAGACATCGGTGGTGGCGCAAACGCTGACGTGATGTCTAGCGCACTCCAGGTCATAAACGACGACAAGAATGTCAAGTCGATCTTCATCAACATCTTCGGTGGCATCACCCGAGGCGAAGAAGTTGCCAACGGGATCCTCGAAGCAATGAAGCGCGTCAAGATCGATTCACCGATCGTGATCCGCTTAGACGGCACCAATGCCGATGAAGGCCGGGCCATTCTGGCACCCGAGCTGAACGACATGTTGATGATGGAAACGACGATGCTCGACGCGGCCCGCAAGGCCAGCGAACTCGCAGCAGGCTGAAAGGGATCGAACAATGGCAATTTTTGTAGACGAGAACACCAAGGTCATCTACCAAGGCTTGACCGGGCGTCAGGGCAGCTACTACGGCGGCCTCAATGCCGAATACGGCACGCAGGTCGTTGCCGGTACACATCCAAAGAAGGCGGGCACTGACGTAAATGGCGTGCCGGTCTACGCGTCGGTCGCTGAGGCTGTCGAAGCAACTGGCGCTACCGCTAGTTGCATCTTCATCCCTGCACCGGGCGTAAAAGATGCCGTGATGGAAGCTGCCGAAGGTGGCATTAAGTTCATCGTGGCTATCACCGAAGGTGTGCCAGCGCATGACGAGGCTTGGTTCTTCAACAAGCTCAAACGTGACCACCCAGACGTGCAACTGTTGGGTCCTAACTGCCCCGGCATCATCAGCCCCGGTAAGTGCAACATCGGTATTACCGCTGGTCACATCGCCAAGCCCGGGGGTCCTGTTGGCATCGTGAGCCGCTCAGGAACACTGACCTATCAGGCGCTGTACGAACTTCAGCAGAAAGATATCGGCGTCACCACATGCGTTGGTATCGGCGGCGACCCTGTTCCCGGAACCAGCTTCATCGACTGCCTTGCGGCCTTCGAAGCTGACCCGGAGACCAAGGCGATCATGATGATCGGCGAAATCGGCGGCTCCGCCGAAGAAGAAGCCGCCGAGTACATCAAGAATCACGTGACGAAGCCAGTGTCCAGCTATGTCGCTGGCGTGACGGCCCCTCCCGGAAAAAAAATGGGCCACGCAGGCGCCATCGTCTCCGGCGGCAAAGGCACCGCCGACGCCAAGATGGAAGCGCTGCGAGATGCAGGAGTAAAGGTCGGTCTCAATCCAACCGAGGCCGGCGAGCTCATGGCAGAAATCGTCGCCGGGCTTTAACTCCGGGCTTGCGTTGCTGCGCTCTCGCTGTTGGTACGCGGCACGGAGTAGTGCCTGTGCTCTACACGCGGCTCTGTCACTCCGACTGGGTTGAGGATGGAGCGGTGGTCGGTTCGCCGAACTCGTTTATTGGTCTGATGCAAGCCGTTCGCTTCGAAGGGGGCGGCGGCTCGCACCGGATCGCTGGCGTTGTGCGCCGTAACGTGAAATGCAAAATTGCCTAGCGCGAATTGGCCTAGCGGCTTCGTTGTTCGAGTCGTTTGCAGCGATCATGCCGTTTGGGAAACCGCCAGTTCCCAACGTCAGATGCGTTGGAAGTAACACATTTTGGGGCGGAAGCAGACGGAAAAGTGAATGATTTCCTTAGAGGGGAGGTCATTAAATTGCCGTGTTGCCGCTAATGGTGTTGATTTTCAGGCTTTCCAGGTCTTTACGGCCGCCTAAAGCCTGTGTAACCTGAATAGATATGGCCTCTGTAGCTATCCCTTCTGTCGCTCCGGCTGGCGTCGCTCGCTTGGCTAAACGTAACTATGGACGCTTGGTCGAGCAGACGTGGATTTGGTCGGTCGTTGGGTACTCGCTAGTTCGTTTCTTCATTGCCTCGGCATGTTCTCTGAGCATGGGGCAAACGCATGGATCTTCGGGTTAACCGATGTCGGTACGGCTTGGCCATACGGCAAGGCCGCGGCTGTCGTTTGCAGGCGAGCCGGCCAAGGTGATTGGTCTCGGCTGCCTATTCCGCTCACAGCGACCATCGTCATGTTCTTTGCGCCGTATGCCTACCTCTGGTTTGCGGCGGGCGAGATGCCGAGCGGCATGCGATTCGGTCTTGTGACCTGCGTGTCGGTACTTTTCGTAGCTGCCACCGCTGGCGTTTTCACCAAGAGCCGCAATCTGCGCCGAGAAGCTTGTGAAACCGTGATCGATCTCCGACGGCCCACCGATGCAGCCGCCTGCTCATCCCATGCCAAGGTCGGCGAAGATCAGATCATTGACCTGCGCGATAGCGCTCCCACTCATGAGATGTTGATCGATCTTACGGGTGATGTTGTTTCTGTGAAGAGTGCGACACTCAAGAACTAATGCTCTTGCTAGGCGAAAGCGATTTGGGAACCATGCCTCGACTCAGTAGTTGGCGCTAGGTTCATCACGACGCCGTCGACGACCCCCCAAGGACCACTGTGCGTGCACTGCTTTCCGTAAGCGACAAGTCGGGCCTAGTGGCCTTTGCGCAAGGTTTGGACGAGCTTGGTTTTGAGCTCGTTAGCAGCGGAGGTACCTACGCTGCGCTGATTGCGGCGGGGCTTGCTGCCCGTTCCGTAAGCGAGGTGACGGGCGCTGATGAGATGCTCGACGGAAGAGTGAAGACACTCCATCCGGTAATTCATGGCGGAATACTCGCGAATCGCAGCGAGCCCGACCATATGCAGCAGCTTCTTGATCGCGAGATAGCACCAATCGATCTTGTGGTGTCGAACCTGTACCCCTTCGTTTCTGCCCCTGGCATCGAGAATATTGACATCGGTGGACCAACAATGGTGCGGGCCGCAGCGAAGAATCACGATGCAGTGGCCATCGTGGTGAATCCCGCTGACTACGACCAGGTGCTCGAAGCCCTTCGATCAGATGAAGGCCTGACGCCATTGCACCGACGTGCGCTTGCCCGCAAGGCCTTTGCACACACCGCCGCGTACGACGCTGCGATCGTGTCGTGGTTCGATGCCACCGACCCTGACACCGATGATGATTCACTGCCGATGTCCCTACATCTCAGCCTCGACCGGGTACACGATCTCCGCTATGGCGAGAATCCTCACCAGACAGGCGCTCGTTATCGCTTCACACATGGCAGCGGCTGGTGGGACAGCGCAACTATCCACCAAGGCAAAGAGATGTCTTATTTGAATGTGTATGACACCGAGGCAGCCTGGGATCTCGTCAATAGTTTGGCGGCCGATGGGCCAGCGGCGGTCGTGATGAAACATGCGAACCCGTGTGGGGCCGCCCTTGGGTCAACGATCCAGGAGGCCTACGCCCGAGCACATGCTGGCGATACGGTTTCGGCTTTTGGCGGCGTTGTTGCGACGAACCGCGCCGTCAACGCGGCAATGGCTAACGAGCTTGCACCAGTATTTACCGAGGTTGTGGTTGCGCCCAGCTTCGACGCTGAGGCGCTCGAAATCCTCTCGGCCAAGAAGAATTTGCGGCTAGTAGAGGTCGGCGATAGCCCATGGGCACCGCTGCGACTACAGATGCGGTCGGTCGCTGGCGGAATGCTTGTCCAAAACGGCGACTTTTTGCAGCCCGACGTGAGCGAATGGCAAACCGTGACCGAACGTGAGCCAACCGAACAAGAAATGGTAGACCTTGTTTTTGCATGGCGTGTAGCTGCTCGAGTTACGAGCAACACGATTGTGTTGGTCAAGGACGGACAAGCAGTCGGTATTGGTGCTGGGCAACAGAATCGACGTGACGCAGGCGAGATCGCAGCCGAGAAGGCTGCAGGTCGGGCTGTCGGTGGTGCCTGCGCTAGCGATGCGTTCTTCCCATTCCGCGACGGCCTAGACGCGGCAGGGTCTGCCGGGGCGACTGCAGTGGTTCAACCAGGCGGCTCGATTCGCGACGACGAAGTGATCGCAGCGGCTAACGAACAGGGCATGGCCATGGTGTTCACAGGACGGCGTCACTTCCGCCACTAACTAACGATTGGTGTTCTCCACCGGCGGCGTGACTGTATCGCTCAAGTCGATGCTGATCTCGGTGTCGATGGAGCCCATAACGATACCGCGCAGCCGGAGCTGATCTCGTAGCCCGATCTTCTGGCCAGATCCGATACCGACCCGCAGTGCTTCTTGCCTGGAGAACGAACCAAAGACCCGGTCGAAGACGAGAAGTACGTCGCCAAAGTTGGCTTGGTTTTTTGCGCCAAGCATGTGATGCCTGCGATGCAGGTCAGGGGTCGTCAGCAGCCAGCCGATTGGAGTCGAACTCAGTCGTAGATTTGAGTGGGCGATGATCACAGTGACGCGACCCAAGATGATCGCTCCGGCGATATCGACCAACTCCGGACCGAGCACGGTGACCAAGAGGAAGATCGGCAATTGCACGGTCGCAATCTCGATTGGGTGAGAACTCGCCCAACGAGCCGACGTCAGCTTGGTTTGGGCGTGATGGGTAGCGTGATAACGCCACAGGATAGGTACGCGGTGCATCGCAACATGCACCGCAAACGCCACCAGTTCGGCGACCACCAAAGCCAGCACAATCCGCGCAAATAGTGGCCATGAAGAAGGCCACAGGGTTGGAAAATTCAGGCTATTTAGGATCGGCTCTATCGAGAGCACCATGAGTACCTGCAGCACAGGACCGAATATGAAAACTCGAACTGCGACCCAGAATGCGTCGGTCTTGCGGTCGCTTGCATCAGTGACCCAATCAGCTCGATCAGGAGTGACATGTTCGAGAGCGTATATCGCAAGGTTTGCCACTAAAAGCAGGATGGCAGCAGTCTCTAACGGCGCATCAGAACGCGTTGGGAGCGCCCACCATGCGAGAAGGACTGCGACCGTGAATAGCGGCTGGAAGCCGTAGAAGAAGGATGTGCGGAAAACATTCCCACGGAGCGGCACAGAGACTCCTCTGTTCGGTGAGAACGATGTTATCGCAGCCGAAGCGATTGCTGCGAGGCCGAACCAGCCATGAACCGTGCGGTTGATGTCAGCGGTCATGACCGGAACCGATAGCGTCTGGTTTAATGAGCGAAGAGCGTGAAGACCTGACGTTTGCCAAGTACGGCACTGCCGTGCGTGAGTTGGCCCAACTGGTCGCCGATGATGGCTACCAACCCGACATGATCCTGGCGATCGCTCGTGGTGGCTTGTTTGTGGCCGGTTCCTTGGGTTATGCGCTGGGCGTGAAGAATCTTTACGTCATGAATGTCGAGTTCTACACCGGCGTCAACGAGCGCCTCGACGTGCCGGTCATGTTGCCGCCCTACGTTGATTTTGTCGATACCAATGCAGCTCGCATCCTGGTCGCTGACGATGTCGCTGATACCGGGCACACGCTCGAATACGTCCGGTCGTTCTGCGAAGGTAAAGTCGCAGAAGTCCGAACCGCAGTCGTCTACGAAAAGCCGCAGTCGATCGTCAAGTGCGACTATGTATGGAAGCGCACCGACAAGTGGATCGAGTTCCCTTGGTCGAAAGAGCCACCATTGGCCCAAGGGCAAACAACCGTCCTCGACGCTTAGCCGGTAGTCCGGGTAGCAGCCTTTCAGCTCGAACCTTGTCGAAACGCTGCGCTAGAGCCTCTGCTCCTGCAAAGTTTGTTGACCACTAGTAATCAAGAGCCGCTTCACTCATTCTGGCAGAGCCGAACCTTTCGCTGTCCAAGTTGGCGCAGCGTTGCCCGGCTACTCGTCAGAATTGTCTCGAAGCCATGCCTGGAGTTGGGCGGCAAGTTCGTCACCCGAGGGTAAAAGGTCATCTGAATTGTCTATGAGTGCTTCTAGCTGCTGCACATAACCGCGCATCTTGTCATCGCTTGCGACGGCAGCGTCGACCTTCGTTCGCCATGCTGCGGCGTCAGCGTTGAAGCTGTCGTGGCCAGTCTGGATACCGGTAACCAACTCGAGCCGGGCAAGTAGAGATCTCGTTGCTTCCGCATTGGGCGCCTGCGTCACATAATGCGGGACCGAGACGCGTAGCGAGATGACAGCCAGGCCAGCCTCGTGAAGATGAACGTGTAGGGCGCCAACAAGACCCGTTGGCCCTTGATAGGACGGACGTCCAAGACCAAGCCGCTGAGCAAGCACAGGATCGCTGGCTGAGCCAACAACACCAAGCGCACGCGTATGAGGCGCCTGGCCAGCCATGGCGCCAAGCGTGACGACGAGCCGGGCCCCGCTCTCCTGGGCTATCTCTCCGACCGCTTCGGCGAAGGTTCGCCAGCGAAGGTGTGGCTCGATCCCTGAAATCGTGACGAGTGACGAGACATTACCGTCGAGCGTCAGCTCATAGGCGTCGTTCTCCGGCCAGCTGAGCGACCGGGTGCCGCTGCTATCGAGCGAGACGACGGGACGCTGTTGGGTGAAGTCAAAGAACACCTCGGGATCGATCGACGCGATCTTCACACGGTTGCTTGCACGCTCGACCAAATGGGTCACTGCGTCAGTCGCTGCACCAGCAATATCGAATAGCCCCTCTAAGGCCATGACGAGAATTGGTGCGTCCGCCGAGGACTGGGCGTTCCAATTTACATGACTTGATGTATCGCTGCTCACGCGGTTGGGTCAGTGTTCAACGGAGCACGGCCATTTGAAAAGGTCCTGCAAAAATCATGTTTGGCTCTGATAATGAGCTCGTTTACCATCCTTTAATCGTAGGTCCGAACACGAGACTGGTCGGTGATCAATCAGGAGAATTGCTGAGGTGCCACGTTCAGGAGTGCTCGACGCCGTACGATCAGTGTGTGGCTTCGATGTTTGACACGATTGCTGACATGCTGCGCGGATCGGCTCCGGACGATCTCGCGCATGCCCTCGGCACCGATCGCACCCAGACCCGACGGGCGATGGAGATTGGACTTCCCGCGCTGATCGCTGGGCTCCGCGACAAGACTCTGGAACCAGGTGGCGCGCAGAATTTAGCGTCCATGCTCGGTGAACCAGGTTCTGGGGTGCCTGACGATCTTGATGCATATATCGCAGCTGGTGACCCTGCACAGGGTGCCGCCATGCTCGATGTAGCGTTCGGCGATCGGGGCGAGTCATCGCTAGCCGCTCTCAGCTCGGCATCAGGGTTGAGTACCCGACTGCTGGCCCAAGTCATGTCGGTGTTGGCGCCGCTAGCCACCGGCACTGTTGCGTCCTACGCGGACCGCAGCACTGATGGCCTGCGCTCTTATCTTGCCGATGCCGTCGAGGACCTCGAGGGTAAAGGTTTCGGCCGCGTCGTCGAGCTCGTGAGCCCCGCAGCGATGGAGATGCCCGACACGGTGAACAGCTCAGAGCCAGCGGTCGATCCGATCGTCGGCCAAAGCGAGATCGATCTTCCAGGAACGCACCTGTCTGACCTTGATCTCCCCGATCTCAGCGATTCGGGCATTGTTGATTCAGGCACTGCCGAAGCGGACCTGCCCTCTGCAGCTTCGATGGTCGACGGCGATATTGACATGGTTCTCGATCCAGGCGCCGAGGTGATCCTCGACGATGACGTTGCCACGGTGGTCGAGGGTGTCTTCGCAGACTCTGCTGACGACTTCCCGTCACTTCACGAGCCCGAACTGGGCATGGGTGAAGCGACCGAGGCGATTGAAATCGGTGGATCGTTACCCGGTTTCGATACCGAAGTGGCAAACGTGGCCCCTGCAGGTGTTGTTATCACAGGTGATTCCGCTAGCACTGACGCCAAGCCCTCGGGATCGCCTATCGCCGAGGATCTTGATGCCGACACCGAAGGTTCTGGCCTCTCCAAGGTGGGCTGGTTTTGGTGGCTAGTCGGTGCTGTGCTCGGCACCGTCATCCTCATTTTCGCCATCGCACAGTGCACCGGCGGCAGCGATGGCGAGGGCGGCCTCGCTACGAATGGTGAAACACCTGCAGCAGTAGACCCGACGCCAGATCCGGTGGTTGCTCAGCGTCAGGCAACTCTTGGTGGACTCTTGCTTGGGTATCCAAACGTGCAGGGCGAAGTCTTCGGCGACGTCGCGGTGCTCGATGGCACTGTCGCCAACGAGACCGAACGAGCGTTGTTGGACCAAGCAGTCCGAGCTGCTGGCTTGGGTGTGCAGAACAACGTGACCATAGATCAGGCGGCAACCGCTGAGGCCGCACAGGGATATTCTCTGAACGACCTGATCGACGCCCAGCCCGAACTGTCGACGCTGCGGGCTTTACTTGATCAAGCAGGATTCGCCGAAGCACTCGGCGGTGGTGGCGAGTTCACGCTCTTCGCTCCGACCAATGACGCGTTCGCTGCTATCTCGGACCAGGTCGCTGCACTTCAGAATGACCCAGAGGCACTCAAAGCAGTGCTGCGGTATCACCTGCTCGTGGGCGCTCAAGATTCGGCCACGATTTCTGCGTCGTCTTCGCTGCCCACACAGCTCGATGAGCAGAGCATCGATGTCGACGCTTCAGGTGGAAGTATTCTGCTGAATGGTTCGGTGACTCTGCTCGTCGGCGACGCTGCAGCTCGCAATGGTGTTATGCACATTGTCAGCTCGGTTTTACTCCCGCAGGAAGCCGCTCCCGAATTTCCCGAAGATATTGGTGCGGCGCTTGGCTTGGCGCCAATCACATTCGCGTCAGGTGGTTCGGACTTGACAGATGCCGGAAAGATCGAGCTCGACAAGGTTGCCGCATTCTTGCTGCAGACGCCAGGCGACATCGAAATTGGTGGCCACACCGATGCTGATGGCGAACCTGGTTTCAACCAGACACTTAGCCGTCAACGTTCCAACGCCGTAAAGACCTACCTCGAGGCGCAGGGCATTCCAGCCGAAACAATGACAGCGGTCGGTTTCGGCGAAGATCAGCCAATCGCGCCGAACGACACCCCCGAGAACAAGGCCAAGAACCGACGGATCGTGTTCCGTCCGATCTAGTCGACCTGGCCCGAGGTCGACGGCACATCCCAAGAAGAACGGGGCCTGAGAGGGCCCCGCTCTTTCGTTACCGAGTAGGTTGAAGATCCGTGGGTGACTACTTCCAGAACGGCCCGATCACGACGCTGCACGACTTTGGTCTGCGCACTACCGAGGATCTAGACGAAGATCTGGTTCGATGGGGCAAGGAGCGGCCGATGTCGCTCATCATCCCGTCGCTGTTCAGCGAACTTGGCGGCCCGGCGCTGGACCATATCGTCGATGAGCTCGCCGAGGTGCCGTTCCTCGACCAGATCATCATCGGCCTTGATCGCGCTAACGAAGACGAATTCCATCAAGCTCGTGAGTTCTTCTCGCGGCTGCCCCAGACCACCCGTATCTTGTGGAATGACGGGCCCCGATTACAGGCGCTTGATCAGGTCTTTAGCGATCACTCGATCGCTCCACTTGAGGCTGGCAAGGGCCGTAATGTCTGGTACTGCATTGGCTATTTCTTAGCGTCGGGACTGGGCGAAGTGGTGGGCCTGCACGATGCCGACATCGTTACCTATGACCGCTCCATGGTGTCCAAGCTCTTCTATCCAGTTGTGCACCCTACTTTTGGCTTCTCCTTTGCCAAGGGCTACTACTTTCGCACCGATGGGGAGCGCCTGAACGGGCGGGTCGTCCGCTTACTCGTGACGCCACTGATCCGGGCTCTGCGCCAGTGCCTAGGCGACAACGACTATCTCGACTACCTAGATAGCTTTCGTTACCCACTCGCAGGCGAGTTTGCCATGCACATCAACGTGGTACGAAACATTCGGATCCCAAGTGATTGGGGTCTTGAGATCGGGGTGCTTAGTGAAGTCCACCGCCGTTACACCACCCAGCGCATCTGTCAGGTCGACCTGGCAGGTGCCTATGACCACAAGCATCAACAGGTCTCGTTCGAGGACCCGACTACCGGTCTTCATAAGATGAGCCGCGATATCACCAAGGCTATGTTCCGTAAACTGGCTATCGGGGGAGAGGTCTTGTCGCCCGAGACCTTCCGGACTATCAAGGCCAGCTACTACCGCAATGCGCTCGACATGGTCGAGCGTTATGGCGCACTCGCGGACATCAACGGGCTCGAATTCGATAGCCACAGCGAAGAAAAGCTGGTCGAAGTATTTGCCCAATCAATAGTCGAAGCGGGCGAAGATTTCTCTACCAACCCGATGGAGACGCCCTTCATCTCCAGTTGGGCTCGTGTGCAGAGCGCAGTACCAGACGCGTTTGAGCAGATGCTCGCGGCCGTTGAGGCCGACAATGCCGTATGACGCAGATTGCTGATACAGGGCTGCCCATCGAATCGGTCATCCCTGATGTGCGGGCCGCACTCGATCGGCATCGACGAGCGGTGCTGACGGCCGAACCTGGTGCAGGTAAGACCACGGTGGTGCCGCTACGACTGCTCGATGAACCATGGCTTAGGGGCAAACGGATCGTCATGCTCGAACCCCGACGTTTGGCAGCGCGCGCCTCAGCGGCACGCATGGCATCCCTGCTTGGCGAACAGGTGGGCGAGACCATCGGTGTCACGACCAGAGATGATCGCCGAGTCAGTCGAGCAACCCGCATCGAAGTCGTCACCGAAGGAATCCTGACTCGCCGTTTGCAACGAGACCCAGAACTTGAGGGCTGCGGACTGGTGATCTTCGACGAGTTCCACGAACGCAGCCAGCAGGCGGACCTAGGCCTAGCGTTGCTGCTCGATGCGCAGCGAGCGCTCGACCTGAGAACAGCGGTGATGGTCATGTCGGCTACCATTGAGGCACCCAAGGTTGCGGCGTTGATCGGCGAGCCCGATCCAGCGCCGGTGATCGAATGCGGCGGCCGCACCTTCGACGTCGAGATGCATTGGCGACCACGGAACAAGCGCGATCGACTTGAGCCGGCGGTCGTACAAGCGGTCCAGTGGGCACTCGATACAGAAGATGAAGGCGATGTGCTGGTATTCCTGCCAGGTATGGCCGAAATTCGTCGCACGCATGAACAACTGCGTGGCCTGGATCCGCGCGTCGAGATACACCCGTTGCATGGCAGCCTTCCGCTTGACGAGCAGGATCGAGCGGTTGCGCCAGGACGCCCAGGGATACGAAAGGTCGTGCTCAGTACCGACATCGCTGAGAGCAGCCTGACCGTCGAGGGCGTCACCGTTGTTGTCGACTCAGGGCTGGCTCGGGCGCCCCGGTTCGATCCTGGGAATGGTCTCACCCGGCTAACCACGATTTCAGTGTCACGGGCATCGGCGGACCAGCGGGCCGGTCGAGCAGGCCGTACCCGACCAGGTATGGCAGTGCGGCTTTGGTCGAAAATTGAGCACGGCACTCGTGCCGCGTTTGGCGCTGCAGAAATCACCCAAGTCGACCTAGCCCCGCTCCGTCTTGAACTGGCGGCCTGGGGCGTTACTGATCCAGCCACCCTCCCCATGCTGGATGCAGTTCCGACACAGGCATGGAAGGAAGCGGGCCAGGTTCTTCACATGCTTGGGGCGCTCGATGTCGATGAGATGATTACCGAACGTGGTCGTCGCCTTTCGGAGTTGCCGCTGCACCCGCGACTCGGGGCGATCGTTGTCACTGGCGTCGAGCGAGGAATCGGTGCAATGGGCTGTGCCCTCGCTGCGCTGATCGATGAACGGGACGTCCTTCGGGGACGTCCTGTCGAGATTCCCGCCGATCTTGGTTTGCGGCTGGACCTACTGACCGACCGTAACCGCGGTCACGCCTTGGCATCGGGACGTTCGCTGCAATTGGTGCGAGCTCGCGCCAATGATCTGGCCCGCCGTATTGGGTGCCATGACGACGGGTATGACCGAGACCGCATAGGGCTTCTCGTCGCGTCAGGTTTCCCCGATCGGGTAGCGCAACGTCGGGGGACCGGCCGCGGCCGCTTTCGGCTACGCAACGGTTCTGGCGTGCGGCTAGCAGACAACGATCCTTTAGCAGGAGAGGAGTACCTCGTTGCCATCGATCTGGATGGCAAGCGCAAGGATGCTCGCGTGCGTATCGGAGCGGGCGTCGATGTCACGGATTTGCTGGAGACCGCCGGTTTCGATGCAGAAGTCACAGAACGCACTCTGTGGGACCGCGATCGTAACGACATTGTTACCCGAGTTGATCGGCATTTGGGCTCCCTCGACCTTGGCTCAACCAGTCGTCGTCCAATCCCTTCAGAACAGGTCGTTGACCTGTTGCTTGACCATGTAAAGCGGTCTCGGCTGAAGGCACTCACATGGACCGATTCGTCCCGGGCGCTGCAAGCGCGTGTTGAGTATGTTCGCAGCCGCCAAGCCGATAAAGGTTGGCCAGATCTCTCCGACAAGACGCTCATCGCCACCCTCGATAGCTGGCTTGGACCCCTTCTTGTCGCGGCGACAGGGCGAGCTGACCTCGAAGTCGTTTCCGTAGCGGTAGCGCTAGATATGTTGTTGGGCCGAGAACGCCGCCAGCTGCTTGAGTCGGCATTGCCGACGACGTTTGCGCTTCCGGCAGGGCGCAGGCTCAAGATTGACTACCGGGCCGAGCCGCCAACCATTAAGTCGCGAGCCCAGGACTTCTACGGGGTCAAGACCCATCCAGCGATTTTGAATGGGTCGCAGCCGCTTACCGTTGAGCTTCTCTCGCCAGCCGGACGTCCGATCCAACGGACTGCTGATCTGCCTGGTTTCTGGGATGGGAGCTGGGCTGAGGTCCGCAAAGACATGGCAGGTCGATACCCAAAGCACGCATGGCCGGTCGATCCTCGTGAGAGTCAAAGTTAGCGGGCAGGGTCAGTTCGTGAGCAGGTTGATGAGCGCATTCAGCGTCACGGGGCGGCTGAAGAGGTAACCCTGTCCAAGTTGAGCGCCAGCGTTAGTAAGTAGTGTCTGTTGCTTGTCTGTCTCTATGCCTTCGGCGACGATCTTGAAGCCCATCTCATGGGACAAGCTGATCAAGCTGTCGACCACGGCGAGCGCAGGAGATCCCGGTTCGAGTTGAGCGGTGAGAGAGAGATCGAGCTTCAGGATGTCGAAAGGCAACATCGTGAGGTAGCCCAGGCTGGAATAGCCGGTGCCGAAGTCATCAATAGCGAGACCAAAGCCATAGTTGGTGAGTTGACGGATTCGGCTTGCGGCTTCGGGGATCTGAGTCAATGGCACCGATTCAGTGAGCTCGAAGCGCAAATTTGCGGGCTTCAGTCCGTACTGGTTCAACGACGCAAGTGTTCTCGTTGCCAATAAGGCAACGTTAGAGAATTGTTGCGCCGAGGCATTGACGCTGATGGTGAAGTCGTCGTCGACCAGCCCTTGGCCTCGGAGTCGGTCGAGATCCGCACACGCTTGCTCTACGACCCATTCGCCGACGTCGTCAATCAGGCCGATCTCTTCGGCTAAGGGGATGAAAAGCCCGGGCGAGATACGGCCCATCACGGGATGCTCCCATCGCACGAGCGCTTCAGCTCCGACCATCGCCTCGGTCTTCAAGTCGACAATTGGCTGGTAGTCCAGACGCAGTTCGCGGCGTCGGCGAGCATGACGAAGGCCGGCCGTCATGTCGAAGCGTTGCAACGCACGCGCCCGGAGAGTGGCGTCGAAGACGACGGACCGATTACGTCCCGTTGCCTTGGCTTCATACATGGCGATATCGGCGTTGCCGATCAATTGCTCGGAAGACGACGAGCCACGCTCAGATAGAGCGATACCGATAGATGCATCCACGGTGATGATGCGACCATTGGCCAGCACGGGCGTGGACAAGATGTCGTGCAGTCGACGACCGATTGCCTTGGCTTCGTTGTCATCTTGAATATCGCTGGCCACGACAACAAACTCGTCACCGCCAAAACGGCCGATCAGGTCAGTCGGGCGGAGTGCCCGGCGGAACCGCTGGGCGACCTCGAGCAACACAGCATCGCCGACACTGTGACCCTGCGTGTCGTTTATGAGCTTAAACCCGTCGAGGTCGATGAACAAGACACCGGTCATTGCCGGTGGAGCTTGCCCCTCCAGGCGCTCACGCAACTCGTCGATAAGGGTCACTCGGTTTGGGAGGTCAGTCAGACCGTCGAAACTTGCTTGATACGCGATCTGATTATTCAGCTCGCGCCATTCAGAGATGTCCTCTACGAAACCAACGACGTATTCGAGACGGCCCTGTTCGTCGCGAACGTCGGAGCCAACCCAACGCGACCACATGTATTCACCGTTCGCTTGTTTCGAACGGACCTCTACCTTGAAGTTTCGATGCTTTGGTAGATCAGCGAAGGCCTCGGCAGCGCTTGCCTGGTCGTCGGGGTGAATGCTCTCGAGCCAACCAAATTCGGTGGCAATTCGAGGCCCCAACATTTCGCGGAGTTTTTCACTTGCAAACTTGGTACGGCCCTCTGCCTCGACCACGAATACCCCAACCGGCAAGGTCTGAGAGAGCTGGTCGAACTGCGTCTGGGAACGTTTGAGTGCTTCGATTGCAGCAAACTGGTGAGACCGATCGTGAAGATCGATGATGATGGTTTCGTTGGGCCGAACGATCGTGATGCCGAAGTGGAGACCCGGTGCAGCCCCTGCTGATTGAAGCGAAACGTACGGCTCGCCAAGAAGCACCTGCTCGATGGCTCGGTGGTACGTGGCCCGGCTGTTCTGAGCGATCAGGTTTTCGGCCCACGGGCCCAGGTCTACACCGAGCGATGCGTAGGACCCGGGGGGACCGTCGGCAGTCAGCATGCGGCCGGTGGTATCGCATTCGATTCGGGTGCGAATCGAACTGCCAGGTGTGGCTTCGGCAACCTCGAGGGTGGTGGTGTGATCGAGGACCGCAAGCATGCACGTGCTCTGTGGCCCAAAGGTCAGCAGCGTCAACTGGATTGGTTGCCCAGCCAGGCTTCGCACGGTTGTGGTGGCGATCGTCGCCATCTGTGCCCGACTCATAGCGGCAGCAACTTCGGGCTTTGAACTCGTGTCGAAGAGTTCGATAAGGGTTTGAGCACCACCGCAATCGTGTGTTGGCCATGGCAGGTCCTGCAGGGGCCCTTCCGGCCCGTCTACGAGCATGAAGGTCTGAGCTTCGAAGAGTGCAGCTGTTGCGGATGGAGCGTTGCTGTGCGCGAAATCCAACACCCACTTGATGGCCTGATTGTCGAGAAGTGTCGTGCTCACATCCATGAACTTACCAGCCTAACGTCACCGAGTGTGGTTTCTTATTACCACGGTGTGTGGTTTCAAAACTACAGATCTTGCTCTGTCGTATTCGCTAGACACAGAACTCGAGAAGGTAGCCACTTATTTTACCTGTTTGGGTATGCAGAGGGCCAAGCCAATAGCCTGTCGGAGCGATCAAACTACTAGCGGCGCTGCACAACCAACTAGTCGCGAATTGACGCGGCCAAGGAGTTCTTATGTCGACCATGCTTTCCGGAATGCGAGTCATCGAAGGCTCCGCCTTTGTGGCTGCTCCATCAGGAGGCATGCATCTTGCGCTTCTCGGAGCTGACGTTATTCGGTTCGACCCCATTGGTGGAAGCATTGATTACACCCGTTGGCCGCTGGCCCCCGGTGGGGCGTCGCTTTATTGGACTTCGCTCAACAAGGGAAAACGTTCGATTCAGGTTGATCTGCGCAGCGATGAAGGGCGCGACGTTGTTCGCGGCCTGATCTGCGCGCCCGGAGATCAAGGCGGCATGTTCCTGACAAACTTTCCTGCTCGAGGCTGGCTCGGTTATGAGTCGATGCGCGAACACCGAGACGATGTGATCATGGTGACGATCACCGGTAACCCGGACGGGTCTACCGCCGTCGACTACACCGTCAACGCCGCGGTTGGCTATCCGACCGCCACTGGCCCCAGTGATTTGGCCGGGCCAGTAAACCATGTACTTCCGGCATGGGACCTGATCTGTGGCCAGCAGGCGGCGCTCGGGCTACTCGCTGCTGATCGTCATCGGCGCTCAACAGGAGCTGGACAGCTCGTCACGCTTGCGTTGTCTGATGTGGCTATGTCGACAGTTGCCAATATGGGCCATGTCGCCGAGGCGGAGATCCTAGGAGAGCAACGGGCTCGGCTTGGCAATGACCTGTACGGCGCCTTTGGGCGTGACTTCATCAGCAACGACGCGCACCGGTTTATCGTCGTTGCAATCAGCATCAAGCAATGGAAGGGCATGCTGGAAGCTACGGGGACAACGGCGCAGGTTGAGGCATTGGAACAGGAACTTGGTGTTGATTTCGCCGACGAAGGCGAACGCTTCACCCACCGAGAGCGACTCTTTGCGCTCGTTGAGGCGTACGCCGCCAAAACCCCGATGGCGCAGGTCGCTGAGTCGCTAAACGCACAAGGATGCTGCTGGGGGCAGTACAACGATTTCCTCGGCATGGTGGAGAACGACGTACGTTGTTCGACCGATAATCCCATGTTCCAACGTGTGGATCAGCCAGGTGTGGGTTCCGTTCTTAGTGCGGGATCGCCGCTGCAATTTGGCGCCGACGACGATGTCGTGGTGCCGCCAGCTCCTGTATTGGGTGCAGACACCGATCAGGTCCTCGAAGAACTGTTGGGCCTTTCGATCAGCGAGATCGCTGGTTTACACGACCGTAAGGTCGTGGCCGGCCCAGCCTGATCTAACAGCGGCTCACGCCTGATTGAGACGCTCCATGAGTTCAGAGGCAACTACATCCAGGTCCTCATCGATGGTCACGACGCGGTCTGCATATGCACAGCTGGGCTGCACAAACTGTTCGTGCATTGGTGCAACGGTTGTCATCCACTGTTCGCGCACACTTGCTTCGGTGCGACCTCGCTCGGCGACGTCTCTGCGCGTGCGGCGTTCCAGGCGGACGTCAGCGTCGACGTCGACAAAGACGGTCAGAGCACAGCTGTCTCGAACGGCACTGATTCCGAGAAGGTGAATGCCTTCGGTCACGATGCAGCGTCGGGCCTCGATGTGTTGTGTTTCGGTGGTGCGGCTGTGGGTCGCAAAGTCGTAGATTGGTGCGTCGATAGCGTGACCATTTGCGAGAAGTGCCAAGTGTTCGGCAAACAGTTCGACTTCGAGTGAATCTGGATGGTCGAAGTTGACCACCGCTCGTTCGGCCGGGCTCAGGTATGAAAGGTCCCGGTAGTACCAATCAATCGTGTGATGTGACGCCTGATCACCTAGACGCTCAAGCAGCTTGAAGGCCAGCGTGGTTTTGCCCGCTCCAGAGCCGCCGGCGATCGCACAAATTTGAACATCGGGAGAAGCCACGGCGGCAGGCTATCGGCTGGGCCCTTAGCGAACTCCGAGATCGGTCATCTGTTGGCTGCTGCGCTGCAGCATGGCCATGAACATGTTGTCGCCGCGGTGGGTTTGTACGGTCAGCATGGAACCAAGCACCGTAAGAAGCAGAGCGTGAGGCGTCTGATTGCGATAGTCGTTGAGGCACTCGTCTAGGTCGTATCCAATCACCCCAAGTGCGCTGAGCGCTCGGTGATAACGGCCAACAACATTGGCTTCGATGTCACGACGAACCATTGGTTCCACACCGGTGCCGAGCAGGTACGAGATATCCGCAACAGGGTTTCGGACAGCGATCGTCTGCCAATCCACAACGGTGACTGGACGATCAGCGTTTGCCGTAGGAGAAAACAGCAGATTGTCGAGCCGGTGATCGCCGTGGGTCAACGCGAATCGGCCGTCATCATTGAGTAGCCATGAGTCGATCGTTTCGGCGAACCATTCAAGGTGGGCAATTTGGGTTTGGCTAAGCCGATCTTGGTAACGATCGATGAAACGGGGTGTGACCATCGCAACGATTGCCTTGAGCTCGCCGTAACCAGCGCCGCGCTCGTTCTGAGGTGCTGTCAACCACGCCTTGTTGAATAAGTCAGTGTCACCCCAGTGCGGCGCATGCAGGCCAGCGATGTTGACTGCAGCGGTCAGGATGCTGGCCTCGTCCGAGCCAGCGATTTGGTCACCTTGGGTGGCAGGACTCATGTCTTCGAGCACGATCGCGAAGTCATTGGTGTCGAGATCGATGTCGGCCCACAAAGATCCAGGTGTTGCCACCGGCAAGCCATCGGCAAACTCTTGGTAGAAGCGGACTTCTTTCAGGTAGGCACCTCGGGCACCTGCCTGGCGGCTGTTTGGGTCACCTGATGCGATTTTGACAACGAGCGAACGCGGAGCATCGGTCGCGCCGGTATAGACCGGCGTGACCCGCAGGCTGCTTGCCATTTGCCCGGTGCCGATGGGTTCCACAACGACATCACGAATGGCCACGTCGTATTGCGCTGAGTTCAGAACTTCAGTGATCCATGACGCGGAAATATCTTCTGGGCCAGCGGGTATCGAGGCTGGTTTCCTGGATGCGGACCAGCAGGCTGGAGGCGGGGAATCTGATGAGCTCATAGGACGTCGCAATCGCCGGCGAGGTGCCGCATGAGCATAGAACAGTTCGCACTACGATTATGTCGCGATCGAGATGATGCGAGGAGATGGTCTTGATGGATGCGGACTGGTATGCAGATCCACTCGGCCGCTTCGATGGGCGCTTGTTCGACGGCGAACGCTGGACCGAAAGCGTTAGTGATGCCGGAGCGATAGTCGTCGACCTCGATTTCGCGAAAGATGCGAGCGAGATAGCAGTACCGAATGCGCCTCCAACCGAGCAACCAGTGCCTGCGGTCATTGCCCCGCGAGACGACCTTGTGTTGGTCGAGCCCGTTGTTGCACGGTTCGAGCCTGGCGGTGTTCGCCAAGCGTCGCTTATGCAGGAGTCGCCGGTTCGCACAGTTGCAGTGATCACTCGCTCTCTTGTTCCTGCAGCCAAGACAGCGGTGCAACCAGATCGACCTGGTGCCCAATCCGGTCGGGCGCTGATCGTATGGGGCCTTCTCGGCCTGATCGCTGGACTCGCCATCACTGGGCTCCTGCTCCTGCGCAACAATGAGCCAGGCGGCGAGATCATTGCTGAATCAGTGCAGCTCGATAGGGAGGAAGAAGCGCGAGTCGAGGACCTCGAAGAAGGCAGCAATATCGAAGGTCTCGCGACCGAACCTATCGAGGAACTTGAGGTCGACGTCATGGACGGAGCGGTTGATCCTGGTATCTCGTTTGCTTTGAGCGAGGCCATAGAAGTTGGCGGTTTACTGCTCGTCAATGGCGAGAGTGTGCTCGTCGATCTTGCAGACTGGCACCAAGGTTTCGCTACGCAACGGGGCATTGAACTTGGGTCATCTGCATCATGCTGGTTTGCTCATCTTGGGGGCGCTGTTGTGCAGGTCGCCCATTGTGGACCGGTTGGTGGTTCTGCCGATAGCGAGTTCTTGTTCGACTCTGTCCCGCTGCTCTTCGAAGAGTCTGCGGCGGGCCAGGTTGCTCAGCCAGTCTTTGACGCAGTTGCGACGGATACCGTTCTGGCTAACGCTCTGACACTGGTCGGGCGCCAAAGTAGACCACCGCCGTTATCGCTTGAAGGATCGACTGAGGGCGACCAAAATTATGCAGCTGGCGACTAGTCGCCTTCTGAACACCTACTGGTAGTAAGGGCTATCGCCAGCGTTGTGGTCGGTCGTGTCGATGACTTCGGTGACCTCTGGGATCATCTCACTGATCATGACCGTGATGCCTTCACGTAACGTCGCTGCGCTCATGGCACAGCCTTGGCAGCCGCCACCCATGGTTACGTAGACATCAGTGCCCTCGACCCTGTCGAGTTCGGCCCAGCCGCCGTGTGCTGCAAGCGATGGGTTGATTTGTTGGGTCAACAACTGCTGAACCTTTTCGCTAATGTCACCGGTGAGCTCGATTGATTCACTGTTGCCGAGCGGGTTTGGACGGTTCGGGTTCCGAATAACCAAGCCACCCTGCATGGGGTTGCTTGGTAAGTCGAGTGTGGCGCCGCGCAACTTGTCGATGCTGTTCAGTGGCACCATTATTGTGAGTTCGCCAACTGAGTATGAAACGTCGGTTTCGGTGGCTTCGGAGATTGGTTCGAAGGCAAGGTCGTAGGCATAATCGACGCCTTCGACGCCCGTCACCTCGACTCGTAGCCCGAGAGCGTCGCCCTCTTCTTCGGCAGCTCGAACGTCGAGCACCTTGAACAGGGCTTCGTCGCTTACATCGAGAACGATTTCGTCAGTCGTGACGTCAGTCATGACAAGAGCGTATCCACTCGGATGATCACTGAGATAGACGGGGCATAACTATGAAAGATGGGAATAAATACTTCCTGTACGGCCCGTTGAACAGCCGAAGCGATAACGAGCACGTTGTGAGCGCAGCGAGCCACGTGCTTAGTGAGCGCTGTGAACAGTAACTTCCCAAAGGAAGCCGAGCGCTGAGAGACCGTTGCGCGGGGGTTTCTAACAGCTGCAGCGAAGCCAGGAAAATTGTCGCTACCCCTCAAGTTCTAGCGAAGTTTCCATCCACTGCTCTTCGAGTGTGTCGAGTTCGGCTTGTGCTTCGCTCAGCTCGGTGCCCAGCGAGGCCATGGTTGCATGGTCAGCGGCATCAGCGAGCTTGGTGGTAAGGGCTACTACTGCCTTGTCGGCCTTACGGATGAGCTTCTCGGTTTCCTTTTGGTGGTGCCGCAGCGTCGACTTGGATGCACCCGACGCCGTTCCCGGCTCGGTCTTTAGCTTTACGCCCTTGGATGCTGCGCTGTTGTTTCCTGAGCGGGTGGACGCGTGGCCCTTGCGGCGATTAGAGCGACGAGTCTCAAGCCATGCCTCAAACCCTCCAGGAACGCGGCCGACTGTGGTCGACTCGTCGACAACGATCACATCGTCCACAACGCGCTCGAGAAATGCGCGGTCGTGACTTACGGCCACCACCGCACCAGGGAAATCTTCGAGGAAGTCCTCGAGCGCCCGTAGCGTGTCCAAGTCCAAGTCGTTGGTTGGCTCATCGAGCAGCAGAACGTTTGGCTCTTCAGCCAACGTGAGCACGAGTTGGAGGCGTCGCCGTTCCCCACCTGAGAGTTGCTCGATGGGGGAGTACTGGGTCGCTGCATCGAACCAGAAGCGTTCGAGCAGCAACTTGTCGCGCCAGTCTGCATCGCGGCTGCCCTCGGTGAACATCTCGATCACCTTCTTGGACGGGTCAAGCGAGTGACCGAGCTGGTCGAAGTACGACAGTCGGACTGTGGAGCCATGACGGATAGAACCAGAAGCTGGCTCGCGGCGCAGCGCAATCGTGTCGAGCAGGGTGGACTTGCCGGTGCCATTTGGGCCAACGATGCCAAGACGTTCGCGGGGGTCCAACTCGATCGTGAAACCGTCAACGAGGACGCGGTCACCAATTTCGACTCGAATATCGCTCAGTTCGATGACGGTGTTACCAAGACGCGGTGTCGTGCTGTGAAGCGCCAACCCATCATCGCGGATGCCGCGCTTGACACCAGATTCTTGAATGGCTTCGGCTGTACGTATGCGAGCCTTGGCTTTACTCGTGCGGGCAGGCGCACCCCGCAGCAGCCATTCTTTCTCTCTTCTAGCGAGGTTTTTCCGGACGGTCTCGGCCTTGTCCGACGCGTCAACGCGAGCCTCTCGCCCGTCGAGATATCCCCGGTAGCCGCCGTCGTGCATGTAGAGGCTGCCACTGTCGACTTCGAGGATCCGAGTCGTGATGGAGTCGAGCATGTGTCGGTCGTGGGATACACACAGCAGGCCGCCCTTGAAATTTTTCAATCGTTCTTCGAGCCAGTCGATGGCATCAATGTCAAGGTGGTTGGTGGGCTCATCGAGAACCAAAAGGTCCGAGGGAGTTACCAGTGCACGTGCCAAGGCGACTCGTCGCTGCTCGCCACCGCTCATGACCTGGACTCGATCGCCGGCGCGATGACCTAGGCCAAGCCGATCTAGCACTGCGGCTGCTTCCCACGAATCGCCAACCGCTTCGAGCGCTGTGACATCTTCGAACACCGGCCGCTGTGGGAGGGTGGCAACTTGCACGCCGCCTTCCTTGCGGACGATGCCGCTGTCGGGAATAATGTCTCCGGTTGCGATGCCGAGCAAGGTCGACTTACCGGCGCCATTGTGCCCGACGACCCCAAGGCGATCACCTGAGCTCACGGTGAGCGCGACATTTGACAGAACCTCGCCTCGGGCATGGCGGAGGGTCACATCGTGCACATCGATCAGAATCACTGCTGCCTGCCACTGCTGAAGTACTGCATAATCGGTAGTGTTGCGTAGTCAGCGAGGAGTACCACCGTGACGAGCCAAGACCACATCGATTTTTTCTGGCGTCCGGGCTGCGGATTTTGCATGAGCCTCGAACGTCGACTCAAAAGCGCCGACATCCCGTTCAAGAAATACAACATTTATGAGAACAATCGCCACCGCTCTTTCGTGATGTCGGTTGCGAACGGAAATGAGACCGTTCCGACGTTGCGAATTGGCTCCACGTCGCTTGTGAACCCAAGTCTGGGTCAGGTCATGAAGGCAATGGCCGACGAAGTTCCTCATCTCGTACCGATCAAGTAGCCGGCCGGACAACACGTATTCGCACATGGCGACTGTTCTTGCAACCGACACGCCCGTGGAGGCGCCGAAGCCACGCTGTCGCGGTCCGCTCACGCGCTGGTTGTTGGCTGCCATTTTGCTACTGGCCTTTGTGCTGCGGGTTTGGAACCTGGACTGGGACCGCGGTACCCACTTGCAACCAGATGAGCGGTTCTGGAGTGATGTTGCTGCCAGCGTCGAAAATCCTGATGAATGGCGATGGAGCGAGGTTTTAGATCCTGAGAAGTCCACGCTGAACCCTCGGGTGTATAAACCGAGCTATGTCTACGGCACTTTGCCATTGTGGGCGTCAGAAGCAGCGGCGGGCGTGCTGATGACGGACAGGATGTCGTGGGCGGTTGAAGCGATCGATGGCGTCGGGATCAATATCGCACGCGACGAACCTGCTGACGCTCCCATCAGTAGCCGACTGCGTTTTAACACCGGGTTTGACGTGACGATCATCGGCCGGTTACTGAGCGCTCTCGTCGACACGATGACTGTCGGAGCGGTGTTCTTCTTGGCTCGTGAACTCACCGACGAACGCAAGGTCGGTCTTCTGGCAGCGTTGCTGCAGTCGCTCACGGTCTTACATATCCAATATTCGCACTTCTTGGGGAGCGAGCCCTGGGTTGCGTTCTTCGTTACGTGCGCAGTGTGGGGAAGCGTGCGTCTGGCTAGGGGGCGCGGAGGCTGGCGGGCGCGGGTTGTCACGGCTGTTGCTGTTGGTCTTGCGGTCGCATCCAAGCTCAGTGGCATAGCGAGTTTGGCAGCGCCTTTCGCTGCGTCGATGGTTGTCGCTGGCCCGCATTTGAGCGGCCTTTTTAAGGCTCGAATCCCTGCAGGCGTTGTCGGTCGTATAGGCCGCCTGACCGAGCCGTATCTTGCGATGTTCCTTCTCGCCATCGTCGCCTACCGCATCGCCCAGCCTTATGACTTTCGCGCCGGATTTTCCTTGGTCTTTAATGATCGGTTTACCCAAGATCTCGAGTATCTATCTGATATTAATCAAGGCGGAAACTGGCCATGGGTACAGCCGCTTGTTGGGCGAACACCCCTGATCCATCCGCTTCAGCAGATGTTCTTGTGGGGGATGGGGCCTGGACTCGGCCTGGCTGGCATCTACGGACTCTTCCGGGCTAGTCGTCGCTTTTCGATGGGTGAACGATATTGGGCGGTACCGCTGGCTGTCATCGCGTCATACTTCGTTCTCGTATCGCTGCAGTTTTACGCCATCGTGCGTTATCTGCAGCCGTCGTATCCGATCATCACTGCCTTGAGTGCCGCAGGATTAGTTGCTGCCTGGCGCTACAGCGCTTACCTAGCTGTGGATCGGGCGCGATTAGCTCGCGCCATCAAGGTGGCTGTTGCTCTGTCAATTGGGGCAACCGTCTTTTGGGCGCTTGCATTCGTGAATGGCGTCTATGGCAACGACAACGCCCGGCTTGCCGCTGGCGACTGGATGCTCGAAAACCTGCCTGCTGAATCAATCGTGAGTCAACAGGCTTGGGACGATGGATTGCCATGGGGGCGCCCATCAGATTTCGGACGAGTCACGCTGGAACCGTTCTCGTTTGGCGGAGACTCACCCGAACGTATCGAGCTGCTGATCAGCGGTTTAGACCAAGTCGACTATGTGATCGAGACCAGCAACAAGTTCTATGATTCGCTGCCGCGAACACCAGCCCGTTTCCCACAGATGACTCGGTACTACGACACACTCTTCGATGGTTCCCTCGGGTTCGAGCTGATCGAGACATTCCAGAACCAGCCGTCGCTATTTGGTATCACGATCGATGACACCAGCGCCGAAGAAGCGTTCACGTTGTATGACCATCCGACGGTCTTCATCTGGCGCAAGACTGACCTGTTCAGTATCCAGCGAGCATTCGCGTTACTGAACCCGGACCGCGCTCGCACCGCGATCAACGTCGAACCCAAGGACGCATTCGCCAACGCAGGCATGCTGCGTCCTGAGGAGTATGTGACGCAGCAGACCGGCAGTTCCTTCTCTGACGTGCACTCGTTTGATCCCAGCAGTCCTGTTGCCGTCGTGCTCTGGTTCGCTCTGGTTCAGGTCGTGTCGCTGACGGTGGCACCGACCCTGATGCGTTATGCCGGTCGAGCCGCCGGAGCGGTCTACGGGCTGAGCAAACCATTGTCACTTGTCGTGCTGTCGCTACCCATCTGGCTGCTCGTGTCATCAGGCATGTTCACCCTGTCTCGCGAATTGGTGTGGACCATGTTGTTGCTGATAATCGGCGCGGCTGCGTGGCGAGCCCAAAGATGCAGCGACGAGATCCGGGCGCTGTTTTGTACCCACAAGCGAACCATCCTGGCTGCTGAGGCCGTCTTCATAAGCGTGTTCCTATTCGTGATTTTGCTGCGGGCTACTAACCCGGACATGTGGCATCCATGGCGCGGTGGTGAGAAGCCAATGGAGCTTGCGTACCTGACAGCGGTTACCGGTTCGACTTCGTTGCCGCCGTTCGATCCATGGCTGGCTGGTGGAACACTGAACTATTACTACATGGGCTGGTTCGTACTGGCCGTCCCGATCCGGCTGATTGGACTTGGACCCGACATCGGTTTCAATTTGGGCGTAGCGACTTATGCCGCCCTCGCTGCGGTCACCGTCTTCTCGACAACAGCAATGTTGGTGGAGCTAGCGCGTCGGCGGAGCAATAGGCCAGCAAACCCAGCGGTAACAGGGGTCTTCGCTGTTGTGATCTTCTTGGTGATCGGCAACCTTGACGGCTTCCGTCAGCTCATCATGCGGCTAAGGAACCAGCTGCCACTGTCGGACTTTGACTGGTGGGACCCAAGCCGAGTGAACAAGAACAGCGCTGGATTTGAAGTCACCGAGTTCCCCAGTTTCACGGTGTTGTTCGCTGACCTGCATCCGCATCTGATGGCAATGCCGTTCTTTGGTTTAGGGCTAGCTGGCAGCATCGCTTTCATCGAACGAGCCCGTCAGAGTCGTGTGATGTCCACATGGGTCCTGGCATTTGGGCTGGGTCTGGGCAGCGGGTTCATTCGAATGGTCCACACATGGGATATGCCGACGTTCGTTGCCTTTGTTGCCGGAGCGATCGTGCTCGGGTGGGCCATGAGTCGGGGCCCGGCGCTGTGGCGTGCCAGGTCCGCAGCTGGACAACTGCTAGTTGTCGGTGCGGCTCATATGGCCGTCACCGCGCCATACCGTGGTCGGAATCAGGTCGCTGACTCAGGCTTCAGCCGATCAGAATCTGTGACCAACCTGGATGACTGGTTCGCACATTGGGGCCTCTTCTTGTTTCTCGGGGCTGCATACGTGGCCAACCGGATATGGAAGTACCGCGAGCATCTGAGCACCAACGCACCCGTCGCCACGTTTGGACTGGCTGGCGCTGGCGTTGTTGGGTTCGTCGTTCTCGGCGCAATGGTCGGGTCAGTTGCGGCGTTGTCCTTTGTGGGCATGGTTGCCTGTCTGCTGCTGCTTTTTGCTGAGATCACCGCTCATAGGCCGTCTACACCTCACGTGTTTGTCGCAGCGTGCCTCGTACTGGCTTTTGGTGTGTTGGTTGGCGTCGAAGCGTTCACACAAAACGCCGATATAGCTCGACTCAACACCGTGTTCAAGTTCTGGCTGCAGGTCTGGCACCTGTTCGCTATAGCGGGGGCGTTTGCTGCCTCCTGGCTGTTCGGACCGTTGCTTGCTAGCAAGCGGGGTGATGTGAGCGCCGAAGTGGACACAACCGAATCAACGGCACATCGACGTGCTGGCCTTACGACCCGAGTCCTCGCCGGCGGGCTGGTCTTGCTGCTGATGGCGTCAATGGTCTATCCCGTCCTTTCGGTTTCGCCGCGACAAGCCAACCGCATCGACACGGCGTTGGGCCCATCGCTCGATGGTGATCTCTGGCTCGAACCCGGGCGCTACAGCTTTGGCATCCGCGACGTCGACGGCAACGACTTTGTCATCGACCCAGGTCAGGACCGAGCCATCATCGACTGGCTCCAGACGAATGTGAATGGTCGACCGACCATCGTTGAGGCGGTCGGTGGAAGTGAATATCAGTGGTGGGGCCGAATGAGCATCCATGCGGGTCTTCCCACCGTGCTCGGTTGGCGTTGGCATCAAAGTCAGCAGCGCTCATTGTTCGACTTCGAGGTGAATGACCGCAAGCGAGAAGTCGCCGAGTTCTATACGACCGAATCTCCCGACGTTATCGACTCGTTCTTGCGGGCTTTTGATGTTTCGTATGTAATTATTGGATCGCTCGAACGAGCGGTGGCTAATCCTCGAACGTTGGTGCTCTTCTCTGAGAACCCATCGCTACGGTTGGCGTTTGGCGATGAGCAACTCGGCATTTACGCCGTTGACAAGGCAGCGCTTGCTGTCGCACCTCGAGCAGGCCTGGCCGCCGACAGCGGTGGTTAATCGGCCGAGAGCAGGTCGCTTGCGCACCGAAGCGGAAGCATTGCGTTGATTGGGGCAGGGTCGACGACCCGTTCGCTGAAAGCGAATCGGTTGTGGACCAGGAACCATTGGTCGACGGAGCCGCAGCCATCCCGGCCGTCGTCGGCCTCGACAAACCTGTCAGGATCGACAGGGTCACGGACCAACTCACCATCTGCACCAGCAAAACCGATGAAGCCGTTGGCACTGGTATCGGCGCCTTCTTTAAGGCGATCTAGGGTTGCGCCAATTCCACCATCAAGTTCTTCGGCGACTTCGCCAACGCCAACGAATCCGAAATTCGGGTTCTGTTCCCACAATGAGCGATCAAGCGCGTACTGAATCCATCCGAGCGGCCCGGCATCGGTGTAGGTCGGCACCCACCATGAGCGCATGGCGAACAAAGTCGATTGGTAGTCGAGGAACTCTTCTTGGGGCTGAATGTCTCGCGAGGTGTTGTCTTGGGTGCAGGTTAGGAAGCGGTCGATGATGATTACGTCGGCCGAGCCATCGGTCGGCGGCCCCATACAACTGTCGAACCAGGTGAGATTTGTTCGATCGCGTAAGTACCAGCTGTAGGGCCATGCGTTCGCTGATCCAATAGCTACGCGTGCCGGCTGGCCGGTCTCTCGCATCGCAATGCCGTCGATCGTGTCAAGACGATCAAGCGCTGACGTTAGATGAGTGGTTGCCTGGCCCGCCTGGCTCAGGATCTCTCGGCTGTCGGCGCCATTGGGGAAGCTGGTTCGAATGGCTGTACCGGTCGTGAACAACAGCGCCAGGCCAAGGGCCACGGCCACTGCTGGCATGGCTGCGCTATGTCGGTGCTGCCACAAATGCTGCACCCCAAGCGCTGCCAGGAGCAGAATAGGTAGTAACGGGTGGGTGATGAGCCATGGCATCCGCTCGCCCGCATAGCTGTAAAGAATCAGGCTGCCGACGGCGAACCAGACCATGAGAACCGACATCATTGTTGGCTTGCGAAGACCCCGCCAAACGCCGATGACGGCGAGGACAACGAACAGCCATTCGTAGATGGGTAGAGCGTAGAAGTAGTAGTACCAGGGCTGGCCGCCGCGGTTGACTTCTTGTTGGCTGTCCCAGTATTGGATGGCGCTGGTGAAGCCGGTGGCCCAATCGCCGGGCTCACGGAACCACACGGTGAAAAACAGCAGCCATGAGACGGCGAATACACCAAGCGCCACGGCCCAACCACCGAAACCGATTGCGCCAATTGCCTTAACTAGTGGAGGCCATTCATAGTCAGGAACGGCGTGGCGAGCCCGAAGGTGGGGGAGGGCTGTTGCCCACACGAAGGAGACAAGGGCGGCCATATACAAGCCAATCAGCGGGAACAGCTCGCCGGATAGATGTCCAACGACTGCTGCAACGGTGAGACCGGTACTTGCAAAGAGCAGGGTTGCGCTGATGAACGCTGGGTTGAGCTTGGTCGGGTCAGTTTCAGTGCCAAGCGCGACGCGGTTCTGGGCATCGAACTGTGCGGCCAAGATGATCAACAAGAAGACGGCAAGTAACAAGCCGAAGAGATAAGTGGACTCTTTGATGGCGAAACTGCATGCCAAAGTAAAGGCCAGCCCTGTGGCTGTAGAGATGCGGGGTGTGCGCAGATACGAAAGGCCTAGAACCATGGCCAGCAGCGTTAGGAAGACCATCTGGGCATCTTCGCGACCGAACCGCGAGTAGTAGAGCATCGTCGGTGAGATGGTTAACGCAACCGCGGCAGCGATCGTTCCTGCTCGGCCGAGTTCACGTCGCAGGAACCATGGCAGACCAACAACGGCAGTGCCGGTGAGGGCCGAGAAGAGGCGTGCAACCGCATCGGTCTCGCCGAACACTTGGTAGAAACCAGCCGTTACGTAAAATCGCAGCGGGCCGTGATAGACGGGGTCGTATCCTGTGTAGAGGCCGTTGCGGAACCGCCAACTCCACCACGCATCGAGGCTTTCATCATGATGTAACGGGCGTTCACCGAGCTCCCACAGCCGCAGCGCAAGGGCTAGCGCCACGAGTAACACCACGATGGTGCTGATTCGAGGCACGCGGAAGCCACCGACCACTAACCGGTCATCATTTATGTTGGCTTCGGTTGTCGCGGCTTCAGACTTCGTAGACAGTCCAGCCGGCATGTCGATAGACGACATCTGCTGCCTCTTCCCAGAACGCAATGTTTGGATCCCAGTTAGGGGTGCGGGTGTTTGGCCCGATGACTAGGTAGTCGACATCGTAGGTGTCAATCAACTCCTGATACCCAGTGCCCGCTTCGAGAATGATTCGGGAATGGTCCTTGCGGACCGCCCAATCTTCGATGCCCAGGTCGAATACCCAGCCGTCGTTGCCGACGAGCACCTGGCGGCCGCTCAGAGCTGGCACCGGATGCTGGTGTGGCGACGCCTGTCCTGGGGCCCATCCGAGTTCAATGACAAATACTGCATCGGTCTCGGTCGTGCGAGCCCACTTGCCAACAGCAACAGCAGCACTATCCATGGCAGTGAGCGGCCATGGCGATGTGGCTTGATCGTTTGTGGCCAGCACATCGATGAACCCGCTTGCCATCAACGTGAAACACAAGGGCACGATCGCGAGCAGGCTGATGGGCATCTTGCGGACTGTATGCACAAGCAGCGCAGCGATAGGCAACGCACCGAGGAGAAGTACGAAGATAAAGTAGTGCGTGTTGTTGCCGTTCCACGGGTGTGGCTTGATGCCATTGGGTACAAAGAAGAAGAGCCACACCGGCGCCAGTGCAACGGTCAACCTTTTTGGTAAGACCCCACGAGTTAATTGAGCAGCCACGAGTAACGGTAAGAAGAACCCAAGGTTGCGGAACCAGAAGGTGATCCAATGGCCAACTCGGCTGGCTGTACCGAGGTTTTCGGGGAGGCCGCCGGGGTTCCGGATGTGCTCGACCCAGTCGTAGGGGTACTCGAGTGCACTCGACGGGGGTTGCAAGAATGCCACAACAGGAAGTGCAAGCGCCGTTGCAGGGACCAGGAAGTACAACCATTCGGTGCGGAAGCGAGTGCCGATCCACCACAGTCCAACGAAGGCCACAGGTACGCCGAACGCAAACAGATTGAAGAATGGGGTCAGTCCGACCAAGACACCGCAGAACAGAATCGTGCGGTTGCGGTTCGCTCCGTGGTTCTCGATATCGGACCATGCTGTCCACAACCATCCGAACACCAGCAGCACGATTGGGAAGCCGATCATTGTTGGCCGCTGGGGGAAGAAGTGGCCCACGATCGGATTCTCTAACACGATCGGGTTCGTGTTCCACCAGGTTTGTGCGTCGAGATCTGGGATGTCGGGGAGCCGCGTGTAGGTACGGGGCAGGCTGCTCAATGCGTCGGTGCCACGGTCGCTGAGGTCGCGAAAGAACTCGATGAAACCCCAGCCGCCGAAGAAGAGGAATAGCGCGGTGCCGAGCAGGGCAACGGCTTGGCGGTTGAAGACCCGCATGCCCACGCTGTACATCACACCCGGAAACGCCATAAGAGTGAACGCCCCGGAGACCTGCAACGCACCGGGAAGTGTGGCCCCGGCAGGGATGAGCAGGGCAGCGAAATAGTTGATGCCTGCGTGGTAGCCGATGTTATTGCCGGCAGCGAGTGGCAGGTTGAGCGCTGTGTTGTCGGCGAAGGCGAACGAGGCTGTATAGGTCAGGTGTGCCTGCCAGTCGGAGAACGATGCTAAGTGGCCGACCTGGATCCCGCCATCAGTCCCAGTTTGGTAGGCGAAATAGAACATGCGGCCGATTAGTACCCACACAGGAATGAGTAGAGCCGCGAGCAGTATTGGGTTCTTGCCGCTGCCTAGTGGTTCGGCGAGTCGGTGGCGCAGGTCTTTGATCTCGCCGTGGCCTTGTGCAGCGCCCAGTCGCCAACCGGGGATCGAGGCCGTTAGGACGACTAAGGCGGCGATCGTGACCGCAGCGCCGGAGAAGCTGAAGAGGCGTGTGCACACGAGCCCGCTGAGTGTGAAGGCAACGATGCCCAGCACCCATCCAGCGAAGAATCTTTCTTCGGTCTTCATGACGAGGCCGGTATGGAATGTGAACCCTATTCCAGCCGTAATGCAGGTGGTGAAGATCAGCACCATGGCAACAGTCATCGAGCCGAGCTTATTCGCTGTGTGGCCGAGATCAGGTCACGCCTGGCTGGAGTAAGTGTTCCTGTAATGATCGCTCGGCAGGAGTGGTCGCTCCGAACGTGTTGGGCAACGTTCGGCCTCTCGGGCGTCTCATCGGTGCTCGTTTTGCACAACCACGACCCGCTAGATCGCTCCGCTAGATCGCTTTGCTAGGTATGAGGTCAAGCTGTCGACCCGCTGACGCGTTCTTCATCGTCGTTACGACCGACGCGTGACCCAGATTCCGGTTCTTTAGGCCTGGAATAGGGTCAGGGGGAGTTTTGAATAGGGTTAGGGAAGGAACCGCCCGCAGACCGGCCAGGGCTGCGAACCGCGACGGGCGTAGAGCAACCGAGCCCGCGCATCTTGTTCTGCTGGGGGCGAGTGAGCCGGGTTGTCGTCGCCACCCACGGTGCCCCATGTCTCCCAGGTGAACTGATAGGCACCGTAGAAGGTATTGCCGGTATCGATGTTGTAGGTCTCGGTCGATTCGCAGAAGCGAAGCTTGCGCCATTCTTCGGGGGTTGGTTCGCCCCGGCCGCTTTCCACGAACGAATCGTCGCCAAGGCGGTTGATCTCGGCGATTTTGATGACCCAATTGGCATAGGGGATCTGTTCGATGGGGCGAGCCAGAGCACGGTTCAGGGCTTCGGCAATACGAATTTCGTCGTTGATCGAGTTGCTGAGTCCAAGCACATTGGCGTTGGTTTCGCCAGCGAGCAGCGAATACGTCTGGGCAGCTTGCTGTAGCCGCTCGGCCTGATGGCGCAACAATCCATTGCGGAAGCTCAGGTCGTTTGCCGATTCGGCATCGAAGACGATGAGGCCGGACAATGGTGGACCGATACCGATGTACGCGTTGATCGCCATATTGCGAGCTTGGGTCCGCGATTTTTGCATGACGTCGTTGCGTGCTCGGTCGTTGAGCTCGATGAAGTCGCGTTCAATGATTAGACCGTCGATAGCGCCCAGAACATTGGCGAGTTCAGTGCGCAGACCATCAGCTTCGAGATGGAGTGAGTCGAGTTCTGCTTGGGCGAGCTCTAAGTCAAAGAGTGCTGGGTCATCAACGGTGGTCTGCAATTGGGCGCCGGCCGGACGGGCGGCCTGCACAGCACAGACCAAGGTGGAAGCCACCACCGTCAGAGTTATCGCGAGCGCGATAGTTTTCCTACTCCGCATAGCTGCTAAGTATCGCAGGAGATCGCGCCGTTTCGAAAGGGTTAGGTAGCAGTTTCTTGTTTGGTCTTTTCAAATTATAAATTTAGTGCTTGAATAAAATCTGACGCTAGATGTGGTGAGTTCGCAAGCGTCGTTCGAACTGATCGCTGTCTCGGCTGATCAGCCGCCTGACCGGCAGTGCAGCGCTGTGGCTGGCGCAGTGCGTAATGGGCGTCATAGGGACGGCGAGCGCCAGAATAAGAGTGGAGTGGAGTGGAGTGGAGTCGGTCTGGAGGTCGTTCCACTTGCCGATGCATCACTATCAACCATCACCATTGTTTAGCGCCCGAATGACACATCGATCGAACCCTGAGTCGGCATCCTGAGGTCGATATCTAAAACTCAAAACAGGTCCTCGCCAGTCACGTTGGCCGATGCTGCCGAGCAGCTCAACGTGCCTACATGACGGCGCACCGTGACGTGCGAACCGGTCGAATGCTTGCCGAGAAGCGAGCTGGGAAATAGTGGGTGAAGGCCGAAGATCTGGCCGCCGTAGTCGCTGAAGGAACTGACGCGGGACGCCGCCATGAATCGGGCAGCGGCCCGCGTCAGTTCGTGGCCGGGCCGTTCACCGATTGTCTTGTGGCCGGGGACACCGCTGGTTGTTGGGACATCGTTACCGACGCGCTCAGCAGTGGCGCTAGACCATGAGATGTACACAGCCAGTTGCTGCAAGTGGCTCGTGTTCAGGTCGGTGAAAGATGGAGAAACGGCGGCCTCGACGTTGCCGACGAGCACCGTGCGACTTCGACCACGTATCGGCTACTGGGGCAGCTCGGACCTTAGTTTCGACATAGCGGCCGGTGGCGGAGCACGGGCAGGGCACGATTGTGCTTGGTGTCTTTGCAGGTGACCCTCATGCGTTGCCGAGTGCATTGTTGTCGGACCTGCTTAGCGATCGTCGATTTCCCGTCATCGATCTGGGCGCGAATACGCCCACCGATTCCTTTGTTTCTGTGGCGCAGAGTTGTGATGACCTGGTTGGGGTCGGCGCGGGTGTTGCGCTCGATGCTCTGATTCCACAGGCACTTGCTCAGGCGAGCGAAATCAGAGCTGCGCTGCCCAAGGCCTGTCTCGTGGTCGGCGCACCCGCTGCTGCTGCAAGGCGTGTCGGTTTCGAGCAGGTGGTCGATACCGTCTCGCAAGATGCAGGACACGCGTGTGATGCCTTTGAACAAGCGGCCTTGGACACAGCCTCCGACGTGTCGCTGTCTGAAAGTTCACAGTCTGATGGGCGACTTCGGTGCCTGAGGGCCACACGATTCACCGACTCGCGCGGGATCTGAACCTAGCGTTCGAGGGAAGCCAGATTCAGGCGTCGTCGCCGCAGGGTCGATTCGATGCTGGAGCGAGCAAACTCGATGGCCAGGTATGTGACGGCTTCGAGGCCTTTGGCAAGCACCTTGTCGGGCACTTCGCCGCAAGTGATGTTCTGCATGTTCACTTGGGACTGATTGGAAAGTTCCGAAAGGCCAAGGGTGACCCAGTCGGAGCGGTCCGACTTCGCCTGGCGACCAATGATGTGAATTGGGACCTTCGCGGGCCGATGGTTTGTGATCTTGGAAACCCCGACCTAGTCGACAAGGTTGCTGCATCAATTGGGCCTGACCCGTTGCGCCCCGACATACCTGGGGCCGTGCCGCAGGTTGACACATTTGTGGCTGCGATGAAGCGACGCCGGATCGCTATTGGCGCTGCGTTGCTTGACCAAAAGATCATCGCTGGGATCGGCAACGTCTACCGGGCTGAGTTGTTGTTCATCTGTGGTATCGACCCTCAGACGCCAGCGAACTCGTTGGACGAGTCCGAGCTACGTTTTCTTTGGGACCTGGCTGCCAAACAACTGCGGCTTGGAGAGAAGCTGGACCGAATCGTCACGGTTGACCCGAAACTCGGCGCCTACAAGACGCCAGGCTCGATACCTGCGGGTGAGCGGTTGTACACATACAAAAGAGAAGAACAGCCGTGCCGAGTATGCGACACTCCCATCGAGTTGCTTGAGGTGGCGGCACGGAAGATGTGGCGCTGTCCTGTTTGTCAACAGACCGGCGCAACGACTGCTGCGAAGAAGGCTGCTGTAAAGAAGGGGACCACAGTATGACCACAGCTAACCCACCCGATGCGTTTCTGCTGGTGAGTTTCGGCGGACCCGAAGCACCCGACGAAGTGATTCCTTTTCTCGAACGGGTGACTGCCGGCCGAGGAATTCCGCGCGAGCGACTCGAACTTGTTGGCAAGCACTACTTCGATCAGGGGGGAGTGAGCCCTATCAACGGGCTCTGCCGCACGTTGTTAGCCGACCTCTCGACGGCATTCGAACAAGCCGGTGTTGAACTCCCGCTGTACTGGGGAAACCGAAACTCTGCTCCATTCCTTGATGACACCGTGGCGAAGATGCACGCAGATGGCGTTAAGCATGCGGTTGCGTTCGTGACTTCGGCTTACAGTTCCTATAGCGGTTGCCGTCAGTACCGAGAGAACATCGCGTCGGCTGTTGGGCTTCTCGGCGAAGCGGGGCCGACGATCGACAAGCTGCGCGTGTTTTTCAACCATCCGGGTTTCATCGATCCACTCGTAACGGGCGTATCTAACGCAGTTCTGGGGCTAGATCCGGCTCGAACCCACGTGTTCTTCACCGCGCACAGCATTCCGTCAGCATCGGCCGCAACCTGTGACTATGAAGAGCAGATCACCAACGCCGCTGGTCTTGTGGCCCAGCGGGTTAGTTCAGCACAACTGGAGATGCCGGCCTGGTCGGTTGTGTGGCAGAGCCGCAGCGGTCCGCCAACGATGCCATGGCTCGAGCCCGACATTTGCGAATCGATCTCGTCGGTGAACCGTTCCGACATCGACCAGATTGTGGTCGTGCCGATTGGCTTCATCTCCGACCATATGGAAGTCCTGCAGGACCTAGATATCGACGCGGCGGCCGCTGCCCATGCAGCTGGCCTCGGGTTTACCCGGGTTGGGACGTCGGGTAGCGATCAACGCTTCGTCGACATGGTCGTTGAATTAGTGCAGGAGCAGGTCAGTGGAGCAGTTCCCGTGTCACTTGGAGCTCTGGGTCTGGTGCCCACTCAGTGCAGCGCTACGTGCTGTCCCGCGGTCCGTGTTGAACGACGTCGTTAGGCACACGCAAATAACAGGATGAGGGCCGTCCGCACTGTTGAGAGCCGCGTTGGGATCAACGATTGAGCATTTGGCAACACGCCAAGTACGCTACACACATGGCACGACCTCTGGTCGACACATTCGGACGGGTCCACAGAGACCTACGCATCAGTGTCACGGACCGCTGCAATTTTCGATGCACGTACTGCATGCCAGAAGAAGGCCTCGAATGGCTTGACCGGTCCGAGATCTTGACCTTCGAGGAAATCGAACAAATAGCCAGGGTCATGGTCAATACGTTCGGTGTAGACAGCATTCGTCTGACGGGTGGTGAGCCCATGGTGAGAGCCAACCTCGACGAACTCGTTTCCCGGCTTGCTGCCCTCGGAACTGACGTTGCAATGACAACGAACGGTTCGACGCTTCGGCGTCATGCCCAGCTGCTCAAAGACGCGGGGCTGCGACGCATTAACATTTCGCTCGACTCGCTACAGCAAGAACGGTTCCTTGAGTTGACTCGTCGAGATGAACTCGACACGGTCCTCGATGGCATTGATGCAGCGCTCGAAGCTGGTTTTGACCCGGTAAAGATCAACTGTGTCGTCATGCGAGGCGTGAATGATGACGAGCTCGTGGACTTCGCTCGTTTTGGTCGTGACATGGGCGTCGTGGTTCGATTCATCGAATGGATGCCACTCGATGCCGACGAAGGCTGGACGAACGATCGGGTCGTGAGTCAAAAAGAGATCGTGGCTGCCATCAGTGAAGTTTTCCCACTGGAGCCCATTCAGCGAGGCCATGAACCCGCTCAGCGGTTCCGGTATCTCGATGGCATCGGTGAAGTCGGTGTTATCGCCAGCGTGACACAGGCGTTTTGCGGCGACTGCGACCGAGTGCGACTCACCGCCGAGGGTCAGTTCCGAAACTGCTTGTTTGCCGTCGACGAGTTCGATCTGCGCACGCTTGTGCGAAACGGTGCGTCCGACGAAGAGCTCGCTGCAGAAATTGAACGCGGTGTTGGCGCAAAGTGGGCTGGCCATCAAATTGGCAAGGTGAACTTTATTCGACCACATCGATCGATGAGCCAGATTGGCGGCTGACATGCCAAGCGGGCCGACCGGCCACGGGTTCACCCATCTCGATGAGCATGGCGCTGCTCGCATGGTCGATGTGACACCCAAAGAATCGACTAAGCGAGTCGGCATTGCCCGCGCCAGAGTAGTGATGTCGTCTGGCACAGCGGCGGCGATTCAACAGGGTGTGGTAGGCAAGGGCGACGTGCTCGCTGTTGCCCGCGTTGCAGGCATCCAGGGAGCCAAGCGCACGAGTGAACTAATACCGCTGTGCCATCCGATCATGATTGGTTCGGCTGAGGTCAATTTCGAGATCGGCGAGTCCTGGGTCGATGTCGAAGCGAGGGTCGAGACTGTCGGCCCGACCGGCGTAGAGATGGAAGCGCTCACCGCGTGTTCGGTCGCTGCCCTGACCATTTACGATATGTGCAAGGCCCGTGACCGCGGCATGACCGTCGAGTCGCTCGGATTGTGGCATAAGTCTGGCGGCCGCTCGGGTGACTGGCAGCGCCAGACTTAACTCAGCTGCTCAGCTACGTGGCGTGTCCACGTAGGGGCGAGCGACTGGCGAGGGACACGTCAAATGACTCTGAGACAAGTGTCTCACGTATTCCGACTGCGAGTTGTGTCTTGAACTAACAGCTAGTACACACTCTTGTCGTAACCATTTCGTAATATTCGTCAGGCCTCTTTTGTGCATGCGGTAGCGCCCGAACTGTGCTTTCCTTGTGGGAATCCACCGCTCGGGCTACGCGGGCTGAAACAGTGTCGTTACCGAAAGCTGCAGCAAAGTGTTGACGTACATGCTTCTTGTAATCCTCATAGCCCTCTGGGCATTGGTGCTGCTGCCGCAGTACCTGAAAGATCGTCGAGCGTCTGGACGCACCTTTGACTCTTTGCAGTCTGGTGGCCTTAGCTCCGCGCAGCGATTCCTGCCGTTGCAGAAGGCAGCTACGCGCCATTCAACCTCGCCTATCGGGGTGCGCACGGGCGGCGTGAACCCAGTTGGGACTCAGGCATCAACCACTGGCCGTCCGGTGACGTCTGGTCTACAAAATATTGATCCAGCGATGTTGGCTCCTGCAGTCGTGGGTCCGGCCTCGGAGGCTGCAGGCAACGTTGTTCAGCTCCGCCCACTCGATGGTGAAACCATTCCTGAATCGGCCCACGCCTCGATGGGACATTCCGCTGTTACCTATCGCAAAGAAACCCCGCTGCCCGACGAAACGCTGATGCATCAAGGATGGGAAGGGCCAGACAACGTTGGTATTGGCATGCCAAGCTCGACTGCTGATGCCCGAGAGCGTCGTCGCCATGTACTTCTTGCCATGTTGGGTGTCGCGCTACTCACCCTTATGTTTGCTCTGTTCGCTGGAGGCCAGTGGATCGCCGCCCATGTGTTTGTTGATGTGGTCATGCTTGGCTACGTGATCTTGCTGGTCCGTCACCGCCAACTTATGGCAGACCTGGTCAGCAAGATCGAACCGATTCGCCCACCTGTTACCGGGCAGGCTATTTTTTCGGGTCAGATCGCACCGTCGTACCTGCTGAGCGAGAATACAGGTAGCTAGCAATACTGCTAGCAATACACGTAGCTAGCAATGCCGAATATTTGGCGGCAGGCTATTTGGTGGACGTCCGATGGTCGGCCATCTGGAACAGTACGGTTGCCATGTGCAGCCGCCACAGAAACTCATCGCGATTTTGGTCGCACTAGCGGTATTCGCCGTAGCGTGCCGCTCCGAGGCTGTGATCGGCGCAGCGGAGACCAATACAAATCGTTCTGAAGAGCAAACTCCTGCGGGTTCACCAGCACCGGCAGCGTTGCCAGGCGACGACGGGGAAGTAACGCCGCAGCCACCAGAGGCTACTGAAGCGGCACAGCCGACACAGGAGCCCCTCGATTTTGAAGGCGAACCGCCAGCGCTCTTTCGTGCGCCGCACGGTTGGGATGACCCGTTTGAACTTGACGACCGTGTCGTGCAAGGGGAACTTGCGAATGGCATGACGTACCTGATCCGTACTAACGATCGGCCCGGCAGCCAGGCACAGCTCCGGATGGTGGTGCAGGCCGGATCGCTGAATGAGGAACCAGGCACCGGGGGCGTCGCTCACTTCTTAGAACACATGATGTTCAACGGGACCGAACGGTTCCCGGGCAACGACATCGTGCAGGTACTTGAAGGATTTGGGTCTGGGTTCGGCCCCGATGTCAACGCCTACACAAGCTATGAAGAAACGGTCTACGAGCTACAGGTGCCGACTCGGTCGTCTGAGACGGTGCAACTCGCACTCGATGTGTTGTTCCAGTGGGCAACGGCGGCCACCATTGCAACCGACGATGTGATTGCCGAACGTGGTGTGGTCCGCGAAGAGTACCGCCGAGTTGTCGAGCCGCTCTCAGGCCGGATCGGCGGGCAAGTGCGTGACGTACTGTTCAGCGGATCCGTGTACTTGGGTCGTGCGCCCATTGGCACGGCCGGCGTGATCGACTCGATGACTGATGTAGAGCTTCGGGCTTTCTATGAGCGCTGGTATCGGCCAGAACTCATGACCATTGTTGCGGTCGGCGACTTTAACGTTGATGACATGGAGCGTCGAATCACGGCCACATTTGGACAACTGAGCTCTACCGACGCATTCGAGATTCCACGATTCGATACCGATTCTGGGTCGCTACTAGAACCAGTGTTTGATGTAATAACTGATAGCGAGATCCAGCAGACCGAAGTCGAAGTTCTATGGCGTCTCGCTGATCAGCCGGTCCGCTCCGCATCGACGTTGCGAGGCGACCTGGTCGCATCGATGACGATGTCCATGGTTAACACCCGCCTATTCGAGCGTCTGCAAGGCGGAGAGAGCGTCCTGCTTAGTGCCAGCGCTGGCGTTAGCGACTATTTAAGATCTGCTCAGATTGTCAGGCTGTCGGGGACGGCTGGACCAGACACGCTCAAGGCTGCTCTGGGTGAGATACTCGTGGAGATCGAACGTGCTCGCCAGCACGGGTTCGACCCCGAAGAACTGGAACTCGAGTTGGCGTCGGCTCGAGCGCAGGTCGATCAGGTGTTTGCAGCCAGCGACACCCGCCAAGATTCTGACATCGCTCGAGAGTTGGTTGCGTACTCACTCGATCGGTGGATTCCCACTACTGCAATAGATCAACAGCTGATAGCGAATCAGGTCCTCGACTCGATCACGCTCGACGACGTTCAACGTTTTCTGTTCGACGTGCTGGAGACAAACCCCTACGTATTGCTTACTGGCTCGGCCAGTGACGAGGATGCGTTGGCTACACCGGAGGAATTGGCTGAGGGATATAACAACATCGTAGGTACGCAGGTTGCGACGGCAGTTCGGACAGCAAGCTCGATCACGGAGCTTATGGAACGACCTGGGCCCGCAGCGATTATCGACGAGCAACGCATCGCCCCACTCGACGCGACCATCGTGACCTATGAGAACGGTGCTCGGCTGGTGTTCCGTCAGACTCAGATCACCGAAAACATCGTGCGCCTGCGGGCGGTCAGCCCGGGCGGTTCCTTTGCTGTCGACGGGCCAGAGGTGCCGTTGCTAGACCACTCGGCCCTATTGGTTGCCGGCAGCGGCTATGAGTCCATCGATATCGTCACCCTCGATCGTCTACTCGCCGGGTCGCTGGCCGCGCTGAGTAGTTCCATTGGACGGGTGAGTGAATCGCTTGTTGGAGAAGCATCTACAGGTGATATGGAGACACTCTTCCAGCTGCTTCATCTGCAGATGACAGAACCGACGATTAGTGACCTGCAGGTGCGACAGTTCGATGAAGGTTGGCGGCCGCTGGCTCAGGACCCGTCGATCAATCCACCAATCGCTGGCGACCTGGAGCTATGGCGCTTGCGGTATGGCGACAGCCATTGGTTCAGGCTGATCCCGACCATCAATGATCTCGACGGGCTCGACCCGGACTTGCTGCTGCGCTCTTATCGTGACCGCTTTGCTGATGCCGGAGACTTCGTGTTCGCTGTCGTTGGCGACTTCGACCCGACAGAACTCATTGATCTAGGTGCCCGATACCTGGGAACCTTGCCAGATTCGGGTCGGCGCGAAGTCCCAATCGACCGTGATCCAGGCGTGCCCGAAGAGAACTTGGTAGCAACCGTTGTTGCGGGGGTCGGCGATCAGGGTCGGTTGCGTATCAACTGGGAATCTCCCTTTCCGTTCACACTTGAAGCAGATGTCGCCGCACAGGCCTTGGGTCTGGTTGTGAACGCACGGCTGCGCGACCTGATTCGCGAAGAACTCGGTGCGAGCTATGCGCCGAATGCTTCGGTCGGTGTGCTTGCCGAACCGAAATCATGGGTCGACACGATCATCGAAGTTGAATCTGATCCCGATCGCGTCGACGAGGTGTCTCAAGTAGTCCGCCAAGAACTTGAGCGGATCCGCAGCGGTGAGCTTGACCAGCGGTATCTGGACCTTGCCGTCGAGCAACTCGCCGAGAGCTATCGCTTCTTCAACAATAATCAGTGGCTTGATCTACTGCTATTCCACACCCGCTACAGGGATCGCCCCGCTGGTGAATTTCACACCCGCACGTCTATTGCGCAACAACTTACGATCGCTGACATGGCTGAGATCGCAGCGCAAGTGTTTCCGCCGACGAGATCGGTAGAGATCCAGCTGATCCCTGCCAACTAAAGCTTCCTTGGGTACAACACCAGAGCGCTACGTCAACCCAGGATTTGGGCAACGGCGTGGATGCAGAGCCCGACAAGTCCGCCGACCACGGTGCCGTTGATGCGGATGTACTGTAGGTCGCGCCCGACTTGGAGTTCGATGCGTTCGCTGGTTTCCTGGGCATCCCAGCCGGCAACAGTCGAGGAGATCAGGCCTGCAATTTCGTTGCGGCTTTCGTCCGCCAGGTGTGCGACGGCGCCAACGAGCCAGTCGTTGACCTTGTCCCGCAACACCGGATCGTTGCGTAGCGATTCGCCGGCGCTGAGTGCAGCGGCATGAATACGCATACGTAATTCACTGGTTGGGTCCTCAGCTGCAAGCAGGAGAGACTGCTTCATGCTGGCCCACAAGCCTGCAGTCCATTCACGCACCGCAGGGTGTGCAAGGAGCTCATGTTTGAGTTCGTGAGCCCGGTCACGTAGGTCGGGCGAGTCGCGTAATCTGTCGGCCATCTCGGCGATCCGACTATCAAGATTTCGACGGAATTCGTGGTCCGGGTTCGCGGTTACTTCGTCGATGAACGCATTGATGGCTAGGTAGACCTTGTCGAAGATCCGGTCGTCGACGGGCTCGGGAACCCACCATGGCGATTCGCTAGCGAGCCGCTTTCGCATCAGTGTTCGGTTGTCAGAGAGCACATTACGTAAGCCCTCGAGGCCAGCATCCAAGACTGCATGATGGTGACCGCCTTCGATGGCGAATTCGATCGCTCGTGCCGCAACAGGGGCCGGCTCGAACTGGTCGATGCGGCGGTTGACGTACACCTCGACTGAGGATTGGATCTCATCATCGCGCAGGACCTCGATTGCGCTCCCCAGCACTGTGGAGACCTGATCGCCGACCTTGTGCGCATTCCCAGGGACCTGGAGCCAGCTGCCGATACCGCTCGCCAGGTCGGACGCAGCGAGGCGTTCCCGCAGCACCTCAGGCTGCAGGAAGTTGTCCTGCACAAAATCGCCTAATGACTCGCCGATCTGGTCCTTGCGGTTCGGGATGATGGCGGTGTGAGGAATAGGGAGTCGAAGCGGATGCCGGAACAACGCAGTAACAGCAAACCAGTCAGCGACGCCGCCCACCATTGCTGCTTCGGCTGCCGCCTCGGCGTAGCCGGTCCAGCCTGAACCGTCGGTGGTGATAATAAGTACCAGGAAGATGGCGGTCGCGAACAGTAGGAGCCCGGTCGCCCTGGTTTTGTGTTTACGAAGTTCCTTGCGTCGTTGTTCGTCGTCGTGTCCCGGCTGTTGCACCGACTGCTCAGATGTTGATCATATGTTGGGCGGCCATGTCGAAATAGTCGAGCATCTGAGTCTGCGTTGCTTCATCGAGATCGGCTTGGTGGACAGCTGCGGTCATGTGACGGACCCAACCGTCTCGCTCTTCGGGGCCGATAGCAAAGTTCACATGACGCATCCGAAGCCGAGGGTGGCCCTTCTCGTCGCTATAGGCAGTCGGGCCGCCAAAGTACTGCCCGAGGAACAGCGCTAATGCCCGCTTGCCTGGCTCCAGGTCCTGGGGGTACAAGGCCCGCAGCGGGGCATCGGTCTCGACGCCGTCATAGAAGTGATCAACGAGGGTGTTGAAGAAGGGTTGCCCGCCAACATGATCGAACAAGGTTGTGCTGTTCATGGTGATTGGTTCTACCGGCTGCAGTGCCGTGTCACGCACACCTGTTGAACGCAGACGTTCCGAAGGTTGGCTGAACGGGGGTCTACGCAGGATGGCTGCGGATACTGAGCGCAACGAGTCGAGCGGTCGCAAACGCTGTATCAGGGTCCTTGGTTGAGCCTGCAACGACTGCATAACCATCGCCGTCGACCTCGAAGAATATGTCGATGCTGTCTACGCCCTGCTCATTACGAAACGTGAATGAGTGCATGGTCAAGCCATCGATATCTTCGGTACGTATTACTGAGGCTGACTCGATACTCGACGCAATAGTTCGGGCGCTTTGGCCGATGTCGCCACCAGCGGTGCGCTGTTCGTTCGGCGTCGTATCTATGTTTAGGTACATCGCTTCGTTAACGAACATGCTGCGGAAGCCGTAGCTCTCCTCGATGTCTCTGGCAGCTAACGCCCACCCTTCGGGAAGCAGTGCAGAAAAATGGTCACCGGTAAAGCTCACGAAGGTGTCGGGGATCTGCGGTGAGGTCAGCAGGTCTTCTATCGAGAGACCGCCATCTCGATCCAGGTTGTTGTCGCCGAAGGGCTGAGTGCCGTTGGGTGTATTGGGTGATGGCAGAGAGTTGTCGATGGGCGGGAGAACGGCAGTAGCGCTGGTTTGGTTGCGGTTGAGCAGCTGTGAGGTACCCCACCACGAAAGCGTCGCTACCAGTATCAACACAGCGATGACGCTCAAAACTTTGATGATTGCGGAGTCGCGGCTCGGGGCAGCGCCGACAGCACGGGCAGGTCGGTGGCGCGGTGGCACTGGTGGAGCGAGGTCCGCGGGGGCGAGACCAGGGGCTGCTTGATACGCCAGCGAGGCGGCTCTGTCCAGCGTGGTCGTCACGCTGAGGACACTGGATGCAGTGCGGAGCGATGGGCCTAGAACAACCTCGTCAGATGCCAGCTCGATGGTTGTTGGCAGCGGCGGTATCCATGTGTCTGGCGCGGTCAATGCCATGCGCAAATTTTCGCCGAACTGAGCGGCGCTAGTAGGACGATCAGCGGGGTGTTTGGCCATGGCTTGGTCGATAACGCGCATGACCGGAGCCGGGATGCCGCTGATCGGCGGCGGTGTTTCGGTCCGGATTCGGTTCATAGTCGCCCAAAGGTTGTCGCTGTCAGCGAATGCGGCTCGACCTGCCAACAGGGCATACAAGAGTGCGCCAAGGGCGTACACCTCGCTGCGAACACTGGCCTTGTTCTCGGCCAGGATCTCGGGCGCGGCATAGAGCGGTGTGCTCGCCCCCACGGTCGCCGACGTGATATCGGCGTCGACCACCCGGGCAATACCGAAGTCGGTAACGATCACGGCGCCGTCATCGGCACGCAGCAGGTTTCCGGGCTTGATGTCGCGATGTAGCACTCCGCGCTGGTGTGCGAATTCGAGGGCCTGGGCGGCGAACGCGACGTCGTCAGTGGCCTGTCGCAACGAGAATGCTCCCGTTCGTTCGAGTTCATCGCTGAGACTTCCCGCGGCCACGAGCGCCATGATCAGGTACGGCTCGTCGGCAGCGGTCACGCCGCTGTCGCGAACCCGCATGATATTGGGGTGGCCACTCAAGCGTTCAGCGGCGCTGACCTCGCGTTCAAAGCGCCGATTCACTTCTGTGCCGCTGATTCCGCGCAGCACCTTGATCGCTAATCGTTCACCGGTTTCACTAAGGGCTTCGTATACGAGCGCGCTGCCACCCGAAGCAATGAGTAGCGCGTCTCCTACACCAGGTATACCCAAATCGGTCATTGACCCACATCATGGCATCTAGGTGTGTTCGAAAGGCTCCGCCTGTCAGGTCCTGCGCTGCTGCGGCGCCCGCCGTGAGGGCCAACAATCTGTCCTCTACACCGGCGGCGGGCAGTTACGAGCCAAGTTTGAGTGCTCCTTCTAGTGCTTATAGGCATCGCAGGATGTCGGGACGGCACCGAGTCGGGGAGAGTCATTGCTGCTTGCGGCCACGCTCGCCGATGGGACTGATCAGTAACGCTTGCCGATAGGCGAACTCGTTGACGCCGGCGTAGCGCTGAGCGACGCGCTGGCCCAGTTTGGTTTCCTGCCTCCCGAGTCGACCTGCGCGCGCATTGAGCAGGCAGGGAGCGAGTCGCTGATCCAGGCAACCCTTGCCTTGTTGGTGAGCCAGAGCGGGGTTGCGGCGCGTTAGCGGGCTGTGGTTGCGGCGCTGCCGAGTTCGCTCATGATCTGCTGAATGGCCTGCTCCTGTTCAGCATTGATCGATGGAAAGGATGCGTCGATGTCGAAGAGTTCTGCGATCGTGGCCGATCGATGTGGTTCGTCGATTAACTCAATCATGTCGGCAGTGACCAGTGCAGGATGCACCATGCCGCAGGCGTGTGACAGTTTGAGAATTTCGCCTCGCAACCCGACGAGATAGTTGGCGAGCTTGGTCGCCTTGTCAGCTGGGTCGAGGCCCCGCACTAGCCATTTGTTGTGCGTCGTTATTCCGGTTGGGCAATGACCGTCGTGGCAGCGCTGGGCTTGGATACAGCCCAGCGCCAACATGGGTTCGCGAGCCAGCCCTATCATGTCGGCGCCCATAGAGAATGCCAGCAGAGCCTCTGCAGGAAAGCCCAGGCGGCCCGAGCCGGCGAAGATGATGTGTTGGTGTAACCCTGCGTGGACAAAGGGCTTGTGCGCCCGTGCGAAGCCTTCGCGAAATGGCAGCGAGACGTGGTCGCTGAATGCAAGTGGCGCTGCGCCCGTGCCGCCCTCGCCGCCATCGATAGTGATGAAGTCCGGGCCTTCGCTTCGGGCAGCCATGCGTCCAGCGAGTTCGTCCCAGAAGTTCTGTTGACCGACAGCAGACTTGATGCCAACAGGCAAACCAGTAGCGTTAGCGATCATCTCGATAAAGTCGATCAGGCCGTCGACGTCATCGAAGGCGGAGTGCCGGTTCGGGCTATAGACGGTCTGTCCCATTTCTACACCGCGCGCTTTGGCGATTGCGGGTGTGACCTTCTTACCTGGGAGTACACCGCCCAAACCAGGCTTGGCGCCTTGGCTAAGTTTGATTTCGATGCAGCCGACTTCGGCTGAACCCACTGTTTCAAGCAGCGCATCGAGAGAGAACGTGCCGTCGGTATTGCGGCATCCGAAATAACCGGTGCCGAATTGAAAGATGAGCTTGCCGCCATTGCGATGCGGGTAGGCCACGCCGCCCTCGCCGGTGTTCTGCATGGAGCCGGTGATAGCGCATCCGCGATTGATGGCTTCGACTGCGCGAGCACTGAGAGAGCCGTAGCTCATCGCCGAGACGTAGACGACAGATTCTGGTCGGAACTTATGGGTACGGTCTCGCCATGCACCCATGACCTTGGCGCAAGGGAGCGGTGCGTTCTCGCCGGTCGGTGTCGTGTCAGGAAACGCGCTTTGTTTGATGATGATGTGGCTGCCTCGGTCGATGACACTGTCGGTGCCGAAACCGACGTACGCGTTGTGACCTGAAGCGGTGCTGTAGACCCAGGTTCGCTGGTCTCGAGAGAAGGGCCGTTCTTCGTCGTTGGCGGCCACGATGTATTGCCGTAGCTTGGGGCCGCTGGTGGAGAGAAGCGAGCGGAAGTGGCCGACAACGGGGAAATTGCGCAGGATCGGATCTGATGCCTGAAGGGTGTCGTACAGCGCGATACAGAACAGCAAGGCGCCCAAGATGATCAGGACGATTAGCCACCAAGCCATTCGCGAACGCTACCGCCCAAGGCCCTGTTCGAGTGCGCTCCATGCCAGTTCGGCCATGTGCTGGTAGCCAATGTCACTCGGATGCACGCGATCAGCAGCCAGAGCGCCGCGGCCTGATGGCCAGTTCCAAATGTTGAACAGTTGGTGGCCTTTGGTTTCGGCCCCTCGTTCAAAGATGTTGTTGAGAGCTTTTGGTCGAGGGCCCGGACCGTTGAGTTTGCTAACGAACGCGCCTGGTGGCACCCGGTCGACGGCGTGATCGGCGTCAACCGTAATGCGACGGACACCGCGTCGCCACATCAAGTCATTGCTGCCGATGACACACGTCACCAGCTGAGGCTCATCGAGCATTGTGTCCAGAACGGGAACCTGACGGTCGGCCACATCGAGGAAGCGGCCTCCACTCATCGACAGGTTGACGAGACGCCATGGTTCGCCACTGGTCCGGCGGAGACGATCTAGCACTGTGTGGGTCCAGCCTTTTTCCCAAGCGCTCGCACCAACACCCTGGCTCGACGAGTCGCCCAGAACGACCCATAACGGGCCGGTTTCTCGACGGGCGGCTTCGTTAGTCTCGTCCCAACGGTGGTGATAACGGGCGACTTGAGCGTCGATTTCGGCGACACCTTTGGAAAAACGACCAACCAAATCAGGAAGGTCAAATCTACGCTTTCGGCGTAAGTGGGGGAGTGGCTCGAGATCAGCAATCACGTAGCTGCAGATTAGGTGAGAACGTCGGCGATGCCGACCGCAACGACGACCAATGAGAAGATGGTCAAAATTAGTGAGACGACAGCGAACACCGTGCTCATGTTTCCGGGTGGATTCCCGCAGCGCCCGATGACTTGGTAGAGCGCCTTGATTGGATCCTCGGCGGTGAGCTGGATGCGTCGTCGGGCGACAGCGCTGCCCTTGACGAGAACCCACGACACGCCCGACATAAGGAGGAACAGAACGACGAGTAGGACCAGGCGGACCGTCGCGTTGTTCAAGCTGCTGATGGCGCTCTGGACGACGCCAATGAATGGTGACAGGATTGCGCCACCGAATAAGAAGGCTGGCAGAGCAAGCTTGCTCCGCTTAAATCCGGGTCGTATGCGCTGGGTGTGAATGCGGGCTCGGGTAAGCATCGGGAGATGCTCCCAATCGGCAGGAGAGGCAGCTTCACGACGTTCGTACATCCGGTACATGTCGTCGATCACGCTGCTGATGTAGCTGCGCACTATGAATTGGGTCACGATCTGCACGAGAAAGCCCACGACGGGTGAAAGAAAACTTAAGTTGCGTACCGGGATCGAGCGATGTCCGTTGCGGTCCAGGACCTCGAGCGAACGCACTGCGAGACCGTGGGCCTCTTCGAAACGCAGCGGATGTCCGAGTGGCCGCTTGGCGCCAAGTTGCAACACGATCTCGCGATCAATTTCGCTGGTAGCCCCAAGTTTCGTGAGTACCTGATCGGCATCCGCCCCGGTTGACTTTCGCAGCATCTGGAACGAGTCCAGACGGTTCACGAAGTCGTCGAGACCTAACCCGTCACCATCAGTGTCGAGCTTCCACTCGCGTGCAGGCTCGGGCGTGTCGTTGCGAGTCGTTGGTTCCTTGGCCACGTCGGCAAAGCTAGCCCAGTGCCGACTTTCGGCGCCGAATCAACATACGACCAGAAGGGTGGCTGCGATAGCTTGGAGCGATCGAGTCTTCTGTGAATGACCATCTGTTGGCGGCCACGCTCGCCTCTGACGCTGGCGATCATCTGGTTGCGTTGCGAGAGCGGCTAATGCGAACGGGTCAGTGGGGCGGCTGGGGGCCCGAAGAACAGGGCGACGCCGAAGCCCACAATTTGCTCATGGATGCATTGAGGTCGCAACGTTCCAAGGATGGGATCTTGAGCGAAGAGGGCCACGATGACGGTCACCGGTTGAACCATGAACGGGTGTGGATCGTCGACCCGCTCGATGGCTCAGCTGACTTCGGTCGCGGCGCCGACGAATGGGCGGTGCATGTTGCGCTAACCGAGTTCGGTCGCGGCACGGCTGCTGCGGTGTCGCTTCCTGCTATTGGGATGGTTTTCGGCACAGGGACGCCTCCGGTGGTGCCGTCGGTCAACCGTGAGAAACCAATCATCGTGACGGGTCGCTCTCGTGTCCAAATTGATGGCGTCCGGGTAGCCGAGGCACTCGGTGCCGAGTTGATGACCTGCGGGTCCGCAGGGGTTAAGGCCATGCTGGTCGTGACGGGGCAGGTCGACTCGTACATCCACGCTGGTCCGTTATGGGAGTGGGATGTCTGCGCCCCAGCGATCGTCGCCGAAGCTGCTGGCTTGACGGTGACCGACGCTGTTGGGAACCCGCTTGTCTACAACAAGGACCGTGCGGTGTCACCCGGCTTCATCGTGTCTCGGCCTGAGATCGCCGACCGTGTCCTAGCTGCACTCGTCTAGTTTGGCTTCTTGCGATCGAAAGCGGTCGAAAGATGCGGTGGTGCGCGCTACGGTCGCCGACATGTTGATTGAGCCGCTTGCTCGCCCTGTGGACGCCGACGTTGTAATCCCTGGATCGAAGTCCATCACGAATCGTGCACTCGTCGCCGCAGCGCTGGCTGATGGTGTCAGCGAGCTACGAGGCGTGCTTGATGCCGATGACACTCGGGCAATGCTCGGAGTCGTGCAGACACTTGGCGCCGGCGTCGAACCGCTTGTTGAAGCGGACGCATATGCGATCACTGGTGTGGCTGGGCAGCTGGCCCCAGGCCCCAAAGAAATCGATGTCCGGATGTCAGGTACAACGGCTCGTTTCGCGACGCCACTGGCCGCCCGTGGCACCGGTGTGTACATCATCGACGGCGCGCCCGAAATGCGAGCACGTCCAATGAGTGAGACGGTCGAAGCGCTGCGGTCACTTGGCGTGACGATCGCTCCGAACACTCTTCCGATCACGTTGCGAGCTGGTTTCGACGGTGGAGCCTTGACCCTGGGAGCGTCGGTTAGCAGTCAGTTCGCGTCGGGAATGTTGCTCGCAGCACCTGGAACGTCACAAGGACTCGATCTTGAGCTCGAAGGCGATGTTGTGTCGCGGCCCTATTTGGACATGACGTGCGCGGTGATGCGGTCCTTTGGTGCGCTTGTCGATCAGCCGTCGCCTAACCGTTTCGTGGTCGCACCCAACGCCGGATATCGCGCAGCGAACTACATGATTGAGCCCGATGCGTCAGCTGCGTCGTACTTCTTCGCCGCAGCGGCCGCCTCCGGAGGCCGCGTCAAGATTGCTGGCCTGGGTTCGAATGCTTTACAAGGTGACGTCGGTTTCGTCGAGGTTCTGGCAGCTATGGGCGCCGACGTCACCATTGCCGACAACTTCATCGAAGTCCAGGGCACTGGTACTTTGCGGGGCATCGATGTTGATATGTCGCAGGTCAGCGACACGGCGCAGACGCTGGCGGCGATTGCTCCGTTCGCCGAGGGCCCGGTCCGAGTCAGGGGCATTGGCTTCATCCGTAAGAAGGAAACCGATCGTGTCCGCGCTGTGGTTACCGAACTGCAGCGCATGGGAATCGAAGCTGTCGAACAGGACGATGGCTTTCTGATCCAGCCGGGCACACCACAACCTGCAACGATTGAGACCTATCAGGATCACCGCATGGCTATGAGTTTTGCTATCACTGGGCTGATGGCACCTGGCATCGAGATTGTGGACCCAGGCTGCGTCGATAAGACCTTCCCCCATTACTGGGATGTGCTTGCCACCCTTCGCTAGCCCAACGCACGGGTTGCTGGCGGGCAGTGCTGCTCCGAAATTTGTGCCGCCACGGTTTCGTCCCTGCTCGTTCCACGGTGGAAATGCGTGACTTATCTGATTGGGCGACTGCTTCTAGTACACGTTTAATGTGTGCGACTACGGGGTTAGCGCGACGGTGTCGCCGAATGCGCGATCCCAAACCTTGCGGTCGCCGAGCGGCTCGCCCAGGTCGACCGTGCTTTGCTTGAATCCGCCGGGTGGACAGTTCTCGACGTCGACCAATACACGAATGCGTAGATTGGCGAACCCTTCGTCGAGTTCAAGGTCCACGTTCTGGAAGGTCTCACACTCTACGGGATCCCACGTGACCACGAGCGTCGTGCCATCGTCGCTAAGCGACGCTGTTTGCACGATTCGATCTTCTTGCTGTACGGGCGGGATTGAGTTGTCTTCGCGTGAGCAACTTGACATCATCACCAGCACAACAACACAACACAGCGCAAGCGTCGAGCGACGTTTCATGATGTTTACAGTACCGGCGCTCGTCGGTGTGTATGCGGGTCGAGCGGCTGCCGGTTACCTTCATGATGTGGCCGCAATCGAAGATCCGCAGCAATATGCACTAGACGTCGGCGCTAGGCCGTCAGCGATGCGGGTGTACAAGGTCGTTGTGACCTTCATCCGCAAGATTATGAACCCGTACTTCAAGGTTGAGGTGCATGGTCTCGTCGACAATCTAAAAGTCGATGGTCCCTTGATCGTGGCGCCGGTTCATCGCTCGAATTTGGACTCGATGCTGGTTGCTGGCGCATCGACTCGGCGTTGTCGGGCATTGGCCAAACACACCATGTTCAAGAGTCAACCTTTTGCTTGGTTGATCGCTTCTCTCGGAGCCTTTCCGGTCGAACGGGGCACGGCAGATCGCGAAGCGCTTCGAGCTGCCCGCATGCTTCTGGACAGCGGAGAAGCCATGTTTGTCTTCCCTGAAGGCACTCGTCAGGAAGGTCGCCAGATTGGCGAGATCTACCACGGTGTCGCCTACCTGGCAGCCAAGACAGGTGCGCAGGTTGTACCGGTTGGCATCGCTGGAACCGGCGAGGCGATGGGCAAGGGAACCAAGTTCCCAAGGCGAGTCAAGGTCGTGTTGCAGGTTGGCGAGATCATGCAGCCACCGACCGCTAACGGCAAGCGAGTCACGGTTGGTGATCGATCTCGCTTTAGCGACGAACTGGGTTCGGTACTGCAGGACCTGATGGATCAGGCGTACGAGAAGCAGGCCTCGGCATGAGTGATCAGGCATTGGGCCACCCAGGTCTCGCCGAATTCGGCGAGACGATATTCGCCGAGATGTCAGCACTTGCCGTTCGCACGAACGCGCTGAATTTGGGCCAGGGGTTTCCTGACACCGACGGCCCCAAAGAGGTGCTCGACGCAGCTGCCGCGGCGCTGGCTGGAGGAGTCAATCAGTATCCACCGCTACCGGGTGAGTTCGATCTTCGGCAGGCGGTTGCTGAGCACCAGGAACGTTTTTGGGATCTCCATTTCGACCCGGCCACCGAGGTACTCGTCACCGCAGGCGCAACCGAGGCGCTCACCGCCTCGTTGTTGGCCTTTGTGCGGCCAGGTGATGAAGTTGTCATGTTTGAGCCGTACTACGACAGCTATGCGGCTGGAGTGGCGCTGACGGGGGGCACCCGGCGTGTCGTGACCCTGCGGCCACCAGAAGAAGGTCAAGTCGGCTTCCAGTTCGATATCGACGAGTTACGAGCGGCGATCACACCCAAAACCAAGGTTTTGCTGCTGAACACGCCACACAACCCGACTGGCAAAGTCTTCAGTCGTACTGAGCTGATGCAGATCGCCGAGCTAGCGCTCAATCATGACTTACTCGTAATCTCCGACGAGGTGTACGAACATCTGACCTTCGACGGTGCGGCCCACATCCCCATCGCAACACTTCCTGGCATGGCCGACCGCACGATCACTATCAGCTCTGGTGGCAAGACATTCTCGTTCACTGGCTGGAAAGTGGGCTGGGCGTGTGCTCGCCCCGCTCTGATCGATGCGATCCGTTCGGTGAAACAATTCCTTACGTTCGTAAACGCAGCACCGTTTCAACCAGCGATCGCTGTCGGGCTTCGTCTCGGCGACGGCTACTTCACGGACTTCGCTGCGACTTTGCAAGGTAAGCGGGACCGGTTGAATGCTGGCCTTGTGGCCGCAGGATTTCAGGTGTACTCGCCACGCGGGACGTACTTCACGACCATCGATATTCGACCACTGGGCTATGACGATGGACGCGAGTTCTGCCTGGCCCTACCCGATTTGGTTGGCGTGGTTGCCATCCCAAGTCAAGTGTTTTACACCAATAAGCAGGAAGGCAAGCACCTGGTCCGCTTCGCCTTCTGCAAAAAAGACGCCATGCTCGACGAAGCCGTCGACCGTCTCGCAGGTCTGCGCCCAGCGTGAGGTAGCCATCAAATGGTGGACTCAACTGTTGGTTAGCGAACGCTGCTGGCCCGTCGAGCCATGAACCCTCTGATGATGTTGCTGCACCCGAACTGGCACGGGCCGACGACGGTTTCCCCTGTTGGCGCGAGTGTGCGTAGGGTCGGCTGTTGTTGATTTACCGCCACGGGGGGGGATGCGGCGATAGTGGTCAGCGGGCGAGGGAGATCATCGGTAGTCCGCCGTAGATAGGCCGCCCTGCGATGTCGACTCGACGGACAACATGACACCGTTGAACGTACGCGCTGCACGGTGTCGTGACCCTAGGGCGTAGCGACTGTGGCCGATGAGACGCTGCTCTAGTTCGCTAGGTGCGGTGGTGCGTGACAAAACTAGGCACCAACTGCTGGACCAACAAAGGTGATGTCTCTCGTCAAGGTGTCACGCTATTGCGATGACCATGGGGCTGACTAGGCCTTGACCTTGATGCGCTCGAGGACGTCGTCGACAAAGCCGGGTGCGAGCTTGGCTGTCTCGCTGGATCGCATGGACTGGCCGGCGATCACGTGGGCGCCCATCTGATCTTCGAGAAAGTTGGCCATGTCATCGATGGCGCGACCAGCGTTGAGTGCATAGGTCATGAATGCGGCGACTGGCTTGTCCCAGAGCATGGGCATCTTGGCCAGGCGATCGGTGTCGGCGGCGTGTTGGCCGACGACGAACAATCCATGTACCCAGGTGCCAACACAAACCAGGTCGGCAGCCGACACCTCTGCGAAGTCCAGGCCGTCCCATGGCCGCACAACAACGTCGTGGCCCCGGGAAGCGAACTCTCCGCCGATGTACTCGGCCGCCCGTTCGGTATTGCCCGATCGGCTGCTATAGGTCACAAGAACGTTCACAAAGGTGAATCTACATGACATCGCCCGCAGCAGAAACCATCACGTTGATCGGGCTCCTGCGGTTTCGGTACACCTGACGGAGTAGGTAGCGAACTGCAGGTGCACAGATCGTCAGTCTCGACGGAGTGGGGCGACGCCGGTGAACTCGATGACGGCATTACCTTGCGACCGAGATGCATCGAAATCGACCTTGCCAGTGGCCTTCCACTCGAGCCACTCGTTAGGGTCAACGATCGTCTGGGTGACCTCACCGGTTTCGGCGTCGTAGACGAAGTGCTGGGGCCCCCGTGCCTCAGGGCCACTAATCACGTCTTCGTGTTCGTCGAAATAGCCGGCCCATTGGTCGGCAATCTCGTCGCTGGACAAGCTACTTATCTCGGCGAGAGTAGAGGTCCTGCGCCGGGCCAATAACTGCACCCAGCGGAAGGCTTCGTTGCGCACCATGGTGCGGAACGCATGTGTCTGGGTGACGTCGCGGCGCTCGGGGATGACTGGAGCCTCGGGGTCATCGGTTGGGTTGGTCAGACGTTCCCATTCGTCGAGCAAGCTGGAGTCAACCTGACGCACGACCTCGCCCAACCAGTCAGTCAGGTCGTACAACTCGTCGGTCTTGGCACCTTCAGGAACGTTCTGTACCAGGCCCTTATACGCATCGCCTAGGTATCGAAGCAGGACGCCCTCGGACCTTTTGAGTCCGTAGTGCTGTACATATTCGCTGAAAGTCATCGCCCGTTCCCACAGCTCTCGGGCGATGGACTTTGGCCGCACATTATCGTGGCCTACCCAGGGGTGATGTTGGCGGAAGATGTCGAACGCTGGATACAAGAAGTCAGCGAGTGGCTTGGGTGCTTCGAGCGCGTCGAGTTTCTCCATCCGGTCGTCGTATTCGACACCCGCCGACTTGAGTTCTGTGACGAGTTCGCCGCGAAGTTGGTTCAGCTGCGCTGCCATGATCACACCCGGTGACTCAATCACGGATTCGACCACGCTCAACACGTTGAGTTCGTAGTCAGGCGCTTCGAATTCGAGAGCGTCGATCGCTTCGACAGCGAAGAGCGATAGTGGTTGTGTCAGAGCGAAGTCGTCTTGTAGATCAATGGTGACTCGAACGGTGCGCCCCATGTCATCGGGTTCAGAGAGTTGCTCGACGACTTCGGCGTCGAGGAGCGAACGGTAGATGCCGATTGCTCGTCGGATATGAGCGCGCTGGCGCTTTCGAGGCTCATGATTGGTTAGCAGGATCTGCTTCATAGCGGCGCACCCGTCGCCAGGGCGATCGAGCACGTTCATGAGCATGTGGTGGCTCACCTCAAAGCTGGAATCCAACGACTCAGGGTCACCGTTAATGAGTTTGGTGAAGGTGTCTTCGCCCCAATGGGTGTACCCGCGTTCGGGCGGCTTCTTCTTGACCAGCTTCTTCTTTTTCTTTGGGTCGTTGGCGGCCTTTTTCTCGGCCTTGATGTTCTCGACCACGTGTGCTGGTGCCTGCGCCCACACATCGCCGACGTCGTCGAAACCCTTACGCCCTGCGCGGCCAGCGATTTGCTGGAACTCCCGAACTTTGAGCGTGCGGGTACGTAAGCCGTCGTACTTGCACAACTGTGACAGCAGCACCGAGCGGATCGGGACGTTCACGCCAACGCCGAGGGTGTCAGTTCCGCAGATGAGCTTCAGCAGACCTTTTTGGGCAAGCCGTTCCACGAGAAGCCGGTACTTGGGAAGCAGACCTGCATGGTGCACACCAACGCCATGATTGACGAACCGGTGCAGGTCTTTACCGATCGGGCTGTCGAAACGGAAGCCGCCGATCTCGGCTTTGACGGCGGCCTTCTCTTCCTTAGTGAGCACATTGATGCTCATGAAGTTTTGTGCGGCTTCGGTGGCGTCGCGCTGGGTGAAGTACACGATGTAAATCGGTGCACGGTCGGCGTCGACGAGGTCTTCGACCGATTCGAGCAAGCTGGTTTCTCGATAGGCGAAACGTAACGGAACCGGGCGTTCGGAGGTCTTGACCAGCGTGGTTGGCCGACCGGTGAGTTCCTCGAGTCCGCTCTCGAATCGGTCTGTCTCGCCAAGAGTTGCCGACATGAGTAGGAACTGACAATTGGGGAGTTCGAGCAGCGGAATTTGCCACGCCCAGCCACGTTGGGCCTCGCTGTAGAAGTGGAACTCGTCAACGATTACGATGTCAACGTCCGCGTTCGCACCTTGGCGCAGGGCCATATTGGCCAGAATTTCGGCGGTGCAACAGATAATTGGAGCATTGGAATTTACTGAACCGTCACCGGTGATCATGCCGACCGCATCGGTCCCGAAATCTCGGCACAGCGCGAAGAACTTCTCGCTGACCAACGCCTTGATGGGTGCGGTGTAGAAGCTACGGCGCCCACCTGCCAGTCCAGCGAAGTGAGCCGCCGTCGCGACCAGCGATTTGCCCGACCCTGTCGGGGTGGCCAGTATCACATTGTTTCCCGACAGCAGCTCGAGGATGGCTTCTTCCTGTGCCGGATAGGGATCGATGCCTGTCGACTCTAGGTAGTCAAAGAAGCCTTCGAGAATCTTGTCAGGGTCGTCGTTGTCGGGGAGGCGGCTGAGCAGCGGAAATTCACTCATACGGCAACTCTGGGCATCGCTCCGGAGGACAACTTGGCGGAGATCATGGCGGTTTCCTCGTTGGGTGCTTCGGTATCGAAGACTCGATCCTGGAAGTTGCTCGTCACGCCGAGGTTCGACCATGACGTGTCGAAATAGTGGCGTGTTAGGGGTTGTTCGCCGCAGTGGGTGCGGGCGGGGCGGTGGTGCAACATCACGTTTCTGATGTCGTACCTCGAGCAATCAGCAGGGGGCCCACCGTGCGCGCCACATCGAGGCGGTACGTATTCGGCGGCCGTCGGCACAAAGGCACCAGCGGCGGCCCTAGGTGCGAGATGCAGGTTCGGTTTGTCGGCCACAGCAGCCATTGTGCCGAACCAGCGCCGCAATGTCCACGCAGCCCACGTCGGGGGTGATCGGCGCAGTGCATCCTTGTGGAGAACCCGGAGGTCGACATCACCGTCGACCGCTCGCCAGTCAGCGAAAATGGTCGCTTCTGCCGGGTCCACCTGGCCGAAGCGGCTACCTGGGGCCAAGTACCGGGCCGCCTAGCGTTCGTCGAACAGCGGGACTCTCACCTCGATGCGTGCCCCTGGGTCGTTGTCGCCGACGGTTAGGGACCCACCCAATTCGCTTTCTGCGATGGTGCTCACGATCGTCATGCCGAGACCGCTGGAGCCAGCAGCAGTCACTGGTTCTTGTGGATTCGGGAATCCGATTCCATCGTCGGTAATCGTCAACACCACGGCGTCCGGCTGGGTGCGCAGCATTATCGTGACCGTCTTGCAGGCGGCATGATCGATCGCGTTCTGGATGAGTTCACTTGCGATGAGCGAAAGTGGGGTGGTTAGGTTGTTCGGCAGAATCGCCGGGTCGCAATCGATTTCGAACTGCACAGGGTGGGTCGGGTCGACCAACGAATCACGGATCATGGTGGTCAACATGTGCAGTATTTGCCCGAACTGAACTTCATCATCGGTGCGATGTGAGAGCAGCTCGTGCACCACACCAATCGTGCGGATGCGCCTGGCAGATTCGGCTAGGGCCGCTTTGGCGTCGGTGGAAGCAACCCGACGGCTCTGCAATTGCAGCAACGATGATGCGGTCTGCAGGCTGTTCTTTACCCGGTGATGGATCTCGGCGATCGTCGCATCCTTGGTCATTAGTAGGCGGTCTCGCTGCCGTAGCTCTGTAATGTTGCGTAGCAGCACCAGGGCGCCTGTAACCGCTGTTTTCGTCATCAGCGGCACACAATAAGTGCTGAGAACTCGCTGACCGACTTCGATCTCATCGGTGTAGTCCAGGCGGTTCGAGTATGCTTGTCGAACCCCGGGAGCGTCGATTCCCATGTCGCCCAGTCGGTCGCCCAGGTTGACCAGGTTGGCACCAACTTGTCGAAGCACCGTTAGCGCGTTAGGTGAGGCGTATTCGAGCTTGCCTGCCTTGTCGAACAGCATGATGCCGTCACCAACTCGAGGCGGGTGGTCATGGCGCCGGGTCTCGACACCGAAGGGAAAGCTGCCGGCGGCGATCATGGCTGCGAAGCGGCGAAAGGCGGCGAACGAATGGATCTCGAGGTCGCCCGGCATGATCTCTATATGTGGCGCGAATTCACGCGCGAGAACCGCCACGATTTCGCCCTCGAACCGAATGGGTACCGCCAACGTTCGGATCCACCGACCTTGACGTGGCAGGAAGACGCCACCGTCCATGACCTTGCCGGACTCGAGCGCTCTGGCCATCAGCGGCCGGGTGCGCATTGGGAGCACTTGGTCGACTTGGTCGACGGGATAGATAGTGCGGGCGTTCATCGGGCGCACATGTGAGACGATCCGAAAGCCATGGCCTTCGATTCTCATGATCATTACGTCGGCTTGTGAAAGATCGGCCAGCATGGGACTGGCCTGTGCGAGTCGGTGAAGGTGGCGCTGGAGCCCAGGTGACTGGCTCTCGCCGTTCGCCCAGACGCTGGTTGCGATCACGACCATGACGCGCCCCCATCGGTGATGCGTGCGTCTTGCATCTCTCGCCGGGCGGTTATGACCCGGTGCACGATGAAAGCTGCCAACACTGCGCCGATGAGTAGCAGCACATAGTTGAAGGTGTCGAGCCCGACAGGTTCGGTTATGTCGATGCCCTTGGGTTCAGGGGCGCCTTCTTCCCATCGGAATGAAAAGGACTCTTCGGTGAAATCGCCGTCAAGGCCGCTGGCCGCAAAGGTCACGAGATACTCGCCGGGCTTGGTGATGGGGGCGACGAGTGCGATAACCAAACGTTGGTCTTCGCTATTGAGTTGGGACACCAACTCGTTGCCGGATGGATCGAAGGCGGCTGCTGTCAGGGGCTTGGTTAGATCGAGATCGAAGAACTGCAGCGTGATCGAGTGGATCGCTCCGCCAACTGTTTCCCCACGATCAGGCGAGGCTTGCCGGAGTTCGACATGTGCAGACGCGGTGGCAGGGAACAGGAATCCGCTGATCAGCGTTAGCAACACAACGACGATCAGAAGTCGCCATAATTTCGGCAGTTGCTGGCGCTGTGGGCCCGAGATGTACACCCTATGAGACTACCCAAGGCTGTGTACCTAAGAGAGCGAGACGTATGTCGGTAATCCCTGGGTGGCCATACCTGGTGCGGTTGCCGTTGTGGCTAGGTCGATGATGGCTCGGGCGTATTGTTGAAAATACCCTTTTGCATAGGCATGCACATCGGCTATCAATCCGGACTGGTCGCGCTCTGTGACGCATCGGCGTTGGCATCGCAAGGTCGGCGTTGGCATCGAAAGGTCATTGTGGGTCAGTTGTTGTAGCGCCGCAGGCCCGATGCAACCGTGCCGATCGAGGGTCAACCCGTGCTGCGTACCTGTAACCGCAAGACCGGTCCGTGTACTGACGTGCACCTTGGCCAGCGAGAGCTTCTAGATCAGATCATCGAGGTCACATCGATTTCTGGATTTGGTCGTCTTATGGCAGCGGCCGACTCGTTGGAAGAACCCTCGCTAGCGAACGGGCACGAGGGTTGGTGGGCCTTGTGCACCACGACAGAAGCCCGTATGCAGGTGGGGTTCGTGGGCTCGAAGGTTGCTCCATTACTAGCGCTATGGGGCAGGTTATTTTGCTGAGCAACTTCGCCAGGCTGACACTGCCGGGCTGGAAGAGCTAGCCGCCCAAGCGGGCGCGAGCGGCAGCACTGCGTTCGAGAAGATGCGCTGGTACAAGCGAGCGGATCCGAGCCAGGGGATCGTTTGGGTCGGTTGCAGCAGCAGCCTCACCGCCGCCGTCGACAGGAACCTCGGCCCCGTTGGCCACAGCTTCGGCGGCCAGACGGGCTCGTTCTTCGGCCAGTTCCTTCTGCTCGAAAAAGTGCTCCCAGTGTTCAGGGCGAACGAGCTCGTTGGTGTCGAGCTGGCCGAGGTCGATGCCATTCTCGAAGAACACCCAGTAACGAGTCCAGGCAAACCCGTTGATGACCTTGATCTTGCCGACCGTGCCCTGCGGGACGCCAGGGAGGTCCATCGTTGCCTTGACGACATCGTTCTTTTTGAACGGGGTGTCGGGTTCAACAGTTTTTGTAAACAAAGGCATAACGTGCAAAAGACCGGAGTCGTCGAAGACAGGACCTCGTAAACCTAGCAGGGCAGCGCAGCATGGCGGTGGTGCAAACGCGGCTCGATGATGTCGAATGTCGGGGTGCCGATCGGCCCACCTGGCCAGAGGCATGAGCGTTGGCCCAGTAGTGTTGGCATGTGGCTCATACACCTGACGACTTATCCGACGACGCGTTGCTATTTCTCTCAGAGCGCCATCTGGCAACACTCTCGCTAGTCAGCGCCGACGGTTCCGTGCACGTCACGCCGGTTGGGTTCACATGGGACAACGAAGCCCAAGTCGCCCGCGTCATCAGCTTCGCTCAGGCGAAAAAGGTGCGCCTGATTGACGCCGGAGGGCCGCTCATCGCCGCATTGAGTCAGGTTGATGGAGGAAGGTGGTTCACCTTGTACGGCACCGCTACTGTTACGGCCGATGCTGTCGTGAATGCCGACGCTGAGCGACGATACGCCGCGCGTTATCGCCCGCCAAGCAATAGAGGAGTGGATCGCCGCACGATCGAGATGGCGGTAAACAAGATCGTCGGCCGCTGTTAATTCGCTGATTGGGCATAAAGGCTCCCAGCACAGCTACTTAAGCGCCGTACCATGCCTGTTTAGTGAAAGTCTGTTTACATGTCTGATCGTGAATATGACGAGCGCCCATGGGGTAGTTATCAGGTGCTAGAAGAAGCGGCGTCGCACAAGATAAAGCGGATGACGGTCTCGCCGGGTCAGCGTTTGAGCTATCAGCGGCATCAGCAACGCGCCGAGCACTGGTACATCGTGTCCGGCCAGGCCTGCGTCACGCTCGAAGATGTTGAACACATCATCGGCCAAGGGCACGCGATTGACATTCCACGTGGTTCCGCTCACAGGGTCGCGAATAAGACTGATGAGCTGCTGGTGCTCATCGAGATTCAGGTCGGCGACTACTTCGGCGAAGACGACATTGAGCGCCTTGAAGACGACTACGGCCGGGGCTCGTGAACGGACGAGGCACCGCTCGCGTGCCGCAGCCTCGCACCGCCGCACGGTTGGGCTTGTCCCTCTTCGGCCTGGTGCTATTTCTTGCAAGTTGCACCGATTCAGCTGTGCCGCTTGATGAGTAAGCGGCAGCCCAATTCGATGTCGCTAACAACACCATTTCTGATCTCGCCGGATGGGGAGATGATGCAGTGCGGGCGGAGGAGCTTCGTCAGCCGACAACGCGAGCCGAAGCGTCGAGCAGCAGCATGACCGTCGAACAACTCGATCGGGCTAGCAACGCGGCGAAAGGCGTGTTCGACACCGCTGACTCGGCAGTGGTCTTCGTGGACGTCATCGAATCGGGTGGCGTCCAAACCCCGGGTCGGGCCTTTACCCAAACGGCATTTTTGCCGTTGCTAATCGCGACTGCGTTGTTCACGCTGTTGGGTCCATGGCCCTCTATGCAAGCTCCGAAGCGCCGCACCGACTTTGTCGAACGAAAGCTGATGCTGCCCAATTGGGCATCACAACTCAACCCTGAGGACCGATCGTCACGTCCACTCGTTGCCTCGGCTTATAATAATGCTGCACAAATGGCATGGTATGAGACGCAACAATTTGTACATTCGATCTCGACCATGCTGGCGACGGCAGGCAGCGTTGGTGAACTCGACGCTGTTGAGATGCGCTTTGGCCGAACCGCTGTCAAGTTGTGGGACCTTCGACGTTCGTTGACTCAGTGATCAACCTGAACATCACAATCGACTCGACTGGAACCCTATGACAACGCTCGTTGCAACAGATCTAGACGGCACCGTCTGGGACACTACCTTGTCCTGCCATCCGTCAACCTTGGCGGCCATTAAAGCGTTGAGTGCAAGTGACGATGTTGAACTCATGGCTGCTACTGGGCGTCGACGTAACAGCGCCCGCAGCGCGTTTACTGCGAATGGCTTCATGCTGCCATCGGTACTACTGAACGGTGCGATCGGTTATGACTTTGAGGTCGAATCGATCTTTCATCAGGTCACCTTTGACACCGACGATTTACGGCAGGTCTTCGACGTACTCGCCAGCTTTGAGCTGGGGCCGGTCGCGTATCTCACTGATACTCGAGCGCTTGCGGTGCATGGTGTGACGACGAGCGTGAAGCACCTGGATGGCCTCGGTGAGGACCTGGAGTGGTCGTCGGCACCGGACATCGCGCCCCGTAACGACGTTCTAGGCATGAGCATGCTGGGCATCGAGTTTTCGCTTATCGAACCGGCGCTCGCTGATCTCAGCGCACTTGCGGGTGTCGAAGTTGCTGCCTATGCCGACCATCTGTATCCGCCGTACAGCCTGATGCTCGCGCCGGCGAACGTGACTAAAGAGCTCGGTATCCGTGCGTACTGCGAACATGCTGGGATCGTGCCAGATCGCATCATTGCACTAGGTGATGGTGGCAACGACCTAGAGATGTTGGCGATGGCCGACGTGTCGTTCGCTGTCAAAGGCGGTGACCAGCGGGCCATCGACCTGGCCGATCACATCATCGAACGGCCCGAGAACGGTGGTTGGGCCACGGTTCTTGACTTCATCTAAGAGGGCGCAGACTCATCGGAACACTCACGGCTGCACCGTTGGTACGAGATAAGCCATGAGGCTGGATGGTCGAGTGGGTTACGCGTTGTTGATCCCAGCGAGCTCGATGAATTGGCTGGCTGCAGAGCGTTCAGCTGTGATGTCGAGGTCAACCTTCAGGTCCGCTTCGATGTGGTCCTGGTGCGAGCATGACATGGGCTCCTCCTGCAACGAGTTGAAGGGTGACCCGGGGGCACGTCTGCAGTGGCCACGATGCAGGGAACGACGTGCTCGGCGCCGGTGAACCGCGCCGGTGACGTGCACTCCAGCGGCAACAAGTGCTGCCCCCGAGGTGGATGCGGAGTTGCCCAACGCAGTGACGAAGGGTGGTGATGTCGTCAATGGAGCCTCGCTGGACTTCTTCAGTGCCCGAAATGGCGATCTTGTCATGTGGCTAACCGAGGTAGCGTGCCTTGACCGCTTACCAAGGCCGTCGGTGTTGAGGGGCCAAAATCGCGACGAAAAAGGCAACAACGTCGATGGAGCGGGACGGGCTATTTGTGAGAAGGAGTTTCCGACAGAGGTCGCGCCCTGCCGGCCGACTATCTTTTCGACATGTCGAATACCGCAGAAGATGCTCAGGCACCCGAACCAGTCCACTATCCGGGAGGGGTTGCCAAGCGAGAGCCAGATCGCGCTGCGGTCGTCATGGCAACATCAGGTCAGGTCATCACCTATGGCGAACTCGACGACATGGCGAACCGGTTGTCGCAGCTGTTCCGAGCTGCGGGTCTTGAACGAGGCGACCACGTTGCATTCTGTATGGAGAACCGGGCCGAGTTCCTGCCGATTGCCTGGGGTTGTCACTATGCGGGGCTGTGCTATACCGCGATCAGTTCACGCCTGACAACCGACGAGGTCGATTACATCGTTAACGATTGCGGGGCTCAGGCGTTCATAACAACGCCCTACAAGGCCGAGGCTGCCGGGGCGATCCTGCAAACGACCCCAAATGTTCGGGTGCGGCTGAGTGTCGGCGGACATGTTGAAGGTCACGAGTCATTCGAAGATGCCATTGCGGCCCAACCATCTCAGCCGCTGTCGAACCGGATGGAAACAGTCGACATGCTGTATTCATCGGGAACAACGGGCAAACCCAAGGGAGTCAAAGTCACCGCGCCCGACGTGCCGCTGGGCACCTCGCCAGCGTTACTCATGCTTCTCACGACGTTATTTGGGGTCGTCGATGGCTGCAAGTACTTGTCGCCAGCGCCGCTTTATCACGCTGCTCCGTTGCGGTTCTGCATGAGTGTGCAGCGCGTAGGCGGCACGGTCATCGTCATGGAACGTTTCGATGCCGAGCAAGCGCTGCAGATGATCGAGCAGCATCAGGTCACTACCAGCCAGTGGGTGCCTACCATGTTCGTGCGCATGCTCAAGCTCGATGAGCAGGTACGCGCAAAGTACGACGTGTCGTCGCTGGGCGTTGCGGTACATGCCGCTGCCCCGTGCCCGGTCGAGGTTAAGCACAAGATGATCGAGTGGTGGGGTCCGGTGCTTCATGAGTACTACGCCGGTACTGAAGGCAACGGCTTCTGCTACGTCAGCAGTGAGAATTGGCTCACACACCCTGGCACTGTTGGGCAGCCACTCACGGGTGTGTTGCACATCATGGACGATGAAGGCAACGAGCTGTCGGCTGGCGAAGTTGGCACGATCTTCTTCAGCGACGGTGGCGAGTTTGAGTACCATAACGACGAAGAGAAGACCGCCTCGTCACGCAACGACAAGGGTTGGTCCACACTGGGCGATGTCGGCAAGGTCGACGAAGACGGTTTCCTTTATTTGACCGACCGCAAGGCGTACATGATCATCACTGGTGGGGTGAACGTCTACCCACAAGAGGCCGAGAACGCGCTAACCATGCACCCTGATGTGTTCGACGTAGCGGTGATCGGGGTACCAAACGATGACTTCGGCGAAGAGGTCAAGGCCATTGTCCAGCCGGTGAAAATGCCAACCACCGAGGACGGCAAGGCAACACTCGAACGCAGCTTGATTGCCTACTGTCGAGAACAGTTGGCTGATGTCAAGTGTCCCCGCTCGGTTGACTTTCGAGAAGAATTGCCCCGTCATCCGACTGGCAAGTTGTACAAGCGCCTACTCAAGGACGAGTACTGGGCCGATGCCGGCCGCTCTATCTGAACGAGAACGCGTTGCAGGTGCTGCGTTGGAGTAAACGATTGTGGTTTCGTCCGTCACGGAGCCATGATGTTTGCTCGCAGGGATCCGAATTGGCCTGCCGAAGAGCCGAGGATTCTTGACTTCACTCAGTCCGAGGTTGGAGCGTTCGCGTTGTTGCTGCCCTTTGTAAATGAAGGGGTCGTAGGTTTGAGGTCGACCCAACCGCCCCTAATAAAGGTGTGAGTTCATGGTCGAGATCTCAGGCTTTGTGATGGAGTGCTCGTTCGACTGGCGAGCGGTCAAACGGACTGCCCATGCAGTCATCGTCGTCGATCGTTATTGAACAAGGCCGCTGTTGCTGACCACCCCCACATGTGCGGATCGCCTTTTGGCGCCAAGCAATAACGAGGGTTAAAGCGTTTGAGTGCCATGGCTGGGTCCTTGCGCTGTATTGGATGTATGGGGCGTTGTCTTGGATGTAGGGGAAGCAACGTCACGGCTCCAAAAGTCATGCTGGGGATTAAGGGTTCTCCTTTGGCATCGAGCGTGGTTATGGGGCTACAAGAGACATGTGGACGTTCACCACTGTCGGCGATCATCTCAATTCAAAAAAGGAACACCACGTCGTTCAAGGCGGCGGACCGACCTGCGCTGGCAGAGCCCGGCCGGCAGTCAATGGGTCCCGTCGGCTATCGCTCTGTCGTCAGGCATGGCCCCCGACTGCGTCTAGGAACAAGCGCCGTTCGGAATTGACGTTTAGTCAGGAACGTTTCTAGAACAGGGCCCATCAGAAGAACCTCGATACTCCGATTCCGGGGCATGCTGAGATGGTGTCGACGTCAGCACCAGCTTCCTCTCGCTCAGCGCTGGCAATTCCGCGACTGGTTGCGCTTGTGCTCATTCTGTTCAGTATCGGTATCACACTTGCCATTATTGGAACCTCCGGAACGCTTGACTTGCTAACCGACGTTGGCGAAAGCAAGTGGGGCTTCGCAGCCTTTGTTTCGGTCTACGCACTGGCCGTTGTTCTGTTGCTTCCGGGAACTCTTGGGACGCTTACGGCTGGTGCGGTGTTTGGGTTCCCCGTGGGTGCCGCAGCTGCGTTGGTTGGAGCCACGATCGGGGCAACGCTCGCGTTTATTATTTCGCGAGTGATGGGTCGGCAAGGAGCCCAATCCCTCTTCGGTGGCCGCTTATCTGCGATCAACGATTTCATCGGCTGTAACGACTTCAGCTCGATTTTAATACTGCGCCTTATACCGGTCGTGCCGTTCAATTTGCTGAATTATGGATCAGGGCTCACCTCGGCGCGGCTGTCTCGTTATGTGCTGGCTTCATTTATTGGTATGGCGCCGGCAACACTGCTTGCAACGGGGCTCGGCGACCAGGCCGACAATCCAAATGGGAGAGTATTCATAGCGCTGCTTGGTGTATTCATTTCGCTGCTTGTTGGCAGCGCATGGTACGCAAAACGACTGCGGGCTCGCAGGCTAAAACCGCTGACTGCTGCCTGATGCTTGATGCGGCATTTCGGGCCCGTCTCGATGGGCCACTCGACAGAGCAGTGGTCCCACTTGAGCGGCTCGGTATAGCTCCAAATACAGTCACCGCTGTTGGTTTCACGATTGGGGTGACAGCGTGTGTTGCGATTGCGAATGGGCAATGGTGGCTCGGCCTGGCGCTGTGGCTCACGAACCGACTGGCCGACGGCATAGACGGGCCGCTTGCTCGCCGCCAGGGTGCCACGGACCTGGGTGGCTTACTTGACATCCTCGCTGACTTCGCGATCTACGGCGGGGTGTTGGTCGCCATCGGCATTGCTCTACCAGAGACACGAGTGGCATGTCTGGTGGTCTTGCTGACGTACTACCTGTCGGGTTCATTGTTCCTGGTGTTCTCAAGCCTGGCCACCAAACGGCAACTCGAAGGAGATGGTCGAAGCCTGCAGTTCCCAACTGGCATCGCCGAGGGAACAGAGACCATCGCGTCCTACGTCGCCATTCTTGTGTTCCCAGCAGCAGCCGAGGTCTTGCTCTGGATCTGGGCGGTACTTGTGGCGATCACGGTGCTCCAACGTCTAGTCATCATCAGTCGCCTCTTGCGCTAACCCCGTGCCCAACCCTTGCGACCCTTGGCGACCCTTGGGGTCAGGCGACCCTTGGGGTCAGACACAAAGGGTTACATCACCTGTGTCTGACACAAAGGGTTAGGGCTTGTCGATCTTGCGGAGAAGGTGCAGGACAGGGCGAGTGAACTTGCGGGTGCGTTCGGTAAAGAACTGGTCACGGAGTACTTCCATGGCGGCCTTGGCGGGGCCTTCGGCGAAGGTCGGGTATGGGCGCACCATCTGGGCAATTGCTCGTAGCTTGTCGCCGGCCAAGATGCGGGCGGTCATCTCGTTGATCGTTTCGCCAGCTGTCTCGCCGACCACGGTGGCTCCGACGAGTCGACCCTTGTCATCAGTGAACAAATCAACAAAACCGACGGGTTCGCCCGTGGTGACTTGGCGGTCGAGTTGCTGGTAGTCGAAATGCGAGATAGTCAAATTTTCGTTCCCTTTCGGCGTGATCCGTCCAACACTTGCGACCTCTGGGTCACAGAAAATAGCGTAAGGGATACGTAGATGGTCAGCCTTTCGCCGCAGCCCAAACAGAGCATTCGATACGACCAGACTGCCGTGCATGCCAGCGGTGTGGGTAAACGGCATCTTGCCGACAACGTCACCTCCAGCGTAGATGTGATCGTTAGTTGTCTTGAGCTTGTCATCGACTTCGACATGACCACTGTCGGTCACCGCTACACCGACGGCGCCAAGATTCAGGTTGGCGGTAGTTGGCCGGCGTCCTACAGCGACAAGAACATGGTCGGCCTCGATTCGAGTTTCGTTGTCGACGATGACTACTAGATTTCCAGCAGAAGCCGAACCCTCAACGCTGGTGACTTTGGCGCCCTGCAGGACGGTGATTCCTTCGTCCTGGAACCGCGTAGCGATGAGTTCGCTGACGTTCTCTCCGAGCATGCCAAGAATACGTGGTGTCGCTTCGACCAGCGTGACCTCGCTGCCGAGTCGGCTGAAGGCCTGGCCTAGTTCGCAGCCGATGGCGCCGCCACCAACGACGACGAGTCGTTTGGGAAGTTCTTTGAGCCCCCATACGGTGTCGCTGGTGAGCGGGTTACTCTCGCGAAGACCTGGAATAGCGGGCACGACAGGAGTGGCGCCGGTGGCGATCATTGCCTTGCGGTAGCGGATCGTCTGACCGCCGGTGTCGATCTCACCGTCGCCGATGAATTTTCCCATCATCGGAATCACGTCGACGCCAGCGTTCTCAAGCCGCTCGACGGAGTCATGGTGAGCGATGCGATCCTGTGTGACTTTGACCTGGGCCATGACGGCTGTGAAGTCGACCTTTGGCTCGACGGCTGTGATGCCGTGTCGGCCTGCCGTGCGCATCACGTGTGCAGCGTGGCCAGCAGCCAACAGGCGTTTGCTAGGCACACAGCCAGACCAGAGACAGTCACCTCCGGGATGGTTAGGTTCGATCATGGCGACCGTCGCTCCCATGCCGGCAGCGCCGTGGGCCGCTACTAGGCCCGCCGTTCCGCCACCGATAACAACCAGGTCGTATTGGGTGGACATGGACTCCAGGCTAGGGCTAGATGGACGATGTCCAAGAGGAGAGAATGGCCTCTCGGCACAATTCGATCCTTTCAAGGAAAGAGTCCTTTTGGAACCTCGAAACCTTCCACTATCTGGACAGACCGGTCAAGTGACAGGTCGTGGTCCATGGTCGAGTCGTGTGTTCGATAAACGAATGTGCCGCCCCATCATGCGCAGTAAGCCGAGCATGCACGAATCGTGAATCGCATTCGTCAGAACTAATGCAGCCGCAAGGACTGGGTCCGGGCCTGAGTCCAGATGCATTCGCCGTGGACAAGGGACGGTAATGACAATGTTGAGTGCGCGAGCCTGCAAGCAGACAGGGTCGGGCGGGTCGACGCGTTGCTGACCAATAGGAACTACCTAGGTGTTGAACCTTGCTCGTTTCAGCGATTCGTCACTTTGACGGAAGATATGCGAACCGTTCGCATATCACCAGTCGAATAGTCGTAACAGGAACGTAAGGAACTGAGCCGGCTGGCCAGGCGACCAGCTAGTTATGGACACAGATCAGGTTTCCGTTTTCTTAGCACTGCTGGCGTTTATGGCGCTGGGGGTAGGAGTGCTGGCCCTTGTCATCGTTGCGGCCGGTAAAGCTGAGAAACTTCGTCCAGTCGCCGATGTGCTTTTGCCACTGGCACTCGTAGTGGCGCTGACGAGCACGCTCGGAAGCCTGTATTACTCAGGCGTCGCTAACTTCCGCCCGTGTCGGCTGTGCTGGTGGCAGCGGATCATGATGTACCCGATGGTGCCGGTACTAGGCATCGCCACGTTCCGTAAAGACGTTACGGGTGCTTGGTACGCACTGCCGTTGGCCGTTGGCGGGCTTGGATACGGCGTCTATCACACACGGTTGCGGTGGTGGCCAGACGGCAGCGGCAGTTGCGATGTCGATGCACCCTGTTCAGCGGTCTGGGTCGACACGTGGGGCTTTGTCTCAATCCCATTCATGGCCACGTGCGGCTTTATCGCCATCATCGGCCTTCTCTCAGCGCGACTCATGCTGAATCGCGTCGGAGAGTCTGTTAATAGCTAGCGAACGGTCTAGACCGAAGTATTGAAGCGAGACCCGTTCAACTAAGTGTGCGCCGAGTGTGGAGTGATCATTCGCTCGGTCGACTCTCGTGTGGGCGCAGAACTGGGTTTGACTGGCGCGCAGTCGCAAGGACTCTGCGATGGCGTACTGGATTTACTCACTCGGCCTGCATCTGGGCACGAAGTCAGCAACTGACCTGTTTGGTTGTCGTTTGGATGTCAGCGATGGCGGCCGTCACGGCCGGTGTCCAAATGGCCGCTTGCCTGACCGTTCAATGCGAGCTTCGTTTGCGATTGTCCGCAGTGGAGGTCTAGTTGTCGTGGAGGTCGGCGTTGAGGCCTTGCCAGCCAGCGCCTTCTCGAGGGATGGCCTCGATCACACCGGTCTTGGAGTTGCGGCGGAAAAGTAGGCCATTGGCGCCGGATAGTTTTTTGGCCTTGACGGTTTCGCCATCTGGCATGGTGACGAGCGTGCCAGCAGTGATGTAGCAGCCGGCTTCGACGATGCAGTCGTCGCCGATCGAGATGCCGATGCCACCGTTGGCGCCGATCAGGCTGTTCTTGCCGACAGATACAACGTCGGTGCCGCCGCCCGAGAGCGTTCCCATTATTGATGCGCCGCCGCCGATATCGGAGTGTTCACCCACGACGACGCCTTGGCTAATGCGGCCTTCGACCATGGCCGACCCGAGTGTGCCGGCATTGAAGTTGCAGAAGCCTTCGTGCATTACCACGGTGCCTTCGGACAGGTAGGCACCCATGCGCACTCGGTTCGAGTCGGCGATGCGAACGCCGGATGGCACGACGTAGTCGAGCATGCGGGGGAACTTGTCGACGAGTTTGACTTCGACATTGTGGCCGTCGGCCCGAAGTGCCATACGCGTCATCTCGAAGTTCTCGGGTTCGAACGGGCCCAGGTTGGTCCAGATCACCGTGTTGAGAAGGCCAAACAGTCCGTTTAGGTTCATGCTGTTGGGAAGCATCTTGCGATGCGATAACAAGTGCAGACGCAGGTAGGCGTCGATGGTGTCGACCGGTGGTTGGAACAGATCTTCGACGAAGCACGCCACAATGACGCGTTCCCCGCCGAGCGCAGGTTGGGCGGCGACCTTGCCGCTGAGCTTCCAGGCGTCCAGGTTGAGGTGCGGCCCGTCGCCGGTTGCGAGAGTGGCCAGATCTTCGATGGCGCCGTTTAGGGCTTCCTGGTCGAGGTGGTAACTGGCGGTGCCGTGGCGGTGACCAGTTGCGTCAGCCAGGACCACAGCGGTTCCCCAAGATTCGTCACAGTTCACATGAGGGAAGGAGACATCGAGTACGCCGCCTGAGGGACCCACGGTTGCGACACCTAGGGCATAGGCGTGAGGGGCGATATAGCCGTCGAGTTTGGCTTCCAGTGCAGCGACGGTGTCGCTGACATTTCGGGGCTGGCGCTCGTGCTCAGGCATCAGATTCTGCATGCCAAGAAGGGTAGACGGCGACTAGTCCTCGGCGTGCGTGACTTTGGTCTTCTTCTTGGCTGTCATTGCTGGCGCAGGGGTCGTTGGGTCACGCCTCAGCATCGACAACAGTTCGGGGTGGAGCGCGCCCGCTGCTAGACCCAGCGCAGCAGCTGCCACGAAGGTGGCCAAGCTGTCGACGCCGACTTGGCGACAGAACAAGCCTGTGAGCCCGCTGACTAGGCCAACAAAGCCGACGATTCCGGTCACAGTGTCAGCCGGCTTGCCATCAATGGCCCGTAAAACTGTTGGCACAATCGCTACGACACCAACGGTCGTCAAGAGGACGTAGATCCACAGCACGAAGCAAAACTACCAGGCGTGCGCTAGCTGTCGTCGCTGGCGGCCGTGGCTGGATCATCTGCGTTTCCATCAGGATCGGCGTCGCTGGTGACACACTCATCGAAGGTACCGTCGCCATCAGAATCGATTGCCTGGGTCCCGGTCGGGCACTCTTTGGTGCGGCAATAGTCGATTAGATCATCGTCGTCTTCGTCGATGGCGGTCGTATCGCTTGGGCAAATACTTTCGATCGGGACACACAAGTCGCCGAAGCCATCGTCATCGCTGTCGACCAGACCCTCGTCATCTTCACATTCGGGTGGGGGTTCGGTCGGATTACCGTCACAATCCAGGCCCTCCTCCGGCTGATAGATAGCCCCAACGGAGTCAATTTCGACCCGGCCATCGTCATAGGTTCGGGTACGTTCGGTGCGAACCCTGGTGCATTCGTTGAGCGGTTCGGTGGTTTGACCGGTTTGTTCGCTGCTGCCGGTGGCGGTGCCGAACAGCTTGACGGTAATTGATGTGGGCGTGTACTCGGTCCAGATCAGCACGGGGAATTCGGTGGGATTACGAACCTTCAAGTCAACACTTGGCCAGCTGACTGTGGCCTCTCGGCCAAAGGGGTAACGGTCGATGTAGATGCTGTGCGACTGGTACCGCACGAAGTCGAGCCCACTGAAGAAGGCCGCGTTGAACAGGGTGGTTGCGAACTGGCTGACGCCGCCCCCGACATCTTCAGCAAACACGCCGTTATAGATCACGCCGGCGGGAACAAAACCCCTGCCCGTTGTACGTTCACCGACATTGCCGTTTAGTGAGAACGTTCCGCCCGGAGCGATGACAGCACCGCGCACGATGTCCGCCATGCGCTGGATATTAATGACTCGGTCCTGGTCCGGTGGATGCTGGGTTGTGAACTCACCAATTAGCTCCGCAATACCGAGATCAGCCAGTGGACCTAGATCATCGACGATCAGGTCCAAGCCGATAGACGACGTGCCAGACAGCACCGCGTCGAGCACCTGGTCGCCGACTTCGGCCCGGCAGCAGATGACTGCGTTCGAAATGGGAAGCCGGATCTGATCGCCGTTCACAATGAGTGCCCGAGTATCAATGTCGCCCTGCGCAATGCCGGCTGCTGCATTGATCCAGCGGTACATGACAGCGGTGTTCAACCGAGCCCGAGGATCCTTGCCATCCAGATCGAGTTCAACCCAACTACGGAATTCGTCGGGCCGAGCCCGGATCGACAAGCCGTTGACGATGAACTCGATGTCACTGCGAGTCTGGCCGTTGATTAGATCAACAAGTGCCTGAATTTCGACGTCGACCATCGAGTCGGTCGTGGTAACCGCATCGACGAAAATTTCTTGGCCAGGTCCGTTGGGTAGAGCGGCACTCAGGTCTCGAACTAGTTGCTCTACATCCAGGATGTTTCCGGGGGTACCGGGTTCCAGTTCGAGCCTGCCATTAATGAGCACGAGCGTGGGGTCACCCGGTTCCACACTGATGGTCTTTGAGACCGCTAATAAGCCGTTCTCGGCTTCCGACGAATCCAAGCGCACTACGGCGTCGACGTCGCGCTTGTCGAACAAGGCGCTAAGCCAGCTGAACGGCCGCAGAGCGCTGATACCCCCACGCCCTTGTTCAAACAGGGTAGCCAGCGTTGCCCGACGGTCGAGTGTCAGCCCCAGCCGTTCCGCGTCGATCTGGTAGGCGGCATCAGGTGTCTCGATGTAAACCGGTGCGGTCGACATGAACGAGCTGATGATGTCGAACTCGTCGTTGAGTTCGTCGACTGTCATGCCACCTACGTCGACGCCGCCGAGCGTCACGCCGCGCAGTACTCGGCCGTCATGATTACGAATGTCGATAGTCGCTGTCGCATAGGTTGCAGCCAGAAGCAGTAAGGGCAGCACCACGAAGATCAGCCGACGGCGAGTCCACCACAAACGGCTATAGGAGCGCTGCTCGTTCGAAGTTGATGAAGCGTGTGTCGATTGCGTCGATTGTGTAGGCCCCACGATGCCCAGATGCTAATTCCTGATGGCGTGTCGCCGGCGGCATCCGCCAATTCCCTTGCACTTCTCACTTGATTACGCTGCGAAATCGTTGATCCAAGGCACCCGTGCGAAGCTTTTTAGCTAACCGTTTGTGGTGATGGAAGGGCCCCGCTAGTTGATGCGACGTTTCGGTGGTTGTCCCATGGCCGCCACTTCGATATCGAGATCATCGAGCGATTTGCTAATGGCGATCTCGAGCAACTTCGCATTCGCGTGATCGTCGGCGCCGTCGAGTTCAACGGGATCACCGAGACGCATCGTGACGATAGGCCGATGGCGGAAGCGGATCTTGGGCAACTTGGCTCGAGGCCAGGCCAGGCCGGTGCGATGGAAAGTGATCGGACACACGACGGCGCCGGTCTCGCGGGCGAGCTCTGCGACGCCAGCGCGGAATGGGCCCACCTGTGGATCACGTTCTTCGGGCTTGGTCAGACGGCCCTCGGGCATGATGCCGACGAGCTCTCGACGTTCAAGAGCGGCGCGAACTTCGGCGAAAGCTTCTTCCTTGTTGTCTTTGCTGATCGGAATGCACCCGATTCGCCGTAACCATCGGCCCGTCAACTTGCCGTCGAAATAGCGAGCTTGCACGAGGAGTCGGCACGACACATTGGCCTGGTAGCAGAAAGCTACCGACATGAAGATGTCGAGCAGGCTTTGGTGGTTGCCGGCGATAATGGTGGGTCGATCTGGGTCAACCTCGATCTGATCTTGGATACGAGCGACAGCGATTGCCTTCATCAGAAAGGTGAGCAGTTTGCCATCTTTCTGGATCTGTTTTTCCGCGGCAATTGGTGTGGGTTGCATGGGTTGAAGACGTTAGCGGCTTGGCCTATGCGCAGAGTGAACTATGACCAGCATCGCGACCCTATTGGTTTCCGGGTCCGGTCGATTTGCTCGGTTAGGGTTTCGGCAATGCGCCTCGTCATAGCCCGCTGTACCGTCGACTACGACGGTCGCCTTACCGCTCATCTGCCCGAAGCTGTGCGCCTGATCATGGTGAAGGCTGACGGTTGTGTGGCGATCCACGCAGACGGTGGCGCATATAAGCCCCTGAACTGGATGAACGCCCCGAACCGCTTGACCTTTGACGACGAAGGCTGGACCGTAACCAGCCCCAAGGGCGAGACCCTGCGTATCACCGTGCACGAGATCCTGTCCGATACCGAGATCGAAATGGGCAGCGATCCAGGCTTGCAGAAAGATGGCGTCGAGGCTCATCTGCAGGAGTTGTTGGCAGCTTCACCCGAGACTATGGGCGACGGCATGCGACTTGTCCGCCGCGAGTATCCGACCGACATCGGTCCCGTCGACCTACTCCTCAAGGATGTTGATGGTGGGACAATTGCCGTTGAGATCAAGCGCCGCGGCGAGATCGATGGCGTCGAGCAGCTCACTCGTTATCTCGAGTTCCTCAACCGTGACCCGCAGCTGCGCCCGGTCCGAGGCATGTTCGTGGCTCAAGAGATCAAACCGCAAGCAAAGGTACTGGCGGCCGATCGTGGCATTGAATGGCAGGTCGTGAACTACGACGATCTCCGGGGTATCGAGCCTAAAGAGCCGCGCCTTTTCTAAACCTCAAGAAACGACCAACTGATCAGGAGAGCTAGCGCTTGATGCTGGCCCGGGCACTAGCAATGTCGTGGGCACGAGCTTCGACTAGGTCGTCGAGCGGGCGCAGCGCAACTTCTTTTTTGTAGCGGTGTTCGAGCGCCCAGGCGAGCAGAATGTCGGCAAGCCACGGGTTCTTTGGAAGCAGCGGCCCATGGAGATAGGTGCCGATCACGTGGTTGAGGATTGCGCCTTCGTGACCGCTCTCGCCATCGTTGCCATGGCCACTAACGACCTGCCCTAACGGCTCACAATTTGGGCCTAGGTGCGTTCGTCCGACATTGTTCTCGTAACCGACTACGCGTTGGGAGATTCCTTCGACTGTCGCATCGATAATTAGGTCGCCGATGAGGCGACTCCCCCCAGCCTCGGTTGTCAGGTCCAGGATTCCCAGACCAGCAAGCTCTGTTCCATCGGCAGTGACATAACTATGGCCTGCGAGTTGGATGCCGCCACAGACATAGAGCTGAGCTGCACCAGCGTTTGCTGCAGCCTGCAAGGTGGCTGCGTTAGCGATCAGATCCTTAGCGACCAGGTTCTGGTCTCGATCTTGCCCGCCGCCCAGGTAATAGAGGTCGTGCTGAACTGGCTCGATGACGTCGCCGAGCCCGATCTCGGTAATTTCTAGACCGATATCGCGCCACGCAAGTCGTTGGCGAAATACGGCGATGTTGCCGCGGTCGGCGTAGATGTTCATCAACTGCGGATACAGATGACATAGGCGCACGGTGTGAGTGGCGCTCATCGGTCGGTGCTCCAGTATGCGGCGGTGTGGCCGCGCTGTGTCAAGACTCCGCGCAGGTCAAGCATGGCCGTATAGGTCGGCAGAGCGTAGAGCGTATTCCCCGCAGGTGTAGCCGCCAGCGCAATATCGAGGGCTTTCGTCGGGTCTGGCGACACCGTGACGTTGTCCATGTCGAAGCCGCCGTAGCGGAATCGCAACGCAAGATCCCAGGCCCGATCGCCGCTGAGCGTCAGCGAGGACAGCCGAGAATCGAGCGGTTCCCAGTCGACATCCCAGATCCAGCTGACGTCTTGACCATCGGCTGTTCTGTCATTCAACAAGACCAGCACGTTTAGTTCGCCTGGATTACTCAAGATGGTGCGCACGTTTTGGTTGACACCCGTCGGGTTCTTTGCGAGCAGTAATTGGATCTGCTTGTCATCGACGTCGACAACTTCGCCCCGACCAAAGGCAGGCTTGGTCTCGGCCATAACACGGGCCACCGCAGGCGCTTGTTGGGGCCGACTCGTGCGATCAGCCAGCGCCCATGACGCAGCGAAAGCGGCCACAATATTATACGAATTGTGGACCCCAGGCAACGGCGATGCGATAGCCAACTCGACGGGCGATCCCGCTGGTCCGGGGTACCGCAGCGTCATCTGCTGACCATGGGGCGTTAGGTCGATTTTGGTTGCGGAGACAGCGGGGGTAGGCCGAGTCGAGTCGCAGTTGGGGCAGTCCCAGTGGCCAAGATGCCCAACCAGAACCACACGGTGATTGAGTGGAGCACCACAGTGTCGACACGTCGTTGCATCGGCGGCATGTTCGCGGTTACCAATGGCATGACTTTTGTCGTCGACGCCGAACCACACGACATTTCTCCGACCGCGGCCAAGGGCCGCGATGTTGGGGTCATCAGCGTTCAGAACAAGCGTGGGCGGTTCGCTCTGGGCTTGGAGGTCGTCGAGGACATCACGCCATTTGTCGACCAAGGTTTCGAGTTCGCCGTAGCGGTCCAGTTGGTCCCGGAACAGGTTCATCAACACAACCACCTGTGGTCGCGTTGACGCAGCGACCGATGCCAGTGCGGCCTCATCGACTTCGAACAACCCCAGGTCTGCGCCTCTAGATCCCTTGAGTAGAGCGGCAGCGATGCCACGCTCAAGGTTGGAGCCTTCGGTGTTTGTAACCAGGTCATAACCAGCAACACGAGTTGCTGCTGCGAGTAGTCGCGTGGTCGTCGTCTTGCCGTTCGTCGCCGATACCAGCATCGAGCCATGGGGCAGACCGGCCGCGTATTCGGCTACAGCGTTCGGGCGCAGCTTGAGTAGCACGACCCCCGGGAGGGTCGTACCGCCACCTCGGCCCAGCCGTCGGCTGAACCAACCTGATGCGCTCGCTATGAAGCTAGCCAGTCGTCTCACGTTTGTGAGGCTAGATGCTCAGACGGAACCACAGGCGTAGCTCGGAGCAACATCACCGCCATATGACCGTGAGTCGGTGTTTGTCTGCAGTGGCTGATTGGTCGAGAGCGACCGGTGCCGCGTCGCTAGAGGAGAGATGCGAGGTTGCAATCAGCGGGTGAGAGGCTTGTACTTGAGGCGCGTGGGCTGGTCAGCCGCAGAGCCAAGTTCCTTACGACGGAACGCTTCGTAGTCGCTGAAGTTGCCCTCGAACCAACGTACTTGTGAGTCGCCCTCGAACGCCAGAGTGTGGGTCGCGATGCGGTCCAGGAACCAGCGATCGTGACTGATGATGACCGCGCAACCGGCGTACATCTCAAGTGCATTCTCGAGCGAGCGCAAGGTTTCGATGTCGAGGTCGTTGGTTGGTTCATCAAGAAGTAGGACGTTGGCGCCGCTACGCAGGACTTTGGCCAGGTGGACGCGGTTGCGTTCGCCACCAGAGAGGTGGCCAACGAGCTTCTGCTGGTCAGGGCCTTTGAAATTGAATGACGCCACATAGGCCCGAGCGTTGATCTCGCGGCCGCCAAGTTCGATAACGTCCTGGCCATCGCAAATCTCGGCGTAGACCGTGCGTTCTGCATCGAGCGCATCGCGGCTCTGGTCGACATAGCCGAGCTGCACGGTTTCGCCAACGCGCAGCGCTCCATCATCGGGTGTCTCGGTGCCGATGATCATGCGGAATAGGGTCGTCTTGCCGGCGCCGTTTGCACCGATGATGCCGACGATGCCAGCGGGAGGCAGCGTGAATGTCAGATCGTCGATTAGCAGCTTGTCGCCGAAGCCCTTGCTCAGGTCTTTGGCTTCGATGACGATGTCGCCTAACCGCTTGTTTGCCGGGATCTCGATCTCGAGCTTTTCATCGCGCATTGTTTGTTCTTTGGCTTCTTTGACCAGCTTGTCGTAGTTCGCTAGCCGCGCCTTGCCCTTGGACTGGCGGGCTTTTGGTGCCATCCGGATCCATTCGAGTTCGGTTTTCAAACTCTTCTTGCGAGATACGTTGCGACGTTCGTCCAGCGCCATGCGGGCTTCTTTGGCCTCGAGCCACGCGCTGTAGTTACCCTCGAAGGGAATGCCCTTGCCGTAGTCGAGCTCAAGGATCCAGCCAGCAACATTGTCTAGGAAGTAACGATCGTGTGTTACCGCAATGACGGTGCCGGCATAGTCGGCAAGGTGGCGTTCGAGCCAAGCAACCGACTCGGCGTCGAGATGGTTCGTAGGCTCATCGAGCAGCAGTAGATCGGGCTTGGAGAGCAGCAGGCGGGCGAGTGCAACTCGGCGCTTCTCGCCACCAGACAGGGTGGTGACGTCGGCTTCGGCCGGTGGGGTGCGCAATGCGTCCATTGCGATTTCGATAGTGCGCTTGACGTCCCAGCCCTCTTTGGCGTCGAGCTCTTTTTCGATGGCAGCCTGCTGAGTCCCGAGCTTGTCGTAATCAGCCTCGGGGTCAGCCCAGCCAGCGAGTACCTCGTCGTACTTCTTGAGCAACTCGGCGACATCGCCGATGCCATCGAGGATGTTGTCGTAGACGTTCTTGTCGTCGTCGAGTTGGGGTTCTTGCATGAGCATGCCAACGGTGTTGCCCGGGGTGAGTCGTAGCTCACCGAGGAAGTCGGTATCGATGCCGGCCATGATCTTGAGCAGCGTTGATTTGCCTGCGCCGTTGGGACCAAGCACGCCGATCTTGGCGCCGTGCATGAAAGACAAGGTGATGTCTTTGATGAGATCCCGATCAGGTGGAATGAACTTCCCGATCTTGTGCATTGTCATGATGTAGTCAGCCATCGGTGGGCAGCCTACGCCGTTCATGAGGCATGGCGACCTTCGATTGGGGCACGCTCTAGCAAGCTTTTAACCATCACAGGTGAATGCCGTCGGCGCGAGCTGTCCTGATGACTCGAGCTGTGTTCCTTGTCGAAGCGTGAGTGCGAGTAGGGGAACAGGCGTCGGTCGAGATGCCCGATCACAGGTCGATGGACATCATGATGTCCGCGGACACACCCTTGGAGATAACGCATGTTGCTTGCGACGATGACAATGGCATCATCGAAATTTCGGGTGGGGTCTTTCGTGGTGAGGTGGGGTCGATCTCTACGGTCGACTCAGTGGACGGCGAGGCGATTTCGATTTCGGTTGAGTTGTTGCAACAGAACGCTGTATTCACAGTGTTGGGCCCTGACGATGTGGTGCTTTCACCAGTGGATGAGACCTCACTCATTATGTCGCTCGAAAGCGGCAGAAGGTACCGAATCGCCATGGGTTCGTTACGAGGGAATCCCTCCTACGATCTCAGGTTGCAGGTCCATGGCGCACCCTATGACGTGGGCTAAGCAGGAAGTCTTCGTAGCCCGTAAACACCCGGTGAGTCTTGAGGAGTTTGCACTCTCTGATCTGCTTGCCTACCAGAGAGTCACAACGGTTTTCTTTGTCAGACACAGACGGCGACCATCGACGACGAGGGTGATTTGGCTATCACCGGCTAGGGGAGTGATGCGCCGCCCAATAAGGTTGCGGTGTGATTCAAGCCGTGCTCTTTGATTTTGGTGGCGTAATAACCACCAGCCCGTTCGACAACTTCGCCCTGCTCGAAGAGCGGCGGGGGGTTCCTGCGGACACGATCCGCAAGATCAACTCGACGGATCCTGACACAAATGCATGGGCCCAATACGAGCGCAACGATGTTGGTGTGGCGGGCTTTTGCGAGCTATTCGAGAGCGAGGCGTCGGCGCTTGGGTTCGACATTGCAGGCCAAGACGTCCTCGACTGTCTCAAGACCGAGATCCGTCCGTTCATGGTCGATGCAGTTCGCAAGATTCGCGACAGCTTCCGGACCGCCATGCTGACGAATAACTTCAGCGCTGGCGACGATCCCGGCAGTGGTTCTCACGGCGAAGCTAAGCAACTCTTCGAAGTCATCATCGAGTCGTCGAAGGCAGGCGTCCGCAAGCCGACGCCACGGTTCTACGAACTCGCCTGCGAAGCGCTCGACGTCGAACCATCGGCGTGTGTGTTTCTCGACGATCTAGGTATCAACCTGAAGCCAGCCCGGGCCATGGGAATGACAACGATCAAGGTCGTCGACCCTCACGTAGCGCTCGCCGAACTCAGTGACATCCTCGAACTTGAACTGACGTAGTCGCTGCTCCGAAACCAGAGCGCGTTGTCTCTACTCTTTTCCGGCGAAACGCTTAGCGATGAGTTCGCGGCGTTCTTGGAGCTCGCGATAGGTGAACTCGGCAGTGGCCGGATCGACACCAAACTGCCCCTTCATTGCTGTCAGGTCGACCTTGAAGTCATCGGTCTTAATGCCGATGTCGTCCGCTAGTTGGTTGCCATGGGTTTTGACGAACCACATAGAGATGTGGGTGATCTCCGCGAATAAGTCGAGCTCAGGCGTGAGGGTTGCGATCGCTCCTTCGAGGAACACCATGTTCTTAGCGAACAGCATCAGCTCACGTGGCATGCGAGCGCCATAGCCCAGCAAGGCCTTGATAAGCCGATTGACTTCTTCCACGAGCTCGGTCTGGTCGAACTGCATGGGGTCAATGCCGGAACCGTCGAGACCCAACTGCACTATGACATCGTCGATATCGACATCCTGAGGAAGAGCGCCCAGGTCTCGGATGGCTTCTACTTGGGCATGGACGTTGTTGGTGGTCGATGCCATCAGCAACTTTAGGAACGCAACTCGCTTTGGTTCGGTCAAGCGTCCGACAATGCCGTAATCGAGTAAAGCCGTCTTCCCATCAGGTCGCACGAATAGGTTGCCGCCGTGCAGATCGCCATGGAAGATGCCGTTGACCATGGCCCCTTCGAGGAAGCCGATCATGCCGGTGCGCACAATGTCGTGGGGATCGATGTTTTCGGCCTTGAGCCGGTCTAGATCATCGAACTGGAAGCCATCTAGGCGCTCCATCACTAGGACCCGCTTGGTCACAAGCGAAGGGTGTGGCCGAGGGACCACGTAGCCGTCTTGTTCTAATGACTTCAGCGAACGGGCGACGTCGAGCATGTTGCCGGCTTCGAGCCGAAAGTCGAGCTCTTCGACGATGGACTGGGCAAAGACTTCGACGAGGGCCGGTGGGTTCGCCAATGCGGACACGGGGATACGACCAACCAGAAAGGGTGCTAGCCAGGCTGAGGCCGCGATATCGGCATGCACGAGCTCGGCGATGCGTGGGCGCTGGACTTTGACGACGACTTCGATGGGTTCGCCATCGATCTTGATTTCGGCGCGGTGCACCTGGGCGATACTGGCAGCCGCTAGAGGCTGCTGATCGAAGCGGTGGAAGACCTCATGCAGCTTGCACCCGAGGTCTTCTTCGACGATCTGTTTGACGATCGAGAAAGGCTCGGCTGGAACCTGGTCACGGCACTTGCGAAACTCGGTCACCAGCTCTTCGGGAAAGACGCCTTCACCCGACGAAATGATCTGGGCGAGCTTGACATAGGTCGAACCTAAACTCTCAGATGCCAACCTGAGTCGAAGAGACAGCTCTTGTGTTGATGCTGGCCCTTTGAGCCCCCGTAGCTTGGCGAACTTCCAACGGCCGATCGCCCAACCAAAACGACCCAAAATTGACACGACCCGCCGGCCAGGCGGCAGCCGTCGTTTGCGGGTTAGTTCTGGAACCTTGGCGCGAATTTCCTCGCGCAGTTGATCAAGGTTTGCCGACCAGGAGATTGCATCGAGGTCGATATTCCACGGACCAACGTCAGTGAAAGCGCCAAATTTGGTGTCGTCGATTGGAGGTGTCAAAGAAGCGGTCATATGTCGTCGCCACAGGAGGGGAAACCCCACGATGCCACGAAAATCGTGATGTTCAGGGGTCAGACCCGCTGGATTTTCGTCACACGACCGTTGGGTAGTCATCTGAGGCCAGACCCCACATGATGGCGCGAGCCGAAAGCGGGGCTACTCGAAGTCGATGACTCGTTGCAGCAGTTCTGCTTGTTCTTGGGCATGGATGCTTGAGCTACCGGTTGCTGGTGAGCCGGATTCGGGGCGGCTGATGCGGGTGATCCGGTAGTCGTCGCCGTGGCGTTCGTACAGGCGACCCTTTACGAAGTTCCAAGCACCCATGTTTTCGGGTTCTTCCTGGAGCCAGATCAGGTCGGTGGCGTTGGGGTAGCGCCGCAGCACTTCGGACTTTTTTTCGGCTGGCCACGGATACAGCTGCTCGGCTCGCAGCACAGCAATCGGAGCATCAGCGGCGTCACGGGCTGCGATCAACTCATGGCTGACCTTGCCGCTACAGATTGCGACCTTGGTGACTGCAGACGCCGCAGCATCATCGACGAACGGGTCATCGAGTAATTCCTCGAATGTGCCGTGGGTGAGATCCCCGATCTTGGAATGCGCAGGTTTGGCACGTAACAGCGACTTGGGCGTGAAGATGAACAATGGCTTGCGGACCGTGCGGTGCATTTGACGGCGCAACAAGTGGAAGTACTGAGCAGCAGTGCTGGCATTGGCAACCTGCACGTTGTCTTCAGCGCAGGCCAGCAGCACTCGTTCCATGCGAGCTGACGAATGCTCGGGGCCTTGACCTTCAAAGCCGTGGGGTAACAGCATGACGAGGCCACTGTGCTGCTTCCATTTGTCTTCGCCGCTAACGATGAACTGATCGATGACGATCTGGGCGCCATTAACGAAGTCGCCGAACTGGGCTTCCCAGATGACAAGGGAATCTGGATCGGCGACTGAGTAGCCGTACTCGAACCCGAGTGCGGCGTATTCGCTGAGCATCGAGTCGTAGACCGAGAACTGCGTGGTGGCCATGCGTAGGTCGTCGAGTGGCCGATATTCACCACCGGTGTTGTAATCGACCAAGGTCGAATGTCGATGCGAAAAGGTGCCTCGACGGCTGTCCTGGCCTGTCAACCGCACCCCGGTTTCTTCGGCGAGCAACGATCCGAGGGCCATGGCCTCGGCGATGGCCCAGTCGACCATGCCCGAGGCAAACAACGTGTCGCGCCGTTCGAACTGGCGGGCCAGTTTTGGATGCAACATGAAACCCTCGGGCAAGCGTTGCAGCGCTGCATAGATCTGGTCGACCCGTTGCTGACTGATCGCCGTGTTGACTTGGGGCAGCACACCCACCGCCGGCGAGGGAGCCGCAGCCTTTAGGTCCTTTGGTGGCGCTGCGTCTCGGGTCGCATCGAGAGCAGCTTGAAGACGGTTATCGAAGTCGGCGCGTGCTGCTGTTTCTTCTTCGGCGTCTACGTCGCCACGGTGAACGAGCAGTTCCAGGTACTTGGTTCGCGTCGACGCCAGTTCGTCGATCACCCGGTACATCAGTGGTTGCGTGTAGCTGGGGTCGTCGCCCTCGTTGTGGCCACGGCGGCGGTAGCACCACATGTCGATTACAACGTCCTTGTTGAACCGCTGGCGGTACTCGAACGCGAGATGGGCGGCCCATACACAGGCTTCTGGGTCGTCGCCATTCACATGGAATATCGGCGCTTGGACCATGCGGGCGACATCAGTGGGATAGGTCGAAGAGCGCTGCGCTTCGGCAGTCGTAGTGAAACCAACCTGATTGTTGATCACCAGGTGCACGGTGCCGCCGACCGCGAACCCGTCGATTTGGGACATGCTCAGCGTCTCGCTCACCACACCCTGACCAGCGAACGCTGCATCGCCGTGGATGAGAAGCGGAAGAATCGGGTACTCGTCAGTGTCCTCTTTGACCGGGTACAGATCGGTGTAGGCCCGAGCCAGACCTTCGACAACGGGGTTCACAGCCTCGAGATGTGATGGGTTGGCCGCTAGCTTGATTGGGATGTCATTGCCATGGCGTGATGTAAAGAGGCCGTCCATACCCAGGTGGTACTTGACGTCTCCGCTTCCTTGAACGGCGCCTTCTTCGACACGGACCTCGAACTCGCGGAAGAGTCGCTCGTAGGTTTTGCCCACGATGTTCACCAACACGTTGAGCCGGCCTCGGTGCGCCATGCCGATGATGACCTCGCCCAGACCCGCATCGGCAGCATCTCCGACGATGGCGTCGAGAATTGGGATGGCGCTTTCGCCACCTTCGAGGCCGAATCGTTTCGTGCCGGGGTATTTGCGATCGAGGAAGCTTTCGAGGGCTTCGGCCGCGTTCAAGCGCCCCAGTATGTGCCGCTTTTCATCATCCTCGGGCGTGCGGTTCACGCCTTCGACCGCCCGCTGGATCCAACGCTTCTCTTCGGCGTTTTGGATGTGCATATAGTCGATGCCAGCCGTACGGCAATACGCATCGCGTATTTCGCCCAAAATGTCGCGCAGGACCATCTTGCGAGGAGTCGCGTTGCCCGCATCGGCGTAGTCGGTGTGCAGGAACTCGCGGTCGAGGTCCCAGACGGTCAAGCCATAGGTTTCTGGGTCGATGTCGACATCGCCATAGGATTCGCGCAGTCCCAGCGGGTCAAGGTTGGCAATCAAGTGGCCACGCACCCGGTGCATGTTGACGCACTGGTTGACGGCGATCTGCTTGGTTACGGCCTCATCGCTCGAACTGGTGGCGCGATCAGGGTTGAAGTTGATCGGCTGATATGGCACGCCGACCGACGTGAAGATGTCGTTGTAGAAGTTGTGCTCGCCGATGAGCAGGCTGTGGATAGCTCGCAAGAACTCGCCGGACTCGGCGCCCTGGATAATGCGATGGTCATACGTGCTCGTGATCGTGACGACCTTGGAGATGCCCAGGTCGGCGATGGTGCGAGAATCGGCAGCCTGCCAGGCAGCGGGAAGTGCAATGGTGCCCATCCCAACAATGACACCTTGTTCGGGCATCAAGCGAGGTACCGACTGGACGGTACCTATGCCGCCTGGGTTCGTGAGTGACACCGTGGTGTCGCCAAAATCACCCAGGGTGAGCTTGTTGATCCTGGCACGAGCGACTAGGTCGTCGTACTTGGCTACGAAGCCCATGAAGTCGGTGCCAGCAGCGTCGCGCAAGGTTGGTACGAGCAGGGTGCGGCTGCCGTCACGCTTCTGGACATCGACGGCCACGCCAAGACCGATTTTGTCGTGACGGTGGACACGCGGCTTGCCGTCGGGGCCCTGTACATAGGTCGAGTTCATCGCTGGCACATGGTCGGCGATCGCACGGATGGTCGCCCACGCAATCAGGTGAGTGAAGCTGGCCTTGCCGATTCGAGCGCGTTTCATATGGCCGTTGATGATGCGGCGGTTTGCTTCGAGCATCTTGGCGGGGATGTCGCGGAAGCTGGTGGCTGTGGGAACTCCCAAGCTCGCCTCCATGTTCTCGACAATGCGCGCAGCTGCACCGCGCAGGGGTTCACCCAGAGTTTCGGTTGCTACCACCGCATGAGCAGGCGAGTCCTCAGATGCCAGCGGCGTAGCGGTCGCGAGCGACGGGGATACCGCTGTTGGTGCAGGTGCAGGTGCAAGAGCGATGGAAGCGGGCGTGGTTGAAGGAGGGGTAATTGCTGCGGCGGCAGGAGTGGTGGCGAAGAAGCTCAACGAGTCGTCGTCGAGGCGCTCTGGTTCTTGCTCGAACTGTGAGCGCATCTCTTCGAGCAGCCAGGCATTGGGGCCAGGATGGCGTTCAGAATCGCCAGGCACGGCGGTGTCAGTCATGGCGACATTGTACGAACTCAAACCGTCACTGGCCCCGCAACCTCAAATTGTGTGTCCGATTGACACGGCAGCATTCTGCAGACCCTGGAGAATGGAGCGGTGCCAGATTGGCAGATCTTGAATGAGATTGGAGTTGGAGCCAGGTATGCGCCGCTGGGTGGCTAGTCTCGGTCGTCATGCGAATCGCTAGTTGGAACGTGAACTCGCTCAACGCCCGGATGCCGCGGGTTGAAGAGTGGCTTGAGCGGATGCAGCCCGATGTGGTCTGTATCCAGGAAACCAAGCTGGCGAACGATGCGTTCCCAGCTGCTGACTTCGAGGCGATGGGCTATGAGACTGCTCATCATGGCCAAGGACAGTGGAACGGCGTAGCGATCCTGAGCAAGGTCGGACTTGGCGATGTTGTTGTCGACTTCGCCGATGGTGGCGATCCAGATGTCGACGCCAGGGTCATCTGGGCTACGTGTGGCGGCGTGCGGGTCTGTTCGGTGTATGTGCCGAACGGACGCGAAGTAGACCATGATCACTACCGGTACAAGCTCGATTGGCTAGCGCGCCTACGGTCCCACCTCGACCAAAATCATGATCCGAAAGAGCCTCTAGCGATTCTCGGCGACTTCAACATCGCCCCTGAAGATGCCGATGTCTGGGACACCAAAGCTTTCGTCGGCAAGACCCATGTCACCAAACCAGAACGAGATGCCCTGGACGCCATCAAGGGGTGGGGTCTAACCGACACCTTCCGCCACGTGTACCCCGATAATCCAGGCCTGTTCAGTTATTACGATTACACCGCTGGCCGATTCCATAAACGTCAGGGAATTCGAATTGACCTCATTCTGGCTAGCGAGTCGCTGTTGGCAACCGTGCAGGGTGCGTTGGTGGATCGCAACGGCCGTAAGGCCTGGGACGGTCACAAGCCGAGCGATCACGTTCCCATCTATGCAGATTTCGACCTGGGATCGTTTGCGGACTTACTGAGTCGCGATGGCTGAACTGATTCCAATCGAAGAGCATGAGCTCCTGGTTTTCTGGGTCCAGCTCTTTGTCATCCTCGTCTTCGCCCGAGCCCTCGGTTGGATGATGCGCAAGATTGGGTTGCCAGGCGTCATCGGCGAGCTCGGAGCGGGACTGCTGCTCGGTCCTTCGGTGTTCGGTACCGTCTGGCCCGAAGGTTTCAACTGGTTCTTGAACGAAGGGCATGAAGAAGTCCAGTCGGCTGCGCTACTCGGCATCGCATGGGTCGGTGTGGCGCTGCTACTGGTTGTCACTGGGTTCGAAACGGACTTGGGTCTGATCCGTAAGCTCGGCCGTCCAGCAGCGTTGGTCACAACAGGCAGTCTGATTGTGCCGTTGATTGGTGGCCTCGCTGTTGGCTACGCGTTGCCGGGCGACCTGTTTCTGGCCGAGGGTGCCGAACGGGTTAATTTTGCGTTGTTCGTAGCGCTGGCCTTGAGTGTGTCCTCGCTCGCTGTGGTTGCCAAAATACTGAGTGAACTCGGCCTGATGCGCCGAGACTTCGGCCAGATCACGGTTGCTGCAGGTATGGCCAACGATGTTGTCGGCTGGCTCATGCTTGGCGTGTTCACAGGCCTGGCAACTTCGGGCGAAATCGGCGTCGTGCAAATCCTGAAGACGATCGTGCCGATCCTAGTTTTCGTCGCCGTAGCGATGACGCTGGGCCAGCGATTGGTCGACCGTGCGCTTCGTCAGATGCGACGGGTCGAGGCAGGTGTGTCGGGCGCTCTCACGGTTGCGTTGGTATCTATGCTCGGGTTTGGCGTGGTCACGCAGAAGCTCGGTGTTGAGGCAGTGCTCGGTGCCTTCGTCGCTGGTGTCGTCCTGCACCGGTCCCGTTTTCAGCACGATCGCACACTGGAACAAATTGAAGGGCTCACACTCGGGTTCTTTGCCCCGATTTTCTTTGCCACCGCTGGTTTGCGAGTCGATCTGCGCGAGCTTGGCAACGCCACTGCTATTACCTGGACGTTGGTCATCATCGTCGTCGCCATCGTTGCCAAGTTCATCGGCGCCTATGGCGGTGCTCGTATGGCAGGGCGTTCTCATCGCGGCGCCCTAGCGCTCGGCGCCGGACTGAACGCTCGCGGCGCCCTAGAGATCGTGATCGCCACCGTTGGTTCGGCTGTCGGAGTGTTCAACACCGTTGCCTTTACGGCAATCGTGTTGGTACCCGTGGTTACGAGCGTGTTCGCCTCGATTGGATTGCGGTTGGTCGTGCGCGGCTGGGACGGCAGCGAGGCGGAACAGGCTCGCCTCTCTCGCGAGGCGGCGCTGGACAAGAACATTGTCGTCAATACGTCTCGACTCCTCATGCCGAGCGACGGCGACCCAGCGTCGATTGCTGCGGCTCAGATCCTGCACTTCGCCTGGCCCGAGGAAGCCGCCGCCACTGTTATCACCGCTGGTGAAAGTCCTGATTCGGTCGATATCGAGCCGCTGTTGAACACGTTGTACGGGCGAGAAATCGAGCATCGCAAGGTCAAAACGACCGAAGAGGGCATTGCTGACATCATCGTTAAAGAGAGTGCTCTTGGCTTCGGCGTGATCGGTCTGGGCGCTGATGAACTCGACCGCGACGACATCGTTATCTCCACCCGCGTCGATGACATCTTGTCGGTGAGCCCCATTCCCGTCGTGCTCGTGAGACGTAATCGCACACTGGGCGCCCGCCGCCTACCCGCAGCGTTCGCTCGGGCTGTCGTTCCCATCGGCGGCACACCAGCATCGCGAGCCGCCAGCGAAATTGCGTTCAACATCAGCGCGAACCTGGGTACCGAGGTGCACCTCACACATGTGATCACACGGACCGACGCCAATGCGTTGCTTCAAGGAATCCTGAACCGTGCCGGTAACCAGCGTTCACCAGAAGAAGTCGGTCAAGGATTACTCGATCAGTCAGCAACTATGGCGCTGGGGTTAGGTGTCGAGACCAAGCAGACGCTGCGTAGTGGCGAACCTGCCGACGAGATCCTTGCACTTGTCGCCGAACTCGAAGCCGACCTGGTTGTCATGGGAGCTAATCTGCGCCGGCCAGACGGTCGCCCGTTCTTGGGCCACACCGTCGAGCGCATCTTGCGCGAGTGCGACGCCACAGTTGCGCTGGTGCTCATGCCCTTTGATCTGTGAGTCACACCTTGAATTCTTGCAGGGGCGGTCCAGCGAGCAGACTGTGGTTATGCATTTACCTGGTCACGTAGCGATCATCACCGGTGGGGCCAGTGGATTGGGCGAAGCGACAGCTCGAAGATTCTCTGCCGCAGGGGCGAGCGTCGCCATCCTGGACGTGAATGATGCGGCCGGTGCTCTTCTGGCGGCGGAACTAGGCGCACATTTTGAACACTGCGATGTAGCCGATGCGACGTCGGTCGAACATGCGGTGGACGGCGCTCAAGCGGCGCTCGGTATCGCTCGCGTGGCAGTCTGTTGCGCTGGTGTGGGCGATGGCTCGAAGATGATTGGCCATCGGGGCGCTCACCGGTTGGACATTTTCCAAAAAGTCATGGCCGTGAACGTAACGGGCACCTTTCACGTATTGCGCGAAGTTGCCTGGCGCATGCGGGATCTTGAGGCTGCCAACGAAGACGGAGAGCGCGGTGTCCTCGTCACGACATCGTCCATTGCCGCATTCGATGGCGTCGACGGCGGTGTTGCCTATTCGGCATCGAAGGGGGCGGTGGCCGCAATGACGCTGCCTCTGGCACGCGACCTGGCTCGCCACGGGATTCGCGCTGTGTCGATCGCTCCTGGCACTTTCGAGACACCGATGGTCGCCGGTATGACCGATGAGTTTCGGGGTCGTCTTGACCATGACACGCCATTCCCCGAGCGGATGGGGCGACCCGACGAATATGCGCAGCTAGCGCAGCACATCGTCGAGAACCCGATACTGAATGGGACGGTTCTGCGCCTCGACGCTGGGCTGCGTATGCGACCAAGCGAAGGATGGAAGTAGCGAACTGGAGCCCGAAAACGCCAACCCGATCGACCTTGTCGCAGGCAAGGCGCCAGGTCGTGCCTGGTCGGAGCAGTAGGGCTATTCGATGGTCGCTAGCAGGGCGCCCTCGGCGACCTGGTCACCTTCGGCTACCGAGAGAGAGATGATCGTGCCGGTCGCTTCGGCTTCGACTGGGATCTCCATCTTCATGGACTCAAGGATCATGATGTCGTCGCCTTCGGCAACGGCATCTCCTACAGCCACCTGGATCTTCCATACCGTTCCAACTACTGGGCTCTCGACAAGAATTGACATACCACAACGTTAGTTGTCGCAACAGCCTTGGTCATCTTCGGCGCGCCGAGTGGCCCCGGGGCGTGGGCCGAGAACAAGACCGGAATCGTTCGGCGATGACCTCAGATTCGGTGGGCTCTCGCCGAGGCGCTTAGGCTTTGCCGTTGCAGCACAATTAAGGAAAAACGCACCTGTGACCTGGGAACCCGAACTCGAAGAATTACGTCGGCGAGAAGCCTTTGCTGAGGCCCTGGGCGGGCCCGAGAAGGTCGAACGTCAGCATCATTACGGGAAGCTGACGATCCGTGAACGTATCGCCGCAGTTGCCGACGATGGGTCGTTCCACGAGATCGGCAAGACGGCTGGTGTGGCCGAATACGACGATGACGGCAATCTCGTTCATCTGACACCTTCGAACTTCTTGTTCGGTGTCGCTCGAATAGACGGGCGTCCGGTGATGCTGTCAGGGGACGACTTCACTGTGCGAGGTGGGTCTGCTGACGCGACCTTCCCCGAGAAGCGCAACACCGCTGAGAAGATGGCCGCTGAACTACGACTTCCACATGTGCGACTGGTCGATGGCATGGGTGGAGGCGGGTCGGTCAAAACCATCGAGACGGCCGGCCGTACTTACATCCCGCAACTGAGCGGTTGGGAGACGATCGTCGGCCATCTTGGCATCGCTCCATCCGTGGCGTTGGCGTTGGGTTCGGTCGCGGGCATCGGCGCGGCTCGTGTCGCCACGTCGCACTACTCGGTCATCGTGCGCGAGACCGCGCAGATGATGATCGCTGGGCCTGCTTTGGTCGAACAAGCATCACTTGGAGGTCATGCCAAGGAAGAACTCGGCCATGCCGACATTCACACATCGAATGGTGCCATCGACGATGCGGTCGACACCGAAGCCGAAGCGTTCGAACGAGCGACACAATTCCTTTCCTATCTTCCCACCAATGTCGACGAGCATGCGCCGCGAGTCATGACCGGCGACGACCCTGCCCGACGGGAAGAATCGCTTATTTCGGTCGTTCCGCACGAACCTCGCCGCGTCTACAAGATGCGCAAGATCATCAATGCGGTCTTCGACCAAGACAGCTTTTTTGAGATCGGTAAAGGGTGGGGGCGCTCAATCATCACTGGGCTCGCCAGGCTCGACGGGCACCCCGTAGCGGTTTTCGCCGAGGACTCCTATATCTATGGCGGCGCATGGACCTCAGATGGTTGCCGCAAACTGATCCGGTTGCTTGATCTTGCCTCGACATTTCACCTACCTGTCGTTCACCTCGAAGACTGCCCCGGCTTTCTCATTGGTAAGGAAAGTGAAGAGGACGCCACGATTCGTTATGGAAGCCAAGTGTTGGCAGCGCTTGGGCAACTCACTACACCGTTCGCGTGTGTCGTGGTGCGCAAGGCATTCGGCGTCGCTGGGGCGGCGAACAACAAGCCGGGCGCCAAGAGTTTCCGATACGCATGGCCGTCTGGCGACTGGGGCTCGCTGCCGATCGAGGGTGGTATCGAAGTTGCCTATAAGCAGGACCTGGCCGATAGCGATGATCCCGACGGTTTACTCGACGATATTCGCGATCGACTGAACCGGTTACGTTCACCGCACCGGTCGGCAGAGTTCTTCGAGATCGAAGAAATCATCGACCCGAGAGACACCCGGCCGCTGCTGTGCGAATGGGTCGACTTAGTGCAACGCTCGATCTCTCTCGGACCCTCGTCGTTCTCGTACCGGCCGTAAGGCACCGAACTGGAACTATCGAGCGTTGGCATCGGCTCAACGTGTGTTGATGAACTCGAGTAATGATTCGCCGTAACGTTCGGCCTTTGTTGGGCCGATGCCCGAGACTTCGAGCAACTCGTCGTGTGTTGCTGGCTGTTCGGCAGCAATTGCTGCAAGCGTTCGGTTGTTGAAGACGATGTAGGCAGGCACGCCCTGATCTTGTGCGATGTCTGATCGCCATTGCTTGAGCTCGAGGTACAGCGGTGAATCGGGTTCGCTGTCGTCGTACCTAGCTCGGATTGAGCTGAGATGGCGCCTGCCGCGTTCCTGGCCTGTCTCTTCCTGAAGCTTCAGCACCGGTGGCTTGTCGGTCCCGTCGACATGATCGAGATAAGGCGAACGAGACCGTCTGCTGGTTCGTTCGCCGAACGTGCGCTTAGCTGCCCATGTGATCATCACCTTGTCCTTGGCGCGGGTAAGCCCAACGTGCAACAGCCGGCGTTCTTCACTGAGTGCAGCGGGTCCGTTCGCCTGCGCTATCGGGACATAACCCGACTCGAGGCCCGCCAGGTGCACGATGCTCCATTCGAGTCCTTTGGCGGCGTGGAACGTCAATACATCGACGGCGTTCGCTCCGACGTCTAATCCCTCTTTGGCTGCCGACGCTCGTAGCCATGACGCAAAATCCCAGCCAGTAGCGGCCGGGAACGAGGCTGCATGATCGATGATAAGTAGCAGTAGTGCTTCGCGATTGCGTTGGCGTTCGGCTTCGGCAGCGGTCTCGGCGCCTTCTTCTTCGACAGCTGTTTCGGCTACGACCGCTCGTACATCAGCGATCACGCTCGTTAGCTCGCCCGTGGAATCACGCAAGAGTCGAAGTAGCGCCTTGATTTCGGGCTGGTCGATCAGGTTCGAGCGGCCTCGGACTCGATGCGGTATCTGGGCCCGTTCGAAGGCTGACGCGATAATCGCCACCTGCGCGTTTGTACGAACCAAAACTGCCTGTTCGGACCATGAGATGCTGGGCCCAGCATGATCGCGGACCGCTCGGGCGACGGCGATTGCCTCGGTCGCGTCGTCATCGCACATGGTGATGGTTGGCTCGGGGCCGCTGGGTCGGTCGGTCTTGGGAAGTTCGGCTTCGCGATCTGGCTTGGGTAGAACCGAATGTCCCGCAGCGATTATCTCGGGCGTCGACCGGTAGTTGTGACCCAGCTTGATCACGCCGGCGGTGGGGAAGTGTTGCGTGAACTTGCGCAGATACCACGAGTCAGCGCCGTTCCATGCGTAGATCGCCTGGTTCGGGTCGCCGACGACGCACAGGTCAGGTTCGTCACCAATCCATGCCTTGAGAAGCCGAAATTGCAACGGGTTGACATCTTGAAACTCGTCGACAAAGACATGACGGTGCCGCCAGCGAATTATCGAGGCGTATTCCGGGTCGGTTTCGATGTCACGGGTGGCAAGCGTTAACAGATCGTCGAAGTCGATGACGCGCTGGTTGCGTTTCTCTTCGGCATAACGCTTCGCTGTCTGCACGATGTCGGCAGCGGGAAGAGGGGGTTTACGGTCGAGTCGGTCGATCTCGTGGGGATAACGCTCGAGAGAGATATTGCGAGCAGTAATCCATTCGAGCTCGTGCAATGTGTCGAGAATCATGGACGTATTTGCACGTCGCCCGAGTAGCCGCGCGATGACGGCAAACTTGCGGTCCAACATGTCGGGCGGGCGGACGCCGCGTTCGGCCCACCGCTCGTGTAATTGCGCATACGCCAACGAGTGAAACGTGCCCGTGGTGATGTTGTCGCGCAGACCTAACACGCGAAGTCGTGTGCGGAGTTCGCTGGCCGCCTTGCGAGTGAACGTAACCGACAAGGTCCGTTGAGGATCAATGGCACCTGTACTGACTCGATAGGCGATGCGCCGAGTCAGCACCCGCGTCTTGCCGCTTCCCGCGCCGGCAAGGATCGCGATCGGGTTGTGGGTCGATGACACTGCCTCGTGTTGGGTGGTGTCGAGACCGTTGAGGAGGGCATCGGTGTTCAACGATGAATCGGACATGATGGCCCCGACACTACCGAGTTGGTGTGACAAGCTCGGGACGCTGTGATCGAGATATCAGAAAAGCGTTTCGAAGTGCTGGTGAGCAAATCCATCGATCTGATCCCGCAGGACCTCTTCGCACTCATCGACAACGTCGTTTTCCTGATCGAAAACCACGGTGAACACCCCGACGTTTTGGGGCTCTATGACGGCGTTCCCCTCACTGAACGTGAGAATTACGGTATTGGTGAACTGCCTGATCGCATCTTCATCTACCGGTGGGCGATCTGTGCGATCTGCGATACTGACGAAGAAGTGGTGCACGAAGTCATTACCACTGTTGTGCACGAGGTCGCCCACCACTTCGGCATCGACGACGAGCGTCTCCACGAACTCGGCTGGGGCTAGTCCGGTTTTCGGCGCGTTCGTCACCTCAACCTTGTCTGAGCTAACGGTTCTAAGGCCCGGAGAAGTTACCGGCTCTACGTCGCGGAAAATTCTTGTTGTTGGGCGTAGCCGACTCGCCTGGGCGGTCTGAATCGCTCCCATGGGTGAGCTCAGTGAACAACGAGCTCGCAATGATTTCTGACCAAAAGGCCTTCGCTATCAGACACCAAGAATGGCCATAAGAAGTGTTGGCCCAGTTTCGTTGCGTAAGATTGGTCGGTGGGATTTGACCCGAAGCTCTTGAACAACAATGAAGAAGTCCTGCTCGATGTGCGTCCGCACTGGTGGTTCATCATCCCGCAGATTGCCATTGTCGTCCCGGTCATCGTTGTTCTGGCCGTTGCAGCGGCACTCGGGGCCCCGGCCATCCTGCTCTACGTCATTGGGGTTGGTGCACTGATAGCGCTGCTGAACCTGGCCTGGCGCTACGCGAACTGGACCGGCGTGAACTTCGTCGTCACTACCGACCGCCTGATCTTTCGTAGCGGTGTCTTCTCAAAGGCGGGAATCGAGATTCCGCTCGAGCGAATCAACACCGTGTTCTTCAACACGACTCTGTTCGAACGTGCCATTGGAAGTGGCGATCTCAGCGTTGAGTCGGCCGGCGAAGGCGGGCAGCAGAACTTCGACAATGTGCGTAAGCCGCAGCTGATCCAGCAAGAGATCTACCGCGCTATGGAGATCAATAAGACCCAAGAGTTCTCGGCTATGGCTCATGCTCACGCCGCAGCGGCCGCCGCCACCAGCGCGTTGGTGGAACGGCCGCTGTCGATTCCCGAGCAAATTGAACAGCTAGACCAACTCAGAGTGCGGGGAGTTATCACCGAAGCAGAGTTCCAGACGAAAAAGTCTGATCTACTCGGTCGCATGTAGTTCAGCGAACGGCCCGCTGCCCAATCACACGTTCGGGTCGACACCAGGCTGGCTAATGCCGTCGACACGAGCGAGGTTGCCCTGCTGTGCGTCTGGCTCGACTCGAGATGAGCGGCGCAATTCCCGACCAGGGTTCTCGTTGCCATGGAGTTGCAACGATTGAGCGACCAGCTGGCTGTAACGGGACCGGCACCGCGTGCTGCGAGAGCGATCCCCTCGCTACAGTCCGAAAGTGCCTGAGATCAACGTCAACGACATCGAACTTTTCTACGAGACTGCCGGTGATCCACGTCACCCGCCGCTGCTGCTGATAGCAGGGCTTGGCGTTCAACTGATCGATTGGCCTGCATGCTTCGTGGACCCGCTCGTTGAGCATGGCCTCTACGTGATCTCCTACGACAACCGCGACATCGGATTGTCGACGACGTTCGACGGCGGCCAGCACGACCCCTTTGTCGTTCTCGACGCCATGCTTTCGGGCGAGGACCCCGACGTCGCATACACATTGGTTGAGATGGCCGACGATGCCGCGGGACTACTCGATGCACTGGGTATCGAATCGGCACACGTCGCCGGCGTCTCCATGGGTGGCATGATCGCCCAAACAGCCGCAATTCGACATCCTGAAAAGGTTCGCTCGTTGATCTCGATCATGAGCACAACCGGAGCCCCCGACGTTGGCCAGCCGACCGCCGAGGCAATGGAAGCGTTGTTGTCCGCTGCACCAGGAACAGAGCGCAGCGAGATCATCGCCTGCAACGTGCAGAATGCCAAGGTGTGGGCGAGTCCCGAGCATTTTGATGCAGTTCGGCTCGAGCAGCTTTTTCAAGACTCCTGGGACCGCGTCGGGGGCCCACAGGCAGTGAACAGCGGTCGGCAGTTATGCGCGATTGTGGCCAGCACGCCCCGCGACGAGGCACTGGCATCGTTGGACATCGCCACCTTGGTCGTCCATGGCGCCGAGGACACCCTGGTGCCTGAGACCGGCGGACGGCGAACTGCCGAAATGATTAACGGAGCAGTCCTGTTAGTGATCGAAGGTATGGGTCATGACCTGGTACCTGCCTTCGTTCCAGAAATCGTGGAGGCAATGACAGCGGTGATCGACGGCGCCTAGCCAGCTGACGCTTGGTGACAGCGAACAGCAACGCACTACGCTCTGCTCACTGTCGAACAGGAGCTAAGAATGGGACCGTTAGCGGGCGTAAAGGTAATCGAACTTGCAGGAATTGGGCCCGGCCCATTCTGTGGCATGATGCTGGCCGACATGGGCGCAGATGTTGTGCGCGTCGAGCGGGCGTCGAACGTGCCTGCAGAAATGCCTGCGGGTAGTCCGCCTGATGTAGCGAGCCGCGGGAAGCGCTCCATCGGTGTCGACCTGAAGAATCCTGAAGGGGTTGAAACGGTCCTGCGATTGATCGAGGGCGCCGACGTTCTGATCGAAGGGTTCCGCCCAGGCGTCACCGAGCGTATGGGCCTGGGGCCCGATGTGTGTCTAGAGCGCAACCCGGCGCTGGTGTACGGCCGCATGACCGGATGGGGCCAAGAAGGCCCCTATGCACTGACCGCTGGCCACGACATCAACTACATCGCACTCTCGGGTGTGCTCTCAATGATTGGGCGCAAGGACGAAGGGCCCCTGCCACCACTCAACCTGGTCGGCGATTTTGGTGGCGGTGGAATGTTCCTTGCATTCGGTGTCGCGGCAGCGCTGGTAAGTGCCCGCTCGACCGGCAATGGTCAAGTCGTTGACGCCGCCATGGTCGATGGGGCCGCAGTGCTTGCCGCGATGTTCTCGTCTATGACAGCTACGGGTATGTGGAAGGAAGAACGGGGCACGAACATGCTCGACACGGGCTCACACTTCTACGACGTTTACGAATGCTCCGACGGTGAGTATGTATCGATCGGTTCGATCGAGCCACAGTTCTATTCGATCTTGCTCGAGAAGCTCGAACTCGACCCAGCTGAGCTGCCCCGCCAGCAAGATCGCGAGCAGTGGCCAGCGCTCAAGGTCAAGGTCGCCAGCATCTTCAAGACCAAGACGCGCGACGAGTGGTGCGAGACCATGGAACATACCGACCTCTGTTTTGCGCCGGTGCTGAATTGGAGTGAAGCGCCGAACCATCCACACAACGTGTCTCGGTCAACCTTCATCGATATCGATGGCATCATCCAGCCGGCCCCCGCGCCGCGCTTCAGTGGCACGCCTGTCGCAGTGCCAGCTCCGCCACCGCATGCAGGCCAGAACACCGACGACACACTGACATCGTTCGGATTCTCAGCCGACGAGGTCAGCGCGCTGCGTGACTCTGGTGCAATCGCTTAGAAACGGACGCTGCTCGCGAATCGCTCGGGTATAACTGCTGATGGCGAATCTTGTCTTCTTTCATGCGCATCCCGACGACGAGGCCATATCGACGGGTGGCACCATGGCGCTGTCGGCTGATCAGGGTCATCACGTCACGCTGGTTGTCGCAACCAGAGGCGAGATGGGTGAACCAGTCGAGGGCGTCCTGGACGAGGGAGAGTTGTTAGGCGATCGTCGCGAGGCTGAGTCGCGACGGTCTGCCGAAATTCTTGGCGTCGAGGTCATCGAGTTCTTGGGCTACCGCGATTCGGGCATGGTCGGCGAGCCATCGAACGCTGACCCGAGGTGCTTCTGGCAGGCTGACCTCGAAGAAGCCGCCACGCGGCTTGCGGCTATTCTGCAACGCTCCGACGCCGACATCTTGATTGGTTATGATCCCAACGGGGTCTACGGCCATCCTGACCATGTCAAGGTCCACCTGGTGGGTGCCCGCGCCGCCGAGATCGCTGGTGTTGATCGTGTCCTTTGGGCCACCGCAAACCGGACCTTGATCCAGCAGGCGACCGAGAACGGCGCCTTCGATGAGGATGGAATGAGTGAGGACGAACGGGTCGACCGCAGCGAGTTCGGCATGTCTGAGAAAGAACTGACGCACGCTATTGATGTGTCGGCAGTGCTCGACCGCAAACGTGCTTCGCTGATGGCTCATGCCAGCCAGATTGGCGATGACAGCTTCTTTCTGGCCATGTCAGACGACTTATTTACTATGGCATTCGGAACTGAGTGGCTGGTCGACGCTGCCCGCTATGGCGTGAGCTCGCAGCGCCAGGGCGATCTCGTCACTTCGCTCTTCGACTGATCCCCGATGTTGGCTGATGCTCATACGTTCATGGCCTGGGTCGTGGTGATAGCGAACGGCAGCGCAGGGGTGTGGGCCCTTGTCGCCCATTATTTCGAAGCGGTTCGTTATCGGTCGCTGTGGGCGCTCGTCGTTGTTGCTCAGGTGCTGCTCTTTGTTCAGGTCTCGCTTGGTGTGGCTCGGTTACAACAGCTTGGGGGCGAAGCACCTGAGTTTCACACGTTCTACGGCTTTCTCACGCTGATTGCCGTCGCCATTCTCTATGGCTATCGGACCCAGCTCACCCATATGCGCTACCTGCTTTATGGCGGAGGAAGCCTCTTCATCATGGGCCTGGCGATACGAGCCATGCTGCTCGACGCGACGCCGGTCCTCTAGGGCAAGTCGATCTGTCTGAAAGGTGTTGCACCTGATCGGTTCGGGCTGCTCGGCGAGCAAGGCCAGCTCGGCAGTGCAGATGACGGTGGCTATGGGGCGCAGAATCGCTGGTGCATCTGAGCCAGCGAGGGCGCTGGAGATTTGGATCTTGTACCGCTGGTCCGCAGCAACAATGGGAACGGTCCCAATAAGCACATCGAGTTCGGCCCGAGTAGTTACGCCTTCGGTGTGGGGATCATCGGCGTGGGTGAGCGGCCGGTTGAACGCACCGTGGTGACGGCCAGCAAACACGTGCTCGTGCTCCTCGACAACAGAGGCGTGCCGGGTGGTCGAAACCTTGGGGGTGTAGCCATCGATGGTCAGGTCAACGGGAGCCGAGTCATTGCGAGGGAGTTTGAGCGGGAGATTGAAGAACAACTCGAACCGTTCGCCTGAACGGCGACGTTCATAGTCGAAGAACCGGCGGATGGGGCCGCTAATTCGGTAAGTACACCCTGGGCAGTCTGGTCGAATTCAGGACCGAGATTCGGTCCCTTGGCGAGGCGATCGAAATCGTCGAGCAGATCAGAGCGACGAAACGACATTGAGGCGTTCTCTCCATGTGGTAGTGAAGGTGGTGCAAACGTTCATAATTATGCGTCCCTCATCGATATCTCAAGCCCGATCGGATTCTTGATCGGTGGCCGCCACACGGGTAAGCCCGACCGATCTTCCTGAGTTGTCACTGACTGTTAGCCGCAATGGTGAAGGTCCCGCCGTTGTGTTGTTGCACGGCTTCCCCGAGATCGCCTATTCATGGCGGCATCAGATCCCCGTTCTGGCCGAAGCGGGCTATCAGGTACTTGCACCGGATCAACGAGGTTATGGGTGGAGCGATCAGCCTGAAGGCGTTGATGCCTATGCGATGACCGAACTTGTCGGAGATGTGATTGGGTTGCTCGACCATTACGGCATCGACGATGCCGTCATCGTGGGCCATGACTGGGGTGCGATCATTGCGCCATGGGTCGGGCTCTTTCGCCCGGACCGGGTACGGGGCCTCGCTCTGCTCAGCGTGCCGTACACGCCACGTGGGGAACGCAGCATCATCGACCACATCCGGGCTACAGACCCTGAAGGCCCGTTCGCTTACATGCTGGCGTTCCAGGAAGAAGGCATCGAAGACGTGTTCGAAGCCAACCCGATCGAGGCGCTTCGTCGCATGCACTGGACATTGTGTGGAGCCTTGCCCGAAGGCTGGACGGTAACGGATCAGCTTCCGCCCGGGCTACCCCCGCATCTGAGCGACGGCGAGTTCGAGAACTATTACCGAGCCTTCGCCCGGTCAGGGTTCGCGAACCCGATCAACTACTACCGCAACCTGCACCAGAACTGGCTCGCCACTCGGCCGTGGACCAATGCGAAGTTGACCATGCCGGTGACCTTCATCGCGGGGAAGAAAGACTTTGTGGCAACAACCGCTGACGGAGCGCTGGGCTCTAGCGTTCAGGCCATGACGACTTGGTGCACCGACCTGCGAGGCATACACATGATTGAGGGTGCTGGTCACTGGGTTCAGCAGGAAGCGCCGGACGAGGTGAACGAGATCCTGGTCGATTTCTTGGGATCGATCGAAGGGTGAGGCGGATGTTTGGTTATCAAACTGAAGCCATCAAGATCGATGGCGTTGACACCCTGGCGGCGCATAAACGCGCATTGAGCGTTCTGCGGCTGAGCTCAACCTTGAGTCGTGGAGCGGTGTCCGCATCGTTCCCCGTTGCGGTGCTTGCCGTCAAGGACCTTCTCGGATCCGAGACCTGGGCGGGTTTGTCTACCGGGGCGAGCACGCTCGGGTCGGCGCTGGCAGCTGGCTGGCTGGCCGCATTCATGCAGCGCCGCGGACGCACACCGGGCATCGCTCTTGGTCTGGGAGTCGCTGTGCTGGGAGCAGCGACGTGTGTCGTGGCCATCCAGGCGGGCTCCTTGCTGCTGTTCTTGTTCGGCATGATTATGGTTGGTGTCGGTAGCGGCACATCGAACATGTCTCGATACGCCGCTGCTGACCTCGCATCTGACGCAACCCGAAGTCGAGATATTGGTTCGGTCGTGTTCTACGCGACGTTCGGTGCTGTGCTCGCTCCAAGTCTTATCGGCGCCCTTGGTGGCGTTTCCGAATCGTTGGGTCTTGACTCGAATACGGGTGGTTTCCTGCTCGCGACGGTCTTGTTCGGCTTGTCGTCGCTAGTGATCTGGTTCTTCTTAAGACCGGACCCGTTGGTGGTCAGCGGTGGTGTTGATCCTTCGGCTGTCGTCAAGAAGCGGACGGTTCCGTTTCGCGAAGCTCTAGCGATTGCATGGGCACGCCCCCTCACTCGATTGGCATTCGTGGCGTTGGTCGTCTCGCAGGCCGTGATGGTGATGGTTATGGCGATGACGCCATTGCACATGGAAGATTACGGGCACAGCAAGGGCTGGATCGGCGCTGTGATTTCTGCCCACACTGCAGGCATGTTTGCCTTCGCTCCCTTGGCTGGACGAATCTCTGATGGCATTGGTCGTGTACAAACCATCGTGCTGGCCGGCTTAACGCTGGTTGGTGCGACAGTGTTCACTGCTCTCGCTGGGAATGCTTCGCTGGCGCTCTTGTTCCCAGGCCTATTCCTGTTGGGTCTGGGTTGGAGCTTCGGCGTCGTTGCCGGAAGTGCACTGTTGACCGAGTCTGTCGCAGATTCTGATCGAGTCGCCGTGCAGGGTGCGGCCGACCTCGCAACCAATATCGCTAGCGGTATCGGTGCCCTTACCGCAGGCATTGTTGTCAGCAGCGCCGGGTACCACATCCTGTCGCTGATAGGGATGGCCACTGCCGGAGCGCTCATGGCCCAGTCGTGGTTTGAAAACCGCTTGGCTGGGGCCCGATCCAAGTAGCACTCGTCGCTCCGATAATCGCAGCAGTAGTTTGGTGGCCAACATCAGGTGTCCGTGCGCGACCTGAATCTAGCCGGCCAAATGTGCTGTGAGGCGCCGCAAGGCGAGAAGGGGCAAGGCCGGACGGGCGGAATGTGAAGGGATGGGCGCTACTTGACACTGTTGCTCGCAGGGCGTGTCTATGGCTGCTAGCAGCATCTGAGAGTGGCACTTCGACCCATGTGGAAGGCAGTCCCGTAGTTATGGATATCGGAGAGCGTCGGAGCCAAAAGGGCAGTGCTGCCAAGCGGATGGCGGTCTCCCAACCAGCGAATTACGAGCCGTTGTGACGCTTAACCTGACCAGTTGAGTCGCCTTTCGGTTGGCAAGGTGACTAATCTGACAAAGTAAGTCAGGAATAGCCCTCACATCTTGGTTGGTTACTACATCATGGAACCTGGAAATACTCCGCTCGTCGAACTCCACAACCTTGCTCCTTCGGGCACGAGGCTGTTCGCAAAGCTCGAGTGGTACAACCCAACGGGGTCGATCAAGGATCGGCCAGCCTGGGCGATGTTCCATGATGCGAAGAAGAACGGTCTGCTGCCAGACGGTATGCCGGTCATCGAGGCCACATCTGGAAACACCGGCATCGGACTTGCCCGTGTCGCTGCAATCAATAATCACAAGGCCGTGATATGCCTGCCCAGCAGGGCGAGCAACGAACGAAAGCAGCTCCTGAAGGCCTACGGCGCTGAGCTGATCGAAGTTGAGGGCGGCCCGAACGAGGCAATCGCCCATGCGAAGGAACTTGTTGCTGCCGGCGAAGGCCACATGTGTTATCAGTACGGAAATCCAGCGAATCCGGCATCACATGAGTTCGGCACCACGCTTGAGATTGCTCGAGACTGGCCACTCGATGAACCACCTGACCATCTGGTAGCAGCCTACGGGACCGGTGGAACGCTGACTGGTATGAGTCGAGGCATGCGCCGCGAGTACCACGACATCACCATCCACTCTGTCGAGGAGATGTTGTCTGACCCGATCGGTGGTATGCGCAGTCAGGACGATCCATTTCAGCCCCCAGTAGCGGACCTGTCGCTGGTCGACTATCGGTGGGAATTCACCAATACTCAGGCCGTCGAGAAAGTGCGCGAGGTCATGACGGCCGAGGGCCACTTCGTCGGCACATCAAGCGGAGCTATAATCCAGGCCGCACAAGAAGCACTCAGTCGCTTCGGCGGGACTGCGGTCACTCTGCTTCCCGATGCTGGCTGGAAATACTTGTCGGGAAGCCCTTGGGCCGACGGCCTCTAGAGACGCCTCCCAAAAACCAAACAAGGAGCGTCACCCGCTGTAGCGGCGAGTAACGCTCCTTGCTAACGACTGGCGGGAGTCACATGACGTTCGGGATACCGAGCTTGGCGTAACCCTGAGAGTCATAGTTCGAGCGGAACATGTCGCGCAGTTTGGTAGCGGCGGCGTCGTAGGCGCCCTTGTCGTCCCACGTATTGCGGGGGTTCAAGATGGCTGAGTCGACGCCGGGTGCTGTCTTGGGCATTGCCAGCCCAAGGATGGGGTGGATCTCGGTCTCGACATCGTCGAGTTCGCCAGCCAGCGCAGCGTTCAGCAAAGCTCGGGTGATACCGAGTGACATACGGCTTCCTGTACCGTGAGCGCCACCGGTCCAACCAGTGTTCAGCAAGATGCAGCGGGCCTTGTTGTCAGCCATGCGCTGGGCGAGCAACTCGCCGTACACCATTGGCTTTTGCGACATGAACGGGGAGCCGAAGCATGAACTGAAGGAAGGCTGCGGCTCAGTGACGCCAACTTCGGTACCTGCCAACTTCGAGGTAAAGCCCATGACGAAGTGGTACATGACCTCTTCCTCGTTGAGTATCGAGATGGGAGGCAACACGCCGAACGCATCGGCAGTAAGTAGCACGATCGTCTCCGGGTGCGGTCCACGGGCTCCTTCGGCGACGCTCGGGTTACAGGTGAGCGGATAAGCGAACCGCGTGTTCTCTGTGCAAGACCCATCAAAGAGGTCAAGTTCTTGCGGGTGTGTCTCGGCCATTGGCTTACCCGGAAGGCCTGGCACGTTCTCGATCAAGGTGCCTGGCATGGATAGGGCGGCAGCGATGACAGGCTCATTGTCCTTGTCGAGGTCGATCAGCTTGGCGTAACAGCCGTCTTCGAAGTTAGAGACACCGTCGTCGGTCCAGACATGTTCGTCGTCGCCAATCAGCAGACGGCCGGGGTCGGCGGACAGCGTGGTCTTGCCAGTGCCAGACAAGCCGAACAAGATGGCAGCGTCGCCCTCGCTGCCGACGTTTGCTGAGCAGTGCATCGTGAGTTGGCCCTGAGCAGGCAAGGCGAAGTTCATGACGGTAAACATGGTTTTCTTGACGACACCGCAGTAGTCGGCGCGTCCAACAACAAGACCGATCTTGTTCTTGATGTCCATAATCACGGCTCGTTCGTTGAGCGTGCCGTCGCGCTCGGGGTCACATCGGAATGATGGGACATTGATCATCGTCCAACCATCGAGTTCGCGGTCGACGTCGTTGCGGACGTCTTTGGGGAACATGATGTTGGCGAAATAGGCGTGGGTCGCGTACTCCCCGACGAATCGATAAGGGATCGCGAACTTGGGATCCCAGCCGCAGAACACGTCGGTCGAGTAAAGCTCGGCGTTGGTCTCGTTCAGGTGTGCAATAACTCGCTGCAGTAATGCTTCGTATTTGGTTGGGTCGAACTGCTTAAAGTCGGGTTTCCACCAGATGTCGTCGACGAGTTCTGGCCATGCGACGGCGAAGGTGTCTTGTACCGGGCGGCCAGTACACGTCGGGTCGGCGTAATAGACCAGCGGGCCGTCTTCGCCCAGCGCTGTGGGGTAGGCCTTTTGCGCATCGTCAGGACCGTCAAGGTCAATGCGCCCTCGGTCGTTCGCAATAGCTGCATGGAACAACTCGTTCTGGCTCAATCCGACGTGCAGTTGCACATTGTTGAGCCCGAAGCGGTCTGCCAGTTGGTCGGCAACCGTCGTTGAGTCGAGGTTAAGTGTCATTTCCGAGCGCCTTTGATCGGGAAGAATTTCAGTTGTAGGTGTTCGCTGGGTTACTGCAAGAAATCAGGTGTGCCCATATCAATTTCAGAACCGAGACGTAGATGGGTTGCGCGTCCCTCGTCATCGAGGTCGAATACCACTCGCTGGCCTTGGCGCAGCATGCGGAAGATCGATCCCTCAAGGGCGACGGACGACAGGTCGAACTCGGCGAAGTCGACGTCGGACATCAGTACACCGTCTTTGGTGACTGGGTCATATGACTTCACTACGCCTTGCATGTTCTTCTACTTCTTGTTTCGTCGTCGATGAACGAGTGAACCTTACCAACACCCGAACCACCGAACCATGGTTCTTATGGCTGGTCTTATTGCACACTGCATCATCATTTGAGTCAACCGGCTTGGACATTCCGGAGAACACGCAGTTCTGGAAAGGTTCAATTCAGGGTCTCAGCAACGATAAGGAAGCCAGGCTGTTCCTCATCGAAGGTCAGAGCCGAGAGCATCTGGACACTTCTTGCGACGCGACGTCCGCCCGTCTCCTTTATTTTTGATGATGTCGCCCGCTGCGTTCTCGCCGCTTGTCACGAAACTTTGAGCACGAGGTGAGGTACCCAGGGGACGCCACAAGCGCGTGCGTAGTATTTCCCCGTGGCGATCGAAACGGTTCTGTTTGACTACTCGGGGGTTTTGACGACGAGTCTGCATATGCCGACCGAAGATGTCCCCTACGACCCCGACGCGTTGCTGACCGAAATGATCGAAGCGTTGGTGTCACCGAATCCAAACCCGTGGCATGAACTCGAACGCGGGGAGATCTCACTCGATGCCTACATCGAGCACGTCGAGTCCCGAGTCCCCGGCGCTGGTGTGTTGTTCGCCGTCGAAAGCGAACTGAATGCGATGGCATCGCTTGAGCTGCTTGACCACCGGGTCGCAGTCGCACTCGAACTCAAGCAGCAGAGCATCCGGATCGGCCTGGTCACGAACAATGTTGCCGAATGGCAGCCCTTCTGGTTGCCCCGGCTTCCCCTCGGTCTCTTCGAGATCATGATCGACTCGGCCGACGTCGGTCATCGCAAGCCCGAACCAGAGATCTATGAGCTTGCAATGCAGCGGTTGGGTATCAGTGACCCCTCTACGGTGCTGTTCATCGACGACTTTGAGTGGAACGTAGCGGCGGCCATCGCCACAGGAATGGTTGGCCTACATTGTCCTTCCGACTTGGATCTACGAGCGGCGATACAAGGTCTCCTCGATGCAGCAGATAGTGATTGACTTCGTTCGCTGCGCACAGGAGGCGGTCGAGTGTCCACCTGGCCGACGGATGTGGACGATGGCGTCAAAGACAGGCCGAGGGCCGCGCTGTCACGAAGCTGGGCTTGCGTCGACAAGCGTCGCTGCGCAGGCTTCCATATCGGCAACTGTCCCCGCAGCGACTGCATCGAAAGCCGCACTAACGAACGCCGCCCCATCGAAGGTCACGGCATTGGAGATGGGCTTTGAAGCGACCACTACGCCATTATCGAGCGTCTCGATTTCGATCTGCAATGGGCTGAGGGAATGGCATTGTGAGGAGCGTATTGTGGATCTCGTCGAGTGTCGAAAAGGTTCAAGAACAAGCTCCATAGAAACTGGGGTCTCGTTCGCTTTGGGCCAAAGCCTGTCACGTCGGGCAGAATGTGCAGGTGAGCGTGAATGGGATCGACGCCAAGCATCGAGACGCGAAGCATCGAATTGTGGCGGTTGCTGGTGAGCTGATGGCCGAACGCGGCTTTGCTGGCACATCTATCGCCGAGATTGCCAAACGATCAGAATGTGCGCCGCCCACGATCTATTGGCACTTTGGATCGAAAGAAGGCCTGCTGCATGCGGTGCTCCGAGAAGGCGCCGACTCCCATTTTGGTGCAATCCGAAAGATGGCGAGGCTCGCAGGCACGGCCGACGAGCGCCTGGACAAACAGCTAAATGCCGCCGCCGTCGGTTTAGAAAAGGAACCACCATTCATTCGACTTTTGTTGTTGCTGACCCTCGAACGCCGGTCAGATGACGCGACGTTGGAGGTCATCCGTGTGGCACGAGCTCGGGCCTGTGCGCAGCTGGGCTTGTGGTTTGCTGCCTACTTCGACGAGTTGAGTCTGACCAACGATGGCCGAGTGATAGACCGGGTGGCAGAGCTCGCCCTCGCTCTGACCGACGGTTTGGTTCTGGAGCACATACTGAATCCGGGGACGGCCGACATAGCGGGTGCAATGCGCTCATTCCGCATCAGCCTGCCGAGCCTTGTGAACTCGCTTAGTGAGCCGGTCTCTCTCTAGTCAGGATTCACTCGGCCAGCTGGAGACGCCAGCGGGTATTAATTCAGTAGTGCTGTCTCGCGAACCGTGGCGACCGCTGCGACCATTCGCGACCCGTCGAAGCAGAGCCAGACCTTCAGCTCAACGGACAGTGAGTGATGCGGACGGGCAAAAAGACCTCCTGCATCTCTGCAAATTACCTAGTGCTATTGCTGGTTTCTCAGGGATGCTGACTGAAGGCAAAGTGCCGACCGGCGGTGTCGCTGACACGCTCAGGGGGAGCGCGCCATGTTGTACATGATGCAATGGTCAATTAAGTCAGATGGTTACGACAAAGCCCATGATCGATTCCTTCAAGGAGGAGGTCCATTACCTGATGGATCGACAATGGTCGGGCGCTGGCACGCACCCGGTTCGGTTAAGGGATGGTTGCTTGTGGAAACCGATAAACCAGAGACCTTGTACGCCCACGCCGCAGAATGGGGTGACGTCCTTAGCTGGGAAACCACGCCGGTGCTTACTGATGAACAGGCGGGACCTTCAAGCGTCGAAGGGCGTGCCCTTAGATAACAAAGAACTAGGCCTGGGCGGATTTGCGCCCGGCGTCTAGGCCAGGAACGTCTAGGCCAGGAACATGGTTACCTGCGTCCGCACCTAGCCAGAGCATCGACAGCACCAGTGGAGTCAGCTCAAGACACTGCTGGTCGCTGCTCGGCTTCGCGGACGGGCCCAGCTCAGCTCGGCATGCGGTTTGGCCCACATTCAGAGAGCTTCGGTGATCCCTCATAAATGAATACAGCGTGCAATTCACCGGCACCGGCATCGCTGGTCGCTGAGGCTTAGGTTCGGATAGGGCTCCTAGGCCTTTGAGGTCACGCAGCGCTATCGGGTCGAGCCATCCAAAGTAGGCTCAAAGTTGGATTAGTAAAGTGGAAAACTCAGGAAACCAGGTCATTGGCGGGCAGACACTGAGAGCGTCTGAAGCCCTCAGGCAAACAGCAAGTGCAACGATTCTCCTAGCAATCGAGCGGACCTACGCTTCATGGCGTCGCGTATCTGTTTGGGTATTTTCGCTAGAAGTTCTCGGCATCAACCCCAATCAGCTTCTGGCTGCTTCTGGCTTCAGCAGGAGGATGAAAGCATCGATATTCCTAGCCGGGTCGGCACTTTCATTAATCGCCATCGTCGCTATTGAGATTGTTACTCGGACGATAAGCAGCGAATTGAGACCCTCACGCCTGACTCCCCGATAGCTAACCAGCGCGTCCGTTACTTCACCAAGTTGCTCCAAGCCGTTATGGTGCTCTCGCTGGCTGGCTCCGCTTGGTATGGCGCTTCAGAAGTTGTCGAAGTCAACGAACACAAAAGGAAGTCGGCTAGGCCTATTCGCCCGTTTGCGTGGGCTTTTCTTTGCACCCAGGAACGACGGCCCTCGACGTTGCGCGTTCTCCATGAACTTGTTTGGCTAAGCGGCGGTGTCTGCCCTCCAGAAAAGACGGGCGCCGCTGTACCGTTTGGGGAGTCTTTTCTTGGGAGAGGGTGCCGATGGTCGTCGGCGCTGGCCCGGTGTCGGCTACTTCGGCAGAGGTGCACGCGCCGAACAAGAAGAACACGACAATTAGTAGCGCCAAGGACTGGAGCTGCGTGAACGTTCCGTCTAGGAGTTCCGACGCGGCGGGCTTCTCTAGGTGTATGAGCCGAACTCGAACGAACCAGCAACCATGGTCGCGAGCACCTTGGTCTGGTCGATCGCCGTGGGGTCAGTTGTGGTGATGTCGCGATCGAGCACGGCCAGGTCGGCAAGCTTGCCCCTCGCGATCGAACCCTTGTCGTTCTCGTCAAACGCTGCGTAGGCAGATCCGAGGGTGTAAGCGTGCAGCGCCTCTTCGGCCGTAAGGGCTTCGTGCAGATTGAAGGGTTCGCCGTCGTCTGTGCGCTGGTTTACTAGGTCATGAATGCCGAGCAGGGGAGAGCCATTGACGACTGGCCGGTCGGAGCTACCAGGCAGAACCACGCCTGCATCAAGAAAGCTGCGCATGCGATAACAATCGGGCTTGCGACTGCCGATCGCGCGTGCCATGCCGTCGCCGATCTCGCTGATGAAACGTGCCTGTGGCACGGGGATGACACCAAGCCGGGCGATGCGGGTGACGTCCTGGGCTCGAGTCATGCCGCAGTGCTCGATACGATGGCGAGTGTTGTCGCGGGGGTACTTCTGCAGAGCTGCGTCGTATCCGTCGAGCACCGAGGCAACGGCACGGTCACCAATCGCGTGGACTGCGACTTGCCAGCCAGAACGGTGCGCTTTCATGATCAGGCCATGCAGACGAACCTCGTCCATCTGGAAATAGCCGTTGTTGCCGGGCTCGCCTTCGAAGTCGTCGAACATGGCAGCGGTGCGGCCGATGAGCGAGCCGTCGGCGAAAATCTTGGTGGCACCGAACTTGAGCCAGTCATCCCCGAATCCGGAGTGCAGGCCCAGGTCGAGCACGAAGGGTTCGTCGTCATCGACGTGGTGGTCGGTGGCATGCAGAGTCTCAACGGACGGCATCAAGGTGACTCGAACTCGCAGTCGGCCGTCGCGTCGTGCCTGTTGATAGGCGGCAAGTTCGAGTGGTTCTTTTGTGCCCAAGATTCCGCCGACTCCGGCCTCTTGGCAACTGGTGATTCCTTCGCTCAAATACTTGTCTGATGCAGCGCCCAAGTTCTGCACGATGTCGGCGATCGCCCGCGGGTGCAGCAAGCCCCGAACCAGTGTTTGAGCCTGTTCTTCAAGCAGTCCGTTCGGTTCACCGTTTTCGTCGAGCGCGACGACACCGCCTTCGGGAACAGCGACCTCGCCGACGCGTGCAAGCCGCATCGCTGCGGTGTTGACCACGCAGAAGTGACCGGAGGTGTGGTTCAGCAGCACCGGGTTGTCGGGACTAACGCGATCAAGTTCCTGGCGAGTTGGGTGTCGTCGTTCGGCGAGCTTGTTGTCGTCGTACCCCGTGGCGATCACCCACACGCCTGCTGGGGTCTCAGCGGCGCTACGGGCAATAGCGTCGAGGATCTCTTCGACCGACTTGGCTATCGCTGGTTGGATTGCGACTTCGTTCAACGTTGCGCCATAGATAGCCATATGGTTGTGCGCATCGTTGAAGCCGGGGACGACTGTTGCGCCGTCCATGTCGATTGAACGAGCGCCCGTCGTCGCGAAGGCATGGCGTTTGCCGACACCAACGATTCGATCACCCAAGATGGCGATGCTCGCCGCCCGAGGCAGGCCCGAGTCGACGGTGATTACGTTTGCATTGTCAAGAACCAGATCCGGTTTCACTAGCGTCATGCAGCGACGTTACTCGACTCTTTAATCCGTGAGCGCCACGTGAAGGCGCAGCTACGCCTCCGACTCGACAGGGAGGCTGCACCGATGTCGAAGCTCTATGATCCGCTCACGCCTGGCTTCTCGACGAACATGTCGAGGGCCAACACGTTCTCATCTCTACGCAGAATACGTGAGACGTGAGACCTGTCTTACGTCGCTACGGGTGAACGCGACACCACAACTTCGCTAAGGCGCTCAAGAACCCAGGGTTGTCCTGAAATAGCTCTCGGTTTGCGTGCAATGCAGCATTGTCGATCCCACAAAAATTTGCTGGTGATGCAACCACCTTTGCGGCAAGAGATGCACGACACCGCTTGATATGAGTGCTTCGGTCCGCAGGTAGTCCGGGCTCGTCCTGTTTCGTTGGACCCAAGTGATTCAAGGTAGTAGCGAGTAATTGCAAGGCGAGACGATTCAAGTTGGCCGTCGACCGCGTACGCTTACGGCCGTGTCTGTGGCCCAGCGACTTGGCGCGCAAGAGATCCGATCCGTTATTGCAACCTTCCGTGACCTGTTGATGGGTCACAAGGAAATGATCAACGCGCTCAACGTCTACCCGGTTCCCGACGGCGATACCGGCACGAACATGTCACTCACCCTTGAGTCGGTATGTGTTGAACTCGAAGGCGCAGATGGCCTCGACGCGGTGTGTAAAGCAATCAGTCATGGTTCGCTCATGGGTGCCCGAGGCAATTCTGGCGTGATCATGTCGCAGATTTTGCGAGGCCTCGCCGACACTGTCCGCACCGAATGTGCTGCGGGAACCGAAGATGCCCAGGTATGGGCCAAAGCCTTCTCCGTGGCTGCAGAAGCGGCTTATGGGGCTGTGCAACGCCCCGTTGAAGGCACGATCTTGACTGTGGTCCGTGAAGTAGCTGAAGGCGCCACTGCTGCAGCTGACACCGGCGCCGACCTGGTGGCGACCCTCGAAGCAGGTCAGGCTCAGGGTCATGACGCACTTGCCCGCACTCCCGAGATGCTTCAGGTTCTTAAGGACGCTGGTGTCGTCGACGCCGGCGGTCAAGGACTACTGCTTCTGGTCGACGCACTTTTGCACACCATCGACGGTCGGGTGCTGCCAGTCGCTCCGACCGACTTTGTTCGAATGTCTCAGACGACTACTCCATCAGCCCCAGTAACCGGCGGCGAAAAGAGCATTGCTGACCTGCGCTACGAGGTCATGTTCTTTCTCGATGCCTCCGATGATCGCATCGGTGAGTTTCGTTCAGCGTGGGCCGACATCGGCGATTCGATCGTGGTCGTTGGTGGCGACGGATTGTGGAACTGTCACATCCATAGCGACGACATCGGTGGATGTATCGAAGCCGGCATTGCAGTCGGGCGCCCTCATAAGATTCGGGTGACCGACCTGCTCGAAGAACTCGAGCACATGGAGACGCTCCATGACCCGAACGCTCCCGCTGTAGCAGAAGGCGAAGCGAGCATCATTCTCAATGCTACCGAGCAGTCTCGGTGCGGTGTGATCACGGTGGGCGTCGGCGAGGGCATCCGGGCCATATTCGAATCGCTCGGCGCAACGGCCATGGTGCTCGGTGGCCAGACCATGAATCCACCGACTGAGCTACTCCTGCAAGCAGTGAATCAAGTGCCAGCAGACGAAGTCCTGCTATTGCCAAATAACAAGAACATCATTCCGGTGGCGAACCAGGTCAACGAGCACACCCACAAGATCGTGCGTGTGGTGCCCACTCGCAGCATCACCGAGGGCTTTGCAGCATTGCTCGAGTTCGATCCGGAAGCGACAGTCGACGACAATGCCGAATCTATGACAGCGGCAGCGTCGTCCATTGTCGCTGGTGAGATTACTCAAGCCGTGCGTGATGCAAATAGCGATGCCGGTCCAGTAACAACTGGCGATTACATCGGTATTGGTCCTGCGGGCATTACCGCGGTGGCTTCTGACGTTGTGACCGCAACGACCGATCTGATCGAGTCGCTACTAGACGATGGCCACGAACTGGTCACTCTGATCGCTGGCAATGATGCCACCGAGGCTGGCTCCTCCCTGATCGAAGCATGGCTCGAGGAGAATCACCCAGACCTCGACATTGAAGTGCATCAAGGTGAACAACCGCTCTACCACTACTACCTGGGCATCGAATAGCGGGCCGTCGACCATCAGGCGTGATTCGGTGCGGTTGCCACGTGACGAGCGACTGCAGCGGGTGCTAGCGGGTAGGTCCACGCGCATTCACTATCAATGGCTGCGTTAGAGGGCTGTTCTAGAGTTTGTGACGATGAGCGAGCGATCCGAGGGAATCACACTTGCTGAGCTAGACGGCATGCCGCTGGGCAAGCTGACTGGTGTCGGGGCCAAACGCGAAGCTGGCTTCGCTGCACTCGATGTTCACACTCTGTACGACGTTCTCACCACGTACCCGCGACGCTATATCGACCGAACTAACTCGGCGACCATCGCCGAGTTGATGCCGGACGATCAGGGCATGGTTATGGTCGAGGTTGCGAGTGTGACTAGTCGCCGCAGCAAGAACAACAAACGGACCATGGTGTTCGTCGATGTAAAAGATCACACCGGCCAGATGCGCCTCACATTCTTCAACCAGGCCTGGCGCACGAAGCAACTCCGGGCTGGGATGACTGCTGTCATATTCGGCAAGTGCGAGGACTTCCGCGGCTCCCGCCAAATGACGAACCCGATCGTCGATCTGATTGGTGATCAGACCGGACGGATCGTGCCGGTCTACCCGAATAGCGAGAAGGCTGGGATCGGCACCGCCGAGATCTCGTCGGCAGTCAGGGAGACACTTCGCCGAAGCAGCCAGCGCGGGCTGGGCGACCCTGTTCCTGCCCAGCTTTTGCAGCGCCACGGCTTGATCGATCGAGCAACGGCGCTCAACCACATCCATACGCCTGACTCGCTCGAACAAGTCAGCCACGCCCGGCGTCGACTCATTTACGACGAGCTCTTTCGTATTCAGGTCGCACTGGTGCGGCGAAAACGAGAGCTCGAGGCTTCGACGGTCGGCGTGACCCACGACCCTGATGGTGAACTGGTTGATCGCTTTTTGGCTGGCCTGGCTTTCGATCCAACGAATGCGCAACGGCGAACGATCGAAGAGATGTTCGTGGACCTTCGGGCGACAGCGCCTATGCATCGGTTGCTTCAAGGCGACGTTGGAGCAGGCAAGACGGTCGTGGCCGTAGCGGGCTTGCTTGCAGCTATTCAAGGTGGACACCAAGGCGCCTTCATGGCCCCGACCGAGGTGCTCGCCGAGCAGCACTACAGCAGTATCCGCGAGATGGTCGAGGGGCTCGAGGTCGACATTGACCAAACGCTCGGGCAAGGTTCGCTGATGGGTACGCGTCCTCTCAGTGTCGCTCTGCTTTCGAACCGTACGACCGCAGCTGATCGACGCAAGATTGATGCAGGGTTGACCGACGGGCGCATCGACCTGTTGATCGGTACCCATGCGTTAATTCAGGATTCGGTTGGGTTCCGTTCCCTGGGAATGGTTGTCATCGATGAACAACATCGCTTTGGTGTCGAACAGCGAGCGGCACTGAGAGACAAGGGTGCTGGCGAGGCAGTCCCCGATGTACTGGTCATGACCGCCACGCCCATTCCGCGCACCGCAGCAATGACCGTGTACGGCGATCTTGATGTGTCGGTTCTTGACGAGATGCCGGTTGGCCGCATTCCGATTCGAACAACATGGATCCGCGTGCCATTCGAAAACGATGAGGGCAAGCTCGACTTGACTGGGGTTGATGCCCAGGCTGAGCCGGCGATGTGGCAGCACGTGCGAGGTGAGATTGATGCCGGCCGACAGGTCTACATCGTCACGCCATTGATCGAAGAAAGTACCAAACTCGAAGCAAGCTCAGCGGAAGAGACTTACGTGCGGCTGCAGGCCGATGAGTTGCAGGGCCTTTCGCTAGGCCTGCTGCATGGCCGAGTCAGCCCGGCCGAGAAGGAAGCGACTATGGCCCAGTTCCGGTCAGGTCGGATCGACGCGCTGGTCGCGACCACGGTTATTGAGGTCGGTGTCGATGTGTCGAACGCAACTGTGATGGTCATTCTTGATGCTGATCGGTTCGGTATCGCACAGCTGCACCAGTTGCGTGGACGCGTCGGGCGTGGCGCGCATCAATCGTTTTGTTACCTGGTAGCGAGCGGAGCGACTGAGATCTCGGTGTCTCGTCTGCAAGCATTAGTCGACTCAACCGATGGGTTCGAACTCGCAGAAATCGATCTGGAACTCCGCGGCGAAGGAACGATCATGGGAGAACGTCAGAAGGGCCGCAGCGATCTCAAACTTGCGTCGCTGCGCCGTGATCGTTATTGGGTCGAAAAAGCGCGCGAAGACGCGTTCTCGGTCCTAGACACAGATCCGACACTGGCCACACACAGCGCACTCCGAGCCGAAGTTGACGCCTTGCTTGCTGACGATGAGACCGACTTTCTGCTAAAGGGCTAGCAGGACTAGCAAGAATGTCGTTGGTGCGAGCGGATGCGATGGCCGGTTGAGACATGATGCGCGTGGTTCGAAATGATGATCTGCGAAACACGAGCAATAAACCGCACCTACCAGTGTCGTGCTCCTTCTATGACTGACTCGGCGCCTTGCCCGACGGCACATTTGTTCACACAGCGGCACGGGTGTCAGGCTCAGTCCCGATTCGTCCAAGCGGAATCCGCAGTTGCGTGTTGGCCATGTCCTTGTGCTCGCTCTCATAGCCAATGCTCTCGATGAAGTTCTGCGTCGCCACGGGCCTCGGTGACACGGCCTTGATCTAAACGTTAGGGGCGAACTCAAAAGAGAACGTCGCTGTCAACGGATTCACGGCCGCTTCGAAAACGTTTACCTTGGCCTAGCTCCACGAGCAGCAGCAGACGAAATGTTTATGATCGAACGACGGTGGCCGTACGCCCAGCCGCAGCGCCCTAGGGCAGTGATCTCTGTTGCCACAGCGGTGACGTCGCTTTGAGCGCGTGCGCTGACGATCACGTCGGCGCCTGCTTCGGCTAGGAGCAAGGCGATGGAGCGACCGATGCCTTTGCCCTGCTGGTCACCACGGCCCGCATGCGAGCCAGCGAGAAGCCTTCGAGAATTCTCAAGCGGCACCGTCGGCGTCGGTCGTGGCGCAATTCCAGCGGTGGAAGCTGCACCTGTCTCGTCGATCGAGACGGTGCGTGATGTAGAGGCCGTGCTGAGCAACACCAGCACAATCCACGGGGAGAATCAGCAAGACGCCCACAGTCGGCTCCCTTCCAGACTGAGGTAGTTCCCGTTTCGCTTGGGCTTAAGGCTGGGGCAGCCGCAGCATGGGACCGATCGCGAGCCGTGGCGGGCCGTTGTCAGATTGTGAACCAGGCAATCGAACTGTTCGTGCCCGGCGGGATCTCGGTGAACCCGCCATCATGTATGCGGGTCGTGGCAACGTCGTCGAGTGCATCCCACAACGCAGCATCAGGGTGAAGCACCACCAGAGGGCGGTCGGCGTGATCCCACGCAGCTTGCACCATCGGGTCGGCAAACATCCACGCCCGTTGCCCGGCATGGGCGCTCTGGGCTGCTTGTTTCCCCCAGCTCATAGTGAAGTGGGGTGTGATAGCTATGACCAGGGTCGAGGGAGCGAGGTTGGGCAGAGCACTGATGGGTTGGACTTCGTCTAATGACGTGGACTGGATCTGCAGCTTGGTGACTTCGCGTGGGGCCTGGTCCATTGGTGATGGCACGAAGGCTCGCACCTCGGCACCGTCATGAAGGACCGTGACGCCACCGACAGACTGGGCGCGCTCCCATGCCGATGCTCGAGCGCGTCGAACGATCTTTCTGATCCGTTCGCCATTCCACGTCTGGACTGGGGTGTGCCAGATGCCATTGGGCTGCGAGCGTTCGTCGTCGAGCAAGGCGATTGTGGCAAGCGCAGCTGCGGCGCAGACCGCGGCAGTGCTTGGCGGGCTGAGTTTCTCAACCCGGGCGGCGAGCTGGAGCGCCCACGGGGATGCTGGTTCAGGTTCTTCCATGCTCCAAGATGGTGCCATGAACGTCTACATAAAATCCCTAACGGCTGGATTGGCCACGCGGAGAGGGCTGAAGCGCGAACCCAAAACCATGAGGACCGGCGTCCTGAAGAGCCGCTATGTCTGAGGTCCGTCGTGTTGGCCAAGAAGCCCGTGAATCTGTTGCACACACCGTCGCTGTGTCGTTCGCTGACGATCCAATCTGGCAATGGATCTATGAGACGGAACGCACCATTCCGGTCAAGACGGGCATGGTGCTCGCACGTTTGCTGGTCGCCCGAAGCCTGCCCGGCGACGTAATTCACTCGATCGTCGACGAAGGAGCGGTCGCGTTGTGGACGGCACCGAGCGAATCGTCGTCTTCTGAGAACGAGAAGCTTCGCGATGGCCAAGCGATGCCATTCACGTTGGCGTTCGTCGAACAATTGGGTGACCGCATCGCAATTACCGGCAAGCTCAGCGCTGCAATGGCTGAACTTCGTCCGCAAGAATCTCATTGGTATCTTGGGATCCTTGGGGCCCGTCCCGACCGCCAAAGCCAGGGGCTTGGCAGCAAGGTACTCGGTGCCATGCTTACCGAGTCAGACGCTCTGGGCCTTCCCACGTACCTCGAATCGAGCAATCCGCGAAACTATGGCTTCTACCAACGGCACGGATACGTGGAGACTGGTGAACTCACTGTCGAGGGATCACCACCGTTGCTCGGCTTCTGGCGCCCACCACAGTAGAGCGAGCGCCACTTGACGAAACCAGTGCTGATGGCTCTGATTTCGTTCAGATCTAGTGAACTTCGTCAGCGTCGTCTTCCATGACCAAGTCGAAGCGTTCGGCACACTCGGGGCAGCGATAGGCCACGAAGTCACCGGGCAGGAAGGGGTCATCGTCGGGCCGTTGGGTCAGGCGATAGCAGGTTCCCTGGCACTCGACACAGATGATCTCGTCAGGCACGTCCATCGCTCGACTCTACTGGGAGGCAGCCATCTCGGGGAGCTTGTCGCCTCGTACACATGGGCTGCAACTGCCGGGCATACTGGAGCGGTGCGAATAGTTGCTGGATCAGCACGCGGGCGACGGCTGGTTGTTCCCGACGGCTTGACAACTCGACCAACGACCGACCGAGTCCGCGAGGCAACCTTCAATGCCTTGTTCAGCCTTGACGCGATCGAGGACGCTACGTTTGTTGATCTGTTCGCTGGCAGCGGAGCGCTCGGCCTCGAGGCCTTGAGTCGCGGGGCTACTCACGCAACATTCGTCGAACGAGACCGCAGCGCGTTGGCGGCAGTGCGAAAGAACATTGAAACCCTTGGCTTCGGCGAGCAGGCGACGGTCGTGGCCGCCGATTCGATGCGCTGGGTTGCGACGGCTGGACACCACGACGTAGTGCTGGCAGATCCTCCCTATGGCTTCGACGAATGGGACGAACTATTGTTGGCCACCCAGGCAGGACTGTTTGTGGCCGAATCGAATCATCGAATCGAGGTTGCTGAGCCGTGGGAAATGTTACGTGAGCGTACCTATGGAAGTACCGTGGTCAGTATCGTCAGCGGACCCGATTTCGGATCCTGAGAAACGCCGGCGCAGTGCTAAGGGAGCCCAACGCGTGACACGAGTGCTTTACCCGGGGTCCTTCGACCCGATTCACAACGGACACGTCGAGATCGTCGCCACGGCAGCTCAGGTCTTTGACGAAGTCATCGTCGCAGCCGTCGGCAATCCCGGAAAGGGAAGCGGTGTCTTTACGTTGGCCGAGCGTTGCGAAATTATCGGTGAGGTCTTCGACGGGGTCGAGAATGTCCGACCCATGATGCACACCGGTCTGGTTGTGACGCTGGCCGAGGAGTATGAGGTTGACTTCATCATCAAAGGCCTGCGGGCCGCTGCTGATTTTGAAAGTGAGCTTCAGCAAGCGCAAATAAACAGGCAGCTTTCGGGGGTCGAGACCATGTTCTTGCCGTCCACAACCTCGAGTGCTTTTATCGCTTCGAAGTACATTCGCGAGATAGCTCGACTTGAAGGTGACGTAAGTTCCATGGTGCCTGGTCCGGTTTTGGCACGTTTGCGTGCCAAAATAGACGGTAGTGACTGATTCCCGTCCATTCGATGACAGAGACGGAGCCGCGCCTGCTCAGGGCGCGCCTGCTGGTGTTGCCGATCTCGTAGCTGAGCTTCGCTACGTGATCGAGTCAGCTCGCGCGCTTCCTCTGTCTGCTAGCTCAACAATTAACAAGGACGAGGTCCTTGCCCGGATCGATGAGATTCAGGCCAATATGCCTGAGGAACTTCGTTCCGCTAGGTGGTTGTTGAAGGAACGCGAAGAGTTCCGCGCCAAAATTCGGCGAGAAGGCGACGAGATTGTTGCTTTGGCTCGTAATCGTGCTGAACAGATGGTGCAGCGAACCCAAGTAGTTAAGGCTGCCGAGGCTCGCGCTCGCAAGGTCCTCGAGACAGCCGAAGCCGAATCTCGTCAACTACGCCTTGAAGCCGAGGACTATTGCGATCAGAAGCTTGGAAGCTTCGAGAATGTGTTGCAACGAACACTGCGGCAGGTCGGTGCTGGCCGGGCCAAATTGCAAGGCGACCTACTTGACGAACTCGATGAGCAGGTTCTCGCACCAACACAACCCCCGCTCAATGAGCGACCATCGCCAATGGGTGACCCCATGCAAGCGCCGCTCCCGCCTGAAGCTCAGGAGTACTAGCCCATGGCCAAGTCGGCCCTTGTCGTCGACATCACACCGCTCAAGCGCCAGCCTGGAAAGCAGAGCCGGTTCGAGCTATCTGTGCCGCCGCCAGATGGTGTGGTGCTTGGAACTGCCGAAGTTCGAGCCACGCAGTTGCACCTCGATCTGCAACTAGAGGGCGCTGGCGAAGAAATAATCGCGCAAGGGTTGATCACGGTCGACTGGATTGGCCCATGCCGGCGTTGTCTCGAAGACCGCGATGGTTCGAGCAATATAAGGCTGCGAGAGGTGTTTCAGACCCGACCGATCGAAGGCGAAACATACCTTCTGGCAGAGAACGAGGTCGATCTCGAGCCGATGATTCGCGAGGCAGTCCTGCTCAACCTACCTATCGCCCCTTTGTGCAGTGAAGATTGCGCCGGTCCGGACCCGAGCCGATTTCCGACCACTGTCGCTGTCGAACCCGAACCTGATGTCGAGTCCCCCGGTGACCCGCGCTGGGCCGCATTGTCTGAGATCACCTTCGACAATTAGCGTTAGTTGGGATTGTCCTGATCCGTTGCTGCATTCCACATCCTGTGTGAACTCGGTGACTTTACGGTCCTTGGCATGTCGACTTTGCTCCGCAAACGCTGTCTGAGCTGCATGATCGGCGATCCTGGGAGCTCACTTCTGTCTGTACTGGCTACTTTTTTGGGTTATCTGGTAAAGAAGTCATTGTCTGAGAGCTGAATTGGGCCTGACGCCGGTAGTCTGCCGAGTCGTTCGTAAACCCGGGAGAGCCCCATGGCAGTTCCAAAGAAGAAGACCTCCAAGGCGAAAACTCGTGCTCGCCGGGCTTCAAACTGGTCGCTCAAGGCCCCTGCGCGCAGCATGTGCCCACAGTGCGGTCTCGTAAAGGTTCCGCACCGTGTGTGTGGCCATTGCGGTCACTATGGCGGCCGCCAGGTCATTGACGTCGACTGACGAGAGCGTTAGCCACTTATGCTCCCAATCGCCATCGATGCCATGGGTGGCGACCATGCGCCAGCCCAAATTGTCGCTGGCGCGCAGCTCGCGGCTGACGAAGGTATTCCGGTTGTCCTCGTCGGGCGACCTGAAGACATTGGTGAAACCTCACTCGAGGTGATTCCGGCGTCCGAGGTCATCGCCATGGACGAGGACCCCACCAAGAGCGTCCGGACTAAGAAGGACTCCAGCCTCGTGCGCGCCGCAGAAGCGGTGCGCGACGGTCGGGCTTCGGGCATGATTTCGGCTGGAAATACCGGCGCTGCGCTTACCGCTGCGACCCTGCGGATGAAACGCATCAAAGGCGTTGGCCGGCCAGCTATCGCGACCCCACTTCCTATGTTTGGCGGCGGGACACCAAACATTTTGATCGATGCCGGGGCCAACGTTGACTGCACCCCCGAACTACTTGCGCTGTTTGCTCGTATGGGCACTGTGTACGCACGGGCCCGCTTCGGAATTGAAGTACCCCGCGTAGGTTTGCTTTCGAACGGTGAAGAAGCGAGCAAGGGCTCGCCGCTCACCAAAGCCGCGTACCCGCTGCTCAACGAATCTGAATGGCAACAGGCCATCGGTGCCAACTTCATCGGCAATGTTGAAGGGCGCGACCTACTCGGCGGAGATGTCGACGTAATCGTGACCGATGGCTTCACCGGCAATGTGGCACTGAAGTCGCTCGAAGGCGCCGCCATGGCAATCATCGACGCGCTGCTCGGAGCGTTCGACTCTTCTGACGAAGCACGACAAGGCGCCGAGTTGCTGCTCCCTGCGTTGGCTCCGCTCTATGAACGAGCGAATCCTGACTCGGTGGGTGGCGCCGCACTTGTTGGTGTCAAGGGCGTGTGCATGATTAGCCACGGCTCGTCGTCAGCCACGGCGATCCTTAATGCTGCCCGCGCAGCTCATGAGTTGGCTGAGACTGACTTGGTCGGCAAACTCACCGCGGCTCTGGGTACCGAGTAATCGAAGGCACGTGCTCCAGATGCGCGTGCGTTGAGCCATGCGGCCCCATTGAGCCATGCGGCCGCATTGAGCCACGAGTGACCCTGGCCCAGTAGCAGGGAGAGACGGCCACGATTTGGAGCAGAACTCAAGTACTGTCCGGCGCCCGCACCGGGGTATGGGAGACGCCTGGCATGCCCACGACCAAGGTTCGCATGATTGTTCCCGACCTCGGCGGCGGCTGTGGCGATTAGTTCGATTTACACCAAGCGCCAGCCACCCGGTTCGGTTTGGGTCCCAGTTGCGCCGCAGGCATGTTGTGCGTTGGAATCGCGCCTCGATGGGGTCGTAGGTGCGCTGGGCTATTCCTGGCTGGGCATTTCAGAGTGAGTCACGATGACCTGGGTGTCGTGGCCCTCTGGATCGAAGGTGACCGTTACGGGTTCTGTTGTTGACTGCGAGATGCCCGTGGTCTATGAGAACCTCATTGGTGGGTGCAGCCCAATCATGAGTAGTCGCTCGGGTCGTGACGGTGACCTCGCCCGGGAGTTCGTTGGCGATGGTGCAGAGTCCGCCGAGATGTAAACCAACGAGAGTGCTGATGGACCACCTGCTGGTGCAGGCCAGGTGGTGGTCTCCAATAGCATCGCCCGAAGATCGGGCCGCACCGCCATGGCCGACTGTGTCATTGAGCTCCTCGGCCAAAGTTGGTCTTCGTCAGTTTTAGGTAGAGGTAACGACAGAGCGGGAATAGCGAAAGAAGGTAGAATTTGAGGTCTGCCGTCTTTGTCTTGGGCAGCCACATCATGTTCAGAAAAGGGCCCGTGACATATGGATATTTCCGACCTCAACGAGATGAAGCCGCAGGGAAAGAAGCCCGGCAGTGGCTTCGGCATGCGTATGGGCTTGCTTATCGGAACCAATATTGCGGCAATCGCTCTGTTCACCGGTGTAGCCGCACTGTTTGGCCTCGAGCCGTCGAGTATCATCGCCATCACAATCTTCTCTGCGATCTTTGGTTTCGGCGGAGCGTTCTTCTCTCTTGCGATGTCGAAGAAGATTGCGTTGCGCAGTACCGGCGCGCAAGTGATTACTGCCCCGCAGAACGACGTTGAGAAGTGGCTCTTGGACACGGTTGGGCGCCAAGCCGCTGCGGCTGGCATCGCTATGCCGGACGTGGCGATTTATCCATCTGACGATGTCAACGCGTTCGCCACTGGAGCGAAACGAAATGATGCTCTCGTCGCGGTCAGCGTTGGTTTGCTAAGGAACATGAGCGCCGATGAGGCCGAGGCGGTGCTGGCTCATGAGATTTCGCACGTTGCGAATGGTGACATGGTCACCATGACGCTCATTCAAGGCGTGCTCAACACCGTCGTGATCCTGATTGCACGCGTTCTCGCGTCGGCTATCACGAGCGCGATGGGTCGTGGTGGGCGTGGTGCGTACTTCATCCTCTACATGGTGTTGCAGGTTGTCTTGGGTTTCTTCGCATCCATGATCGTCATGTGGTTCAGCCGTCGTCGTGAGTACAAGGCTGACGCTGGTGCCGCAGCGTTGTCAGGGGCTCCCAAAATGATCGGAGCGCTCGAGGCGCTGCAACGTCAGCATCCTGGGCAACCATTACCCGACGAGGTTTCAGCGTTTGGCATCAAGCCCGGCGTGCCCACTGGTCTTGGTAAGTTCTTGATGTCTCACCCGCCGCTCGAAAAGCGTATTGCGGCATTGCGTTAATCGGTTGCCAGCGAGATCGGCCAGATCTCTCAGCGCTAGACCGTATATTTCGAGACGTACGGCCCGAAAACGGGCGACCCTGGAGCTGAAGGCCGGGCATCGGCTGCATCTGGCTTTCATGGTTTTGGCCCTCGGTCGAGCGATGCTTACTGTGGAGGGTCGTCATGCAGCGGCGCCTACAGAATTGTTTGACCCGGCCAGATCCCGTCTTTGCAGCATCGTGTGGTGAGCGATTCTTCTTCGGCTTGAAGGTCGCCTTGGCCTGAGGTAATGAGTAGATCGGCAATGTCATCGGTGGAGTTTCGTCCGCAGTCAACGGTTCGCTCGGTAACGGTTCTGTCCCAAAAGTTCCAGAACATCGGTTCAGGAGCGAAACACAGGATGACTTCACAAATGGCTTCGTCGAAGACGAACCGTTCGGGGCCTAAATCGAGAGCATCGGGACCACACCATGAATGCTGCCACCGAACCTGGTCGATGGCGACCAGGTCTCTGAGTCGGGGCACTTTGATGCCAAACGAACGATCCCGGCATGGAAGTGCCGGGATCGAGTCAAAAGGACTTGTTGTTTGTTTGTGTTAGTCGCGTGAGGCGAAGATCCGCAAGATGTACCAAAACATGGTCATGACCGAACCGAAGAGTTGGACTGCTGCCGCCACGTGGGCGTTTGCAGGGAAGTTACGGATGATGTTCTGTGTTTGGTAGAGGATTGCGGCGCCCGATAGGCCGACCATCGCAACCGAGAACCAGGTGCCTAGGTTCCAACCAAACAGGACCGAAGCAACGATCATGAGCATCGCACCACCAAAGCCCCACATGACGAGTGGCCGCATGAACGAGAGGTCTTTGCGAGTGGTGAAGGCTACGAAGCTCAATAGAGCGAAGCCAATTGCAGTGACGATTGCGGCTGAGGCAACCGTGCTGCTGCTGTTCTTTACGTTGTAGACGTACCAGAGAAACGGAGCAAAGATCACCGCATAGATCGCAGCGCTACCAAAAAGACCGGCGTATTGCCGGGCTGGGTTGTCGAGATCTGAAACGGCTTGGTTCACAAACCATTGGCCGACCATGAAGACGCCGAGCATGAGGAGCCAACGGCCGCCGCCACCGCTTCCCCAGGTCATGTCATAGATGCTTTCGGCAACGCCGGTCATGAAGAACAACGCTTCAATAGCGACGAATGCTACGACAGCAGCCAGAACGTGTTGATACACGCGGATGACGAATGCCGCTCGGTCTTGTTCGGGCAGGTTTACGGCAGGGGTTCGTGTTTGCAGGCTTGTCATGTTGTGGTGTGTCTCCTGGGCATGTGCGACAGGATAGCAGTCTTCGCTATTTCCACCCGACAGCGAATCTGGCGACCACGCAGGGTCCAGCGACCTGTGTTCTAGCTATTTTCCTTGGATGAACGGGCCGATACGGTCCTTGGGGCGACCGATCATGGCTTTCTTACCGTGCACGACAACCGGGCGTTGTAATAGCGCCTTGTGTCGGACCAGCAATGCAACGACAGCATCGGGGTTGTCGACATAGTCGTCGGGGTTAAGTTCAAGCTTTTTGAATTTTGAATCTTTGCGAACCAGGTCCTCGACTGGATCTTCCAGACCAGCCACGATCTTCTTCAGCATGGCTTCGTCAGGTGGTTCTTTCATGTACAAGACGACCTCATGGTCGATTCCTAGGTCCTCGGCGACCGCCAAGGCATTCTTTGAGGAACCTCAATGAGGGTTGTGATAAATGGTTACTTTTGCCACTGTATGGTGCCTTTCGCAAGCGTTTTGTGCAATCGGGGAGCTATCTGGGTAAGTCTGGGCGCCCGTTAGGTGTAACCTACCGCTTGCGGTCAGGCCCAGCAGAGCATGCACTTTTTCGGGCAATCTTGGCTATACTCTGGCGGCTCCGGTGCCCATCGGAGTAGCTAGAGGAGGGGTGCCATGCCCGCCGAGACCCTAATGAATTCGAGTCCCATGGATCGTTCAGAAATTGTGACCCTGGTGCGAGAGCGTCTTGCTGAAATCCTTGAAATTGAGCCGTCTGCGATTAACGAAGGCGACAGCTTCAGCGACGACCTCGAAGCTGACTCATTGGCCTTGATCGAACTCGTTGAGGCAATCGAAGAAGAACTCAGCGAGCGAACCGTTGGCTTCCGTATTGATGACGAAGACCTTGAAGATCTTCGCACCGTCCGTGACGCCATCGACTACATCGACCGCAGGGCAAACAGCTGACTTCTGACAGCGGCCTCAGCGTTCTGCCGGCAGCGATCGGCTATGAATTCGTTGACCCCGAGCTGTTGAAGTTGGCGGTATCGCACCGTTCTTGGTGCGCCGAGAACGGGCATGTTGAGTCAAACGAGCGCCTCGAGTTTCTCGGCGACGCCGTTCTTGGCTTGGCTATCGCCGAGAAAATTTTTGTGCATTACCCGGAGCTTCCCGAGGGCCAACTCTCCAAGCTTCGCGCTGGCGTCGTTAATTCTGTCACGCTCGCCGAAATCGCTCGTGAAATACGTCTAGGCGACGCACTTCGGCTCGGTAAAGGTGAACGTGCTACAGGCGGTTCCGACAAACAGTCGATTCTGGCCGATGGGCTCGAAGCCATTATTGGCGCCGTCTACCTCGATGGCGGCATAGATGCCGCCCAGGCCCTCGTCCTTCGCCTCTGGGACGACCATGTAGCCGCCGCTGTTCGTCACGGTCCCGGTGGGTTCGACCACAAGACTCCGCTTCAAGAACTCGCAGTAGCGACATTCGAGATTGCACCTTTTTACGACGTCGCTGCCACCGGCCCTGACCATGCTCGAGTATTTGACGCTCAGGTGAGCGTTGGTGAAGATGTCTTAGGTACCGGAACCGGTACCACAAAGAAGGAAGCCGAACAGGCCGCTGCTGGCCAAGCCGTCGACGCTCTCAAGAAAGCTGCGCTGGCCAAGGCTGCCAATGAAAACGTGACGTGCGCGCTGTGATAGCCACACGAACCAACCGACCATCACAAAGGCCCCAATCGTGATCTTCCTACCTGAATCCGAAATCGTTCGACGAGACCTTGACCGCGATCTCGTGGGCAAGAAGATCAAGAGTGTCGACGTGTCGGTCGCCAAGGTCGTCAAGCGATCTGGCAACCGAACCACGTTTACCGATTCGCTGATCGGTGTGAAGATCACCGCGCTCGAGCGCCTAGGCACGCATTTGGTGTTTTCGTTAGACTCCGAGGACCGCTTGGTACTCGCACTGTCGCCGACCACATCGGTGCGCCGCAACGCAAATAAGGACAAGATCGAAGACGACACCGTGCTTACGATCGGGTTTACCCAAACCGGTCAGCTACGTCTCATCGACCCCAAGAACACCCTCGAAGTCTTCCTCGTGCCTGCAGACCAACCTCTCGTTGACACGGTGCCCGAGATTGATGAGATGGGCATGGATCCACTGGCCAGGCCAATGGCATGGACCGACTTCGGTCGCAAAATATTGCGCCTCGATGGCAGGCTTAAGACCATTCTGTGCGACGACACCGTGATCGTCGGACTCGGCGATATCTATAGCGACGAAATCCTGTTCGAGGCCAGCCTGCGGTATGACCGCACTGGCTCATCGTTGAACACTCAAGAGGTTCGCCGGTTCTTCCGTTCCGTTGTTAGCGTCTTAAACGATGCGGTGAAGTACCGCGGTACAACTATCGATGCTGCCCCATTCGTTGACCCTGCGGGCAACGCTGGCAACTTCCAGGATCACCTGCAGGTATTCGGTAAGCACGGCGAACTTAGCCCCCGATCACGTCAACCTTTGGTTCGCAGCAAGTTCGCTGGACGCTGGACGTACTACTGCGATCAGTCCCAGGTCTGATTCGGCGATCCTCGGCGGGGTGTTTCGCTGCCTTCGCCTTGCACCCCTTGGCCTGCCCTTGTTGTTAGTGGGGGCATTGTTGCTAGTTCCTGTTCCTTGGATTTGTGAATAAGTCTCTGCCTTGCCGCGGCCATGGTTCGCAAGCTCGTTAAGGTCACTCTGTTGTGTTTCTGAAGACGCTTTCTATTAAAGGTTTTAAGTCGTTTGCGTCAGCGACGCGCCTTGATTTCGAACCCGGCGTCACCGTGGTTGTTGGACCGAATGGCAGCGGCAAATCCAATATTGTCGACGCGTTAGCGTGGGTGCTTGGTGCTCAACGCCCTAGTGCCGTGCGTTCGCAAAAGATGGACGACGTGATCTTCGCCGGTACGGCCAAGATGAAGGCGCTTGGTCGGGCCGAGGTCTCGATCACTCTCGACAACAGCGCCAGGCTCATGCCGATCGAGTTCGAAGAAGTAACGATTACCCGTCGTCTATTTCGCACCGGCGATAGTGAATACGAGATTAATGGCGTGCCCTGTCGCCTGCTCGACATCCAAGACCTGCTCAGCGACAGCGGCGTTGGTCGCCAACAGCACGTCATCGTCTCGCAGGGACAGATCGACGCAGTGCTTAACGCCCGCCCCGAAGATCGGCGTTCGATCATCGAAGAAGCCGCAGGCGTCCTCAAGTACAGACGCCGCAAAGAGAAGAGCGAACGTCGCCTCGAGTCGACCGAAGTGAACCTCACCCGCTTGCAGGATTTACTCCGAGAGGTTCGCCGTCAACTCAAGCCGCTCGAACGCCAGGCTGACGCAGCGCGCCGCCATGGCGACCTGATTGGTGAGCTGATGACGCTGCGTGTGCACCTAGTCGGACGCGAGATCGCTGACTTGCGGTCGCGTCTAGAAATTTCGACCGAAGAGCAAAAGAAGTTCGGTACCCGCCAGCAAGAACTATCGGCCAACTTGGCCAAGCTCGACGAGCAGGTTGCGACGGGTGAAGCCCAGTTAGTCGAGGCTGGCGCCGACGACATTGGCGATGTCCTATCTCGTTGCGAGTCGTTGCGTGAGCGACTGCGGGGTGTTGATGCCGTGCTGGTCGAACGTATTCGCAGCATCGATAGCGATCGTCAGGCCACTGTCGACGGAGCTGTCATCTCAGCGCTCGAAGCAGACCGCGAGCAGATCCAGCGCGACCTTGCCGACGTCGATGCGCGCGAGGCGCTATTGCTCGCAGAGGTGACTCGCGTAGACCAAGCCGAAGCAGAACTCGATACCAAGCGCCAAGACTTTGATCAAAGCTGGGGCGACGGTATCGATAACGTCGCCGATGAGACTGCCAGAGTCCGCGGTGAGCTTCAGGCTCATATCCGCAACCGTCAGGTGCTCGAAGCCGAGCGCAGCCGGCTCTCGGCCAATAGCGAAGAGCTCCAGACATCCATGGGCGCTATCGGCCCGGCTGCCGACGAGATCCGCAAGAAGCTGTCGCAGGTCGAAGCGCGAGAAGCCGACCTGGTCACTCGGCTCGAAGAAGCCGAAACCAACAAGGCCGCGGTCGCCGAACGTCATGAACAGGCTGCGTCAACCCTCGAAGCCAGCCGCGAAGCCCGAGCTACGTGGAAAGCGCGTGTCGATGCGCTGACCCTGGCTCTCGACGAAATCCGCGCTCGTTCTGGTGCTGAGCTACTCGATGACATCGACGGCGTACTCGGGCCGCTCCTTGGCCTAGTCGAGATCGATGAGGGCTACGAAGCCGCCCTGGCTGCTGCCATCGGCGACGCTGCCCACGCGGTGGTTGTGCGTGATGCTGAGGTTGCTGGCATAGCCGCAAGGGCACTAACCGAAGCTGACACAGGTGGCGTCTTGCTGCCACTCACGGGGCGCGTTGGTGCGCCAAAGTCGAGCCGTTCGCTGCGCAACCATGTCCGCGGGCGTAGCAGCGATATCGATACCCTGCTCGACGCAACGATTGCGCACATCGATGTCGTGAGCGATTGGGAACAAGCCGTTTCGTTGGCGCTCAGTAATCGTGACGTCCATGTTGTCACGACGGACGGTGCCTCGTTCTCACCCGACGGCTGGCGAGTGGGCGCAGAGCGGCTCGCTGCCACCGGTGCAGCTCTCGACGAGGCAACCATCGAGGCCGAAAAATTCGAAGTGGCAATGGTCGCCGATACGGCGGTCCTCGATGGGGTCAGCGCCGAGCGCAAGGATGTCGTTGCTGCAGAGAAGGCAATACAAGGTGAGTTGAATGCGTGTGATGATGAACTGATGCGGGCGGGCGAACAGCTCACTGCACTGCAGCGCAACAACAGCAAGTCCGAGAACGAGTTCGATTCGGTCACCACTCGGATCAGCGATATCGACGAACGGCTGGTCGCCGACGATGAGCGCACCGTGGCGCTCACGACACACATCGCCAAGCTCGAAGCCGCCGAAGAAGTTCAGAACGAACAACTCAAGCTGATGGAAACCGACCGGGGCATGCTCGACGAGCAGAACAAGCTCGTTGGCGGTATGCGAAACGACATCTTGGTTCGTACCAAAGCGATCAGTGACCGCCGGAAGTTCTTGAACGAACGGTTGTCCGACGTCGAGCAACGGCTGGGTCGACATAGTGCCCATTCACACGAGGCTCCCGAGGCACGTTTGGCGATCGCCAACGACCTGCGAGTGAACCTGTCAGGTCGCGAAGCCGAGCTCGACACTTGGATTGATTCACTCCGCACCCAGCGCCAGCGCCAAACCGATGAGGTTCGCAAGATCGCGGTCGGACTCGAGGCAGCGCGCCGGAATCGGTCGGGTACAGACACCGCATTACGTGAGCTTCGTGAACGGCAGTCTTCGCGCCAGATCGAGGAAGCCGAAGTTAGCGTCCGGCTCGAGGGCGCTATCGAGATGCTTCGTCGCGACTTCGACGTTGAGATCGGCGACGCCATCCGCACCGATGCGCCGCCACTACCCGAAGGCATGACTGCGGCCGCCCGCACTAGCGAGCTTGAGCGTGAGCTGCGGATCATGGGGCCAATCAATCCGCTGGCGCTCGAAGAGTTTGTGACGCTCAGCGAACGACACGAGTTCTTGCAAGCCCAACTCGATGACGTCAAGGCTTCCCGAAGTGAGCTTGGCAAGGTGATTCGAGCGATCGATCAAGAGATCGTGCAGGTCTTCGCGTCTGCGTTTGCCGATGTTGCGGCCAACTTCGAGCTGCTGTTCGGCACCTTGTTTCCTGGTGGGACCGGCAGACTCACACTGACCACCCCTGACGACATCTTGAATACGGGTATCGAGGTCGAGGCCCGTCCCGGTGGCAAGAACGTTCGCAAGCTCTCTCTTCTCAGTGGCGGCGAGCGGTCCCTGACGGCGCTTGCTTTCCTCTTTGGCGTATTTCGCAGCCGTCCATCCCCGTTCTATGTGATGGACGAAGTCGAGGCTGCACTCGACGATGTGAACCTGCATCGCTTCCTGGATCTGGTCGCCGAGTTCCGCAGCGAAGCGCAACTGATCATTGTGAGCCACCAGAAGCGAACCATGGAGGCCGCTGACTGTTTGTACGGCGTCAGCATGAAAGGTGGTCAGAGCTCGCGGGTGGTCAGCGAGCGCCCGGGCGCGGACATGTCTGAATATGTGACTGAAGCCTTTCTGTCTGAAGACGCCGCAGCGGTCTAGATCGCGAGCTTGAGCCCGGACTCCAGGGATGACCGTTCTCGGTGGTTTGGTGACCCCAACGTCCTAGGTGCGGTTTAATTGAACCCACTCGACGCCGAAGTCGACAATTTCCCGGTTACGCATGAGGCGGCCAACGCCGGCCCCAATCGGGCCTTGGCGTTCGTTGCCGATAGCAGCGAAGTCCGAGTCATCGTCATCCACATGATTAAGTTCGAGCCATTGGCGTTGTCCGTCGACCAGAATCGGCGCAGCGTCAGCGACGACGCTCATAAGGCCCGATCGGGCCTCGGCGACGTGCAGCGATGTGTTACTACCATGGTCGACCCCGAGTAGCAGAATGTGCCCATCGAGGTCATAGAGCTTGCCCTGCGGCGAGGTGTTACCGAGCCGGTCTTCGAGATCATGGTTGTTGAGTAGCGCCGGAGTCTTCGGGCCGATTGCGGCTGCAGACACGGTTGGGTGGTTGCTGCGCTGCACGCCGGGAACACATCGAAAGCACTCAGCCACAGCGCCCATGCCGCGTGAGGGGGTGATGGCAGGGTCACAGAGCGCCCCGGAGTGGGTAGACATCCTCAGGGTGCCCACCGGGCCAACGACGTCGAGAAGCGTCTGAACGATGGTTTGGGCGCCGCCCAGGACGAAACCGAGACGAGACAATGACGAGTGCACCATCACCGTCATGTCGGCTTCGACACCCAGGGCTCGTAACTGGCCAGCGATAGAGGACCGAGTCGCTGGCCGTTCCGAACTTGCGATCGCGGCTGCTTCTCCCACGCAATGAAACTACTGGCGGTTACGCAGTCGGGGAAGATGGTTATTCGATAGCGGCAGCGATGCGTTCGAGTGTGGCTTCCATGCCTGCTCGGTTATGGGTTGCCCGATCGCTAACACCCGAGATCATGGTGCTGCGTTCAAGTGAGGACTCGAGGCGCAGGTCTTGTGAGTATTCGGTAATGCGGCAGCCGCTATCGGTCGCCTCGATGGTGTAGCCCCATTTGGAGAAGACAAAGTCGCGCACGATGCAGTCGAAGAAAAATCTCTGGTTGTCAACCAGGTCGACAATTTTGGCCTCGACGGACCATTCCTTATCGCCGTTGCGGTTGTGGCCGGTGAACATTGCGCCGAGAGCTGGTGCAGAGAACCCTTCGTTCCACTCGGCGCTAACGCACTCGGGACTCCACTCGCCCATGCGTGTGATATCAGTTATGGCTGCAAAAATTACTGCGGGTGGCGCTGCCACGTCGCGAGATACTTCGATGTCCGGAGTCATGATTTGAAGAATATAACGGATTGACCCCATGCCAGCATGCTCTGCCTTTGGCATGCCAGCTTGGCAAAGTACCGGCTGATCTCGATGGAAACCAGGATCTTATTGCGACTCCGTAACGCCGTGCGGTGCTCATTCACATAGCGGCGATGGCGCAGCGGCGCCATTCGAATACGTGGTTGCTCTTGATCGCAACAGACGACATCGAGAGGTTATGTACGTTTAGCACGAAGGCGTTAAAGAGCCGTTGGACAGAACTGTCGAAATCAGGAACGTCCACTGCAACTTGGTGGGCCATGTACAGACCGCTGGAATACTGACAAGAATGCTGAGATCTGGCAGTGATACGCCGCCAGCTAGGGCAGACGATTGCTGAGCAGGAGGGAGAGCGCTGCAGCCATCAGGATGAGGATCATGGCCCGGCCAGCAAACCAGCTGCCGACAACCACACGGGCTTCTTCGGTTGCGACAGCAGAGCCGATATCGGCGTAAATGGCGGTGAGTTCGTCGGTCGTTGCAGCCTCGAAGAAGTCACCCCCGGTGCCATCTGCAATCTCGGCTAACGCTGCTTCGTTCACCGGCACAGGGATGGGTCTCGGGTCTTCTGGGATTTCAATAACGCCGTCATCGGTGCCGAATGCGATTGTCGATACCGTGATCCCAGCGAGCCGGGCACGGTCAACTGCGGCAGCGTCGGGGCGGCCGACGGTTGTTTCCCCGTCGCTCATGAGCACGATACGGGCGGGCGGGGCGTCACCTTCGAACTCAGTGATGAATGATTCGAGAGCCTCAATGCTGGCAAATATAGCTTCGCCAATAGCGGTGGCCTCGCCAAGGTCCAGACCTTGGATTGCCGAACGCACGGCGGCACGATTGGTGGTCGGAGGAACGCGAACATTGGCGATGCCGTTGAAGCTCACGAGGCCAACGTTGATCTCTTCGGGGACTTCGTCTAGGAACGTGGTCGCTGCTTCTTTCGCCCCGTCGATGCGGCTTGGGACAACGTCCTTGGCCTGCATCGACAAGCTGGTATCGATCGCGAGCATGATGGTCGCTCGCTCGCTGGGCACTTGGGTAACAGCCGCTGGCTCGGCATAAGAGAGGACCATTCCCGCAAGTCCGAACAGTAAGAAGACAGCTGGAATGTGGTGACGCCAATTAGGGCGCTGCGGGGCGATCTTGTCGAGCAGGCTGATGTTGGTAAAGCGCACGGCGGCGCCTCGGCGAATGAATTGCACAGCGACATAAGCGACAAACAAAATTGCTACAGCAAGCAACCACCAGAGGCGGTTGGCTTGTAAGAACTCAAGATTGTCTGGTGCATCGAATTTTGAGGACCAAAGACCAGTGTTGCCGCCGTCTCTCATTTGAGTCCTTTCTGGGTGGCAACGAAACGGACGACATCGAGCAACCAATCGCGATCAGTGGATAGCTGTAGGTGATTGGTCCGCGATTCCCGGAACGTCTGGGCGATATCGGCTCGCTGCTCGATGGCCGCCTGCGAATAGAGGTCGCGCACCTTACGGCGTTGGGTCTGGACCTCACGTCGTCGTCCAGTCTCGGGGTCAACCACGGCAAGCGTGCCAACGTTGGGTAGTTCCATCTCGCGAGGATCAACAATTTCGACGGCGATGAGCTGATTGCGGATCGACACCAGTTTTAATTGTTGTTGCCAGTCGCTGTCGTCGATGAAGTCGCTAATGACCGCTCGCATACCTTTTCGACGATGTGGGCCATGGAGACGAGCGATGCCGTCGGCGAGCGTGGCGGTTGAGCTCTCTGCCCGGGGTGCCGTCAAGACCTGCTCGACGATGTGTAGTACGTGGGAGCGGCCCTGCTTGGCAGGAATGCTCTCAATGCCGTCAGGGCGAATAAGTTCGGCGCCGAATCGATTTCCGACGCGCAGCGTGAGGAACCCCATAGCAGCGGTTGCTGCCGCTGCCAGATCGCGCTTCTCACTGTCGGCGGTGCCGAAGTCCAGGCTTGGTGTGAGGTCGACCGCAACGGCCGTCTCGAGTTCTCGATCGGCGATTGTTTGGCGGATGTAGGTCTCGACCATGCGGGCCGAGACATTCCAGTCGATACGGCGTACATCGTCGCCAGGGGTATACCGACGGGTCTCGCCAGGCTCCGAACCATGGCCGGGTACAAGCCCTCGGTAGTCGCCCTGCAGGAGTCCGTCTAGGCGCATGTTGATATCGAGTTCGAGCCGACGCAGCACGGCCGAGACAGTCTCGCGACGGTCCAGGTACGGGTGCAGTTGTGTCTCGGCCTCGTCGGCCTTACGTCGAAACATCAGTGGCGATTAACCCGCAGCGCCTGATCCGTAGGTTGGCTCTTGCGATGGCGCAACCCGCGGTGCTGGGACTGTCGCCAAGATGCCAGCCACGATGTGATCAGCCGTGATGTCACGGGCGAGAGCTTCGTAGGAGAGCACGAGACGGTGGCGCATGACCTCAGGTGCGACGTCAAATACGTCTTGGGGAAGTACGTAGTTGCGGTTGCGGATCACCGCAAGCGCCCGAGCGGCGGCAACCAGGCCCAAGCTGGCTCGAGGACTGGCACCGTAGGAGATCATCGGGGCAAGGTCTGCCAAGCCAAAAGCACTGGGGTCGCGCGTTGCCAGAGTAAGGCTGACGGCGTAATCAACGACGTTGCGATCGACATAGACGTTTCGGGCTCGTTCTTGTAACTCCAAGAGATCGTCGAGTCCCAGCACTTGGTTAGCCACCGGTGGCCGCACACCCATTCGCTGCACGATTTCGACTTCTTCCGATGGTGTCGGGTAGTCGATGACGATCTTCATTAGGAACCGGTCGCGCTGCGCTTCAGGTAGTGGGTACACACCCTCGGACTCGATTGGGTTCTGCGTGGCGAGCACCAAGAACGGGCGAGGCAGTTTGAAGGTTTCGCCTCCGATGCTGATCTGACGTTCGGCCATCGCTTCCAGTAGCGCTGACTGCACCTTGGCAGGTGCCCGGTTTATCTCGTCAGCGAGGATCATGTTGGCTGATAACGGGCCGAGTTCTATGTCGAAGGTCTCTGTCGATGCTCGCCAGATTCGAGTGCCGACGATGTCGGCGGGCAACATGTCAGGCGTGAACTGAAGGCGTACGAAGGATCCGCCAACGACCTTGGAAAGGGTCTCAACGCTGAGAGTTTTGGCGATGCCGGGAACTCCTTCAATCAGGCAGTGACCTTCAGCGAGTAAGCAGACCAGAATGCGTTCGAGCATCCGGGTCTGTCCCACGACGACACGCTTGATTTCGAACAAGACGGTTTCGACTGGATTAGAAGGAACCGGTTCTGGCACGACTGGCACCGGCTGTGCCGGCGGCGGAGGGGCCTTCGACGGCGCGGTGTCGCTGCTCTCCGTAGTAGCTAATCGTGGGGGAAGGGGTTCAGACGCCATGAGTTCCTCGGATTGGGCGAAGTGGTGTGGCCCACGCCAACTCGCCATTCGTTCGGTTGCTAATCGTAGAGCGCCGAGTAGTGCGAACGGTTTCGCCCCCGCTGCGCCCGAGGTAGAACGGATTGGTAGCGTGGTTGTAATGCGCGTTTTGGTGGTTGACGACGAAGTGGATTTGGCCCAGGCAATTGCACGCGGTCTGCGGCGTGAGGGCTACGCCGTCGACGTGGCTCACGACGGCGAGGAAGCGCTCGAAAAAGCACGGCTTACGCCATATGACCTGATCTGTCTCGACATTACGATGCCGAAGATGGATGGCCGTGCGGTGTGTCGCGCTATTCGAGCCGAACCGGTGCATGCCGAGCCGCCGCGGATCTTGATGCTTACAGCTCGAGATGAGATCCAGGATCGAGTCGCTGGCCTCGACGATGGGGCTGACGATTATCTGGTCAAGCCCTTCGCTTTTCCCGAGCTCACCGCCAGGGTTCGAACACTGATGCGCCGCGATGCGGCCAGCACCGGATCTCTGCTGCGAGTCGGTTCTATAACTTTGGACACGGCGGCCCATTCCGTGAGCCGGTCTGGCGATCCGGTCAGTTTGACTTCAAAAGAGTTCGCACTGCTTCGTTACTTTATGGGCCAGCCCGGGGTCGTGATTTCTCAAGAGACGTTACTTGAGCACGTATGGGACGAAAATGCAGACCCGTTCACGAACACTGTGAGGGTCACGGTGGGCACGTTGCGACGCAAAGTGACTATCGATGGCGAAGAACCTCCGATCGAGACGGTGATCGGCGCTGGTTACCGACTACTTGACCTACCGGCCGAATAGAGCGGATGATCCCCATCTCATGACCTCGGTCGAATCGAAATTCTTATCGCCGCCGGGTAACCCTCGAGCATCCAACACCGGGTTATCCCGACTCCCTCCGGCGATGCAGTCGGTGCGCTTTCGGCTCACGCTGCTTTATTCGCTGATGCTATTTGGTGTTGCCTCAATCATGATGGGCGGTATTTATTGGGGCCTATCGAGCAGCCTGACCACCCAGATTGTTGCGGCCGAGATGGCCAGCGACAGCACTGGCCCAACCTTTGATATTGAACAAGACCGTTATGACATCCAGGAAGAGTTGGAGTTGCTCGTTGATGAGCGAACCTTGGAAACCCTGCGTCGGTATTCGATCTTTGGTCTCGGGGCGATCTTCTTCGCGAGCTTTGGAGTCGGTTGGTTCACCGCTGGCCGAGTACTCATGCCGATTGGACGCATCACGCGTGTAGCCCGCGATATTCAGGCGACGGATCTAAGTCGTCGCATCGGGCTAGCTGGCCCCAATGATGACTTGAAGCAACTCGCCGACACGTTCGATGCCATGCTCGACCGTCTTCAACGGGCATTCGACAACCAACAGCAACTAATCCACGACACCTCGCACGAACTCCGTAACCCACTAGCAGTCATGCGCACGAATCTTGACGTCACGCTCAGCGACCCCGACGCCAGCCTTGAGCAGTATCAACACACCACCGAAGTCGTCCGCCGGTCCAGCGAACGCATGTCGAAGTTGGTTGATGATCTGCTGGCCTACGCTCGACACGAAGCAACGACGCGGGTCGAAGCGCCGGTCGATCTCACCCAGCTTGTGGTCATGCTCGTTGACGAGTTTCAAGGTGCCGCTGAGCAGGAAGGCCTGCACCTCAATGTCGATGTCGAACCAGAGTTGTGGGTACTCGGGCACGCTCGGTCGCTCGAACAGGCCATCGCGAATTTGCTCGCGAACGCGGTTCGATTTGCTCCGACTGGTTCGGGCATCTCGATCGGCGCCGGCCAGAAATCAGGTTGGATTTGGCTGACGGTTTCTGACCACGGCCCCGGCGTTGACGAAGACGAGCGCGACCGTGTCTTTCAACGGTATGTGCGCCTGGGCGAGGGCGAGGTCGGCCGTCCGCATCTAGCTGGAGGTCAGGGATCTGGTTTAGGTCTGGCCATAGTGCGTGAAATTCTGCAAACACACCGAGGTGAGGTTTCGATCATCGACACTGAGGTTGGCGCTACGTTCGCGATGTGGATGCCAGTGCACGTTGATTTCGAGGTGACCAGTGAGTTCCGAATACGTCGCCCGAAACGTAAGGTTCCCCCGGCACCTAATGTCTAGTCAATGGTGGATCAGATCAAGCATGGGAAATAGTCGTCGCGCTATCCCAATTTCTGTTCGAAGCTCGGGTCGAAACGGCAATCGATGCATCCAAGCTGCTGTTGGCGAACGAACCTTTAACAGAACTTTCGTTTCGCCTTACAGTATCTTTCGCACTCAACCCATAAGTTGACAACTGTGGAACAACCACCAACCTCCTCATTAACGGGCTCTGAACCTGATCTCCCAAAGCCTCCAATCTGGGACCGGTCAGCACCCGCAGCAACGCCTCCGGTCGACATCCCACGACTCGATATTCCTCGCGTCGACGTGCCGCTATCAGCGACGCCGGCACTCGACCCGCCTGCCGAGGCTCTTACTTATCTCGCCCCTGTCGAGTCCGAGATAACGCAGAACGTGTTACAGACACCGACCCAATCGAATCCGTCAGCATCTGTTGGTCCGCCTGGACCTGCAGCCAGCCAAATCCCCGCAGTAGCACCAACAGCGGTAGTTGAATCCGGTCCGTTGTTCGCCGACCGTAGTTTTGTGACAGCACCTGCTTCTGGGGCAGGCGTTTCAGGCGGGCCGTTATGGCCAGCTGAACCCCCCACGGTTGGCCTACCAATTAGTCCCACCTCGCCGCCGGCCCACAAGGCACGGCGTCGGGTGGCCATGATGACCCTCGCCGTGATGCTTATCGTTGCGGTAGCTGTCGCAGGGTTCTTTTTCGGTCGATCGGTCGTCTCATCAGAATTAGCAACAACCCCGATTGCTGCGGCACCTACTTCTGAAGCTCCCACCACGACCGTTGAAGCGGCATCGCCACCAGCGACCAGTGTTGCGGTTCCTGCGGTGCCACCAGTGAACGACATCGCTTTGCCGGTGCTCCCTGGCGAAGACGCTGAGGAACCGGTTGCTGCGGTTGCTCGAGCGGTGGCTCCGGCCGTGGTCCTCATCCAAAATGAGCTTGGCCAAGGATCTGGCATTATCTATGATGCCGAGGGTCTGATCTTGACGAACGCCCACGTTGTTGGACAGTTCACCAAAGTGCAGGTAACTCTTGCGTCGGGTGTGCGGGTTCCAGGCGAGGTGCTCGGTGCGGATCCGCTCACCGATGTTGCCGTAGTGAGGATCGACACGGACTTCGAGTTTGGCGTAGCGGTGCTGGCACCCGAAAGTTCAGTCGAGGTAGGGCAACTAGCTGTCGCAATCGGCAGCCCATTTGGCCTGCAGCAAACAGTCACCTCTGGCATTGTTAGCGCTAAGGGTCGAGTCTTGGAGAACCTCATCGAGGACGGCCGCCTATCGGTCGTCTCCATGATCCAAACTGATGCGTCGATCAATCCAGGTAACTCGGGTGGTGCTTTGGCAGATCGTCAGGGCCGAGTTATTGGCATGAATACTTCGATTCGTACCGATGGTTCCGGTGGCAACATTGGCGTTGGGTTTGCGGTCCCTTCGGACACAGCGAAGTTGATCGCCGACCGCATCATCGCTGGCCAGCCTCTTGAACAAGGCTTTCTCGGGATCAATGGAGGTACGCCCGCCATCGGCGAGCCCGGCGTTGTCGTCGGTGAAGTTACCGTGGGCAGCGGCGCCGATATTGCGGGCTTGCTGTCTGGTGACCTGATCGTGGGTTTTAACGGTGACAGGATTAAGAGCATGAGCGACCTCGCCGCAGCAGTGCGGTTGCAGTCGCCAGAAGCAACGGTCACTGTCGAGTTCGTCCGCGAAGGGCAGAACATGCTGGTTGAGGTAACGCTCGGATTGCTCAATGGTCAATAACGCTCGACCCGCCCCGATCTGATCAACTACAGCGCTCTGTAATCGGCAGAGCAGTTGATTTCGCTTGAGCGAGCAACCGTCTAGGGCCCGGCGTGTCGAGTGGCGAGCGCCGGCCCGTAGGCTGAGACGCTGTGAACGCTCTTCTTCTCGTCATCGTTATCGTCCTTGCGCTCGCTGTTGTTGGCGTTGGACTGTTCTTCTTCCGCCGTCAGAACGTGGCGGTCAAAACACCACCCCGCACAGCCGTAGCGGCCCCGGATGTCCCCAGCGGCGCTCTCGTCCAAGATGAGCCAGAGGTTCAGCCAGAGCCAGAGGTTGAGCCAGAGCCAGAGGTTGAGCCAGAGCGAGAGGCTGAGCCAGAGCCAGAGGTTGAGTCGGAACCGGAGCCGGTCGAAAAGGCAACGTTCCGTGACCGGCTCGCCGGGGTACTTGGGGGTCTTCGTGGCCGATCGATAGATGAAGAAGCGTGGGAAGAGTTGGAAGAAGCCCTGATTCTTGCCGATGTCGGCGTGCCAACAACGATGGCTATTCTCGATCGGGTCCGCGACCGCGCCAAAGAAGAAAAGGCCAAGGACTTCGACGCAGCGCTGATGTTGCTGCGTGACGAGATGGAGCTCGCATTAGGCGGTATGGACATCACCCTGACTATTGAGGGCAAACCCGCCATCTGGCTGTTCGTTGGCGTAAACGGTGTGGGTAAGACTACGACCATTGGCAAGCTTGCGAAACGAGAGACCGACGAGGGCCGCAAGGTCGTTCTTGCTGCTGGCGACACGTTCCGTGCTGCCGCCGCCGAACAGCTTGAGACCTGGGCTGAGCGCAGCGATGCCGGCTTTGTACGTGGCGCCGAAGGAGCCGATCCCGGCTCGGTCGTCTTCGACGCTGTGGAGCACGCAGCTGCTGTCAATGCTGATCTTGTGCTGGCCGATACTGCTGGCCGTCTGCACAATAAGACGAATCTGATGGAAGAACTGCGCAAGGTCCGCCGTGTGGCTGAGAAGGCACAGGGCAAGGTCTCGGAGGTGCTTCTGGTCATCGATGCGACAACAGGCCAGAACGGGCTTATTCAGGCGAAGCAGTTCACCGAAGCGGTCGAAGTGACTGGCATCGTGTTGACCAAGCTGGACGGATCCGCCAAGGGCGGCATCGTGCTTGCGATCCAGAAGGAACTTGGTATCCCGGTCAAGCTCGTGGGCTTGGGCGAAGGTAGTGAAGATCTGGTTGAATTCGATGCGCACGAGTTCGTCGATGCGCTGTTCGCTTAGGAGAACACAAGATGGCTGCTAACAACGATTGGCTAGGCGGATACACGCTTCAAGAGTTGCTTGGTGCAGCACCGGTGACCATGTCGCCGAAGCAGATCAAGAAGAGGTCAAGCAAACGCGGCATAATAGCTACGGTGTTTGGCGCTCCTTTCCGTCTCGTGGCTGGACTCATTAAGCTTCCGATCACCGTTGTCGCGAAGCTGGTTAATGGTGTCGTGAGCGTTCTGACTGAACTTGTAAAGCTCCCATTCCGGATCCTCGGAGCCCTAACTAGCCCTTGGCGTAACAAGTAGCTCACAACTGTTCACCGCCAGACAACCCTTGTTCGTCCTTTGTTCGTCGCCAATGTGGGGCTGGACCGCAGGGCCTGCTTGTTGGGCCCACGCAGGTCCATGGGCACGGGCGTTTACTTCTGTTCACTGACGGCTGAGCCGCTGGAGCCTTCGTTCTGGCGCGCCAAGCCCTGTTTGATAGTCGCTAGCCTCACACCACCATGTTTGATTCGCTTTCCGATCGTTTCGAGAACATCTTCAAGGGGCTGCGCAGCAAGGGCAAGCTGCGCGAATCCGATGTTGACGAGGCCCTCCGCGAGATCCGGGTCGCGCTGCTCGAGGCCGACGTCAATGTTTCGGTTGTCAAGGGATTTCGTGACCGGGTTCGCGAACGCGCTATCGGTGCTGGTGTCCACGAGGCACTGAATCCGGCACAACAGATCGTCAAGATCGTTCACGAAGAGCTCATTGCGACGCTCGGCGGCGAAACGATGCAGATCACCTATGCATCCAAGCCTCCAACAGTTGTTCTGATGGCAGGGCTCCAAGGCGCCGGCAAGACGACCAACACTGGCAAGCTTGCACTGTGGTTCAAGAGCCAGGGCCGAAACCCGCTGCTGGTCGGCGCTGACTTGCAACGCCCTGCAGCCGTCGAACAGCTACGGACGTTGGGCGCACAAGTCGGTGTTCCCGTCTTCAGCGAGCCAAGCGATCCTGTTTCTGTCGCTCGGGCCGCCTTGGAAGAGGCAAAGAACACTGGCCGCGACGTCGTCATTATCGACACCGCTGGCCGTTTGTCGATCGACCAGGAACTTATGGCCGAAATTGGCGAGATCAGCGACGTTGTGCAACCGGACTATACGTTCCTGGTGATTGACGCGATGACCGGCCAGGACGCGGTGAACACCGCTCATGCGTTCAACGAGACACTGTCACTCGATGGCGTGATCTTGACCAAGCTCGACGGCGACGCTCGAGGCGGCGCTGCTCTTTCGGTGAAAGAGGTTGTAGGCAAGCCCATTGCGTTTGCTTCGACCGGCGAAAAGCTTGAAGACTTCGAACAGTTCCACCCTGACCGGCTCGCTGGCCGCATTTTGGGTATGGGCGACATGCTTACACTTATCGAGAAGGCCGAAGCGGTCTACGAAGAGGACGAAGCCGAAGCAGCTGCGACTCGCATCCTCCAAGGCGAATTCACGCTCGAGGACTTCTTACAGCAAATGCAGCAGCTCAAGAAGATGGGTCCGTTGAACAACCTGCTCGGCATGATGCCGGGCATGCCTAAAGAACTCAAGAACCAGGAGATCGATGATCGCCAGGTCGCTCGAGTTGAGGCAATCATTCGCTCGATGACGCCCAAAGAACGCGAAAAACCCGACCTTATTGACGGGTCGCGCCGTGGTCGCATTGCCGCTGGTAGCGGCACACGCGAGAACGAGGTCAGCCAGCTGATCAATCAGTTCAAGCAAATGCAGAAGATGCTCAAGAAAATGGGTGGTATGGGCACCAAGAGCATCAAGCGGGCCAAAAGGAAGAGTGTCAAGGGCAAGAAGGGCAAGTCCGGCCAACGGAGTGGCAACCCCCAGGCTGGCCGCACAACGCCCACAAAGAGCGAAGGGAAGCGAAAGCTTGTCCTTCCTGGCCTCGACGATCTGGAGCAAAACGAAGAAGTTGCGGCGTTGCTGAGCAACTTAAAGTCGCAAGATTCGTGAACCCCTGGCGTCGATAATTCGCCAAGACAGTTCACGGAATGTCAGCGAAGCAGACCTAAACGCAGGTTTCTTTGTCGCAAGAGCACCAATGCAGCTGTTTTCAAGGCACACTGCTGGGTCGCTGGGACCGACGGCCCACTGCGAACAAGCCGAACCGTCGAGAGGAATAGAACGTGGCTGTAAAGCTCCGCCTGATGCGTATGGGCAAAAAGAAGCAACCGACGTACCGCGTCGTTGCTGCCGACTCGCGGTCACCCCGCGATGGACGGTTCATCGAGGTTCTAGGGTTCTATAACCCTCGTTCAGAACCATCGGTGATCGAGATCAACAATGAGAAGGCTGTTGGCTGGCTAAAGAACGGCGCACAGCCGACTGAGCGAGTCCAGAAGCTTCTCACGGTGAGTGGGGCCTGGTCCGAGTTCACCGGAGAAGCTGCGCCAGCACCGTTCGTAGTCGACACGCCAGCAGCTCCTGCTGCGGACGCCGATGACGATGCCGACGAGGATGCTGCAGCTGATACAGCTGACGCCGGCGAAGAAGAATGAGCGCTGACCTGGCACCCGAGGCGCAAGACCTCTTGCGCCATGTTGTTGCTTCGATCGTCGAGAACCCTGACGCAGTCAGTATTGACACGAGTGAAGACGGCGACACGATTCGTTTCGATGTCAGCGTTGGTGATGGCGACATGGGTCGTGTGATTGGCAAGCGCGGTCGTACCGCACACGCCATTCGCGCTCTCGTTCGTGCCGCTGCCGCCAAAGACGGCACTGCCGTCGACGTCGAATTCGTCGACTGACTCAGCCTGACCACATGTCGGTAAGGCTTGAGGTCGGCAAGATTGACAAAGCCCATGGCGTCCTTGGTGACGTGGTGGTCACACTCTTAAGCGACCGCACCGAACGTCTTGACGTAGGTGCGGTTTTGTTTCGTGACGATGGATTTAACTTCACCGTTAAGAAATCACGACCCCACCAGCATCGTTTCATTGTTGAGTTCGCCGAGATCAGGGGTCGCGAAGCCGCCGATGCCGCTCGCGGCACGATGCTGTTCGGCGATCCAATCCAAGATCCAGACACCCTCTGGGTACACGAGCTGATCGGCGCCCACGTCATCGACGTTGACGGTCAGGCCCTAGGCCTGGTCGAGTCGGTGCTCGAGAATCCAGCCAGCGATATTCTGGTGCTTGAAGGTGACAGGTTCATCCCACTCACGTTCTATGTGGAATGGCGAGATGATGGCACGATCGTGGTCGATCTGCCTGATGGACTGTTCGACCCCATCGATGCCGATAAGCCGTGACGACCCTGCAACGCAGTCGAGTGGTGTAAGCATGCGCATTGACGTGTTCACGGTGTTCCCCTCGCTGATCGATAACTTCGTCGGCGAGTCGCTGCTGGGTAAGGCGCAGCAAAACGAACTCATCGAGATCAACGCCCACGACCTGCGCAAAGAAGCCGCGGGCCGCCACAAGGCTGTCGACGATGCGCCGTTTGGTGGGGGAGCGGGCATGGTGCTCATGCCTGAGCCGATCTTTGCTGCGGTCGAATCGGTCGAGGCGCCCCGACCGCTGCTGCTCATGAGCCCAAGTGGGCGCCGCTTTGACCAAGATATGGCTCTCGAACTCGTCGAGTCTGGCGGATTCTCGATGTTGTGCGGCCGTTACGAAGGCGTGGACGAGCGCATCGCTACCGAACTCTGCGACAGCGCAGTCTCGATTGGCGATTTCGTCCTTGCTGGCGGCGAGGTCGCTGCGCTGGTGATTATCGAGGCCGTAGCGCGGCTTGTGCCTGGCGTGATGGGCAACGATGACTCGGCAGGTGATGAGTCATTCATGACCGGCCTGCTTGAATACCCGCACTACACCCGACCCGCAGAGTTCCGAGGTATGGATGTGCCCGGCGTACTCCGAAGCGGTGATCATGGCAAGGTCGAACGTTGGCGCCGAGCGCAAGCGTTAGCCCGCACGGTCGAACGCCGTCCTGACCTGATTGAGACCCGCGGCGGCCTGTCCTCTGTCGACAAAAAACTCCTGGCAGAGTTCAATCTCGACCCAAAATAAGAACGTGCTGCGCTCATTTCGTGTATCAGCGCTCTAATTTGGCTCATTGAGGCTGAATGTTGGGTCGGGACGATACGATGATCGGCTGTAGTACCGGGTGTCCCCGGTCTGTTTCTCTTGGAGTTTGTTATGCAGCCCACCGACTTCATCGACAAGGCAAGCCTTCGCGACGACATCCCCGACTTCGGCCCGGGTGACACGATCAAGGTCCACGCTCGCGTAGTCGAGGGCGACAAGGAACGCATCCAAGTGTTCGAAGG
>Ga0115000_10000012_pt1 | contig 168233 bp, 174 predicted proteins | sample ArcticOcean_MG_C_6_FD_89690 | JGI IMG/M metagenome (GOLD analysis project Ga0115000, IMG submission 89690) | Marine microbial communities from western Arctic Ocean - ArcticOcean_MG_CB8_128 | ecosystem: Environmental > Aquatic > Marine > Oceanic | place: Arctic Ocean: Canada Basin | collected... | reverse complement strand
CAAATAAAGTCAAAACTTAGCTTAGCTGTAACTGAAGGAAAATTAACTCAAGAAGAAGCTGATAGTAAATTAGAAGCTATTTTGTCTGGTGATATTAAAAGGAATAAACCTGGCAGATTTGGAAATAAATAATTAAATTGTAATTAAGAAATATTTATGACATATAAAATATTAATTTGTGAGGATGATAAATTAATTGCATCATCAGTTTCTGAATATCTTCAGGCGTTAGATTACAAGATTTCAGTTGTAAATGATGGTGAAAAAGCTATAAAAGAATTTAATGATTTCAAACCAGATTTAATATTACTTGATGTTATGATGCCAAAATTAAATGGCATAGAGGTTATAAAAATTATTCGTAATAAATCAAGAACTCCAATAATATTTTTAACTGCTAAAATTTCAGTTGATGAAAAAATTTTAGGTCTAGAACTAGGAGCTGATGATTATATTGGCAAGCCTTTTAGTATGAGAGAACTTTTGCTAAGAATAAAAGTTATTTTAAGGCGGAATTTATCTGAAAATAATGAACAAATAATTTCTTACGGCAATATTAATTTATTCCCCCAAAAAAGAGAAGTAATAATAAAAAAAAATATCGTTTCGCTTACTAAAACTGAATTTGATTTTTTGGAATGTTTACTGAAAAATTATGATCAAGTTTTAAGTAGAGATCAAATATTAGAATATTCTAAGCTAGATGATTATTTAGATTCTTATGACAGAGTTGTAGATGTTCATATAAAAAACTTAAGAAAAAAGTTGGATAAATTTAGTTCTGATATTAAAATATTAACCGTTAGAAGTCTTGGATATAGGGCAACAGTTGAATAAAAAATGAAACTTCAATTAAAAATAATTTTATCTTTCTTTCTTTTTATTTTTCTTAGTTTCGTTGCTAGTTATATAACAATGTATGTTATATGGCAAAAAAATGTAGAAGAAAGAAATTCTTTGTACAGAGAAAGAATTTCTAAGTCAATTTCAGAAACTTTAGCAATGTATTATAATTCTAGGGGATCATTTGATGGTGGATTTGAAAATGTTTTGGTTAATCTTATGACTAACATTGGTCTTGACCCACAAAAAGATTCTGTAGGAATTATAGATTCAAATTTTGAATGGATTATAGCAAGTCCAGAGGCAATTAAACAAAATAAAAATTTAGTAAAAAATAAAATAGATTCGAATGAATATTTAGTATATCCAATAATGGTAGATTTTGAAAAAATTTACCAACCTGATGAAAAACTTATTGATCCTATCAAAAGAAGAATTAGAGAAGCTTATAGGCTTGGCTTTATTTCATCAGAACAAGCAAATTTAATGATATCTCAAATAGATGAAAATCAATCTAGTATTTTAAATGTATTTAATAGTCCTGAAAACTTAAAACTAGTTGGTTCTTTAGTTTTTTTAAATGAAGAATTAAAATTAGAGCATAAATATCTAAAAAGTTTATTAATATCATTTTTAATAATAAATTTTATAAGTATCGTAGTAGCATATTTTACTTCTCGCCAAATCGCTTCACCTATAAATAAATTAACTAATGCTACTCATAAAATTTCACAAGGAATTTTTGACCCTATTGAAATAAAAAACTCTTCAAATTCTGAATTTAGCTTATTAACAAAATCATTTAATTCTATGACAAATAGGATGCAAGAAATTCAAATTCAAAGAAGACAATTATTCTCTGATATAGCACATGAACTAAGAAATCCTTTGACAGTTTTAAGGATTAATATTGAGGGTATTTTAGATGATAAAATTAAGCCTTCAGATGAAAAATTTGAACAAATTAATGATCAAATTATTTTATTATCTAATTTAGTAAATGATCTAAGCTTAATTGCAACTTCTGAATCTGGAGAATTGAAATTAAATAAAGAAACTGTTGATATTAAAAATGAAATAAAAGATTCACTTGATTCTTTTATAGAATCTGCAAAACAAAATAATATTAAATTATCGAATGAAGCCACTTCTAATCTAATTTTAGAATTAGATAGAAGTCGAACTAAACAAATTTTTGCAAATATAATATCTAATGCCTTGAAATATATCAATTCAGGCGATGAAATAATTATTAGAATTGAGGATATAGAAGAAAGTCATATAATAAAAATTATCGATAATGGTCCAGGTATCGATGAATCTAAATTAGATAGAATTTTTGAAAGATTCTACAAAGTTGATCCTAGCAGAAACAGAAGCTATTATGGTTCTGGATTAGGGCTAGCTATTACGAAGCAACTTGTTAATGCTCATGGTTGGGATATAAAAGTAAAAAGTATAATAAATATTGGAACTGAATTTCATATATTTATTCCTAAAGATATAACAAATAAAACATAACACCTTATGGATAAAATAGTTTTTTATGATCATAACTGTAAAATTTGTACTTGCTTTGCATTTTTAATTAATAAAAGATCAAATTATTGGAATTTTTTACCTAATGACGAACAAACTGTAATAAATTCAGGTGTAGAAATAGATGTATCAATTCCAAAAGATAAAATAGTTTGTATAGATAAGGAAATATTTTTTGGAGGTATAGCAATTTTAAAAATAATTAGCGAATCTGGGAATAAAATATCTATATTTTCAAGATTTCTTTTAAGAATTAAATTTCTTTATATTTTTTATAATTTAGGCTATTCATTATTTTCTAAAAATAGGTCTAAGTTTGCTTTTTTGACAAAATATTTAAGCTGCTAATTCAATTATATTTTTTTTACATCTGGATTTTTTAAAAAAATCAAAGAATTAATAATAATTAAAATAGATGCGGCTATCATAACTGCTACACTTGAACTTAGAAATTCAGCTACAATCCCTAGAAACAAAGCTCCAGCTGATAACAATGAAAAAGTAATAGTATGTATACCCATAACTCGACCACGTAAATTTTCTGGAACATTTAAATGTAGAAGAGACATTGAGGATACCATAAAAATAGAGTTAAAAGCTCCTATGAAAAAAATAAATATTAAAGATAAAATTAGATTATAAGAAATCCAAGGATTAGCATAAATATTTTCTTCAAATATATAATAATTTGTCACCCCAAATAAAAACAATACTATAACTGAAAAAACATTTGCAGATAAGCCTAATTTTCCTAAGTTTATATTTCTTCTTAATCTTGATGTTATTGTTGTACCAAAAACAGCTCCAACTCCAGCAAAAGATAATAAAACTCCTAATATTTGTGCAGATACATCTCCAAATGAAGTCTCAGAGTATGTATTAGAAAAAGATGGCATTAATTGTAAATAAGAAATTCCAATCATACTCGTAATATAATTTGAAAGTATTATAACTTTGAATAATTTATTGTTATATATAAATAGTATTCCTTCTTTAGTATCTTTAAATATAGATTTTCTTTTTTCTTTTTTTCTTATAATCTTGTTTGGTTTTATTATTATCATTACTATTCCCATAATAAAAAAACCTATAGAGCTCATAAAAAAAACAACATCTGTGCCATAAAAGGCTATTATAAAACCACCCAATCCAGGTGCTAAAATCCTCATGCCTTGCCATAAAATTGCATTAAGAGATACTGCACTTATCATTTGACTTTTATCATCTATAAATTGTGTAAAAATAGATGATCTAACTGGCCAATCAAAACCACTAATTAATCCTAATATAGAGGATAAAGTTATAACAATTATTATTGTTTCAAATTCAAATGCATCAATTAGTGCTAATACAAGAAGTACAATCGTCATAGAAAAGGAAGTTATGATTAGAAGGATTTTTTTTTCCAATCTATCGGCTATAACGCCACCTAAAAAATTAATTATTATCGTTCCTATGCCAAAAACTGCAGCGGCTAATCCTAATAAAAATTCTGATCCACTTAGATCAAATACCAATTTACCTGTTGCTAAATTTAGTAATTGTGAACCACCTACAGATGCTAAAGACGCAGTCCAAAATAATCTGAATTTTTTTGATTTTAGTGCGTCAAAGGTACCAGGATTTGAGTTTTTTATTTGATTTTCCAATCTCCACCAAATATTTGGATAGTTTTTTCTATTAAATGCTTGGAACCTAAAATAATATTTTTTTTACCATATTTTGAATCATTTTCTGCGTATCCAGCTCCTGATTCAATAGCTAAACATTCTAACGCAATCGTTTCCCAAGGATTTAAGTCTACTTCAATTACAAGATCAATAGCTCCAGAAAAAGCAAGCGAATATCCAAAACAATCAGCATATCCTCTAGATTCCCAGACTAAAGAATCTATGTGATGTAGTTGATCAATAAATCCTTCCTTAAGGAACCTTTGAGGAGAACCATAAGTAATTATAGATTTTGAGAGATCATCAACATCGGATGCATGAATCTTATTAAAATTTTTAAAAACACCATGATTTTTTATTGATATAAATCTATCATTTAATTTAGGTAAATCAATGAACCCCATTATAGGCATCCCTTTGAAAGTTAATCCAATAATGGTTCCATATAGTGGAATACCTTTAGAAAAGGATGTAGTTCCATCTATAGGATCAACATACCAACAATAATCTGAATTGTTTTCTTTGCTTAAAACTTCCTCAGTTACTATATTTGCATCACTTTTACTTAAAATTTCAAAAATTTTTTCTTCAGTTATCAAATCATATTTAGTAATTAAGCTGCCATCTTTTTTTAAATTACTGTCTGCAAAATTAATATTTTGAGTAATTTGTCTGGACATATTTAGAGCTTCATTTGCAAGTTTTAAAAAATACTCTAAAGAACTATCTATGTTTTTGAATATATTTTCCATATTGTTAATATTTTTTTTATAAACACTTTTTTATAATATCAAAAAAAAACATAAGTTTTTAAAATTAGTGATTTTGAAATGTAAATTGATTTTTTTGGAGCGGAAGACGAGATTCGAACTCGCGACCTTCTCCTTGGCAAGGAGATGCTCTACCACTGAGCCACTTCCGCTTATGTAATAACTAGAATATCTTAATTTTTGTGAAAATTTCAGTTCAAAAAATATTTTTTTTCATTATTTTTTAATCAATTAATTAATGAATCTTTGTTATGAAACCTTTTTTTATCTTTTTACCTAGTGTATAAAGTTCATATCATTTAATTATCCTTATACAATACGTTTATGAAAAAAATTAAATTTATGGACACGTCATTTCGTGATGGCTTTCAATCATGTTATGGCGCTAGAGTTAAATCTGAAGATTTTTTACCTGTACTGAAGTATGCAGTGGAGGCTGGAAATGATAATTTTGAGATAGGTGGTGGCGCTCGTTTTCAAAGTTTATATTTTTATTGCCAAGAAGATGCTTTTGAAATGATGGATAAATCAAGAGAGATTGTAGGTAAAGATATAAATCTTCAAACTTTGTCTAGAGGTGCTAATGTTGTTGGCCTTGAGTCTCAATCAAGAGATATAATTGATCTTCATGCAAAATTATTCAAAAAACACGGAATAACAACCATTAGAAATTTTGATGCTCTAATGGACATAAGAAACCTGTCTTATTCAGGAGAAAGAATAAAAAATGCAGGTCTAAATCACCAAATAGTAATTGCTCTAATGGGTCTTCCTCCAAGTTTAAAAGAGAAATATTTCCACTCAGCTGAATTTTATACTGACAAAATAAAAGAAATTTTAAAAGCTGATATACCATTTGATAGCTTGGCTTTTAAGGATGCCTCAGGAACAACACCTCCGTCTATAGTTTTTGATTGTATAAAAAATGCAAGGAAACTACTTCCTGAAAAAACAGTAATACAGTTTCATACGCATGATACTGCAGGAATGGGATTTTCTAGCAATATGGCAGCAATTGAAGCTGGTGCAGATATAATTGACCTAGCAATGGCCCCTGTGAGTGGAGGAACGTCTCAAGTAGATATATTGACTATGTGGCAAGGATTAAGAGGAACAAAATATTCTTTGGATATTGATGAAGAAAAAATATTAGAAGTTGAAAAAATGTTTATTGAAAAAATGAAAAAATATTATCTTCCTCCAGAAGCAACAACAGTTAATCCTGTTATTTCATTTTCTCCAATGCCTGGAGGTGCACTTACTGCTAATACACAGATGATGAGAGATAATAATTCTTTAGAACTTTTTGGTAAAGTAATAGAGAATATGAGAGAAGTTGTAGCTAAAGGTGGCTTTGGAACATCAGTAACTCCAGTTTCACAATTTTATTTTCAACAAGCATTTGTTAATACCATTCAAGGTAAATGGTCAAAAATTTCAGAAAATTATGGAAAAATGGTATTAGGGTATTTTGGAAAAACTCCTACTGATCCAGATCCTGAGATTATTAAAATTGCGTCTGATCAGTTATCTCTCAAGCCTACCAATGAAGATGTTCATGATTTGAATGATAATAATCCAAAACTAGGAATTGATTATAATAAAAAACTATTAAAAGAAAAAAAATTAGAAACTACTGATGAAAATATATTTATTTCTGCTACTTGTGGAGACCAAGGCATAGCCTTTTTACAAGGAAAAAGTGAACTTGGTATTCGGTATACTAATAATAGAGAAGAGCCTGTTCTATCAACTGAAAAATCAAATATAAATACCTATAAAACCAAAGTTTCAGTTAACGGTACAGATTATGAAGTTATTATCAATTCAAATTAAATTTTTTACAAAATAACAAATTATATCTAAGGTATAAAATTATGAATTCTATTTTCACTAAAATTATAAATAATGAAATCCCGAGTGATATAAAATATGAGGATGATTTATGTATTGCTATAAATGACATAAATCCTAAATCTAAGATACATATTTTAGTTATACCTAAAAAACCTATAATTAATATAAGTACTACAAAAGACTCAGATAAAGATTTATTAGGACACCTAATACTTGTTTGTAAAAAACTAGCAAAAAAATTAGATATAGAAAAAGATGGTTATCAAATCCTTACAAATATAGGTGAAGGTGGAGGGCAAACCGTAATGCATTTACATTTTCATTTGTTGAGCGGTAATGCTGTGACATTATAATTTTTTTTATATAATATTTATTAATACATTCTATATAAGGAGAAAAAAATGGCTTTGTCTGAAGGATCTCAAGTTCCTGATTTTAAATTAATAGATCAAAATAATAATTTAATTACACTAGACTCTTTAGCAGGTAAACCTGCAGTTTTATATTTCTATCCTAAAGATGAAACTCCTGGTTGTACAATTGAAGCTTGTGAATTTAGAGATATATATACTGAATTTGATAAGCTTGATTGTGAAATATATGGAATAAGTCCAGATGATGGAAATTCTCATCAAAAATTTATAAATAATCATTCTCTTCCTTTTACTCTTTTATGTGACATTGATAAAAAAATGATTAAAGACTTCGGTGTTTGGGGAGAAAAAAATATGTATGGTAAAGTAAGTATGGGTATTATAAGATCAACCTTTCTTATTGATAAAAATGGCATTCTTATAAAAAAATGGGGAAATGTCCAAGCTAAAGGTCATGCTGAAAAAGTTAAATTTGAATTGCAAAAAATTTAATTTATTTTTTGTAAATTTGCACTCTATGTCTGCAAGAATCTGCTATGAAAATTAAATCATCGTTTGTTTCAATTCCTGATGGTTTCCAGAATCTTTTTTCTTCTTCAAATAAACCTGCACTTTCTCTCCAACCAGATTGTTCAGGGTTTACATCTAAAAATTCTTTGCACCATTTTGATAATGTTGCGTCACCAATGATTTTATTAGAAAAATTATAATTTTTATCATAGATTAATACGTTATCATCTCCCCAATTTGATATATATATAACACCTTTTTCATCAATATGAACTGAAGATGGCTTGTTGAAATTTTCATTATTGAAACTTTTAATTATTCTTATAAATTCACCGTTTTTATTAAAAATTTGAATTCTATTATTTCTCCAATCAGCAACAAGAATATTATCTTGAGAATCAATTGCTAAACCCCAGGGATAATTAAATTGACCTTCTAAATTACCAAATTCTCCAAATGAGCTAATAAAATTGCCTTTTGTATCAAATTTTTGAATTCTTGAATTTAGATGATCTACGACTACTAATTCGTTATCTGAATTTATAGCTATACCTGAAGGTCTATTTAAATTTCCTTTTTCATATCCATAATCTCCCCATTTATCAATAAAATTTCCTTCCGTATCAAAAATAGAAATTCTGTTAAGATGTTCATCTGAAAGATAAAACTTGTTATCTAAATCAAAGGTTATTGAAGTAGGCAATATTGATTGACCATTCTCTTCACCCCAATTAGCAAACTCAAATTTATGATCTGACTGTATAGAAACAGCACTTACTCTATTGTTTTTATTTGAAGCATTAGACCTACTTAAGATATAAAGTAAATCATTTTTAAATTTTATATCTATAGGATTCATAAAGCCTCTTCCTTCAAAAGAAGCTATTCCTATTGTGTGGCTATATTCTAAATGTTTAGTTACCATTATGAATTAATTAAATTAATTTTAGAAAATTTTTCATTTAATATTTTTTCAGATTCAACATTCAAAATATCTTCTAAAATAGTAGAATAAAGATTTCTAAAATCAGTATTAAATTTAATATCTCCTTCAAGTTGCGCATTAGGATCTAAATTTGGATATTCTCCATAAAGTCCACCTTTTACTGAATTACCTAATAAAAAAGCTACCCCACCTGAACCATGATCTGTACCTGTACCATTATCAGCAACTCTTCTTCCAAATTCTGAAAAAATCCATATTACAGTTTCTTCATCTAATTTTTGTTCTTTTAAATCTTTTTGAAAACAATCAATAGCTGTGGAAAGTTGTTTCCAAAGTAAAGAATGATTTTTTAATTCATCAGTATGGGTGTCAAAACTTCCATGTGAGGCATAAAATACTCTTGTTCCTAATCTTGCACTTGCTACTTGTGCAATTCCTTTAAGGGATTGTGCTATAGGGTTGTCTTCTGGATATTCAATAGTCGAATGATATTTTTTTGGTGCTTCACTGAGTATCTCAGCTCCATCCAATGCACCTCTTCCTGTTTCTAACAATCTAATTGAAGGTACTCCATCTAAATTCATTGGTTGATAAATCCTATCAATTGTGTCTAGCAATATATCTCTATTTTTTGAACCAGAAACTCCAGTGTACAAACCATAAGATTCTAATGCTCCTACAGACGCTACAGAAACTCCAGGGCAAGCCAAAGCACGAGGCAAGCCTTTTCCAAAATTAACAGCAGTTATTGGGTTTGATCCGTTAGGATCAAGATTTTGTATTGTTTTTCCTAACCATCCCACGGAACTACTTTCGTAAGGTTGAGCTGTGTGCCAAATATCCATAGATCTAAAATGAGATCTGTTTGGATCTGGATAGCCTATTCCCATCATTACAGCTAAATTCTTTTCATCAAATGAATTTTTAAAAATATCCATATTTGAATTGAAAGCAACTTTATCGTCTATAGGAATTATAGAATCGTCTTTAAGTCCCATATTTGGCCTATAATCATAATATAAACCTGATTCGTAAGGAATTATGGTATTTAAATAATCATTTCCACCGCTTAATTGTATTACTACTAAATTTTTATCTTTTTTCATTTTTTCTCCTGTTTAGCAATATTGAAAATCTGGAGTGGACACAATTATTTTTAATAGATCAATTATTTTATTTGCTTCACTCATATTATTATTTTTATCCAAATGTTCTATTATAATTTTCTTTGTTCTATCGCTAATTTCTAAATATCCTAATGCTTCAAGTGAAGCGTTTACAAAATCTTCATCAGACTTTAATTTTTTTGAAGAAATAATTTCCATGATTTTTTTTACTCCTGGTGAATTTATATTAGTAATTTCATCACTAGCATAATTAATTCTTTCTATTAATGAACCACTATCTATCCATTCTTCCCCTTCGTGCCAACCTTCAACGCTTGGAGGATTGAGAAGAAATTGTCCCATTAATAAAGTATTTGTAGCTAATTCTGCTGAATCTAAATCAGGAATTTGGAATCTATCAACGATTCTAGATACTCCAAATACTAAATCTGAAGGACTTTTAACTTTTTTAAATAAAATTTCTTTTGATTTAAAATGATCAGATTTAAATAAGGATTCAAGTACTATTTTAATATTTCCTTGATTTTTCAAGTAAATATCAGCAAGATTATTTATTACTTCCTGATTTTCTTTCTCCGAAACAAAAAAAAGATAAAGCCTTTTGCATATAAATTTTGCTGTTGATGGATGTAAAGAAACCATTTCAACAATGTCTTCACCATTAAAATTGCCTGTTTTACCTAAAAAAGTTTTTTCAGAATTGTCATGATCAGATTCATCAAAATTAAATTCCATTTTAAATGGACCTAGTAAAAAAGGAGGAGGAGTAGGCTTTGAAGCCCAACCTGTAAAAGCTTTTGCTGCTACCTTAACATCTTCTTCAGAATATGCTCCCTCTCCATTTTCATCGATGCCCATTGAAAACAACTCTAATAATTCTCTACCATAATTTTCATTTGGAGCATTTTTATGACTATTTTGATTATCTAACCAGTACATCATTCCAGGATCTTTGGAAATATTTAACAATAAGTCTTTAAATTTTCCTAATCCATATTTTCTAAAAAGATCTATTTCTTCCAACATAGCCAACCCATGATCAAGCTTTACACCACCAACTGCTAATAAACCATGCCAAAAAAGAGCAATTTTTTCTTCTAATTGTTTTTTAGATTTGGCTAATCTCCAAGTCCATTGAGGATCAGCATGCCTAGCCGTTCTAGCTTCTACAGAAGCAATAAAATATCTTTCTAATAAATCCTGATCCTCTGGTAAAGAATATTCTGGATTTAATAGCTCATCAACAATTTGATCATATTTCATAGTTGAAAGCTCTTCAATTTGATCATAAGAACAACCAAAACCGGCTCTTCTCATTAGATGACTTATAAGACTTTTTTTCTCTAAATTTATATTTTTTGTAATCATAATTAAATATTAAATATATTACTTGTAATGTGTCTTTTCAATATCCTAAACACTCATTAAGTGGTGCCTAGGGACAGATTCGAACTGTCGACACCTGCGTTTTCAGCGCAGTGCTCTACCCCTGAGCTACCCAGGCACTTAAAATAAAATTTTATCTAATATTAATATTTAGCAAAAAATTTCTATAATGAATGACTTAAAACATGTCAAATAACATAATTATTCATTATTATTTATATATTATGCCAGTAATTTGTATATCATCATCAAATAAAAGTATGGGTAAAACAACTATTTTATCCGGAATGGTCCTTGAATCCATTAAAAGAGGCCATAAAACCTTTATGGGTAAATTTGATGGTGAGAAAATTATAGCTCACGATGAAATTGTTAAAATCCTTAATAATAATGAAAATTTGACAGATTTGCCTCATTCAGAAATAGTCTTTGTTGAATTGAATAATATTGATAATGAAGAACAAAATAAATTCTTAGCAAAAAATGATGCTAAAATTATTTTTATCGAAAAGGATGTTGAAAATTTAAATGATTTAAAAACTATTTATGATGAAAGATTGATTGGTTTAATTGTTAACGGTGTTTGGAAATATAAAAAAAATCTATTACTAGAAGATATTAAAAAAAATGAATTGAGTAAAGAAGTTTTAGCTATACTTGACCAAGATAGATTTTTTATGTCCAATACAGTAGAAGATGTTTCTAAATTCTTGACTATAAAAAAAATAATTGGAGATTATAATTTTAATAAAATTATAGAAAATTATTTAATAGGAGGATTTGTTTTAGATTGGGGTCCAGAATATTTTTCTACGAAAGAAAATGTAGCTTTAATAGTTAGAGGAGATAGACCTGATCTTCAACTTTCAGCTATTCAGGCAGAAACTATAGCCGTAATAATTGCAACAACTAATATTACTCCTGTTGAATATGTAATTCATGAAGCAAAAAGATTAGAAATTCCAATTTTGGTTGTTGAAGAAAATACTGAAGAAGCTATAGAAAAACTGTCAAATTCAATTGATTCTTTTAAATTTGATCATAGTGACAAAATTTTATACTCAAATAAAATTTTAGATAATACCTTGAACTTTGATTTGTTGTTCAAAAAAATATTATTACCACTAACTAAGTGATACCGGATGGCTGATCTAAACTCTAAAATTCTACATGGATTGTCTGATAATCAAAAAAAAGCTGTCACCCATACCTTGAAACCTTTATTAGTTATAGCTGGTCCTGGATCAGGAAAAACTAGAGTTATGGCACATAGAATACCTTGGTTAGTTTATAATTTTAATATAAAACCACATGAGATTCTTGCTGTAACTTTTACGAATAAAGCAGCTAAAGAATTAATGAAAAGGGCAAATAAATATTTACCAGACTATTTAAATCCTTTGGTAAAAACGTTCCATGGATTTTGTTCATATTTTTTAAGAATAGAAGGTCATTTTGCTGGTCTTGACCAGTCTTTTTCAATTTATGATGATGTAGATCAATTGAAAATTATAAAAAATATTTATGAAGAATTAGATATCAATCCAAAAAAAATCAATCCAAGAATTATTTCTTCTGAAATTTCTAAAGCAAAAAATTTAGGATTAAATCCTATGAGTTTTAAAAATAAAGCTTCATCATATTTAGATGAAATAGTCTCGAGAATTTATATAAGATATCAAGAAATTATAGATCAGGCAAATGCATGTGATTTTGATGATCTTTTAATGAAAACAAAAAATATTCTTATTGATAATAATGATTTAAGAGATAAATGGTCAAATAAATATAAACAAGTTATTATAGATGAATTTCAAGATACAAATCCTTTACAATTTGATATTTCAAATCTAATTACTAATGAAGAAAAATCTATTTCTGTTGTAGGAGATCCAGATCAATCAATATATTCTTGGAGACATGCTATGCCTACTAACCTTTTGGGATTTAAAAAACAATATAAAGAATGTTTAGTAGTAAATCTTGATGAAAGCTACAGATCTACACAACAAATTTTAGATGCAGCTGATTCAATAATTTCAAATAATTCTAATAGATTTAAAAGAAAACTTTGGACAAAAAAAACAAATGGAAACTTGATTGATTTTAATTTTTATTCTGATGAGGAAGATGAGGCTATTTCAATCGCTTCTAAAATTTCAAAACAAATAAATGAAGGTATGTCACCTAGTGAAATAGCAATTATTTATAGAGTTAATGCTCAAAGTAGAGTTTTTGAAGTGGCATTAAATTCTACAGGTCTAAGATATAAATTAGTTGGAGGAGTAAAATTTTACGATAGAAAAGAAATCAAAGATATTTTAGCTTATTGCAAGCTTTTATTAAATCCAAATGATGACAATGCATTTGATAGGATAATCAATTATCCACCAAGAGGGATAGGTAATAAAACTATTCAAAATTTGAGAATAGCTAAAAATAAAGAAAATTTAAGTTTTATAACTTTTTTAAATAATTACCTAGAAAATGAATCTTTTGATATTGTGTCTAAAAGGGGGACTTTAGCTCTAAAAAGTTTTATGATAATTTATAAAAAACTTTTAGAGCAATCTCTTATTCAGCAACCTCATGATTTGATAAACCTTATTTCTACTCTTACTGGTTATGATAACTATTTAAAAAATGATGAAGATGCAACAGAGAGGCTTGAAAATATTAATGAGCTAAGATCTTCAGCTGAAGAATTTGCAATAAATTCAGATAAAAAACCAGTAGAATCACTAATTGAATTTATTGAAACAGCATCTCTCAACACAAATGTAGATAACATAGATGATAACTATGAAGCCATTACATTAATTACTTTACATCAAGCTAAAGGATTAGAATATCAAAATGTGTTTTTGGTCGGTTTAGAAGAGGGTTTATTGCCTCATTCTAGATCTTTAGAATCAGAAGAAGAAACAGAAGAAGAAAGAAGATTATGTTATGTAGGAATTACAAGAGCTAAAGAAAATTTATTTTTATCTTGTTCTAGGAGAAGAAGATTCCAAGGAGTTTATGGGAATGCTATAAAATCAAGATTTTTGGATGAAATTCCAAAAAAAGTATTGAAATCTGAATTAAAGAAAACAATGAAACAAAATTTCCATTGGAAAAGTAATTTGGAAACAACAGCTAAATATCATTCAAATGATCAACAAGAAGATATAGATAATATAAATAATGTAGAATTAGATTTTTCTGATGGGGATAAAATTACACATAAACATTTTGGAGATGGAGTCTTGTTATCTCATAAAATTTTGTCTAGTGATATTGAATTATCAATTAAATTTAAGAATCCATACGGTATAAAAAAAATCATGAAAAATAGAGCACCAATTAAAATAACTAGTTCTTCAGGAAACTTAAACCCTGAAGATTATTATGGTATTTAAAAATTTGAGAATTATAAAATTTTATATATATTTATCTATAATGAGTAGTGTATTAACTGGAATGTTTTTAATATTTATGGATTTTGAAGAGGGTGAAAGTTTAATTGAAATACATTCTTCAAAAGTAATTTTACCTTTATTTGTACCTTCTTTAATAGGATTAGTATGCCTATATTCATCTAAAAGAAAAAAAGTTTCAAAATTTTATATGCCTATTACATTATTTGTGGGTTCTTTGTTATTATTTTACTTTCAAATAGGTATGTTTAATTTAGTTAGAAACTATGCTTTTTTTTACTTGATAAGTGCTATTTTTCTGTTGTCTTCATCTATCACATCTTTTATATTTATTTTTAATAAAAAATAAAAAACCATGTCTAAAAAAGAGATAATAACTGATGAAATGAAGGCATTCATAAATTTAGAATCTAAACCTAGAGTTCATGAAGTTGAAAAACATTTAGTTAGAAGGTATGCAGAAGCTATAGGAGCTAAAAACCCTTTATATTTTGATCAAGAATATGCTAATAAAAATGGTGGAGGTTTAATTGCCCCTCCTACATTTCTTAGATTATTCAAAACAAATCAACTTGAGAAAAAATTTCCTGAACCTTTTTCTAATTTACTTGACGGAGGATCTTCATACATTTTTTATTATGATATTTTTGTTGGAGATAGAATAAGTGCTGTTTCTAAATTAACTAATTTATTTATTAAAACTGGAACTATGGGCGATATGTTATTTAAAGTTACTCTAATTTCTTATACAAACCAAAATGAAAAACTTGTTGCCACTCAAGAGACTGTAAAAATAACTTATGGAAAAGGAGAAAAAACTTTCTTATAATTATGGATAATCAAAATTTTTATGAAGATATAGAAGAAGGTTTTATAATTGGACCTATAACAAAGAATATTGACAGAAAACAACTTGTAATTTATGCAGGAGCTTCAGAAGATTTTAATGAGTTTCACTATGATGATGAAATTGCAAAGAAAGCCGGACATAAAGGTATTATCATTCATGGAGCATTAAAAAGTGCATGGTTAGCTGAACTTCTTGTAGATTTTGTCGGCCATAAAGGACGAATAAAGAAATTTAATGTATCTTATAAGGGATTAGATTTTCCTTATGAAAATCTAAAATATTATGCTAAAGTCATCAAAAAGGAAATTATAGATTCAAAAGGAATCATATTTTTAGAACTAGCATTGGAAAATTTAGAAGGAAAAGTTACCACACCTTCTACGGCTGAAATTGAATTACCGGTAAAAAATAATTAATTTTGTAAATTTTAAAGATGAGGTTGAAATGTCAGATATTTTGAATGGAAAAGTAGCGATTGTAACTGGAGCCGGAAGAGGTATAGGTAGAGCTGTTGCTGAAGACTTAGCTGCTCATGGAGCGAAAATTTTAGTGGTTGATCCTGGATTATCTTTAGATGGAAATATGGAAAATGCTTCATTAGCAGATGAAGTAGTAGATGGAATTAATAAAGCTGGTGGAGAAGCAAAATCTAATAAACTATCTGTTGCTTCATTTGAAGCTGGAGCAGAAATAGTTCAAGATGCAGTTGACTCTTTTGGAAGATTAGATATTGTTGTTACTGTTGCTGGGATATTAAGAGATCGGATGATTTTCAATATGACTGAAGACGAATGGCACGATGTAATCGATGTTCATTTAACAGGAACTTTTTCAGTTGTTAGGCATGCAGCTCCAATATTTCGAGCACAAAAATCTGGAAGAATTATAACTTTTACTTCTGGGTCAGGTCTTTTTGGAAATCCTGGACAATCTAATTATGGTGCAGCAAAATCAGGGATAGCTGGATTTACTAAAGTTGTGAGTAAAGATTTAGGTAAATATGGAGTAACTGCAAATAGTATCGCTCCAAGCGCAGAAACTAGAATGACGGCTTCTGTCCCAGAAGAATTTAAAAAATCAACTTCTGACTTATTTAAGGAATCTAGAGATCCAAGAGATATTGCTCCTTTTGTAACATATTTAGCAAGTGATTATTCTGCTCCAATTAATGGTCAAATTTTTCATGTTTCAGGTGGCACGATTAATCATCTTACTCTTCCAAGAAGAAAAGTTACTTTATTTAATCCTCTTAGTAAAGGTAGATTTAAGCAAGAAGACTTTGACTTAGAAGGTAGAGGCTTAATGTTTGGATTTGGAGATAAAAATAATGAAGTAGTAAAGGCACTTGATGGTAAAGTTGCTATAGTCACTGGTTCTGGACGAGGTATAGGTAGGGGGATAGCTCTTGAATTATCTAAATTAGGTGCAAAAATTGTTGTTAATGATGTTGGAGCTAGTTTGGATGGTAGCGGAAATGATAAAGGGCCCGCACAAAGTGTTGTTGAAGAAATTTCTGAATTAGGTGGAAAGGCCGTGGCATCAACAAGTTCTGTTGCAACAGTAGCAGGAGGTAAAGAAATTGTTGATAAGGCCATTGAAGAATTTGGAAGACTAGATATTGTTATTACTCCTGCAGGTATCCTTAGAGATCGAATGATTTTTAATATGACCAAAGAAGAATGGCAAGATGTAATTGATGTTCATTTGACAGGAACATTTTCAGTTGTAGCTCCTGCTAGTAAAATATTTAGAGAGCAGAAATCAGGAAGAATTATAACTTTTTCTAGTGTTTCTGGATTAATAGGTTACAGTGGGCAATCAAATTATGGTGCAGCTAAGGATGCTATTGCTGGATTTACAAGAGTTGTAGCTAAAGAATTAGCAAAATATGGTGTAACTACTAATGCAATTTCTCCCGGGGCAAATACTAGAATGACTGAATCAATTCCTGATTCTACTCTAGCAATGAGAGTAGGGGGATTTAAAAAAGCATCAGAAAATCATTTCACATCTGATCCTGAAGATGTAGCACCTGTTGTTGCCTGGCTTTGTACTGATTCAGCATCACATATTAATGGAGAGGTAGTACATGCAGGCGGAAATAGAATTAGTTTGTTTAATAAATATGAGATTCATAGATCTATAACAAAATCAGGGAGATGGACTGTAGAGGAACTCGCAAATGCAGTACCCGAAACTTTTGGTCCTGAATTGATTAATCCTGCTCCTCCTCAGGAGTAATTTTAATTTCTAAGTTACTAAATTTTTCTATCCAGTAGTCTCTAGTTGTAGTCATTTTAAAGAATTCGTATTTACCTTTTTTCTTTTTTTCTGGTTCAATAAAACCAGCTTTTTTGAAAGATTTTTGAGCTCTTATATTATTTGTCAAAGTATGTAAATAAATATTTGTTAAATCAGTTTCAGTAAAAATGTAGTAAATCAAACTTTTAGTGGCATCAGTTCCAAAACCGCCACTCCAGTAATTTTTATTTCCTATCATTATTCCAAATTCACATGATTTATCCCATCTGTTTATATCATAAAACATACAATTTCCAATATGCTCATTACCAAAACTATAAATAGAAAACTTTTCAGACCAAGGAGAAGATTTTGCTAGATCATTGACAGAAATTCTTTCAAATTGTTCAAATGATAGGTTCATAGGAAGAGTTGCATCAAGGTCAGATAATTCAGAATCTGTTCTCCACTCAAAATCATTTAATATGTCCTCCTTAGATTTAGGACTTATAATTGTCTTTTCTCCTTTTAAAGAAATAGATTTTTTAGATTTAGTTTTAATTTTTGGAATGAAAAGCTTTTTCCACGATTGAGATTTCATTTTGATAAGTTAGTTTTTTCTTTACTTCATTTAAGGACATCCATAAAATTTCGTCAAATTCATCATCATGATCTTTTATGTTGCCACTTATTTTATTCATTAAAAAAAAATGTACAGTTTTATTATATTCTGTATTTTTTTCATATCTAGGGTTATCTAAATATTTATTTATTTTATAATGAACTTCTCCTAATTTAGATATTATTTTAGAATTAATTCCAGTTTCTTCACTTACTTCTCTTATTGCAGTTTCTTCAATACCTTCATTATTTTCAGGAGTCCCTTTTGGTAGACAATATAAATTTTCATCAATTCTATGACACACTAAAATTTTGCTATTTTCTAAAATAACCCCACCTGATGACCAAATTATTACATTTTTTTTCATAGTATTTTACAAACTACTACTATTTAGAATTAAAATCTGATTTTTTTTTATATATAATTGATATTATTGAATTTTTAAAATATGATCATAAGCGGTGTATTTAAAAAAATATTTATGTTAAATAATATTAATTCTTATATTAAATTATAAATAAGATAATAGAAATCAATTTTATCAATATGGTTCAAAAACTTAAATCAAAGGATTTTGTAATAAGATTTGCCGGTGAAGGCGGGCAAGGGTTAGTTACATCAGCTGACGCAATGGGTAGAGCTGCTACTGGAGCAGGTTATTATATTCAAACTTTTTCTACATTTCCTTCCCAAATTATGGGAGGACCTGCTTCATCTCAAGTAAGAATTTCTACGACTCCAGTTTTATCAAATGGTGATTCAGTAGATGTTTTAGTTGTTTTAAATCAATATGCTTTTGATACTCATATTGAAGAATTAAGTGAAAATGGAGTTTGTATTTATAATGCACAAGACTGTACTCCTACTGGTAAGGGTAATTATTTTGGTATAAATGCTAATGAATTAGCAAAAGAATCTGGTAATACTAGAGCAGCCAATATGGTTATATTAGGTGCTATTTCAACTCTAATAGATTTTAAATTAGAAAGTATAGAAAGTTTTGTTCGAGAAAGATTTACTAGAGGACGTAAAGGTGATGACGAAATCATTAAATCTAACATTATAGCTTTAAGCCTTGGAAGTGAAGTAGCTAAAAAAAGTGGATTTAGCGTAGGTTCATTGGAAAATCCTTTACCTCCAGATTATGATCAAATTATGATAACAGGAAATGCAGCTTTATCTTTGGGAGCAGCTTCCGCAGGCTTAGATAGTTATTACGGTTACCCAATTTCTCCCGCAACTACAGTTCTTGTTTGGATGGAGCAAAATTTAATTAATAAAGATAAGTTTGTTTTTCAAGTTTCTTCTGAAATTGAAGCTATTAATAATATTCTTGGTGCAGGATTTTCTGGTAAAAAAGCTATGACTGCTACAGCTGGACCTGGTATTGCTTTAATGTCTGAAGGAATAGGATTAGCTTGGATGGCAGAGATACCTTGTGTAATTATTGATGTCCAAAGAGGAGGTCCTGCTACTGGATTGCCTACAAAATCTGAACAATCAGATTTGTTTGCATGTATGTTTCCAGCTCATGGAGATGTGAGGCTGCCTATTTTAGCTCCAGGAACAGTTGAAGAATGTTTTTATGTTGGAGAATTAGCTACTAATTGGGCTGAAAGATATCAAGGCCCAGTAATGGTTATGAGTGAATTTAGTCTTGCAGAAAAATCTGAAAATATAAAAAAACCTGATTTGTCAAAAGTTAAAGATGAAAGAAGAAACTCTGAAACTGGTACAGAAGAATATAGAAGGTATGAGTCTTGGAATGGTAAATTATCTCCAATGGCTATCCCTGGAGGAGACGTTTCTTATGTAGCAAATGGATCAGAGCATGATGAAATAGGTGATACAACACATCTACCTAAACACCACTTAAGATTAACTGAAAGAAGATTTGCTAAACTTGAACTTTTAAATGATGCTCCTTATGAAATAGAAAATTCTGAAAGTGAAATTGCAATAATGCCTTGGGGTTCTAGCAAAGGTGTTGCAAGAGAAGCATATGATAAACTTATTCTTCAAAATGATATTTCTTGGATTTATTCAGTGTCATTAAACCCTTTGCCTCCTGATGTTTTAAAAGTGCTTAAACAGAAAAAACTTGTTATTGTTCCTGAGCTAAATTATCAAGGTCAGTGGTCGTCGATTTTAAGAATGGAAGGTATTAATGCAATTTCAGTTACTCAATATACTGGAATGCCATTTAAACCAACAGATTTGGCTAATAAAATTTTAAGTAAAATTAAGTCTAAGGGAGAATAATTTTGAGTGATAGAAATTCAGAGTATGATTTTAAGTGGTGTCCAGGATGTGGAGACTTTGGTGTAAAAAGAGCTTTAGAGCAAGCTATTAATTCATATACCGAAGAGCTTGAAATTCCTCGTACATCAAACGTAATTGTAGCTGGTATTGGTTGCTCAGGAAATATGGTACATTTGCTTGATGGAGAACAACCTTTTGGTATCCATGGTATTCATGGAAGAACTTTACCTATAGCATTTGGTGTTTCTACATCTAGGCCTGATTTAAATACTATAATTGTTGCAGGAGATGGAGACTTTTTGTCAATTGGTGGTGAACATATTGGTCCTTCTGCTGCAAGAAACCCTAATCTTACTTGTATAGTTATGGATAACGGTGTTTATGGATTAACTAAAGGTCAAAGTTCTCCAACTTCAGTCACAGGACAAATTACTACATCAACTCCATTTGGAAAAATGGAAGCAAAAATGAAACCTCTAGAATTATATTTAACATATGGAGTTAGTTATATAGCTTCTCATTATTCTAGTAAGCCCAAAATTTTGGCTCAATTTATTATGGATGGCATGAAGCATAAAGGTTTATCTATTATTCATGTTCAATCTCCTTGTACTACATACAATGATACTTACGATATTCTTAAGGGAGATAAGAAAAAAGGAATTCCTGGAACAGCTTTTATTGTTGAAGAAGATCATGATCCTACTGACTATAATGCAGCTTCAGCATTATTGCAAAAAGGAGGAGTCCCTTTAGGCCTTATATTTAAAAAAGAACCTCCAACTATTAACGCACTTCAAGATAAAATAATTCAAGATAAATCAAAAAGTATTGAAGATATTTTAGCTTCTTACTCTATCTAAGCGTAGTCTTCATCAGTTTGATATTTTGATGGACATCTAACGGATAAATTTGTTGCTATAAAGTAATCTTTAGATTCAAAATATCCTTGCATTATAAGTTCAGAATATTCATTAAAAAATACACTTCCTATTTCTCCAGAATAATTAACTTTAATGCTATTATCATTATCTTTATCTTTTAAATTAAAAGTAGCAGATAATCCATCTGCTGATCTAACATAGGTATTAGATACAAGAATTCCTTTTAGCCCTATTTGATTTTGATCTTGAACTTCCTTAGTATTTTTTACCTCAAAAACTGAGTAATACTTATAAGTTGCTTCAGAAAAAGCCTGAGATCCAAAGAAAATCAGGGATAAAAAAACTACTATAAAAATTGCAGCCAAAGTAATTTTCTTGTTTTTAACTTCTACTACTCTTTCTGTAGGTTTATTTTCCAATTATTTAGTTTTCATTTGATAATATTTTAATTCTATTATTAATTATAAATATAAATCCAAAAAATAAAATAGTTAGAAAAATAAAGCTTGCACCTAAATAACTTAAATTATTTTTAATATTTGATGATTCATAGCTTACAAGATTAGAAATATTTGTTCCATTATGAGTTAGTGTAATAGGCTCTAAGCTATGTTGTGATTCTTCTAATAAATTAACCACAAAGCCAGGATCTTCTTTTATGTTACCTACCCAACGTTCACCTGATTGTGTTTCTATTCCTATTTGGGTAGCTTCATTTATTGCTAATTTGAATAAATTACCAAAATTATCAATAACATGAAGATCAATAACTTCATTATTTAATTCTATTTTTTGGATAAAACCATTAACTATTTTTTCATTATCTTGGGCTTCTATTATAGAAAAATTTCCAAATAGTAAAATTACTAAAGAAAGTGCAAACATATTTTTTAATTTTCTAATCATAATTTATCCTTTAAATTTATTAGATTATCTATATTAATAACTTTGTAACGTAGCTGCGTAAGGACTACAAATAATAAAGTAAACGCTATAACTGAAACTAGTAAAGTAATTCCATAATCTGTTCCAAAAGAAGATCCTTCTCTTGATAATGGTCCGACCACAGTTACAGGATGAGCTTCTTGCCATAAATTAGCTGCAAAATATATTATTGGACTATCTACAGCTCCTATAACTGCAATAATAGCTGCAATTTTTTTCATTTGAATGTTGTTGGTATACAAAGATCTAAATAGAATATATGTTGCATATATTAGTATTAGTATTAGTGTAGTAGTTAACTTAGCCTCTCCTGTCCACCAAACACCCCAAATTGGCTTTGCCCATATTATTCCACTTATCAAAGCTAAAACTCCAAACATTACTCCTACTTCAGCGGTGGATTGAGCTAAATTATCCCAAAATATTTTTTTGCTAAAAAGATAATAAATAGATGAAAAAGCAACAAGCATAATAGCTATCATAGAGCACCATGCTAACGGGACATGAATGAATACAGTTTTAGCTACTGGCCCTTGAGATATATCTATTGGTATCCACCAAAATATCATCCAAAGCATAAAAGTGAAAATTAAAAATGTTGTTATTATAAAAAATTTACTAAGCATAAGATATTTTTACTTTTTTTATTCATTATTAATAGTAACTCTATTAAGTTTAGAATTCGTTATAAAAAAATACTAATAATATTTTTTACTCTTGAAAAATAATATTTGAAATAAGAAATCCTATTACTAAAAATAGTAAATCATAAGCAATAATCAAGCCATACCAACTAAAGTTTTGTATGTCATTATTAATTATTTGAACTGTTAAAATTGCACCCCCCATGAGTAGAGGAGTTACTAATGGTATAAATAAAAGTGGAGATAAAATTTCTTTACCTCTAACTTTTGAAAATAATAAAAAGGTTATTGTACCTATGATACTGAAACCAAAATTTATTATAAAAACTAATAAAATAAAATATGGACTATATAAGTCATAATTTAAAATAATATTATTAAAAACAATAATAATAATGCTAGCAATATTTATAAAAATAAAATTTGTGCAGAATTTAGCAAAAATTATAATTTCTTTATCTATTGGTGATGTTAATAAATATTCAATACCTTTATTTTCAAATTCTTTATTCATAGATTTATTTATACCTAATATTATAGAAAAGCTTATTGAAATCCAAAATACTGTAGAAAAGAATTCTACAGAGTTTCTTGCGTTAGAAGTAGTAGCTACTACGACTAATACTAATATTGAATAAGATATTATAGAAATAAAAATCTCTTTAGATTTAATTTCTTCAATAAAATCCTTAAAAATTATCAATTTGATAATAGTAAATACTTTATATAAATTTTTCATAAGCAAATTTCTTTATTAAACTTTAGATATACAGATAAAGAATCATTATTATGAGTTGAAAAAATAATTGTTTTGTTATTTTCTGTTAAATATTGTAATTTTATATCTAACTCATCTAAAGACTCTAAGTCTAAACCTAATTCAGGCTCATCAAGTAGATATATATCATAAGAAGGTATTAATGATCTAAAAAGATTCATTTTCCTTTTTTGACCATTTGAAAGTTCATCAGGATACTTATTCTCAAAAATACTTAATCCTAAAAAATTTTTATTTTCTTCGTATAATATATTAGAATTTGATTCTCCAATTAATTCAAAATAAAATAAAATATTATTTTTAACATCTAAGTCTTTGTAGAAAATAAAGTCACTTGAACAATATGAAATTATAGATTTAGAATTTGATGATTTTAAATCATTTCCAATTAATTTTATTTCACCTTGATCATAAAAATATAATTGAGCTAAAATTTTAATTAAAGTTGATTTACCACTTCCATTTTTACCTGAAATCTTTACTAATTCACCTTTATCAACTTCAAATGATAGATTATTGATTACATTTACACTATCAAATTCTTTTGAAATATTATTTACACTTAAGTATGATTTTTTCATAAAATTTTTATTTATTTATTGACCTTATATAATTGTAGACTAAACTAGTAACAACTAAATGTAATAGATATTTTTTTAAATAAATTAATGGAGATAAATATGAAGTATGCAAGATTTCAAGAATCAAATGAAATTTCTTATGGAATAGTTGATAACGGAGGAATTATTCAAATTACTAATAATCCTATACTAGGTCCCTATGAAAAAACAGGTAAAAGTTTTAATGAATCAGATGTGAAAATTCTTTGCCCTAATCCAAACCCTTCTAAAAGTTTGTGTATGGCTTTAAATTTTGGTTCACATTTAGGAGATCGTGGAGCTCCTACTAGGCCTGAACCTTTTTATAAAAACACAAATGCACTAATAGGTCCTGGAGATCCAATAAAATTACCAAGTGATGCAGGTTTAGTTGCTTGTGAATCTGAATTAGTAGCTATCATTGGGAAACAAACTAAGAATGTTTCTGAAGATGAAGCATTAGAGCATGTTTTTGGTTATACATGCGGAAATGATGTTTCAGCTAGACAATGGCAAGGTGGGGATGATTCCGATATTCAATGGTGGAGAGCTAAATCTTCAGATACATTTGGTCCGCTAGGACCTTATATAGTTACAGATATTGACCCTCAGAATGTAGGAATAAAAGGATATATAAATGGAGTTGAAGGACAAAGCTGCCATACGTCTGAAATGTTATTTTCTACTGCTAATGCGATTAGCTTTATAAGCAAATATGTAACATTGTATCCAGGAGATATGCTGTGGACCGGAACATCTGGGAAAACACCACCTATTAACCCAGGTGATATAGTAACTATAGAGATTGAAAATGTAGGCACTCTAGAAAATCCTGTTGAAGCTGCTTAGATTATTCCTAATCTAATAGCTTTTGCAACAGCTTGAGTTCTATTTGATGAATCTAGCTTTATGCAAATTATTTGTACTTTGTTCTTAATAGTTTGCTCAGCTAGATTCAATTTTTTAGCTATATCAAATGCCCTAAGACCATGGGATAAAAGTTCAAGAATTTCAAGTTCTTGATCAGTGGTCTTAATGTTATCTAAGTTATACATAAACAGAATAATTTATAAGTGACACAATTTTTTTTTAACAATAGAATAATAATAATATAAAGTTTTTTATTTGTTAAAAAACTAACTTAGAAAAGGATTATGTTTTCCCAGAATGCTGGGAAATTTATAAGTTATGAATCATAATATATCAAAATATAAACTCTTTGTTTTTTTTGCTCTTTTTCTAATTTCATTGGGTATGATTTTTTTTCTTGGACTGTTTTTGAAATCTGAAGATATAAATAAATTTTTGTTTTTGGGGTTTGAAGCATCAGCTAATACAAGTTCAGTTTTTTTAAACTTTTCAGATTTATTAAGGTCAGGTATTTCATTTAGTGCTGGCTTAGTAGCTGTTTTTAATCCTTGTGGATTTGCTTTATTATCGGTATATTTCGCTTCTTTTTTAAACAGAAATAAAAGAATTGAATATAAAAATAATTCCAGTAAATATTTTTTAAAAATTTATGATCCTATATATGTATCTACTGTAGTTATGATAGGTTTTGTGATTATTTTCTTTATTTTTGGAATTACATTAAGTGCAGGTTTTTATGCAATTAAAAATACTTTCTCATATTTTGGATTGATAATATCTATTTTCCTTTTTGCATATGGATTTTTTATTTTATCAGGAGGAAATATTTATTTTAATAAATTACAAAAAATAGCTAATTTATTAGATTCTAAAAATACGAATAGCTCAAAATTTTATTTTATTTATGGATTATCATATGGGATCACATCTTTGTCATGTACTTTGCCTATTTTCATGTCTATTGTTTTTAGTTTGTCTAATATGTCTAAAATAGAATTTTTATTAAGAGATTTCATATTGTTTTCTGTAGGTACATGGGTTGCTTTGTTATCTGTTTCATTTGCTTTGTTATTTTTAAATATAATTGTCCAAAAAATTAAATTTTTCTTAAGTATTTATAAGTATATTTCTTCTCTAGTTTTGATTATATCTGGTAGTTATTTAATACTTTATTGGCTCAGTGATTTTAAAATATAAATTTTATCTTAACTTATTCATATAAATTTATGTGAAAACTGCCTTTATAGTTGATATAATAATTATTTAGATTGTTGTATATAAATAATCTGAAGTAAATTTAGTTAAGGAAAAATTTTGACAACGAATATCGAAAAAAAATTAGTATCTATACAAGAGTTGTTTGATGCAGGTTCTCATTTTGGACATCCTTCAAGAAGATGGAACCCTCAAATGACTAAATATATTCATTCTAAAAGGAATGGATCTCACATAATCCATTTATCCAAAACTCAAGAAATGTTATCTAATGCGATGAGCTTTTTACAAGAAATAGTTTCTAAAGGTGGGACATGTCTTTTTGTTGGAACAAAAAAACATGCTCAGAATATCATTCAAGAGAATGCTGAGAGGTCTAATTCTCTATATATTAATCAAAGATGGCTAGGTGGTTTGATGACTAATTTTAAAACTATTGAAAAAAGATTAGAAAGATTAGTTGAATTAGAAGATTCATTTGCTAAAGGTATTGTTATATCTCAAACTAAAAGAGAATCACAAAAACTTGATGCTGAAAGAGGGAGATTGAATAAGTTTTTTTCTGGAATAAAAGAAATGAACAAATTACCCTCTGTGCTATTTATTGTTGATATTCATAGAGAAAATATAGCAGTTGCTGAGGCTAAAAAATTAAATATACCAGTTGTTGCAATGGTTGATACAAATTCCAATCCTAATGAAGTAGAATACCCGATTCCTTCTAACGATGATGGTCTAAGATCAATTCAATTGATAACAAACTTAGTGACAGACTCAATTATAGCTGGACAAGAACTATATAAAAAAATTCAAGAAGATCAACTTGCTGAAGAAGCTGAATTAGAAAGCCTAGAAACTGAAGCTAGAAATAAAGCCCAAGCAGAAGCTTCAAAACGTCAATCTCAAAAAATAGAGCCAAAAGCTGAAGCAAAACCAAAAGCTGAAGCAAAACCAAAAGTTGAAGCAGAGCCAAAAGTTGAAGCAGAGCCAAAAGCTGAAGCAAAACCAAAAGTTGAAGCAGAGCCAAAAGTTGAAGCAAAACCAAAAGTTGAAGTAGAGCCAAAAGTTGAAGTAGAGCCAAAAGCTGAAGTAAAACCAAAAGCTGAAGCAAAACCAAAAGTTGAAGCAGAGCCAAAAGCTAAAGAAAATAACATAGAGAGCTAAACTAAAAAAACTTCAGGAGAATTTAATGGTTGAAATAACAGCTAAATTGATAAAAGAATTAAGAGATAATACTGGTGCAGGTATAATGGATGCCAAAAAAGCACTTGAAGAATCTCAAGGAGATATGAAAGAAGCCGAAGCTTATTTATCTAAAAAAGGATTAGCATCTGTTGAAAAAAGAGCAGGAAGAGCTACTGAAAACGGAATAGTAGAGTCTTATATTCATAATGGTGGAAGAATTGGCGCGTTGGTGCAATTATCATGTGAGACTGACTTTGTAGCAAGAACAGATGAATTTTCTAAATGTGCAAAAGAAATTGCTATGCAAGTTGCTGCAATGAATCCTGCTTCTATTTCTAAAGAAGAAGATAATGAATTATCAGATGATCAAATTCTAGAGCTTCAGCCTTATATTAGAGATTCAGCAAAAACTGTTGGTGAGGTGGTTGCAGAACTTTCTTCAAAAGTTGGTGAAAATATAGTTATAAAGAAAATAAATAGATTTGAAATTGGAAATTAATAAACCTAGAAGAATTGTTTTAAAACTTAGTGGAGAATCCTTGAAAGGGAATTTAGAGTTTGGCCTTGATGCTGAAATAATTAAAACTATTGCTACAGAAATCAAGAAAACCTCTGAATTAAATGTTCAAATTTCTATAGTTGCTGGTGGTGGTAACTTTTGGAGAGGAATTGAGTACGAAAAAAGAGGAATGGATAGGTCAACAGCTGATTATGCAGGAATGCTTGCGACAATAATGAATGCTTTAGCACTTCAGGATGAATTAGAAAAAAACAATATAGAAGTCAGGACACAGTCAGCATTAAATTTACCCTCTGTGGCTGAGCCTTATATTAGAAGAAAAGCAATAAGACATCTTGAAAAAGGAAGATTAGTTTTATTTGCTGGTGGTACAGGAAACCCATTTATGTCTACTGATACAGCTGCAGCATTACGTGCCATAGAAATAAATGCAGATTTGCTTATTATGGCTAAAAATGGAATTGACGGAATGTATGATTCTGATCCTAAAATAAATCCCTCAGCAAAAAAAATTGATAAAATTACTCATCATGAAGCCTTGAGTAAAAGATTAACTGCACTAGACTCAACTGCTCTTACTTTATGTATGGACAATAATCTTCCTATTGTAATTTTTGATTTATTTAAATCCGATAATTTGTTTAATGTTATTTCGGGAAATAAAGTAGGTACACAAATACATACTCAAAATAAATCATAGATACTATATAAATAAGAATAGGGGTAGATTATGGAATTATCTGAAATATTAAAAGACTGTTCAGAAAGAATGAAATCAGCTAGTGACTTTTTTGTAACTGATATTAAATCTATAAGAACAGGTAGGGCATCTATTAGCCTTTTAGAAAATATAAAAATAGAATATCACGGGTCTGTAATGCCTTTAAATCAATTAGCTCAAATAACTTTAAGCGATCAAAGAAGCATGACTGTTCAACCATGGGATAAATCTGCATCTCAAATAATTGCAAAAGGTATTCAAACATCTGACTTGGGTATAACTCCACAAATTGATGGACAAATTATTAGACTTAATATTCCTCCAATGACTGAAGAAACAAGAAAAGATGTTGTAAAAGTATTAAAGCAAAGAAGTGAACAGTCGAAAGTTGCAATCAGAAATATTAGACGTGATATTCAAGATGAAATAAGAAAGCTTGAAAAAAATGGTGATTGCTCTGAAGATGATTCCAGAAGATCTATTATGGATTTGCAGAAATTAACCGACGATTCAATTAAATTAATTGATCAAGAATCTAGTTCGAAAGAATTAGAAATAATGCAAGTTTAAAAAATGCATAAACAAAGCATTATCCCTAATCACGTAGCTATTATTATGGATGGTAATGGTCGATGGGCTACTCATAAAGGTCTAGAACGATCTAATGGTCATATTAAAGGTTATGAGCAAATTAAACCTATCTCATTGCATGCAAAAAAACTAGGAATAAAATATTTAACTTTGTTTGCTTTTTCCACTGAGAATTGGAAAAGATCAAAAAGTGAAATAGAGTTTATTTTGGATTTAGCAATTAATGTTATTGCTAAAGAATCTAATAATTTAAATGATAGTAATATTAATATTTCTCATTTAGGAAACAAAGATAATCTTCCTTTAGAATTAGTAAAAAAAATTCATAAAGCAGAAAATTTAACAAAAAATAATAATGGACTTTATCTTTCTATAGCATTTAATTATGGATCTAGAAACGAAATTATTAATGCAGTTAATCATCTTTTAAAACAAAAAAATAAAGATGTAGATGAAAACATATTTTCTTCTAATTTAATGACTAACTCTTTTCCAGACCCTGACATGATTGTTAGAACAGGTGGTCAAAAAAGACTTTCTAATTTCTTGTTATGGCAATCTGCATATTCAGAATTATTTTTTTTGGATAAATTCTGGCCTGATTTTAATATTTCTGATCTTGATAATATCCTTTTGGACTATAAAAATAGAAAAAGAAATTATGGTACTTAATAACAGAACTAAAAGAATTATCACTTCTATTATAGGTATTCTAATAATATATTTCGGCTTAAAATATTTACCTTCTTTAAAAATAAATAATATTAGTTTGCATCCTTTAATTCTTTTATCTTCTTTGATTTTTTTTATAGAAATTATTCTTCAATTAAAATTAAATAAATTTTCAAGAAATTATAAATATTTTTTATTTTCAATAACTTATTCTATATTTTTTGTACATGTTTTTTTAATACAAAACTTAATTGAAAATTGGGAAATAGTTTTTTTATTTAATTTATCTGTGGTATTTATTGTGGATTCATTCGGATATATATTCGGACAGTTTTTTGGAAGAAATAAAATTAAATTTTTAAAAACTATTTCACCTAATAAAACTATTGAAGGTTATATGGGGTCAGTCGTTTTTGGATTTATTTTTGGTTTTTTAATATTTATTTTTATATCTAATAAATTCTTTTCAGAAACAAATTATTTTTTTATAGTTTTATTTATTTTAGGATTGATATCAACAAGTATATTTGGTGATTTATTTGTTTCTAAAATTAAACGTATGATAAAAATTGATGATTTTTCAAACATCTTTTATGGTCATGGAGGAATTTTAGACAGACTAGATTCTATTTTACCTAGTTTTGTATTATGTTTTTGGATATTCTTTTTAATATGAAAAAAATTGCTATAATTGGATCAACCGGCTCAATAGGAACTCAAACCCTAGAATTAATTGAAAATAATCTTGAAAATTATAATGTTTATGCTTTAACTGCTGGTAGTAACATTGCTCTTCATAAAGAACAAATAAATAAATTTAAACCTAAATTTTATGATAATTTAAAAAAAATTGATTATCATATACAAGATTCTTCTCTGTTGGATTCTTTAGAAATTGTTAATGATAAAAATTTAGATTTTATTCTTTTTGCTACTTCTGGATCAGATTCTTTTTTACCAATTTCTGAAGCAATTACCTCAGGAAATAATATTGGATTAACGAATAAGGAAGTTATTGTAATTTTTGGTCCATTACTTTTTAAAAAAGCTAAAATGAATGATTCAAAAATTTTCCCTATTGATTCTGAGCCGTCTGCTATTTGGCAATGTATTGATAAAGAACCAAGAAATGTATCTAAAATCTTTTTAACAGCTTCGGGAGGAGCTTTTAGGGATCTTGATTTTAATGATTTGATAAATATTACCCCTGCTCAAGCTAGTAGACATCCTAATTGGAAAATGGGTAAAAAGATAACTGTAGATTCTTCAACAATGATGAATAAAATTTTTGAGATAGTTGAGATAAGTTATATGTTCGATATACCTCTTGATAAAATTGAAGTACTCATTCATAGAGAAAGCTTAGTTCATTCTATGGTAGAGTTTGATGATGGATCTATTAAGGCTCAAATTTCTCAACCAGATATGATACTACCTATAAAACATGCTATAGATTATAATGAATTTAATTTAAAGTATGAAAATAAGTTAGACTTTAAAAAGATCAATAAACTTTCTTTTTCAGAAGTAAAAAAAGGGAAATATCCTTGTTATGATTTTGCTTATGAATATATCAAAAAAGGCCCTTTATATGTATCAGCTTTAGCACTTACAAATGAAATTTTAGTTGAATTGTTTCTGACAGAAAAAATTTCATATATTTCTATTTCAAAATACTTAGAAATGACTTTATTGCATCAGGTTTTTAATCAAGAATTTAATTATGATAATATAATTGAATTGAGAGAATATTTGAAAACAAGAATCTCTAAATTAACTCTAAATAAAAACTGAAACTGATGCAAATTTTTATAAGTATATTTACTTTATCTCTGATTATTACACCTTTAGTAGTTTTACATGAACTCGGACATTATATCTTTGCAAAATTTTTTAAAGTAAGAGTTTTAGAATTTGGAATTGGATTCCCACCTAGATTTTTTAGTCTTTGGTCTCATGTAAGTACTTATAAAATTTCAAAAAACATAAAAATTGACCTAAATGAATTTAAACTTAATGAAATTATTTACATTACTTTAAATAATGATGGTTTAATTAATGAAATTTATAAATCTAAAAATCCTTCAAATGCTTCAAGTATTATACCTGTGAAAATTAAAGAAATTAATGAAGATAAAATCATAGTAAAAACTATGTTATGGAGTTTAAATTTAATTCCTTTTGGAGGTTTTGTAAGATTATTTGGAGAAGAAAAGAATCACTCTAAAGATTCATTAAGTCAGTCCTCTTATTTTGGAAGATTTGTAATTATTTCTTCTGGTGCTTTTATAAATTTTATACTTCCTTTTATAATGATTTTTTTTGTGAATATTTTCATTACGGAAACTAAAATTTCAGATTTATTTGTACAGAATGTTATGGATGATTCCCCTGCATTTAAAGCTGGTATAAAACCTGGAGATAAAATTGTTACTATAAATAATCAAAAAATCAATTCAATTTCTGATTTGCAAAGTATTCTAACTCAAAATCTTGGAAATGATACGGAGTGGACAGTAGTTAGTGGTGTCCCTAAAATTTTTGTAGAGCCTGGCCAAAAAACAAAATATGAATATCCACCCTATAATAATAAGACATTTAATCTAAAACCAAGATGGAATCCTCCTGTTCATCATATAGGTAAAGATATTTCAGTTGAAAAAGCTAGGATTTATGACCCATATTCTGGATCAATTACATCATTTAAAGTTTCAAAATCTTCAGATATTGGAAATATTTCCTATGAATTTTCAAATAAATTTGTAAATTCTAAAATAGGAGATATAGTACCAATTGTATTTGATAAAAATTTTGAAGGAATACCTCTAGAAGAAGCAAGAAAATTAGAACCTAATTCTGGGATTAATGACACTATTACAGAGGGGTCAGTTGGTATTCTAATAAGTAGCGATAATAAGAGAAATTATAAACAATCTTTTAGTGAAAATCTTAAAGATTCAATTCATAAATCTTTTGGAATATATACCCTTAGTTACTATTCTATCAAGGGTATTTTTATTAGATCATCTAACCCTATTTTTCAAGGGCCGAAAGCTATAGGCCCTATTGGACTTGGACAAATATCTGGTAATGTAGTTTCATCTTCAAATCCTATAAGTGAAAAAATAATTGTTTTATTTACTCTAGCTTCATCAATCAGTTTGTCACTTGCGATAATTAATTTAATACCTTTTCCTGCTTTAGATGGAGGTAGATTAGCATTTTTATTTATTGAAATTTTCAGAAAAGGTAAAAAGGTTCCAGAAAGTATAGAGTCCTATATTCATGGCATGGGATTTATTATACTTATATTATTGATAATTTATATTTCGTTTAAAGATATTTCTAGATTATAAAAAATGGGAGAAATCTATGAGAAAAATTACACATGTTGTGAAAGTTGGAAATGTGAAAATAGGAGGAACAAATCCTATTGTAGTACAATCCATGACTGATACAGATACATCAGATATTCCGAAAACTGTGAATCAAATCGAAGAACTATACAAAGCTGGCTCAGAAATTGTAAGATTAACCATTAATAATGTTGAAGCAGCAAAATCAGTTGCTACTATAAAAAAACAACTTTTAGATAAAGATATACAAGTCCCATTAATTGGAGATTTTCATTTTATAGGCCATAAAATTTTAAAAACTGTTCCTGAATGTGCTGAATATTTGGATAAATATAGAATAAATCCTGGTAATTTAGGAAAGGGTGATAGAAAAGATAATAATTTTAGAACTTTTATAGAAATAGCCAAAAACTTTAACAAACCTGTACGTATTGGAGTAAATGCAGGTTCGTTGGATCAAGAATTATTAAATTTTAAAATGGAAGAAAATAATAATCAGAAATTTCCTAAAAGTGCTGAAAATGTAGAATCTGAAGCTCTGATATCAAGCGCTTTGATTTCTTACCAAAAAGCTATGAATTATGGTTTAGATAAAAATAAAATAATCATTTCTTGTAAAGTTTCCAGATTGAATCAAATGATTCATTGCTACAGAGAAATTTCTAAGAATTGTTCAGCTCCACTCCATTTAGGATTAACTGAAGCTGGTCTTGGTATGAAATCAATTGTTGCAACAACAGCTGCGCTATCAGTTTTATTAGAACAGGGGATAGGAGATACTATAAGATGTTCCTTAACTCCGGAAATAGGAGCTAAAAGATCACTTGAAGTAGAACTTTGTCAAGAAATATTACAATCCTTAGAGATTAAAAGTTATAAACCACAAGTCACAGCTTGCCCTGGTTGTGGCAGAACAACTTCAACTTTTTTTAGAGAATTAGCTTCTGATATTAGAGATCATTTAGATAAAAAAAATAAAAAATGGATAAAGGAATTTCCTGGATCTGAGGAATTAAAAGTTGCTGTTATGGGTTGTGTAGTAAATGGCCCAGGAGAATCTAAAGCAGCTAATATTGGAGTATCACTTCCTGGTTCAGGAGAAAGCCCTGTTGCTCCAGTATTTGTAGATGGTGAAAAAGTAGGAATTTTAAAAGGTGATAATATTTCATCAGAATTTATTAATATGGTAGAAAATTATGTGATAAATAAATGGGGGAATAAATGAGTATAAATAAGCTGCTTGGATCTCAAAGACTGACGAGTTATTTTTGGAAAACATATAGGGAAGACCCGCAAAATATAGAAACGGAAAGCCATAGATTACTGCATAGAACAGGATTTATTTCTCAATTATCAACTGGAATTTTTAGTTTTTTACCTATGGGATGGAGATCAGTAGAAAAAATAAAAAATATAATTAGGGAAGAAATGAATTCTTCAGGATTAATTGAAATTAATTTGCCAGTTATTCAACCATCTGATCTATGGAAGACTTCAGAAAGACTTGATACTTTTATTCCTCCTTTATCAAAATTTAATGATAGAAGAGAAAACCAATTGATAATTGCACCTACACATGAAGAAGCCGTTACAGATATGGTTGCTAAAAATGTAAATTCTTATAGAGATTTACCATTCACTTTATATCAAATTCAAACAAAATACAGAGAAGAACCTAGACCTAGAGCAGGTCTTCTTAGAGTAAGAGAATTTGAAATGAATGATGCTTATTCCTTTGATATTGATGAAGATGGTTTAGATTTATCATATAAAAAAATGATTGAAATATATAAAAATATTTTTAAAAAATGTTCAACGGAAGTTATTATTGTTGATGCAGATTCAGGTGCAATTGGTGGCAAAGAATCTAATGAATTTGTTATGTTAGCTGATAGTGGTGAAGATGTCATTTTAATTTCAAAAGATAAGCTTTATGCTGCAAATGTTGAAAAAGCTATTTTTAAAAAAGAAAAATTTAATATAGTAAACACTATAAATCTGGAGTATATAGATACTCCAAATAAAAAAACAATTGATGAATTAAAAGACTTTTTATCTGTTGATAATAAAAATATTCTGAAAACAGTAATTTATAAAGCAGATGATGAAATTGTTGGTTGTGTAATACGTTCAGATTATAATTTAAATGAAACCAAAATAAGAAATTATCTTAATGTTACTAATTTGAACTTAGCTTCAGATAAAGAAATTATTTCAAAGGGCCTAATCCATGGTTTTATTTCACCAATAAATGTAGAAAACATCAGATTTTTATATGATGATTCTGTATTACTTGGCCCTGGTAATTTTATTGTAGGAGGAAATACAAAAGATAAACATTATAAAGGTTTTAACTTAGATCAAAGTTCAAATTCACATGAAATACTTGATATAGCAGAAGCTGAAGAAGGACAAATTTCAATAAATGATTCTATTTTAGAGTCTTATAGAGGCATTGAAGTAGGTCATATTTTTAAATTAGGAGATGTTTATAGTAAAAAAATGGGAGCTAATTTTTCCAATAAAGAAGGTAAACGTCAAAATATTCTTATGGGATGTTATGGAATTGGCATAGGAAGGTTATTAGCAGCCTGTATTGAGGCTAATCAAAAAAATAATTCTATGAATTTACCAATTTCAATCGCACCATTTTCAATTTACCTTATAGCTTTACAAATAAAAGATGAAAAAGTAAAAGATTTAGCTGAGAAAATTTATAATGACCTGACTGACTTAGGGTTTGATTTGCTCTTTGATGATAGAGACATACAGACAGGAGTTAAATTTAATGATTCAGATTTACTTGCTCTTCCTTTTAGGATAGTAATTTCAAAAAGAAATCTAGAAAATAATTCTATTGAAATTTTTGAAAGAGATACAGAATCTACAATTTCTTTATCTTATGATCAAGCAATTTCTTACTTCAAAACCAATTTTTCATCTTAGTCTTTTTTTACTATACGTGATAGAATGAAACCTAGTTATATTAATAAATAAAGGAAAAATTATTTGAAGGTGGGCTATGCCCACTTTTTTTATTTTAGAGTTATCCTGGGAGGTAACGTTGAAGAATGAACTTTTTTTAGCTTTGACTCAATTGGCAGCTGAAAGAAATTTGCCTCAATCTATAGTTATTGCAGCAGTTAAAGAAGCTTTGGCTTCTGCTTATAGAAAAGATCCAGCATCTAAAGGACAAGATATTCTTGTGGACGTCGATTCAGAGACTGGCGATGTAATTATTAAAACTATCTTAAACATTAGAGATAAAAATGAGATTGAAGATCCTTTGTCAGAAATATCTGAAGAAGAGGCGCAAAAAATAAATAAAGAACTCAGAGTGGGTGATTTTATTGAAACTGGGAATATGGAATATAACCCAGGAAGAATTGCAGCACAAACAGCCAAACAAGTTGTTTTACAGAAATTAAGAGAAGCTGAACGAGACTTAGTATTTGGGAAATTTGCTGATAAAAAAGGACAAGTGATAGTAGGAACTATTCAAAGAGTAGATTCTAAAAATGTCTTTGTTGATATTGGAAGAACTAATGCATTGATGCCACCTTCTGAACAAACATTTTATGAAAGATATAGGGTTGGTCAAAAACTTAAATTTTTTGTAACTGAAGTTCAAAGAACAGCTAGAGGGCCTGAAATTATTGTTTCTAGAACTCACCCTGATTTATTAAGAAAACTTTTTGAGACAGAAGTTCCTGAAATAACCAGTGGTGTTGTAGAAATAAAAGCTTTATCAAGAGAAGCCGGTGCAAGATCAAAGGTTGCTGTAGCTTCTGAAGACCCTGAAGTAGATGCTGTAGGAGCATGTGTTGGATTAAGGGGAATTAGAATTCAAAATGTAGTTAATGAACTTTTAGGAGAAAAAATTGATGTAGTTGATTGGGATGAAGATCCTAGAATATTGATTACAAATTCTCTTTCTCCGGCTAATGTTTCTAAAGTTACTACAAATGAAGATGATAGAACTGCATTGGTATTAGTACCTAGGAAACAACTTTCTTTGGCTATAGGAAAAGAAGGTCAAAATGCAAGACTAGCAGCTAAATTAACTTTATGGAAAATTGATGTTCAAGCTGAAGAAGAAGTGATGGTTGAAACTAAAGAAAAAGTTGAAAAAATTAAATCCAAAATTGAAAAAATATCTGAAGAAAATAAAATAGAAGCACCGGAATCTGTAGAAGGAATAAAACAAAATATTATTGAAAAAGAAATTTTAGTAAAAGAAGAGCTGATAGATGATTCTGCTGAACTTGTAGCATTAGAAAAAGAAATACAAGAACTTGAAGAAAAAGAGAAAAAAGAAAAAATCATTCAAAAACAAAAGGAAGATATTTTAGATTTTTCATCTGAAGACATTTGGAATTTAGGTGGGACTTCTAAGCCTAAAGATTCTAATGATACGATAAGATTTGCCGAAGATATAGAATCATTAAAAACTTCTAATTCTCCATCTAATAGAAATAAAAATTCAAGAAAACCTGGAAAGAAAAAGAAAAAATAATTAATAACCTATTAACTTTAAGGAAATAAATTGACTACAGACCAACCCAAAAATTTAAATCAAGAAGAAGAGTCTAAAGATCCAGTTTCTTTGCCTCTGATAATTACTGTTGGAGATTTAGCAGAAATATTAAAAGAATCTCGAGTTGATGTAATTAAATCACTTATGAAATTAGGAGTTATGGCATCTGTAAATCAAGAAATTGATTTTACTTTATCAGCAAGAGTTGCTCAATCATTTGAAATCCCTGTTCTAAAACCTAAAGAATCTGTAGATAATACTTTGGCTTTAAATATTGGTTCTTCAATAGACATAATAGAAAAAAATACTGGAGAGACTAGAGCACCAGTAATTACAGTTCTTGGTCATGTTGATCATGGTAAAACAACCTTACTTGATGCAATAAGACAAACAAATGAAGTTGATAATGAACATGGGGGCATAACACAAAAAATTGGTGCATATCAAGTTAAGTATAAAAATTCTGAAATGACTTTTATTGATACTCCTGGGCATCAAGCTTTTTCATCAATGAGAGTATCCGGAACAAGTGTTACTGATATAGTAGTTTTAGTTGTAGCTGCTGACGATGGATTAATGCCACAAACTATTGAGTCTATAAACCATGCTAAAAATGCTAAAGTTCCTATGATTGTTGCTATAAATAAATGCGATCTTGAAGGATCTGATATTGAAAGAATTAAAAGTCAATTAACTGAACACGAAATAGTAGTTGAAGATTATGGTGGAGATGTATTGACTGTACAAGTTTCAGCACTTAAGAGAGATGGAATTGATACTTTACTCGACTCTATTTCACTGCTATCTGAAATAAATGAATTTCAGTCAAATTCAAATATTCCTGGTAAAGGTGTTATTATTGAATCTTATAATGATCCTAAAAAAGGATCCATTTCTACAATTCTTGTTAAATCTGGATCTTTTAAACAAGGAGATATTTTAGTTTCAGGAAACAATTCTGGCAAAATCCGCCAAATGATAGATGGATATGGTTCTGAAATAGAAGTTGCAAGACCATCTACACCTATACAGGTAATGGGTATATCTGGAATTAATAATATTGGTGATGTAGTAGAAGTAGTAAATGATGATAAACAAGCAAGAAAAATAATCCAACAAAGAAACAGAACTAAAAAAACTAATAACAATAAAATAACAACCCTATCTCAAGTAGTCAAGAGAGCCAAAGCTTCTAAAGAAAATGAAATTAATATTGTTATTAAAACTGGTTCCAATGGAGCATTAACTGCTGTTGAACAAGTTGTAAATGATTTAACAAGCGAAGAAATTCAAGTTAAAATAATTTCTGGATCTGTAGGGGCCGTTAATGAATCAGATGTAATGCTTGCATCAAGCGCAGAAGATTGTATTATAGTTGCATTTCAAACTATAGTTGAAAATGGTGCTAATAACCAATCTGAAATGAATAATATTCCAATCAGGACTTTTGACATAATTTATACTTTAGTTGATGAAATTAAAGAAATTATTGAGGGTCTAAAAGGCCAAGAGAAATCAGAAGTTAATATTGGATCAGCTAGAGTCTTAGAAGTATTTGCTAGAGGTAAAATTCAAAAAATTGCTGGAATCAGAGTTACTGATGGCAATATATTAAGAAACGCAAGAATAAGAGTAATAAGAAATGATGAAATTATTTTTGATGGTGGAGTTGAATCAATGAGACACTTAAAACAAAATGTTACTGAGCTTAAAAATAACCTAGAGGGTGGAATAGTTCTAAATGGTTTTCATGGTATAGAAATAGATGATACTATAGAATCTTATGAACTAAGGTGAATATATTTTGGATTTTAGAAAAGAAAAATTTGATAATTCTTTAAAAAAAATTCTTGGTGAGTTTATTTCAAACCATGAAGATTTTACCGGTAAATCTATAATAATTACTATTTTAACAGTTGATACAAGTAGAGACTTTTCACGTTGTAAAATTGGTGTAAGTATTTTTAATGGTTATACTAAAAATAATGAATTTATACTTGAAGATCTTAATAAAAAAAGGTTTTTATTTCAAAAAATAATTTCAAAAAAAATTAGAACTTCTAGGATACCTAAATTAAGTTTTTTTGAAGATAAATCTTTAGAATTTCATAGGCAAATAGATGATTTAATAGATAAAGTCTCATTAGATAATAAAGAAATTTAATTTATGATTTTCATTAAGAATGGGTTATTTATTGTTAATAAGCCTATAAATTGGACATCAAATGATGTTATAAGAAAAATAAAATCACTTTATAAATTTAATAAAATTGGTCATGCCGGAACTCTCGATCCATTAGCAACAGGAATCTTACCTATTTTGATTAATAAAGCTACTAAATATTTTGATCATTTTCTAAAATTAGATAAAACCTATTTAGCTGAAATAACATTTGGATATTCTACTAATACCTTTGATCTTGAAGGAGATATTATTGAAAAAACAGATACTTTACCTCAAAGTATAATTGAAATACAAAAAAAAACAGTTTTTTTTAAAGGATTGATTGAACAAAAACCACCTATATATAGTGCTTTGAAAAAAAACGGGAAAAAACTTTATGAATATGCTAGAAATAACGAGGAAGTCATAATAGATTCAAGGAAAGTTTTTGTTAAAAATATTGAAATTATTAAATGGGAAAATTATAAGTTATTAGTAAAAATTGATTGTTCTAGTGGATTTTATGTCAGAAGCTTTGCAAATGATTTTGCCAGATCATTAAATTCTCTTGGTGTTTTATCAAAACTTTCACGAATTAAGTATGGACCTTATAATTTAGAAGATTCTAATTTTGATATAGAAAAAATTGAAACCTTAGAAGAATTTATATTACCAATTGATTCTATTTTAAAAAAATATAAATCATATGTTTTAAGTAAGGATTTAGAAGAAAGATATTTTCAAGGACATGTTTTTTATGATAAAGATATATCTCCAGATATATTGAAAGAGTCTGAATTAAAGATATATAATACTAAAAGGGAATTTATTGGACTTCTAATTTATGATTCTAATAAAAACTTTTGGAAACCAAAAAATATTATTACGTGATTTTAAATTATTATTAAAACTATGAATAACATTAAAATTGAGAGAGAAAAATGCTGATAGAAAATTTTAGAAAATTTTTCCAATTAAAATCTGCAGCAGGAATTTTATTACTTGTAGCCGCAATTGCTGCAATACTTGTTGAGAACTCTTTTTTAAGTGATTCATATTCTAAACTTTTACATAGTTCTATCACTATAAAAATTTCTAATTTTTCTATAGACAAAGATTTACATCACTGGATTAATGATGGCCTTATGGCTATATTCTTTCTTTTGATTGGATTAGAAATTAAAAGAGAATTAGTTCAAGGGCAACTATCTACAAGAAAACAATTCAGTTTACCTGCAGTCGCAGCTATAGGTGGAATAATTATACCTGCAATTATTTATATAAGTTTTAATTTTGGGAATGCAGTAACTATTAATGGATGGGCTATACCCACAGCTACAGATATAGCTTTTGCATTAGGTTTAATCACATTATTGGGAAATAGAATACCAATTTCTTTAAAAGTCACATTGGTAGCAATTGCAATAATTGATGATTTAATTGCGATAATAATTATTGCGTCATTCTACACATCTGACTTATCAATTAATTACTTTTTTTTTGCTGCTATAGCTACCTTTATTTTATTTATTTTAAACAATAGAAAAATCAATAAATTGTCTCCCTATATTATTGTAGGAATTTTACTTTGGGTGTTTGTGCTAAAATCTGGAATACATGCTAGCTTAGCTGGAGTCTTATTAGCACTCTTTATACCTCTAAAAACTAAAGATACCTCAACTTTTTCACCTTTAAATAAACTAGAACATTCAATAGAAAAGTGGGTAAATTTCATTATTTTGCCACTTTTTGCTTTTGCTAATGCAGGTGTTTCTTTTTCAGGAATGGAACTGAACCTACTTTGGGACTCAGTTACGCTAGGTATCATTTTAGGCCTATTTTTAGGTAAACAAATTGGTGTAATGCTATTCACCTATCTAGGGAGTATTTTAAAAATTTGTGAATTACCATCTGACATGTCTTGGTCACAATATTATGGACTTTCTTTAGTGACAGGAATAGGATTTACAATGAGCTTGTTTATAGGGAGCCTAGCTTTCATAGATCCTGAATATCAAATGTCTGTAAGACTTGGAGTTTTAATTGCTTCATTACTTGCAGGTATATTAGGTTATATAACATTAAGAGTTACAACTAAATCTACAGAATAATAAATTTTGCTTTTTTATAAATATTATAAAAAAAAATTTAAATTTTTATTTTTAAACCGTCGTAAGCCAGTTGCATATTAATATTTGTTTTTTTGGAAATTTCTGCCAAATATTTGTTTGTTTCATCATGTTCTATATCGTGACATATATCTGTAAAATAAGCTTGATTTGGTTTTAATTCTATTATTGTTTCTATTGCTTGCTCTAATGTAAAATGAGATTTATGTTTACTAATTCTCCTCAATGCATCAAGGACAATTATTTTACTTCCTTTCATTTTATCCATAGTTTTTTGAGAAATAAAAGAACAATCACTTATATATGAAAAATCATCTATTCTATATCCGTTAGCAAAAAAATTATTTCCATGGTTAACTTCAAGATGTACGAACTTTTCATTTTCTATCATTGTATGATCAGTATCTATAATATTAAAATTTAGTTTTGCGACAGTGCCTCCAGAAGATATCATACTAGTATCCACAAGATAATAAAAAGTTTTTTTTACAACATCTAAATCTTCCTTTCTCAAATAAATAGGTATACTACTTTGTGTGTTATTTGTCCAATCTCTCAAATCATCAAATCCTCCTGCAGCATCTTGATGTGCGTGAGTTAATAAGACTCCATCAATTTTTTTTATATTATATTTTGGAAACCATTTGATTGCAGATTGATAAAAAAACTTTCCAGCATCTATAAGAATATTTTTACTGAAATTTTCTCCATAAACTTTTATTATTAAGCTTGTATTATGTCTTCTGTTTTTTGAATTTTTTTTCATAGCATCATTACAAACTTTACAATTTTTATCATTTGTTAAACAGCTTACCCTTGGTACACCTTCAGATGTACCTGTTCCTAAAAAAATTATCTCTTTTTTTAAATTAGTCATTAAATATTCCTTTAATTGGACTAGCCCCAAATCCAAGATATTCATTAGTTCGTAAAACGCCTTTGTCTAATGTATTAATTGTTTTATTTTCCCATTTTTCTATACTTATTTTTTTATCTTTTGGATTATGAATTTCTGCTAAATTATATATCAACCCAGATTGAATTAATGGTAACCCCCAAGGCTCTCCTCCTCTATGTAAAATAATAGAATATTCTTTATTAGATATATCAATTATTTTTAATAAAGAACTAATTCCTCCACACCATGTTACATCTGGTTGCCAAAAGTCATAAGTATTATTATTTTTCATAATCAAAAAATTATTATAATTCAAGTCATGTTCTCCTCCTGCTAAAAATGCTCCATTTAACTTACCTGAAATTGATTCAGTATTTAAAAGTATTTCCGGTGATGAAATATCTTCAATCCAATATATATTTAAGTCAGACAAAAAAGCGGACATTTTTTTTGTATATTCGATATCCCATGACATATAGCAATCTATCATTATTTTTTTTGCATTGTTGTATTTTTTCTTAATATTATAAATAGTTTCATATAATTCATTTTTTTCACTTTCAAAATCTCCATTAGACTTAAATGAAAGTTTATAATCTTCTAATCCTAATTGATTATAAATATCAATATTATTGCCAGTTGCATATGTATTGATATTTTCATTATGTAGAGTTTCATTTTTTTCTAGTAAACTTTTGATTGGTATTTCATAATATTTACTAAAAGCATCCCATAAACCTAAATCAATAGATGAGATAGCCATTGAAGCTATTCCACCTCGACCATATGGAATAGTTTCTTTATATAAATTATCGTATATAGATTTTATATCATTGATGTTTTTTACTTCTTTGCCTACTACTAGTTTAGCTAAATGACCTTTAATTATTTCTATTGAAGATTTTCCTCCACCTCCACTCCCAAAACCAAAAACTTTATTATTATCTGTGTGTATTTTTGTAATAATTTGCCATAAATTTGGGCGCCAATCTTTCAGAGTTTCTTTATAACTTGGATATACTGCTTCAATTTTAGTTATTTTCATGGGTATAACTTTCTATTTTACATATAAAATGATTACTTACGGGGTGTGGCGCAGCGGTAGCGCACTCGCTTTGGGAGCGAGGGGTCACAGGTTCAAATCCTGTCACCCCGACCATCATTTTTTTTTTTTATGTTGTTTTTTTTTTAAACTATAGCAATTTTTTTTTTTTTAATAAATATCACATGGAGAAAAATGAACTGGCTAGTAGGAACATATTCAAAAAGAAATAGCGAAGGTATATATCTTATAAATTTAAATGAAGATTCAGGACGAATGAATCAAATTGAATCTTTCGGAGATGTAAGTCCTAAAAATCCTTCTTTTTTAGTTATTGGAGATAATAATAAAGTATTTTCAGTAGGAGAATCCTCTAAACTTGATCCTGGAGTGGTATGTTCTTTTAGGATTAGTGGACAAAGGCTAATTAAAATTGATGAAATTGAAACTAGAGGTTCAGGGCCTTGCCATCTTTCTATAAATAAGCATAATAATTTTTTAGTTGTAGTTAATTATAATTCTGGTGACTTTGCAACATATAAAATTTCCAAAGACTTAAAATTTGAATTCATTGAAAAAGTTTCTCACGATGGGTCTAGTGTAAATTTACAAAGACAAAAAGAACCTCATACACACTCAATAAATTTTTTAGATAATGAAACTTTTTATGTATGTGATTTAGGAACTGATAAAATTTTTAAATATGAGATTGACCCTATTTCTCTGAAAATAATTGATTCATCTTTTATAAAATCTTTAAATGGATCTGGTCCAAGGCATTTTGTAATTAATTCTGATAAAAATAGAGCTTACTCAATAAATGAACTAAATTCAACAATTAACTTTTTTGAAATAAATTCAAATAATAACTTAATATTATTACAGTCAATTTCAACGATTCCAGAAAATTATACTTTTGATACATCAACTGCAGATATCCATTTGTCAAAAAATGAAAAGTATATTTATGGATCTAATAGAGGGCACGATTCTATTGCTAAATTTTCTATTCAAAGAAATGGTAGATTGATTTATGATAAGAGTTTTTCCACTTTAGGCAAAACTCCTAGAAATTTTTCTATCTCTAATTCTGGAGATATTTGTTTAGTTGCAAATGAAACTACAGATGATATTTATAGTTTTAAAATTGACAAAAATGGAGATTTTATTCCCACAGGATACAAACTTTCTATTCCTTCACCAGTCTGTTTATCCGAGATTTTCGAATGAAGGCCTTAATACCTTCTTTGTAGTTTCTAACGTTAATATTACAAAAGCTCCTAGTATTGAAAAAAATGCTGAAATTAAAATGGCATATTCATAACCTCCAGTTACATCAAAAACTAATCCAGGTATAAACCCTCCTAAAGCCATGCCTAAACTTGCAGCTAAAATTTGCCAACCATAAGTTGCATCCATACGGAAAAAACCATAATATTTTCTATTCATTAATGGAAATAAAGTACCTTCTCCTCCATATGGTATTGCCCAAAGCATTCCTACTAAGTAAAACATCCATTTATCCTCAGTAAACATCCAAGGAATAACAAATAATCCTTGCCCTAAGAAAGAAAGAAACATAATTATTTTAGGATTGATAGTATCTCCTAAAATAGGCGTAAGAAACCTAGTTGATATAGATACAATCATTATTATGGTTAGGCACATTACAGAATCTGTGTAACTAATACCCTTACTAATCATTAATGGAACTAAACCTATTAAAATAACTGCATGCCCTACGCAACCTAAAAAATGTATATTCATTAAACTCCAAAATCCATTGGTGTTATAAACAATTTTTTGTAAATTCAATGAATGATTATTTTCAGTTATAATCTCCTCATTATTATCTAGCTTGTCATTATTAGTAGCACCATATGGGAGTAAATTTATTTCTTGTGGGGTATTTCTAAAAAATTGAAGTGCAATTACCATAATAATTGTTCCTACAATTCCACTTATAATAAAAGTTTGTTGCCATCCTAATGAATCTAACATTATTCCCATTAATTGAATCACAATAGCAGGTCCTAAGCTCCACATACCAATTATAAGACCAGTTGCCAGTCCAAGCCTTTTCTTAAACCAAATTGCTACAGCAGGTATAACAGGAACTAGAAATAAAGATTGTGCAAAACCAAATATAACTCCATATGATATGTAAAATTCAAAAATTGTTGTTGCGAGAGCTGTCCATATCATACCTATTAGAAAAAGTATTAATCCTATATACATTGTTTTTCTTGCACCTATTTTCATAGAACAATACCCAGCTATAGGTGATGAAAATGCTGTTACTATTGACATGATTGCATAGGCTATACCTATTGATTTAGGGTCCCATGAAAATTCTTCAACAAGTGGATCAATTATAATCCCAAATGCCATTCTTATTGCTGAGCCTATCATTTGAGCGACTGCTCCAACTGCAACAATTACCCATCCATAATGTTTGAAATCAATATCTGAAATATTTTGTCTGATTTTTAATGTAAGGGACATATAAATATACTACTTTCTTCGAACCATGAAGTTTTATAACTAGAATTTTCATCTATTTTGTTTTGTGAATCCCAAGCAAAAAAGTAAATCAAAACAACAAAAGAAGATACTATTGTAAACAATAAAAGAGAAATTCCTTTTAATGGTATTGTGCTTAATTTCATAAGGTATTATTACTTATATAGATAAACTATTTATAATTATTAACAAGTACATTATCTAATTAAATAAAAAATCTTGTAGTAAAAATAACATGCAATAAAAACTTATAAATATTATTATTCAAGAAAATTAAATAAATTATAGAATATGCTGTACTTAAGCTCATGCCCAAAATGTAAAAAAGGAACTATTGAATTCACTCAGGATAAACAAGGAAAATATATTCATTGTTTGATGTGTGGTTTTAATAAAAATTCTGATTCTAAAGATAAACTTAAATCCAAATCAAAAATTTCTTAATTGCATTTTAATAAACCTCAATAAGTGATGATTTTTGTTGTATTATTTTAATATAAATTTATATTAAAATAATTTTGAATATTGATACAAATATAATTAAAGTACTTATAGTTGAAGATGATAAAGGTATCAGAGAGGCGCTTAGATACAATTTAATTGCTGAAAACTATTCCGTTAAGTACGAAGAAGATGGCATTTCTGCTATTGATACTATTTTATCTGAAGACTTTGACATAATTCTTTTAGATATAATGCTTCCAGGCCTTGATGGTCTTGAGGTTTGTAAAAGAATACGCTACGAAAATGTAGATACTCCTGTAATAATTTTAACAGCAAAAGAAACAGAAATAGACAAAGTATTAGGTTTAGAGTTAGGGGCTGATGATTACGTATCCAAGCCTTTCAGCATGCCTGAATTACTTGCAAGAATCAAATCAAATCTAAGAAGAAATAAATTAGTTAAAGATAAAAATAGGATAAGTTCAAAAAAATTATTTACACACTTAGGTATTGATATAGATTTAGATAAAAGACAAATAAAAATTAATAATGAAGATGTTTTTTTCAGAAATAAAGAATTTGACCTGATTTATTTATTGATGTCCAATCCAGGTAAAGTTTTTACTAGAGAAAAATTGGTCCAAGATATTTGGGGATTTGAATATCTTGGAGATACAAGAACAGTTGATGTTCATATAAGATGGATTAGAGAAAAAATTGAAGAAAATAGTAATAATCCAAAGAAAATAATTACTGTTAGAGGAGTTGGTTATAAATCTAATGTTGACTAACTTTTTTTTTAAAACTAAACTGAAAATTTTACGATTTCCTATTTCTATTTTAATTTTTTTACTTAATTTCTTCGTTGTAGCAATCTTTTTAATTCTAATTTATTATTCAAAATCTGAATTCCAGTTAGTAATAACTTTATTGCTATTTATTTTTTTAAGCATACTTAGCATATTTTTGTTCAAATCTAAAATAAATAACTATAATTTAGAAATATCTAATAATAAAGAAACAGAAAGCATTAGCGAATATAAATTCTCAGAATTTAATAAAATCACACATACAATAAATCAAAAAACAAATGATTTAAAAAATCAAATTAACGCTTCAAATAAATTATTAAATTTATATCAAAATTCAAAAAACCTTTTTTCAGATGGTATGATTTTTTTAGATTTTGATATGAATATAATAGATTATAATGACCAATCTGTTAGTTTATTTGAATTAGAAATAAATAATAAAAAAGAATTAAAAAAACTTACAGATTTTTCAAATAACTTAGATTTATTTAATTTTTATAATAATTCTAAAGGAGAAAAATATTTTGAATCAAATATTACACTTTCATTCCCTCAAAGATATTTTAAAGTAAAATCTATAAATACCAATAAGTTTATAATAATAATTATAAAAAACATGACCGAGTATATTAATTTAGATATAACTAGGAAAGAATTTTTTGCAAACACATCTCATGAATTAAAAACTCCAATAACTTCGATGAAATTAAATTTAGATGCCTTAAGCAACAGCAAAAAGAATAATAATGATTTAGATTTTAATTTTTTTCTAAATAAAATCAGGAAAGACTCAGATAGATTAGAAAAAATTTCTAATGAAATTATTGATTTGCATGAAATTGAATCAGGTAAATTGTCTTTAAATATCCAAAAATGTGATTTACTAATCTTTTTGGATGAGATTAAAAGAGATTTTTTTATGATTTTGAAAAAAAATAAAGTCGAACTTGAAATTACCATTCAATCAGGATTTCCTAAAATATCAATTGATAAAAGTATGTTTAAAAATGCTTTAGATAATTTGATTTCAAATTCAATTCGTTATAGTAACCCTAATACTAAAATTGAAATTAATTGTTATTACAATAATAATTTTTTTAATATTTCAATTAAAGATTATGGAATTGGATTATCAGATAAAGATCTTCCTCATATATTTGAAAGGTTTTATAGAGCAGAAGGCTTAAGAAGTGAAAAACATTCAGGAATAGGCTTATCCATCGTAAAACAAATCATAGATGTTCATAATGGTGAAATTTATGCTGAGAGCTTATTAAATGAAGGATTAAAAATTAGTATTAAATTTCCATATTTATAATTTTTTAACATTTATTTAATATTTAAAAACTTTACTGTAATAACCTGATTTTGAGTATAAATTAATATAATTTTAAATATGCAAAACCCACATACTTCTAGAAAATTAACTAGACGAAAAACTGAAGAATTTATAGTAACAAATTTTTTAAAGTTATGTGGACTTATATCAATTGTCACCACTATAGGTATAATTTCTATCTTAGGGGTCAATTCATTTCCTTTTTTTGCTGAAGTTGGATTTATAGAATTTTTTACTAATCTAAAATGGACTCCTCTTTTTGTACCACAAAATTTTGGGATACTTCCTCTTGTTAATGGTACTTTTCTTGTTGCTTTTATTGCTGCTTTTACCGCTCTTGTGTTTGGCTTAGGAAGTGCTTTTTATTTATCTGAGTATGCATCTAGGAAATTCCGAAAGATTGTAAAACCATTTTTAGAAATTCTTGCAGGAATACCTACTGTTGTTTATGGATACTTTGCTTTAACATTTGTAACTCCAATTATTCAATTTTTTTTTCCAGAAACAATAATATTTAATGCACTGAGTGCTGGTATAGTAATGGGTATTATGATTATTCCAATGGTTTCTACATTGTCTGAAGATGCCATGAGTGCCGTACCTAGTAGTTTGAGAGAAGCAGCTTACGCACTAGGAGCCCAAAGATATCAAGTTGCTTTGAGAGTAGTCTTTCCATCTGCAATTTCTGGTATTGTTGCTTCTTTTATATTAGCTATTTCTAGAGCTATAGGTGAAACTATGATAGTTAGCTTAGCCGCAGGAGGTAAGCCAGCTCTTACATTAAATCCATTAGATGCTATACAAACAATGACAGCTTTTATAGTAACTGTAAGTCAAGGAGAAACACAACAAGGATCTGTTGAATATAATAGTATTTTTGCAGTCGGTTTACTTCTTTTTTTATTGACTTTTCTTATGAATATAATTGGTCGGCTTATAGTATCAAAATATGCACAACAATATGATTAAAAAATGAAAGACAAATTTTTCAACTTAATATTTTTATTGGCAGTTATGGTAGGCATAATATCTTTAATTATTTTATTTGTAGATATTATTTCTGACGGATATAAATACCTTACTTGGGATTTTTTTACAAATTATGCATCTAGAAAAGCTGAAAAATCTGGAATTTTAGCTCCACTTGCAGGTACTTTATGGTTGATTTCAATGACAGCTATTATAACTATTCCATTAGGAATTTCTACAGCTTTATATTTAGAAGAATTTGCGACTGATAATTGGTTCACAAAATTAATAAAACTTAATGTATCTAATTTAGCAGGAGTTCCTTCTATTATATATGGCTTACTTGGATTAGCTTTTTTTACCTACACACTATCTTTAGGGAAAAGTTTATTGGCAGGTGCACTCACAATGACCTTATTAGTGTTGCCAATTGTTATAATAGCTTCTCAAGAAGCTATTAGGACTATTCAGCCTTCATTAAAGGATGCAGCTTATGCGCTTGGAGCAACAAAATGGGAAGTTTCTAAAACTGTAATTTTACCCCACTCCATAGGTGGTATTATGAGTGGAATAATTTTAGCAATGTCTCGGGCTATTGGAGAGACAGCTCCAATTTTGATAATTAGTTCTATAGTATTTATTACTACGGTTCCATCAGGACCTATGGATAGATTTACTATTTTACCGCTGCAAATTTATACTTGGGCTTCATTCCCTCAAGAAGAATTTAGAGCAATTGCATCAACTGGAATTATAGTATTATTATTTATACTAATTTCAATGAATTCTATAGCAATATTTATTCGGTTAAAGAATCAAGATTGAAATTAATAATGTTATAATTTTTATTATGGCAAATACATTTTGGCTAATAAATTTATCTTCAGAAAACTTCAAGATATCTCAAGAAAGATCTTTTGATATTATAGGATTTTCAAAAAAAGATAATAAACTTACAAACAAAATTGATATAAATGATAATGTTATTTTTTATGTTTCTGAATTAAGATCATTTGTAGGATTAGCGAGAGTAGACTCTAAAAAATATTATGAAACGAAAAAAATATGGAACGTTGGTAATGATGATGAAATCCTTCCATATAGGGTCAAATTAAGTTCCCCAAAAATTTTATCTGAAAGAAAATTTGTAAGTGCTTATGAAGTGTCTCCTTCTTTGAGTTATATAAAAAAATGGGCTCCTGAAGATTGGTATTTGGCTTTTATCACACCAGTTCATGTAATTTCTCAAAATGATTACTCTATAATTTCTAATGATATTGAAAACAATCTAGATAAATCTAAATTAGTAAAGAAAAAAGGGAAAAAAAGTAAAAAGAAAAGAAAAGTTTAAATATTCAGTATATATTTTGTATTTTTTAAAATTATTTCTTTAATCTCTTCCTTATCTTTTTTAAAAATACAACTTAATTTTTCTAATATAACATGAAGATCTTTAGGTTCAGTCCACCTAGTTCTATTTTTTTTGAAATACTGAGGATAAGAATCTGTTTCAATTACCAATCTATCTAAGGGTAATTTTTTAATAGTATTAGCTAATTCTTCATTTCTTAGAAAAGGCTTTGCTACAGAAATAAATATTCCATTATTTAATAACTTTTTTGCATATTCGTAACTTCCAGAAAAATAATGTGCTACAGATTTAATTTCATTAACTTTTTCACTATTGATAATATTTATGGCTTCTTTTTCTGCATTTCTAACATGAAAAGCTATTGGAAGATTAGTGTTTTTTGCTAAGTTTATTTGTTCAGAAAAAAATTTTCTTTGTAATTTAATATCAACAGAATTTTCTTGAAAATCTAACCCAATTTCACTCACCATTATAGTTTTCTTTGATTGAATTAATCTTTCAAATTTAATCAAGTAATCATCTGTACTTTCATCCAAAATATTTTGAGGATGAATTCCTACTGCAGCATAAATTTCTTTAAAATTATTTGCTAATTTTAAAGCTTGAGTTGAATCTGATAATGTTGTTCCTGCTGCAACTATTATATCTATATTTTTAAACCTTGAGTTTTTTATTAATATACCTAAATCTTGTTCAGAAAAATGTTGTATATGTGTATGAATATCAATTAGCATTTTAAAAACTTACTATTAATTTAAAAAAATAGGAGACAAAATGAGAGCAGGATTTGGACAATTTAATGCAGCGACTCCGGAATACTTAAGGTTTGCAGCACAATATGGCGTAAAAGATATTTTATTTAACAATCCTATTCTTCAAGAAGAAAAACCTGGAGTATGGTCTAAAAAAGAATTAATTAAGTTGAAATTAACTGTTGAAAGTTACGGATTACAATTATCAGCAATTGAAAATGTACCAACTCATTTCTATGACCACATAATGCTAAATGGCCCAAATAAAAATCAACAAATAGATAATATGATTAAAAATATAATAAACATGGCAGATGTTGAAATTCCTATATTTGGATATAACTGGATGCCCTCTCATGTTTGGAGAACTGCTCCAAACATTATAAGAGGTGGATCTATAGCTACGGCATTTGATTATGAAACTGCAAAGCAAATGCCAATTACACATGATAGAGAATATACGGAATCAGAAATGTGGACAAATTTAGAAGAATGGATAAAAATAATCACTCCAATAGCCGAAGAAAAAAATATTCGTTTAGGAATTCATCCTTGTGACCCACCTGTGGAAACCTTAGGAGGTATTCCTCAACTATTTCGATCTTTTGATTCATACAAGCGACTGATTGAAATAATTGATTCCCCATCAAATGCAATTGAATTTTGTCAAGGGACTTTTTCAGAAATGGAAGATGCAAAAGATGGAGGAATATATGAAATGATTGATTATTTCTCTTCTAGAAAAAAAATATTATATGTACATTTCAGAAATGTTTCAGGTACGGTTCCTAATTTTAATGAAGAATTTATTAACACTGGATACGTAGATATGCATAAAGCTATGAAGATCTATCATAAAAATGGTTTTGATTCTTTTTTTATAGACGATCATGTACCTCAAACATTTGATGATACTGAATGGGGTCATAGAGGAAGGTCATTTGCTAATGGATATATACAAGCATTAATAGAATCTGTGACTAAAGAAAATAAACTTTATGACTAAAAATAATGAATTAAGTATTGATTTTTTTAGGAGATAAAAAAATCAATACACATGCAAGAATAGCGATTATTGCAAATAAAGGGAAGCTAAATTCATAAGATCCTGAGAAGTCATATATTAGACCTGCAGATAATCCTCCAGCAGCTTGACCTGCACTTACAAATGGTTCAGTATAACCTCTTATCGCACCAATATTTTCCTTCCCAAAAATATCTGCAAGTACTACAGGTGGAATTACCAACAATCCACCAAGAGTAATTCCAAATATAAATGCTATTAAATAAGCACTAAAAAGAGTAGTTATTAATAAGAATAATAGAGAACTTAATCCGAGCAAAAATGTAGCAAACAAATATACTTTTTTAGAATTAAATCTATCTGTTGCCCATCCTGTTACAATACTTCCAAAACCTGTTCCTATGGCCATTATAGTTAACGCAAATGCTGCAATGATTGGACTTAATCCTTTATCAATTAAATAAGCTGCTTGATGAATATTAACTCCAGTGTGAATAAAATAAGTTAGGAATCCAACAAAAGATAACATCCAAAATGACTTAGACTTAAAAGCATTTTTTAATGTTATGGATTTATCTGACCTTATAGAAATGTTTGATGATTTGTTTATTTTTAAGTATTTATTATTTTCATTAATTATATTTTTAGGATTATTGATCATGCTAAAAAAAACTAATGGTAATGAAAGTAACCAAACACTGATTCCTATACAAACCCAACTCAACCTCCAAGAATCAATCTTATTACCATCTAAATTCATCACTATTTGTGCAAATAAAGGAAATAATCCCATTCCTAAAGAATGCATCAATCCTAATATTCCTATTGCTTTTCCTCTATTATTGATAAACCATTTAGTCACAACTGTTGATGCGCCTATTTGAATTGGGGAACTAAAAATGATTCTTCCTATTCCAAATAAAATATAAAAAGTTATAGGAGTAAAAGTTCTACTTATTAATATGGTGCTTAAACCCAATAGTGCTACTGAAAAAAGTAAAGTTATTTTGGAACCAAATTTTTGAATTATATATCCAGATAAAGGAGAAATAAAAATAGAAATTATCCCTGCCAATGATGATGCACCAACTATTAATGTCCTTGACCAACCAAGATCTTCACTCATTGGGTAAACAAAAACTGATATAGTAAGTGTTGCTGCTGCATTTCTAACGAACATTGTAGAACCAGAACCAGCTACAATGACCCAGCCGTAGTAAAAAGGGATATTTTTTTTTATTAATTTTGCTATTTGAATCATTTCAACTATTTTTTCTGATAATAGAATGTAACATTAAAATTAATAAATAACAGACTTTGATATATAGGGGATAGAATGTCTTTAAACTTAAATAATAAGAATTATAAGAATCATATAAATTTACAGGAAGGCGAAAGAACTTTTTATGATATTGGCTCTTTAGCTTCAGATCATAAAATTAATATAGAAAAATTACCTTTTTCTATAAGAGTTTTATTGGAAAATGTTTTGAGATCTCATGACATGAATATTTCCAATGAACAGCATATTGAACAATTACTTAAATGGGATAAAAATTCAATCCCAGAGAAAGAATTTCCATATATGCCAGGAAGAGTACTTCTTCAAGATTTTACAGGAGTTCCTGTAGTTGTTGATTTAGCTGCAATGAGGGATGCTGTTTCAAAATTAGGTGTTGATCCATCTATTATCAATCCTATTGTTAGATCAGATTTAGTTATTGATCACTCAGTTCAAGTTGACTCATTTGCGAAAGAATCATCTTTAGAATTAAATATTTCTAGAGAGTTTGAAAGAAACGAAGAAAGATATAAATTACTAAAATGGGCACAAAATGCTTTCTCTAATTTTTTAGTTGTTCCTCCAGGAACAGGTATTGTACATCAAGTTAATTTAGAAAACTTGGCTGATATTGCTCTTTTATCTACAGAGAAAAATATAGTTTATCCTGATACATGTGTGGGTACAGATTCACATACTACAATGATAAATGCAGTTGGTGTATTAGGTTGGGGGGTTGGTGGAATTGAAGCAGAAGCGGTAATGCTAGGGCAACCTTATTATATGCAAGTTCCAGAAGTAATAGGAGTAAATTTATTTGGAAATATTCACGAAGGTACAACTGCCACAGATATTGTACTTGCAATAGTTGAAAAATTACGAAAAGTTGGAGTAGTTGAAAAATTTGTTGAGTTTTATGGTCCTAGTTTAGGAAAATTATCTTTAACTGACAGAGCAACTATTTCAAATATGGCTCCAGAATATGGAGCAACTTGTGGGTTTTTTCCTGTAGATGAACGAACCATTGATTACCTAAAATTGACAGGCAGAGATGAAAAGATAGTAGATAGAGTAAAGAAATATAATAAAGAAAACAATCTTTTTTATAATGGAGTTGCTCCAGATTTTACAAAAATCGTTGATTTTGATCTATCTGAAGTTAGAAGCTCATTAGCTGGACCTAAACGACCTCAAGATAGACTTCTTTTATCTGATGTTAAGACAAATTTTCATGAAAATTTTGATTTAAAAGAAGATCAAATAAATTCTTCGGAGTTAGATAATGCATCAGTTGTTATTGCAGCTATAACCAGTTGTACTAATACTTCTAATCCAAATGTTATGGTAGGGGCGGGTTTAATAGCGAAGAATGCTTCAATGAAAGGGATTAAGCCTAAAAGTTGGGTAAAAACCTCTCTGGCTCCGGGCTCTAAAGTGGTTAGTAAATATCTTGAATCAGCTGGATTAGATAAATATTTGAATAAAATAGGATTTCAAACTGTAGGATATGGATGTACTACATGTATTGGTAATTCTGGTCCTCTACCTAAAGAAGTAGCAGAAGAAGTTGAACAAAAAGAACTGTCTGTTTCAGCTGTCCTTTCTGGGAATAGAAACTTTGAAGGTAGAGTACATCCTCAAGTTAAAGCTAATTATCTTGCTTCGCCTATGTTGGTTGTTTTGTACGCCTTAGCTGGTACTGTGAATATTGATTTTACAAAAGATCCAATTACGTATGATGATAAAGGAACCCCAGTTTATTTAGAGGATTTATGGCCAACATCAAAAGAAATTGAGGATACTATTCAAAAATCTTTAACATCAGATATGTTTATAGATGAATATAAGTCTGTTTTTGAAGGATCTAAAGAATGGAAAAAACTTACTTCTGATAAAAGTGATAAATTCAACTGGCAATCTGATTCAACTTATATACAAAAACCTCCATATTTTGAAGATTTTGATTTAACTTTGCCTAAAAGAAATATAATTAGTGGTGCTAGATGTTTGGTCAAACTTTCAGATTCTGTAACAACTGATCATATTTCTCCAGCTGGGTCAATTCCTCAATCTGCTCCTTCAGGGCAACTTTTAATTTCTAGTGATGTCCCTAGGTTCGAATTTAACTCCTATGGTTCAAGAAGAGGAAACCATAATGTAATGGTTAGGGGTACATTTGGAAACATAAGATTAAGAAATCAATTAGTTGAAGAAGAAGGAGATTGGACAATTCATTTTCCTACAAATGAAAAAATGAGAATTTTTGAAGCCTCAGAAAAATATTTAGAATCAAAAACTCCTTTAATTGTTATTGCTGGAAAAGAATATGGAACAGGCTCCTCAAGAGACTGGGCTGCTAAAGGTCCTGCTTTACTTGGAGTTAAGGTTGTAATAGCAGAAAGTTTTGAAAGAATACATAGATCTAATTTAGTTGGAATGGGAATTATTCCATTGCAGTTTTTAAATAATCAAACTCCTGATATTTTAAACCTTGATGGATCAGAAACATATGATTTTGAAGGACTTGAAAAAACAATTATTCCAAGTTCAAATATTACGGTTAATGTTACAAAGAAAGATGGAGAAAAATTAAAATTTAATACTTTAATTAGAATAGATACAGAGATTGAAGCTCAGTATTATTATAATGGAGGTTTGCTACCATTTGTACTTAGAAAAATGGTAAATGAATCTAAGTAAGACTTTCGTATATAGTAGGTTTTTTCCAATTGAAATTTGAATTTATAAGTTTTTTAGGAATAATATTTTGATCATTTAAAAATAATTCCTTTCCAATTTCTCCGAATACTAAAGAAATCATATTTTTATGAATAGGAAATTTTACTACAGGCCTAATAAAAAGATTTATATCATTCAAAGCATTTTTCATACTAGTTGTTTTTTTTGAAGTAAGATTTATGGGACCTCTTAAATTTTCGTTATTGATAATATGATTAATAGCTCTTAATGAATCATATAGCGAAATCCATGGGAAGAAATTTTTACTAGGTCCTAGTTTATTTATTCCAATAACACTGCTAAATCTTTTCATATTTCTTATCATTGGAGAATCATGAGAAATTATAGTTCCAAGTCTTAAAAAAACAATTCTTGTATTTTTTAAAGTTTGTATTGATTCCCATTCATTTACTAAATCAGGTAAAATCCCAATTCCTTTTGGAGAATTTTCTGAAAGGATTTCATTAGGTCTATTTCCATAAAAACCACAAGCAGAAGCAGAAATTAACAATTTTGGAGGATTTTTACATTTAATTATAGAATTAATTAAAGTTTTGGTTGGATTAATCCTACTATTTTTTAAATCAGAGTTTTTCCTTCTGGGAAGAGTTTGGATAATCTTATTGCCATTAAGGTTAACTATCACATCTGTGTTGTTAATTGAACTATCATCTAAATAATTGTTATCAGGATCCCAAAAAGTTTTGTTTATATGCTTTTTTTTATCTCTAACTAAAATATTTGTTTTGTAGTTTTTCTCAGAGAAAAACCTAATCAAGTTTTGACCAATAAAACCACTTGAACCACTTATAGTTATTTTCATAAATCTTCTAAATACTTTTACTTAAGTGTTATACTATCAATAATGTTTTAACAAAAAAATATTTTTAAAGTGAATAATTAACCTTAGATTTTAAATGCAACCATATAATACTATAATAAAAAAATTATCAAATAAAATAACAGAAATTCTTGATTCTTTGAATGAAAATCAATTGAAAGAAGTAAGGTTTTCTTTTGATGACCAAGAGAGGTATGTTTGGTATTATACTCCACACCCACAAAATGGATTATTATTCTTTGATATGAAGCCCTATCAAAGAAAATTATTCTACGATTTATTAGAGATTTCTTATTCAAGTGATGGTTATAAAACTGCTAAATCAATAATTAATTTAGAAACTATTTTAGGCGATTATGAAGCTGTTCATTCTCATAACTCTGAAGGTGGATCTGGCCAATTTGTTAGGTCTTCTGAAAGATATTGGCTGGCAATATTTGGGTTACCTAATTCTGAAAATAAACCTTGGGGATTTAGAATTGGGGGTCATCATATAGGCTTAACTGTTAATATATTAGGAACTGATTTTTCCATGCATCCTCTTTTTTTTGGAGCAAATCCTGCGAAAGTGATAGAAGGTCCTCATAAAGGATTTAGGGCTTTAGCACCTGAAGAAGATCAAGCAAGAAAGCTAATTAAATCTTTTAGTGATGAAAAACAAGGAAAAGCTATAATAACTCAAGATCCCCATTCTGATATTTTAACAGCTAATTATAGAACATTTGATCCTTCAAACTTTAATCAAGGAATAAATTTTACTGAATTAACTGATAAAGAAAGACAAAATTTATTGGATATAATAAAATTATATATTAAAAGATATAATTCATCTTTTGCTGATACATATCTAAAAAAAATCATGACGATTGGTTTTGAAAACACAAAATTTTCTTGGGCCGGTTCAACTGAAATATCTCAGGGTCATTACTATACTATAAAACATGACTCCTTTCTAATAGAATATGATAATGTTCAAAATGGAGCTAATCATATCCACTCAGTTCTAAGAGATTTTGACGGAGATTATGGGGAAGATATTTTAAGAAACCACTATCTTTGGAATCATTCTTAAGTGGATAAAATATTTATAATTTCTCCATTATCATTTAGATCTATATCAAAAGCATTAGGATTACTTGGCAATCCAGGTAGTGTGATTATATCTCCAGCCAAAGTTACAATTTGCCTAGCTCCACCTAAAACTCTTACTTCTTTTATTGGTAAAGTGTGTCCAGTAGGCGCACCTCTAAGCTTAGGGTTAGCAGAAACTGAAAGATGAGTTTTAGCCATACATATAGGAAAATCCCATCCTTGTGCTTCAAATAACCGTAAAGTTGTTCTAGTCATAGGGGCCCAAGATACTTTATCTGCTGAATAAATTTCTTTAGCAAGTTTTTCAACTTTTTTTATAGGAGTTTCTTCATTTTTATATAGCAAAGAAACTTCATTATTGCTTTCATCTAAATTTGAAATATAAGAAGCAAGGTCAATCATTCCTTCTCCTCCCTGTGCAAATCCATTAGCTTCAATAGCAACAGAATTATTTTCTTCACATATTTTTTTTACTAAGTTTATTTCTTCTCTAGTATCATTTGGAAATTGATTTATAGCTACAACTGATTTTAATCCATATTTTGAAACAATTCTTATGGCATTTATTAAATTTTCTGATCCTTTTATAATTGCTTTTTCGTTTTTATCCATTAAGTTTTTTATATCTACTCCACCATGCCATTTCAATCCTCTAATTGTAGCAACAATAACGGCACAAAAAGGTTCTGGTCCACCTTGTCTCACTTTGATATCCATAAATTTTTCAAATCCTAAATCTGCTCCAAATCCAGCTTCAGTTATAACAAAATCTGCAAATGATGAAGCAACTTGGTCTGCTAAAATTGATGAACAGCCATGTGCTATATTTCCAAAAGGCCCCATATGAACTATAGCTGGTTGACCTTCTACAGTTTGGACTAAATTGGGCTTTATAGCGTCTTTAAGTAATGCCATCATTGAACCAACTGCATTTATTTCTTTAGCTAAAACAGGCATTTTATCTTTTTTCCATCCAACTACTATATTTCCAAGTCTTTCTCTTAAATCTTTATAAGAATCTGTTAAAGCCAAAATAGCCATAATTTCTGAAGCAGCTGAAATATCAAACCCTGTTGATCTTATTGGAGAAGTTGTAGGACCACCAGTACCTGTAATAACAGACCTCAATGATCTATCTTCCGCATCCGTTACTCTTCTCCAAGTAATATTTTCAGGATAAAAATCTTTTATTATATTTCTATAGACTGTATTATCTACCATTGCTGATAACAAATTATGTGCAGATTCCATAGCATGAAAATCACCATTAAAATGAAGATTTATGTCAACTGCTGGTTCTACAGTAGTTTTACCTCCACCAGTTCCACCTCCTTTATGACCAAAAACCGGTCCTAAAGATGGCTGCCTTATAGTTAGTGCGACATTCTTATTTAATTTGCCTAATCCTTGCGTAAGTCCAATTGCAGTTGTAGATTTACCTTCTCCAAGTGGTGTTGGAGTAATTGCTGTAACGACAACAATTTTTGATTTTTTATTTTTATTTATATTTTCAAGCGGTATTTTAGCTTTGAATTTTCCGTAAAACTCAAGAGATTTTGAATTTATACCGAATTCGTCTGCAATTTGTTCAATATGTTTTATTTTTTTCATAGTTTATTTCAATTTCAATGTTTTGTTAGGGCTTTTAATTATAACTATCAGAAAACAAGATAGTGCGCATAGTAATGACATAACCAATAAGGAATAAAAATAAGTATTATAAGTATCGTATAAGTATCCAACAATTACAGGAGCTCCCATCATTCCAATCCCCATGGGAAATGCATTAAGACCTAAAATGGTTCCATAATGTTTTCCTCCAAAAAAATCTCCTCTAAATGCATGAAAAATTGGAGTTCTCATTCCAAACCCAACTCCATAAATTATACAAAATATTATAACTAATAAATAACTATTTGAATAAGCTAGAATTATTATTGCTATAGATTGAATAATTAAAAAGATAGGAATTAAAATTTTTTTATTAAACATATCTCCAATTAATCCTCCAGATATTTGTCCCAAAAAATTGAAAACAAACATTATGGGTAAAATTGTTCCTGCTGCAATTACACTTAAATTTACTCCATTGGTGTCAGTTAGATATAAAAAAATATGTGCTGAAATAGCACCAACAGAAATATTAGCTAAAAAATGAGAAAATGCAAGAATCCAAAAGGCCTGAGTTTTTAAAGCATCTTTTGGAGACATATTAGAATTAGCTATAACTTTAGGATTAGATTTTATTTTTTCTAATATAGAAATATCAGGTTTCTTTCTCATTATTATAGAAATTATGGGCCCAGATATTAGAAAAATAATTCCTAAGATTACCATAGTTAAGCGCCAACCATATTCTTCTATAGAATAAACCATAAATGGCATGAAAAATCCACCAATTGAACTTCCTCCTATAACCCAACTCATAGCAGTAGATCTCTTATGAGGCATCCAAACATTAACTGTTGCCATTGAGGGTACAAAACCTCCAATACTAACACCTATTGAAACTACAAGATAAGAAATATAGTAAAAAAGAATAGAATTTATAGTGCTTAGCCAAAATAATCCTAAACTTGCTATAATAAAACCTAATAAAACCATTTTCCAAGCACCAAATTTATCACTTAAATAACCTTCAATTGGACCTAATAAAGCACCCCCAAACCTTCCAAATGAAGAAACTCCCGAAACAATAGCTCTTGACCAACCAAATTCATCTTCAATAGCTTTAAAGATTATGCTTCCCCCTGTAAAAGTTGGAATGCTTGCTATTAAAGTATTTAGAGCACCCGCAATACTTACCCACCACCCATAATATATTTTTTTTACTTTTGAGACCATTGGTTACCGTGTACACGGTAATGGGTACCTTTTTACAGGTATACGTTACCGTGTAATTTTAATTCCTTTTAAATTTATTTTTGCTATACGTATAAAATATAGGTTTCCCAGTTTCTACTTCAACTTTATCTATATCAATATCAGAAATATTTTCAAAGATTTTAATCATTGCTCTAATGCTATTACCATGTGCAGAAATTAAAATATTTTTTTCATTATCTAACTGTGGGCGTAGTGTTTCATTACAAAACTTTTCTACTCTTAAAAGAGTATCTTTTAGAGATTCTCCTCTTGGGAAATCTTTATCTGAAATATTTTTAAAAATTGATAGTGATTTATCATTTGTCCATCTAGCTTCATTCAATAATGGAGGTTTAGTAAAATAGTCTCTTCTCCATTTAAACACTTGTTTTTCACCATATTTTTTTGAAGTTTCTTCTTTGTTTAAACCTTGTAAATCTCCATAATGTCTCTCATTAATTCTCCAATCTTTTTTTATATTAATATTTTTAATATACATTTCATCTAATATGATTTTTGCAGTATTGTACGCTCTAGAAAAAATTGAACTATAAGCTAAATCAATTTTAATTTGTTTTGTTTTGATATCTTGAGCAGCAGACTCCGCCTCGGCTATACCTTCTTGAGCTAAATCTATATCTGTCCACCCTGTAAATCTATTTTCTTTATTCCAGTGACTCTTACCGTGTCTGACTAAAATTAATGATGCCAAGTGAAATCCTTAAATTGATGATTATAAATTAATTATTAATCATAAGTTTAAGTTTGTCATCTTCTAAAATAGTTTTTATTTCTTCTAATTTTTCAAATGACTCAATTAATTCTATTGAATTAGTATACTTTGTTCTTGGAATATAATTTTTAGATTCTTCATAGCACTTTAGTTTATAATCATTTATATTTTGAAATAAATTCCTTTTACATGGTTTCATTTCAATTAAATCTACAGATAAATTATTAGAATCAAAAAATATTATTGTTATTGGTATAAATGTTTTATACATCCAAAATGCAGAACTTTGTTCATTTTTATAACTAAATAACATCCCATTTATATCTTTTAAATCTCTAACACACATTAAACCTCTTTTATGTTCAATATCTGATTTTCCATGGTATAAATTTATTGGTATTGAATTTAAATCATTAGATAAGGTTATATTTGTTGTTTTATATTTTAAATCATTTGAAGAACAATTATGGAAGGTGTCACTAATTTGGATACATGATATAAATATTAATAATAAAGTTGGAAAAATTATACTAATTATTTTTTTCATTCATCTAATAATTGTTTGACTTTTCTTGGGATTTCAAATTTAATTTCTTCATCAATATCATGAAATCTTATAACTTTCTTAGGATTAAGTTTTTTTACAATTTCATATACTAAATTTTCAGGAGTAGATGCTCCTGAAGTTAAGCCTAATTTTTTTATGCCAGTTAACCATTTTGGGTTTATTTCATTATAAGAATTTATCAGATAAGAGTTTGTACCTGATTGTATAGATACATCTCTCAATCTATTGCAGTTAGATGAATTTGATGCTCCAACTACTAATATCAAATCAACTTTACTTGCAAGTTTTACAGTAACTTCTTGTCTATTAGTTGTTGCATAGCATATATCATTTCGTATCTCTGCATTTGGATAAATTTTTTTTATTTTATCTACTGTGTTTTCTGTATCTCTTACTGATAATGTGGTTTGAGATAGGACTACAACATCCTTATCTTTTTTAGAATTATTTGATAGATTAAAGCTTTCTCTGTCATCTATTATTTGCATATTTGCTTGGCCAGAGGTTCCTATAACTTCTTGGTGCCCTTTATGACCTACCAGAATTATCTTTTTGCCTTCTCTTGAATATTTTTTTGCTTCATTATGTACTTTTGTAACTAACGGGCAAGTTGCATCTATAACTCTTAAGTTTTTTTCTTTTGCTAACATATAATCACCTGGTGGTGATCCATGTGCTGAAAAAACAACTGTAGAATTATTTGGCACTTCATTGACTGTTTCAACAGTTATAGCTCCCATTTCTTCCACTTCTGAAACAACAACAGGGTTATGTACAATTTGATGCTTTACGTATACAGGTGAGCCGTATTTTTTTAAAGCTATTTCTACAAGGTCTATAGCTAGTACTACACCTGCACAAAATCCTCTAGGGCTTGCTAAATAAATATCCATAAATTTAAATTTTATAAATAAATTATATTCTTTTTTTTTTTCTGATTATACAAATATTCTTTTTTTTACCCTTTTATTATTCTCAAAACTTATTATTTTTATGTTTTTTTTTGATAAATTATGAATAAGAGATAAATTATGACAAATAAAAATTTACAAAATGAACCTTTGATAATAAGTGGTAATGCTCATAATGATTTGGCAATAGATATTGCTAAATATATGGGACAAGAGCTAACTAAATCTGAAGTTTTTAAATTTATTAACGATAATACGTTTGTTCGTATACTTGAAAATGTTAGAGAAAGGGATGTTTTTATAATTCAACCTACTGCTTTTCCTGTGAATGACCATATTATGGAATTATTAATAATGATTGATGCGGCTAAACGAGCTTCAGCAGGTAGAATAACTGCAGTAATTCCATATTATTCCTATGCTAGGACTGATAAAAAAGATCAACCAAGAGTTCCTATTACCGGAAAGCTTATTGCTGATTTAATTACTACAGCTGGAGCAGATAGAGTTATGCTAATGGATTTACATGCGGGACAAGTTCAAGGTTTTTTCTCAGCAACAGTTGATGAATTGACTGCTTTACCTATTTTATCTAGATATTTTATAGAAAAAAAACTGGATGATTTAGTTGTTGTTTCACCAGATATAGGTGGTACAAAGAGAGCAAGAGACTTTGCAAATAAACTTGGAGCTCCTTTAGCGATTATAGAAAAAAGAAGAATTGGTAATAAAGATATAGTTGAAACTTTAAATATTATTGGAGATGTTAAAGATAGATCTGCTGTTTTATTTGATGATGAAATCAACACTGGAGGAACAATGATAGCTGGCTCCAAATTATTAAAAAACAATGGAGTTAAAGATGTTTATGTAGCAGCTACACATGGTGTTTTCCCAGAAGATTCAATAGAAAGTATTGTTAATTCAAATGAAATCAAAGAAGTTGTAGTAACTAATAGTCTTCCAATAAGCTATAAAAATGACAAACTTAAAATTTTATCGATTTCTGAACTTTTTGGTGAAGCTATAAAAAGAACAAATAGAGGAGATTCTGTCGGAGCTCTGTTTCTTTAGTTTATGTTTAATATTCTAAAAAAAATCATAGGTAATTCTAATGAAGATGAGGTGAAAAATCTATATAAAATTGTAGAAAAAATCAATTCTTTAGAGTCTTTCTATGAAAAATTATCTGATGATGAATTAAAAGAACAGACAAATATATTGAAAGAAAAATATAAATCTAGAAATTCATTAGATTTAATTTTAGAAGAAGCTTTTGGAGTAGTTAGAGAAGCTTCTAAAAGATGTTTAGGAATGCGTCACTTTGATGTTCAATTAATAGGTGGTATATGCCTTCATCAAGGTAAAATTGCAGAGATGCGTACAGGTGAAGGTAAAACTTTAATTGCTACTTTAGCTGCTTACTTAAATACTCTATCTGGAAATGATGTTCATGTGGTTACTGTAAATGATTATTTAGCAGAAAGAGATGCTGAATGGATGGGTAAGCTTTATAATTTTTTAGGTTTATCTGTTGGGTGTATTCAAAATAGCGGTTCTATGATTTTAGAAAAAAATCAAGAATCTGAATTGTTTGAACTTATAAAAGTTGATAGAAATAAAGCATATGATTCTAATATAGTTTATGGAACTAATAATGAATTTGGTTTTGATTATCTTAGGGATAATATGGCTCAAAATAAATCAGAAAAAGTTCAAAAAAACCTTAGTTTTGCAATTGTTGATGAAGTAGATAATATTCTTATTGATGAAGCTAGAACTCCTCTCATTATTTCTGGGCCTGCTCCTGATAAAACTCAAGATTACAAGAAGTTTTCTAAAATTGCATCAAAATTAAACAAAGAAGAAGATTATCAAATAGACTCCAAAAGGCAATCCGTTGCACTTACAGAAAATGGAATAAATAAAGTTGAAAAAGATCTTAATATTGAGAATTTATATTCAGAAAACAATCAAATTTTCTCCCATCTTCTTGAAAATTCTATTAAAGCTAATAATTTTTATATAAAAGATGAACAGTATGTTGTTAGGGACTCAGAGGTAATCATTGTAGATGAATTTACTGGAAGATTAATGGAAGGCAGAAGATATTCTGATGGGTTGCATCAAGCTATCGAAGCAAAAGAGTCTGTTTCTATAAATAGAGAATCAGTAACGTATGCAACTATTACCTTACAAAATTATTTTAGGATTTATAAAAAATTATCAGGAATGACAGGAACTGCTGCTACAGAAGCAGAAGAATTTAAAAAGATTTATAATTTAGAAGTTCTTGAAATTCCTACTAATAAACCATCTAAGAGAGATGATTTAGTTGATCAGATATATATGACTGAAAATTCTAAATGGAATGCTGTTTCCCAAAAAATAAAATCCTTAAATGAAAAAGGAACTCCTGTATTAGTTGGTACTACGACAATAGAAAAATCTGAATATTTATCAAAACTATTAAAATCAAAAGGTTTAAAATGTAATATTTTAAATGCTAAGCAACATGAATCTGAAGCATCTATAATTTCTGAAGCTGGAGCTCCATATTCTATTACAGTATCAACAAATATGGCAGGTAGAGGGACTGATATTATTTTAGGAGGAAATCCTGAAAATTACTCTAATAATAAAGATTGGGAATTAAATCATAACAAAGTAATTTCTTCTGGAGGATTATATGTAATTGGTACTGAAAGGCATGAATCAAGACGTATAGATAATCAATTAAGAGGAAGATCAGGGCGTCAAGGTGATCCAGGAACTACTCAATTTTTTATATCAACTGACGATAGTTTAGTGAAAAGATTTGGTGGCGATCGCATTAAATCAGCTATGGCTATGTTTAAATGGGATGAAACCGAAGCAGTTGAAAATAAAATGATTTCTAGATCAATAGAATCAGCTCAAACTAAAGTTGAAGCATATCATTTTGAAATCAGGAAAACTTTGGTTGATTATGATGATGTAATGAATACTCAAAGAGATGTTATTTATAAAATAAGAAATAAAGGTTTATTTAGCTTAGATTTAAAAGAAGATATCTTTAATTATTTAGAAGAAGAAATTAATAATTTCTTCGATCAATCTGATGGGATTTATGAAAAAGATGAAGGTAATATAAATAAAATTTCTTTTTTAAGAAATTTTTTTCCTGAAGAATACTTAAAATCTCTATTAAACCTTGAAACGTTTGATAAAGAATTATTAATCAATGATGCAAAAAAAATCTATGATGATAGAACAAATAATCTTACTGAAGAAATTTCAAATAAGCTTGATAGTCAAATTTTTGTTCATGCAGTAGACTCTAAATGGGTTGAACACTTAACAGTTATGGATAATATGAGGCAGTCTATAGGTTTGGAAGCTGTCGGCCAAAGAAATCCTTTGATTCAATATAAAAAAATGGGATTTGAAATGTTTGCTATTTTAATTCAAGGAGTTAAGTCTCAAATAGTAAGTGATGCTATTAGAATCAGTTCTATCCAAAGTAGAAATAATGAAAAAAAACTTACCGAAGAAAAAAAGAATTTTAACTTTGAACAAACGAAGCTAAGCATGTCATCTGCATCTAGTAATTCAAATAATAATCAAAATTTAAACCTTTCCAGAAAAGAAAGAAGAAGAATTGAGAGATTAAATAAAAAGAACAAAAAAAATCAAACTTGATCTTATAATGCAATTAATTACGAGTGAAGAAAAAAAAATCATAGAAGAATATTCAAATATTGATTCATCTAATTTTAAAACGCAAATTTTAAGTATTATTAAAAATTGGAAAATTGATGTTAATCTAAATTATGATTTCATTGTTAATAAAGAAGCTTTTAATTGGAAAAGATTGGCAATTTTTATAATTGATAATTTAAATTTAAATAAAGATATGTACGATTTAGCTATAGATTGGGTTTTAGAACCTCATTTATTTGCAACATTTTCTGAAAATAATTTTAAGAATTTGATTGGGTTTGAAAAATATACTTCACATCTATCATATTTATACGGAATAATAATTGAAAGAAGTTTAATAACTTTTGTTGAGCAAGAATTATATAAAAGACAAATATCATATGGTAATTTTTTAAAATTTAGAACAGATGATGCTTTTATAAAAATATACGGATATTCATTAGAAGAAATGTTTAAAGAATTTATAGGTAATAATAAATTTGAAATACATGGATTTTATGAAACTAATGATGAAGATTTTACTTATTGGTGTTTTAAAAAAAGAGTAGAAGTATCTGAACCATCAAAACTTGCTTCGGATACAAAAAAAGGAACAATGTTTTTATATAAACTATTAGAATCAGAATCAAAAAGGATTATTTTGTCTAAGTCTAGTATGTCTTCAACTAAAAATAAAGTTGATTTTGTTTTTTGATAATTGGAGAATATAACTTATGATTAATAAAAATGGAGGAAACGAAATTAATAAAAAATTTATAATAATTGATCCTAAAAGTTTGCCTAAAAGGTTTGATTTTACTGACAAAGAGCTTTTTTGGAGAAATAATTGGGAAGAAAAAAATATTTATTCTAGAAAGAAAAATTTACCTAGAGAAAAATCTTTTATTATAGACTCACCTCCACCTACTGTATCTGGTTCTTTACATGTTGGTCATATTTTTTCATATACTCATCAAGATATAATCGCTAGATATAAGCGTATGCAAAATTTTAATGTTGTATATCCTATGGGTTGGGATGATAATGGACTACCAACAGAAAGAAGAGTTCAAAATATTTTTGGAGTAAGAATTGATAATAATATTCCTTATATAAAAAATTTAAATGTCTCTAAAGAAAAAAAACTTCAAGAAATAGATGAATCATTACCTTTAGTAATTAACAGACAAAATTTTATAGAAATGTGCCATATTGTTACAAAAAAAGATGAACTTGTATTTAAGGATTTGTTTAGAAAAATGGGTTTTTCTATAGATTGGCAAGATGAATATACAACTATAGATAAGAAATCAAGAAATCTAGCACAACTTTCATTTTTAGATTTATATGAAAAAAATCATATTTATCAATTTGAATCTCCTACAATGTGGGATATAGACTTTCAAACTGCTGTAGCTCAAGCAGAAATTGAAGATAGGGAAATGGCTGGTGCTTATCATGATATAAAATTTGGAGTTGAAAATTCTGAATCTGGAATTATTATTTCTACTACAAGACCTGAACTTTTAGCTTCTTGTGTAGGTATAACCGCTCATCCTGATGATAAAAGATACAAGCATTTATTTGGGAAAACGGCAATTTCTCCAGTTTTTTTTGCACCTGTTCCTATTTTCCCTAGTGAATTAGTGGATATGCAAAAAGGAACAGGTATATTAATGGTTTGTACATTTGGAGATCAAACAGATGTTTTATGGTGGAGAGAAAATTCATTGCCGCTCAGACAATTATTTGGATCCAATGGAAGAATTTTAGACATTAAATTTAAGGCTGAAGATTCAAAAGAAAATTGGATAAGTAAAAAACCTGAAATTGCTAATGATAATATTTATAAAATTAGAAATAAATCACTAAAAGAAGCAAAAGAATCTATTATAGAAATGTTAAAAACAACCCAAAATTCTAATGATGATAATCCAGCCCTAATAACTGAGCCTAAAAATATTAAACATCCAGTACGTTTTTATGAAAAAGGAGATTCACCAATAGAATATATATCTTCAAGGCAGTGGTTTGTAAAAATAATTGATAAAAAAGAAGAATTATTGAAAATGGGTAATAATATAAATTGGCATCCTAGTTATATGTCTAAAAGATTTGAAAATTGGACCGAAAATCTTTCCATAGATTGGTGTATTAGTAGACAGAGATTTTTTGGAGTTCCTATACCTATATGGTATAAACTTAATGATAAATCTGAAATAATATTTGACTCAGTTATCGTACCAAATAAAAATAATCTGCCAATTGATCCTGAAATTGATTGTCCTGAAGGATTTAATGAAGATGAAAGAGGAAAGCCTAATGGATTTATAGGTGAAACGGATGTATTTGATACTTGGTTTACTTCTTCTCTTACTCCGCAAATTGTAGGTAATTGGGGCTTAGAAGGAAAAGATGAAATGGAATCAATTTTTCCTATGGATATTAGACCACAAAGTCATGAAATTATAAGAACTTGGGCTTTTTATACAATTGTAAAATCTTTATTGCACAATAATTCTATACCTTGGAAAAATGTTGTGATATCTGGTTGGATTTTAGATCCTGATAGAAAAAAAATGAGCAAATCTAAAGGAAATGTTATTACCCCAATAGAAACAATTGAAAAATATGGATCAGACTCAGTTAGATACTGGGCTGCATCCGCAAGATTAGGTACTGATACTACATATGATGAAAATATATTTGTAGTAGGAAATAAACTTGTTAACAAACTTTATAACGCAGCAAAATTTGTTTTATCGCATGAATCAGAACAAACATATGATTTAAAAGATCTTGATGCTTCATTTATGGAAGCATTAAATGAATTAGTTAAAAATGTAACAAATTATTATGACAAATTTCAATTTGCTCAAGCCTTACAAATTACAGAAGAATTTTTCTGGAATACTTACACCGATAATTATTTAGAATTAGTTAAAAAAAGAGTATTTAATTCAACTGGTTATGAAAAAAATTCTGCAATTACTTCTCTTAGATTAGGTTTATCAATATTACTCAGATTGCTTTCTCCTGTTTTACCTACAATTACAGATGAAATATGGTCTTGGTGTTTTTCAGAAGAAACTAATTATTTATCCATTCATGAATCTTCTTGGCCAAATGAAGAAGATTTTTTAAATTATACTAAACCTGCCTCTTCTAATTTACTTGAAATAGCTATGAAAAGTATTCGTTCAATAAGACAGACCAAGACATTAGAAGGAATTGGGTTAGGAAAACCTGTGGAAAAGATAAAAATATCTACAACCAAAATAAATTTAGAAGCTTTAGAGCTTTTTATTGATGACTTTAGTAATGCTTCGGGTTGCTATGACTTCATTAAAGAAGAATCCAATGATGAGGAATTCACTACGGAAATAATAATTAAAAGTGATAAATAATTATAAAGACCTAAGCCCTAATCTTCCTTTATATTTATAATTTTTTTTTTAATTCGTCAAATATTTTAGTTTCAAAATCTCTAACTTCTTTACATTTTAAAAGGGTTTCTTCTGCAATATCTAAAGGGATACTAGTAATTCCATCTGTATCGCCTATAAGTAAATCACCAGCATTAATTATTAAGTCAGCTACTTCAACTTCTGTTTGAGTTTCAATTAAATTAAAAGGTCCATGTCCAGGAACTCTTCCTGTAGCCCAAACTGGCATTCCAACCTCTGAAATACCAGGAACATCTCTAATAGATCCTCCATTTATTACCCCTACAGCACCTAAAGTCTTATGTTTAAGAGCCATCCCATCACCCATAACTGCTCCTCTGCCTTTTTTCTTCTCTATATCAACTATAACTCCTATTACAGGAAGATCAGAAGCATCTATATTATTATAATATTCATCCCAATCTATTTTTGACTTTGGTTCTTGTAATGGAGTTACTTTGCAGGTTACAGCAATACCAACTACAGGTTTTGATTCTATATAATATGATTTTAGCTCAGGTCCTGAATAATCAATATTCTCATTCACAAAACCTCTAATTTTTATCATTGCATTTTGAACAGTAGCTGAATCATATTCTTTTAGGCCATTAATTATTTCTTTAATTTCCATTATATTTTTACTCCATTTCTATGTTTAAATCTTCTCCTGGGAAAAATTCTAACCAAGGTTGAAAATTTTCAACAAAAATCTTTCCTTTCTCTAATGATTCTAATCCTTTTATAGCTCTAGATGGATCGTAGCCAGTTGTTTTGGCTAATGCTTCAATACCACCTTTTTTTGTTTCTCTAACACCTCCAACTATAAAAATATCTTTTTCATCATTTTCAACTACTAAATCCATTCCTACTTTTCTTTTTCTCCAGTAAAGTTTCACTTGATTTCTCCTATTTTATAAAGCTCTTGGTTTTATCTAATATTATATGAGCTAATTCTGATTTTTTCATAAGAGGCAAATCTTCACAACCTTTGTTGTGTACTAAAGTAGCTTTATTATCATCTGATCCAAAACCACTTCCAGGTAATGTTATGTCATTAGCTACAATTAATTGACAATCTTTTTCAGATAATTTTATCTTTGCGTTTTCTATTAAATTTTCTGTTTCAGCTGCAAACCCAACTTTTATAATTTTACTTCCATTTATTGATTTTAATATATCTGGGTTTTTTTCTAATTCTAAGTGACTAATATCTTCTTTTTTAATTTTTTTATGAAATTTATTTTTTATTTTATAATCACCTACAGCAGCAGACATAATAATTAAATCAAAAGAATCTACTCTTTTATGTATTTCATTTTTCATATCTTCAGCACTTTTGACAGGAATTTTTTCAACACCTTCTATTGAATTATTAGATAACTCTCCATGTATAAGAGTCACTTTTGCTCCTCTATCTCTTAGTGCTTCTGCAATAGCTACCCCCATTTTTCCTGAAGATCTATTTGAAATAAACCTTACTGGATCTATTTCTTCGATTGTTCCACCTGCTGTAACTATCGCTTTTATGTTGCTATAATCTTTTTTTTTTGAAAAAACTTCCTCTATTTCTGAAAGGAGTTTATCAGGTTCTATCATTCTTCCAAACTCTTCGATTCCTGAAGCTAACCTTCCTTTTTCTGGTCCACAAATTTTTATCGATAAGCTTTCTAATATTTTTATATTATTTTGAACTTGTATTGAGTGGTACATATCTCCATCCATTGCAGGAGCAATCAAAATAGGTGCTTTAGTTGCTAAAATAGTACCCACTATCGGTTCACTTGATATTCCAAGTGCAATTTTTGCTATAGAATTTGCAGTTGCTGGAGCTACAACTATTAAATCAGCTTTCTTAGCTATATCAATATGATCTATTCCTAATCCAGATTTACCATCATAATAACCAGTTATAACAGGATTATGAGTGATACCTGAGAAAGAAGATGTTCCTACAAATTCTAATGCAGACTGTGTCATAATAACTTGCACATTAGCTTTTTCCTTTACTAGGCTAGATGCAAGGTATATTGATTTATACGCAGCAATAGAACCTGTAACACAAAGTACTATATTTTTATTTTTAATCATTTTTAAGTAATTCATAAGTATATTTTAACCCTATAAATGATAAATGTTCATTATAAATAAATTCAATATCTAAATTAGGAGTAATAAGATCAGCTCCTCCTCCTGTAATTATTAATTTAATTTCCTTGTTTTTTGAAATAACTTCCTTATACATTTTGAAGAAACCTTTAATGATTTCAACATAGCCAAAAATAATTCCAGATTGAATAGATTCAGATGAGTTTCTTCCTATAATATTTTTTGGTATTTTTAGATCTACAGGTTTTAAAAGTGCTGTTGATGATGCTAAACTTTCTGCAGCCATGTATAAACCAGGAAGAATTGATCCTCCAATATACTCTTTTTTTTCTGTAATGGCATTAAAGACTAGGCATGTTCCAATATCTAAAATTATAGATGGAGCTCCATAAAGTTTAACTGCAGCAATACTATCTATAATTCTATCTATTCCTACATCTTCTGGAGGATGATATTTATTTAAAATTGGGAAATCAAAGTTATGATTTAAAATTATTGGTTTTTTCCCGGAAATTATTTCAGATGCTTTAGCAACAAGATGGGTTTTATTTGGAACTACAGAACTTATTATAAATTCTAGATTTTTTAAGTTTTTATTTTTTATATTAAGAAGTGATTTGATTGAGCTAGCAATTTCAAATTCAGATTTATTATCCTGAGTAGAAATTTTTGCAGTATTTAGCAAATTTTCATCAGCAAAATAACCTATATCAATATTTGTGTTACCTATATCAATTGTTATCAAATTATTCATAAAATTTATAATTTACTTTTAATTATAAACCATCTGCCATAGGGAAAATTTTTGAAATGACCAAGGCACATGCTTTAGCTATTTCAATGTGTTCTTTTTGAGTACCATGAGAGGCTCTTAACTGAATATAATGTATCCAGCTTCTCAAAGTGCCATTCATGTAAAGTCTACTAACAGTATTTCCTTCTGGTAAAATAACTCTAGCTTGTTCTTTAGCTATACCATTTTTAATAGCCCAGTTATAGTTTTTTACAGCTTCGTTAATAATATTTTTTTGTCTACTTTGCCATTCTTTTTCTAATTTTAAATCTATGTTTTCAATAGAATTTTGTCTGTTTTTTGTGTCTTGAAGCCTTGTTTCTCTAATTATAAAATCTAAATCTTCTGTGGGGTTAGCATATCTTTGACTAAATTCTTGAAAACTAAAACTCCTATGTCTTAATATTTGTCTTGCTATATCTCTGGTTGTCTCAATTTCTAGGCACACATTAACCATTTCTAATGGAGACCAGTGATGATTTTTAATTAAATAATTAATTAGTTTTTCACTAGTTTCTGAATTTAATTGGTTCGATGGATTTGAGACTCTTGCACAAAATGCTATAAGTTCTTGAACATCTTTTAAACCCATGTTTTCAAATTCATTAGACGCTTGTGAGTAACTTACAAGTTTTACCTTAGATGTCATAATAGCAGTCTTGAAGGTTTTTCTAATAATTGTTTAAATTCATTCATAAATATTGCCCCTTCAGCTCCATCTCCAACTCTATGATCAGCTGACATTGTGGCAAACATTATTTGTCTTATTTGAATTTCATTATTGATTACTTTTGGTTCTTTTTTTACTACACCTAGGGCAATTATCCCACTTTGAGGTGGTACTATTATTGCTGTAAATGAGTGAGTACCAAACATTCCTAAGTTAGAAGTTGAAAAAGTTCCTGTAGTAAGTTCTTCATTAGAAAGAGGACTTCCTTTTCCTTTTGCTCTATTACCTAGATCTTTAGATTTTGCAGCTAAAGAAATTAGGTCTAAATTTTGAGCATTTAAAATTGCAGGTACTATTAATCCTTGCTCTAGAGCAATTGCTATACCTAAGTTTACTCCAGAGTGAGAAATTAATTTGTCACCATCAAAAGAAGAGTTCCACTTTGGATACTTTATAAGTGAGTTTAATGTAGATTTTAAAATCAAATCATTTACTGAAATTTTAATTCCACTCTTATCTAAATCTTCATTAATATCCTCTCTCATTTTCATAGCTTCGGTCATATCTACCTCTACTGTAACTTGAAAATGAGGTATATCAGTTTTTGATTTTACAGTAACTCTAGCTATTGCTTGTCTCATTGAGTTAAGAGGAATATCTGAGTCATCTAAAGATATATTTTTGCTAGATACAATATCAGATGATGAAACTAAAGTTGGACCAGGAATATAGTTATTTACATCGTCTTTTGAGATTCTTCCTCCAGGGCCTGTACCAATAATATTAGAAAGTTCGATATTTTTTTCTTTAGCTAATCTTTTAGCCATAGGTGAAGCCTTGATTCTTATAGAGTCTGAATTTATTGATATATCTATTTGATTAGATTTATTAGAAATAGCATCATCATTAGTTTCTCTAACCATTTCAGAGACGCTATTAATATTCTCTGAAACTTTTATATTTTCTTCAACTTTTGTTTCTTCTAATTGAATTTCATTTGGACTTTCAGGTATAGCATCATCCATATCACCTATATAGCCTATAACATTACCAACTTTTACACTTGACCCTTCTGAAGAAGTTATTTTTCTTAAATAACCTTCATTGTAGGCTTCCATTTCAACAACAGTTTTGTCTGTTTCTATTTCGGCAAGTTTATCGCCTTTAGAAATTTTATCGCCTTCGTTTTTTAACCATTTGACTATAGTGCCTTCTGTCATATCGGCACCCATAGAAGGCATTGTTATTTCCTTAATCAAATTTTTCTCCTAAACTTTAATTGATTTTTCTAAGATTATATTTACAATATTTTCAGCAGATGGATAAGCTTCTTCTTCTAAATTTTTATTGTAAGGCCATGGAACATCTTTAGCTCCTACTCGTATTATTGGTCCATCAAGCCAATCATTGAAATCTTCTTGAATATTTGAAACAACTTCACTCATTATGCCACCATTTTTTCTAGCTGTATCAAGTGCGAATAGGTGGTTAGTTTTTTTGATAGATTGACCAATAGTTTGATAATCAATAGGGTTAAGGGATCTAAGGTCAATTATTTCGGCAGAAATATTTTTAGTGGAAAGAATTTTTTCAGCATCATTTATGATACTCATACCTGCGCCATAAGATAATAAAGTTATATCTTCTCCTTCTTTAGAAACACAAGCAGAACCTAAAGGTATTTCATAATATTCTTCAGGAACTTCACCTTTCAAGCCATATAATAAAGCTGGTTCTGCAAATATTACTGGATTATTTGATTTTATTGATGTTCTTAATAGTCCTAAAGCATCTCTAGGATTTGAAGGACAAACACAATATAATCCAGGAACTTCTGCTAACCATGTTTCAAAACTTTGTGAGTGTGTCGCTGCTAATTGAACGCCAGCTCCTGTAGGTGCTCTAATTACCATTGGAACATTTATTTGACCTCCAGACATATACCTTAAGTTTGCTGCCATATTAACAATTTGATCAAATGCTACTAATGAAAAACTTATAGACATAAGCTCAATAATAGGCCTTAATCCTGCACTAGCGGCTCCAATACCAGTACCTATAAATGTAGCTTCAGAAATAGGGGTATCCTTTATTCTTTTTGGACCAAATTTTTTCAGGAATCCATCCGTTACAGCGTAAGCGCCTCCATATGCTCCAATATCTTCTCCAAGCATTAAAACATTAGGGTCATTTTCTAGAGCTTCATTTAACCCTATTTTTATAGCTTCTCTCATAACTATTTCTGGCATAAATAATCCCTTAATCTATTTTATATATATCTTCGTATAACTCTGATTTTTTTGGTTCTGAACTTGTTTCAGCAAAATTTACTGCATCTTGAACATTTTTATTAACTTCTTCGTGTATTTCTTCTAAATCTGTTTTTTTTGCTATACCTGCTGACAAAATCCATTCTGGGAATTTAGTTAGAGGGTCTTTTTTTTCCCATTCTTTTATTTCATCTGTTTTTCTGTATTTTTGACCATCAGCTAAAGAGTGACCTACAAATCTAAATGTTTTACTTTCTAAATAAAAAGGTCCGCCATTTTGACGAACCTTATCAACTGCAATTTTTGTAGCTTCTTTCACAGCTAAAACATCCATTCCATCGACTTGAGCTGCTGGAATGTCATAAGTATTTGCACCAGTATAAAAATCTTCTCCTCCAGCTCTAACTCTATCAATGGAAGAACCCATTCCATACTTGTTGTTTTCTAGTATAAATAGTATCGGAAGTTTCCAAACTGAAGCTAAGTTAAGGGTTTCATGATAAGTTCCTTGATTTGTAGATCCATCACCAAAAAAACAAACAACTAATCCGCCTGTTTCTTTATACTGACAAGCAAGTGCTAATCCAGTGGCAAGTGGAAATTGTCCTCCGACAATTGCATGCCCGCCCATAAATTTTTTACCTGAATCAAAAAGGTGCATAGATCCGCCTTTACCTTTAGATAGTCCTGAGGCTTTACCGAATAATTCTGCCATAGATCTATTTACATCTAATCCTCTTGCTAAAGCATGCCCATGATCTCTATAGTGAGTCACTATATAATCTTGATCATTTAAGCATGAAATTGATCCTACTGCAGTAGCTTCTTGACCAATATATAAGTGAAGAAACCCACGTATATTACCTTTTGTATAGTTTTCTCCACATGCTAATTCAAATTGCCTGATAAGAAACATTTGCTTGTATAGATCAAGCATTTCTTTTTTCTCATCAACTACTTTAGTAGGTTTAGTATTTTTATTATTATTTTCTTGTTTTAGTGTAGCCATAGGGAGATTTTAATTGAACTTTGATTTTACATCTAGCTTTAAAATTATCATTTACAAATTTTTAATATCATTATTTATAATAAATGCACTAGTTACGTTGCTTAGTAGCATCGCTATGGTCATTGGCCCCACACCTCCTGGTACAGGAGTTATTTTTGCAACTCTATCAATAATTTCTTCAAAATCACTATCGCCTATTAGTCTAAAACCATTTTTCTTAGAACTATCTTCAATTCTGTTAACTCCAACATCTATTACAATAGAGTTTTCTTTTACCATTTTTCTTGTAAGAGTGTGAGGAAATCCTGTAGCGACAATAACTATATCTGATTTCAATGTTATTGATTTAATATCTTTTGATTTACTATGACAAATTGTCACTGTAGCATTTCCAAGATCTGACTTAGCTGACAACAATAAAGCTAAAGGTATACCTACTAATTTACTTCTTCCAATAATTACTATATTTGTACCTTCAATTTTGATTCCTATTTCATCTAATAACTTTTGAATACCTAATGGAGTTGCGGGAACAAATCTAGGATGACCTGATGCTAATAACCCTAAATTTTCATTAGTAAGTCCATCTACATCTTTTTGAGGTGATATTGATTGAATAATTTTTTCTTCGTCTAATCTTTTTGGGAGTGGTAATTGAACTATCATTCCATCTGTTTCTGGGTCAGCATTTAAATCATAAATATATTTTATTAATTCTTTTTCAGTTACTTCTTCTTCAATTCTTTCGACATGACATATAATTCCTACTTTTTTACAAGCTTTTACCTTAGCCCTAACATAAGAAATTGAAGCTGGATTGTTACCTACTAAAATAACTACTAATTTGGGTACTTTTAAATACTTAGATTTGATTTCATTGATTTGTTTTTCAAGAGACTCATGAATTGAGTTGCTTATTTTTTTCCCATCAATTAGTTTTGAGATGATTTTTTCCTTTCTTTAAAAAAAAATAACTTTATACTAAATATATATTTGATTACAAAATTATGCTCTTAACTGGAATAGATATTATAGAAATTTATAGAATTAAAGATGTTTGTAAAAAATATCCAAATAGATTTCTGAATAAAATTTTTACTAAACAAGAAATTTCTTATTGTAAAGGTAGGTATCCTCAAATAGCTGCTAGATTTGCTACTAAAGAAGCAGTTATGAAATTACTTGGTACAGGGATTAGGGGAGTGCCTTGGAAATCAATTGAAGTGTATAGAGCTAGAGGACAAGCACCTCAAGTGATACTTCATGGTAATGCAAAAATAAAAGCAGAACAGTTAGGAATTAATGAGATAGCACTTTCTATAAGTCATTCAAGAAATTATGCTGTTGCTTCTGTAGTATCTGTTTAAAAATTATTTAAATATTTTTTTTAATTAAATGATTAATTTGAATAATAATTCCTAAAACAAAAGCTATAACTGAGAAAATCAGCGCTCCATAAATCAATTCTTTAAAAACTTCTATACCCGCTAAATTTATATTATTTATAACCTCTTTTTGTTCATTAATATTTGGTGTAAAAATTTGGATACCAGAGACTAATTCAGAAAATCTTGAAGTGCCAAAAGCTGTCATAATTGATAATCCAAAAATCATTCCTGTCATTCTAGAAAAAGATATCATAGAAGATGCTATACCTCTGATTTTCTCTGGAATTCTATCTAGCCCTAAATTATGGATGGGTACAATATATAACCCAAAACCTGTACCAACTATGAAAAATATATAAGCTAATTCATCTGGAGACTTTGAAATATTAATTGAATATAATAAAATTCCAGTAGAAGTTATTCCTCCTGCTAAGTTCATAGTAAAAAAATTACTAAATTTTGCTAAAAAAATACCCAAAACAGATCCTATTCCAATGAATAATGTCAAGTTTAATAATGATAAGCCAATATCTAAATTTCCCATTTGATGAATAGTAGAAGATGATAAGGGTATTGTGACCATTATGATAATTAAACTTGCACCTATAAAAAAATGTGTAGTAAAAGAAATTATAAAAGTTTTATATCTAAATAGTTCAGGTGGGATAAAATTTTGGATGCCTGTAATTGCTCTGTAAAGAAAAAAGCATAATAAAAATATAATAGTGATTACTATTATCAAATTTATAGGAGTTAGTTTTGAATATTCTGATATTAAGTATGTTGTAAAAATAATCATTAATGAAAATAATATTGCATCAAATATTTTTATCTTTGATGTACCCGGTTTACTATCAGGCAAGAAATACATTAATAATATTATTCCAAATGATATTGGTATATTGATTAGAAAGGCTGCTTCCCAATTCCAATACTCTACAATTAAGCTCCCCCACAATGGACCGATTACCCCTCCCAGTTCTGCTGAAGCTCCTATGAGACCAAACCCATAAATCCAATGTTTTTTTTCAAAAATCAAAGAGATACCTACCATACAAATTGGAATTATAGCTCCCCCTCCCATAGCTTGTATAAATCTAAAAAAAACCATCCATAATAATTTTGATGGTAAAAAGGAACTATTTGGAATGATGTTAGTTATTCCTATCATTAAAGATCCAAATGAAAAAATAATTAAAGAAATAATTAAAGTAGATTTATATCCATATTTATCACATATTTTTCCTGCTATAGGCATAATTAGTGTGAATCCAAGTAAGTATGAAGTAATTGTCCAAGAAACTTTATTTAGTTCGCCTATAGATATCCTTAAGTCTAGAACCATGCTTGGCAATAAAGTTACAATAACAGTTTGGTCATCAGCTGCTATAAATACAGTTATGCAAAATAGACAAAGAAATAATAATTTGTTTTTTAGACTTAAGGCTCTATCCATGTTAATTTTTTATTCCAATTATCAAATTTAATTTCTCTAATTGTTTGTTTTGAATCTTTAGGCTGTATTTTACCAAATATATATATTTTATTAATAAATCCATTTGAATTTATTAATAACTCTATATCAACATCACTATTTAAAATAATTATCTCTCCAACAAGAGAAGTTAAATTATTTGAGTTTATTTTAGCTTTTATTTTATATTGAGCATTTTTATACTCAATAATCTCAGTATTTTTTATTTCTGAGTAAATATCACTTAAAATATTAATTGGATTGATATTTAAGAAAGGATTATCTTCACTAGGGGTTTTCATCCATTCAAAAGATATAGGATTTGTTATCCAATACATTTGGTTTGTAGAAAGATAAGAAACTTTTATAAGGAAATTATTAGAAATAATATCTGCATCTATTAATATTTTATTTGGTTTTTCAATATTTCCTTTGGCTTGTGAAATATTGAAATCTCCTGGAAGTTCTGTAGATCCATTTTTGTGACTTAAACTAAACGTAAAAGACTTTGAATCTATAATCTGATTATTTGACAAGTTGATTATTTCTTCTACATTTAATATTTCATTTAATTCATCATTGGATGAACATGAAAAAAAAAATATTATTAATAATATGTATAAATAATTTTTTTTAATTATGATTTTTCCTTTATTTTTTATAATTTCTTATTTAATATTTTACTATTTTACTATTTTACTATTTATTAATTAAGTTTCGCAAAAATATAAAATATTGTATATTTAATAATGTAAATTTTCTTTTGGGGAGCTAATAAATGCTGAGAGGGTATAACAACCGACCCATATAACCTGAACTAGATAATTCTAGCGGAGGGAATAATGATCAAAAATATAGTTTTAGAAAAAATATCATATAACTTCTCTCAAGATCCACCTATAATTGATCAATTATCTTATAATTTTCCATTTGGGAAAACAATTGCTATTTTAGGCCATAGTGGATGTGGTAAAAGTACATTATTACAAATGATATCGGGTGTTTTAGAACCCACTGTTGGCAAAATTAAACTTAATAATTGTTCAAACAGACTAGGTAAAATTGCTTACATGCAACAAAAAGATCTTTTGCTTCCATGGTTAACAGTCAAAGAAAATGTTATGTTACCTTACAAAATTATTAGAAATAATGATAAGAATAATTTTAAAGATATGCTTGATAAAGCTAAAATTCTAGGAATTGAACAATATTTAGATTTTTTCCCAAATGAGTTGTCAGGAGGATTAAAGCAGAGAGCCTGTTTATTAAGAACTATTCTCCAAAATTCTGAATTTATTTTACTTGATGAGCCATTTGCATCATTAGATTCAATTACTAGACTAGAATTATATTCTTGGATTGAAAAAATCAATAAACATATAAATAAGTCTATAATTTTAGTAACCCACGATATAGAAGAAGCAATTTTTTTATCTGATCATGTCATAATAATGTCTTCAGGAAAAAATAATTTTCGATATGAATTACCTATTGATTTACCTCATCCAAGAAATTCAAATATAACAATAACTGATGAATTTTTTAATTTAAAAAAACTTTTACTTAATAATTTGAGAATAGTGAGATCAATTGATTAATACTTTTCTAAAAAATTTTTCTATTATTTTTTCTACTTTATTATCTTTTATTAGCTTAATATTTATATGGCAATTGCTATCTGTATTACAAGTTTTTGAACCTTGGCTTTTACCATCTCCTTTGGCTATACTATCTGAACTATTTGATTCCAAACAATTTCTATTTCACCATATGCTTATAACGGCATTTGAAATTTTTATTGGATTATTTTTTGCAATTTTTTTAGGATCTGTTTTTGGTTTTTCTATGGCATTATCTAAAATTTTAGAAAGATCTTTTCTTCCATATCTAATTGCTTCTCAAGTTATTCCTATATTTGCATTAGCACCAATCTTAATTGTTTGGTTTGGCGCAGGATTATTATCCAAAATCATCGTAGTATTTTTAATTTCATTTTTTCCAATTTGTATTGGTGTTTTTGATGGATTACGACATAATAACAATGATATGGAAAATTTATTGAAAACTATGGGAGCTAATAATTATCAAATCTATTTAATACTTAAAATCAAACTAGCATTACCAAGTTTTTTTTCTGGTCTTAAAGTGGCTTCAGTTAGTTCAGTCATAGGAGCTGTTATTGCTGAATGGATTGGCTCTAAAGCTGGTTTAGGTTGGATTATGAAAGTTTCAGGCCCTCTTTTTCAAACTGAAAGAGTATTTGCATCTATATTTTTATTATCACTTTTAGCATCTTTGTTGTTTTTATTGGTAAAACTAACTGAAAAAAAAATTATTAAAGGAGTTTAATTATGAAAAAAATAATTTTTAGCTTATTTGTTATATTTGGTCTTTTAGGTTGTCAAAATAATGAATCGATATCGCTAGCTTTGGATTGGTATCCTAATTCTAATCATGCAGGGATATATTCTGCCATAGATGAAGGTTATTTCTTAGATGAAAAAATAAACTTTGAAGTTTATACTCCATCAAACCCCACTGCAATAATTTCTGCTGTAGCTAGCGGAAGAGATCAATTTGGACTTTCTTATCACCCAGATATTTTACAAGCTCAATCTGCTGGTCTTGACATCATTTCTGTATTAAGTATTTCTCAACATCCATTAAATTCAATAATGACCCTAAAAGAAAATAATATTACTAACCCTAATGATTTAAAAGGTAAAACTATAGGTTTCCCTGGAATACCTTCTAATAAAGCAATGCTTGAAACAGTTTTGAATAATAAAGGATTAGATATTAATGATGTAGAGATTGTAGATGTAGGATTTGAATTAGTAAAATCTTTAGTTTCTGGATCAGTTGATGCTATTATAGGTGCTTATTGGACACATGAATCTATAGTTATGGAACTTCAAGGTTATGAAATTAATATAATGAGATTAGAAGAATGGGGAGTGCCTGATTACTATGAATTGATTTTAATAACTAACTCTACATTCTTAAATGAAAATAAAAATAAAGTAGAAAAAGTTGTTGAATCTATTACTAAGGGATATCAATTTGCAATAAAAAATCCTGAAAAATCTATAGATAGCGTTATTCGTATTGCAGGGAAAGAAATTGTAGAAGAAGATGTTGAAAGAAAAGGTATAAAACTCTTAATACCAATGTGGGAATCCGAATCTATTCCATTTGGGTTTCAAGATACTAAGAAATGGGAAGATACATATAATTGGATGAATAACAATGATTTCTTAGATAAAGAATTGAAAATAGAAAATCTTCTTTATACTGAGTTTTCCAACAACTAATTTATGGCCATAAAAGAACTCCACTTAAATCTGTTTCAGATTCTAAAAGATGTCCTTCTATACTTGTAACGTAAATTTTATTCCCTATAAAAGTACAGTTTGTGGGTCTTTCACATGGAGTTTTATGAATTTCTACTATTTTGCCTTTTTTATCAAATACAGTTATATTACCTCCAGGTCCTGAAATCTCCCAACCTGTTGCCGCAATTATATATTTTTCTCCAGATTTATCTTCTGCTAAAGTCATACCATCAATTCCTCTATGAAACCCAAAATTATGTAGAATTTTCATATTGCTTAGAGATCCATCCTCATTAATATCATAAGATCTAAGTTCTCTTTCTTGATCTGCTCTATAATCAGATTGAGCAACATAAAGAATATCTTCATTTTCGTTAAATAATAATCCATTTGGCATTGATGTATCGAATGTTCTTCTTGTACTTTTGTAACTTCCATCAGGCTGTTTATCAGCTGATATGATAGCAGAGAAGTTTATTCCTTGTTCAGGATTTATATCTCCAACTCTATCTGAGAAATATATAGAACCTTTTTTATTAATTGCAAGATCATTTGGGCTATTTATTTTTTCTCCATCTAAGCTATCAACTATAGTTTTTTTTGAACCATCTTTATTATAAATAGATATGTTTCTATTATCACCTTCACATGCAAATAGTTCTCCTTCTAAGTTATAATTCAGGCCATTTGCCCCTCCAGTATTTGATGCATATTCTGAAACTTGATTGCTTGAAGGATCGTAAGATAAAATTTTATTATTTGCAATATTAGAAAACAATAGAAATCTTCCATTCCAACATGGACCTTCTGTAATCGAACCTAAGTTAGGAATTATGTTTTTGAATTTCCAAGACATTTTCACCTCTGCTAGAATTATTATTATAATAATTCTATAACCTAAATCATATTAAAGTAAAATTATGAAACCAGATGGAAAAATATTACCTATATGTATGACAATTGCTGGATCGGATTCTGGAGGAGGAGCTGGAATACAAGCAGATCTTAAGACATTTGCATCTTTAAAATGTTACGGAGTTTCTGTAATTACTTCAGTAACAGCTCAAAATACTAAAGTTGTTGATGATATTCATATTATTCCCCAAAGGATGATTGAAAGTCAAATTATGGCTATAAAAAATGATATGAATTTCAAGGCAGTTAAAACTGGAATGATATCGGAAGAAAATTCTGTTGTTGCTATTTCAAATGAACTAAAAAATATCAGGAAATTAATTTTAGTTGTTGATCCAGTAATTGTAGCTACATCAGGAGATATTCTTGTTTCAAAGAATGCTATTGAATCTATAAAAACTAAATTATTTCCATTAGCAACAGTCATTACTCCAAATTTACTAGAAGCAGAAACTCTTACAGGGATAAAGATTACTAACAAAAAAAAATTACTTAAGGCTTGTGAAATATTAAAAAGCTATGGCCCAAAATCAGTTCTTATCAAAGGAGGTCATTTTTTTGAATCTGAATTTGCAGAAGATATTCTTTTTGACGGGAAAACCTTCGAATTTTTTTCTGAAAAAAGAATTAATACAACATCAACTCATGGTACTGGGTGTACATTTTCTTCTGCAATAACTGCTTTTTTGGCAAATGACAAAAGTTTAATAGATTCTGTTAAAGGTGCAAAATCTTATGTTACTAATGCTATAAATAAAGCTTATAAAATAGGTAAAGGGAATGGACCCTTAAATCATTTTTATAGTTAGTGAAAAAAAATACGCTAGGTCAATTTAGTTTATGATAAAATTTTTCCCTAATAATAATAGATATCTAAATAAACTTTTTAAATCTAAAAAGCCTTTGATAGTTTATAAAGTTAAACATGGGTATGATGTATTTACTGACTTTTCTCATAAAATTTATCTTGATAATAAAAACATTGACAATTTTTTTTTAAAAATACTAAACCTCGATCCTAACGAAGAAATATTTGATGGATATATAGGATTTTTTGATTATAAACTTTTATGTAATTTAATTGGATTGAAATTAAATAAACAAAAATCAGATTTTTTCAATAAAAGTATTTTTTATAAACCTGAAACAATAATAAAAATAAGAAAAAATGTGAAAATTTTTAGCTCTATTCCAATTGAAGATAGACAAAAAGAATTAAATAATGAAATACATAATTATGAAGAAAATCATTTTCATCATAATCAAAACTTTGATGTTAACTATACATTAGAAGATTTCAAAGAAAAATTTAATTTTGCAAAGAAGAAAATAATTGCTGGAGAAACTTATCAAATTAAAATCTCTCAAAAATACACAAATAGTTCATATATTAATCCTGTGGATTTTTTTTCTCATTTGATGCAAATTAATTGTTCTCCAGAATCATTTATGATTAGAGATGATAATTATTCTATCGTAAGTTGTTCTCCAGAAACTTTAATCTATAAAAAAGGAAATAGAATTACTACAAAACCTATAGCCGGAACTATAAAAAAAAATAAATCAATGAATATAACAATTGCAAAAAAAATGTTTGAAGAAAATGAAAAAGAAAACAAAGAACACAATATGATAATAGATTTGGAAAGAAATGATTTATCTAAAATTTGCAAACCTGGAACAGTTAAGTTGAAAAATAAAAAACTTGTAGAAGAGTACAAAGATCTTTTTCATTATGTTTCTGAAATTTCTGGTGAAATTAAAGAGGGAGTTGATTTAAAAGAAATTATAACTTCAATGATGCCAGGAGGTTCAGTAATAGGATGTCCAAAAATTAGTACTTTAAATATTATTAATAATTTAGAAGATTCAAGTAGGAATATTTTTACAGGAAGCTTTGGCTATATTAAATCAAATTTGGATATGAGATTTAATGTCATTATAAGAACTATACTTAATTATTATAGTTCTACAGAAATTTTAGCAGCAAGTGGGGTTATTATTGATAGCAAATATAAAAGTGAATATGAAGAAAATTTTATTAAGGTTAAATCTTTATTAGATTTATTTAAATTATGATATACGTTATTGATCATAATGACTCCTTCACGTTCAATTTAGTACATTTATTAGCTCTATATGATGATGTTGTTGTTACGAACTATAAAAAAATTAATAAATCTTATTTGAGAAAATCTAATCTGGTAGTTTTTTCACCCGGACCAGGACATCCTGAAAATTATACTGAAACTATATCTTTATATAAATCAATTAAAGAAAATAAAAAAATACTAGGAGTTTGTCTTGGATTTCAAATTATTTTATACTCAGAAAAAGCAAAAATAGTTCCAAAAAAAAACATACAACATGGTTACAACTCTATAGTTAAAGTTAATAATTCAAGTTCAATATTTAAAAATAACAGTAGATTTTCAGTTGCAAACTATAACTCTTTAAAATTATTAGAGCCATTCAAATCTGAACAAATAAATATAACAATGAGAGATGTAGAAAACAATACTGCTATGGCTATAGAAAATATCAATAAAAATATATTTGGATTTCAATTTCATCCTGATTCATTTTTAACAAAAAAAGGAAAATTTCTTGTTCAAAAAATCATTTTTACATAAATCATTTGAGGAAATAAAATTTAATGATCTTTGGGGAAACAAAGGTGTATTTTCTACTATGAGATTCATAAAATCAACTCAAAAGATTTTATTTTATAAAGAACATATTAATAGATTGAATAATTCTCTTCACGACCTAGGTATTAATTTTCAATTAGATGATTTTTTATTAAATATGATTATTTCATACATAGATTTTGATTATTTAAGCTCAGATTTGTTAATAAGAGTTGCAGTTGATAAAAATACTATTTCTATTTCATCAAGAAAATTTTTAGAATCTAATAAAAATTTTACTTGCTATATTAAAGAATATAAACGTGAAAATCCACAAATTAAAAATCTTAAATATAATAAAATATTACATTTCTTAAAAACAATAAATAATATTAATGAAGAAATATTGCTAAGTGAAAACAATATTATTCTTGAGGGATGTACAACAAATATTATTTTAAACAAAAATGAAAATATATATATTCCTAGAAATAACTATTATCGTGGAACTACTATGATGTTTATTTTAGATAAATTAAATCAAACTGTTATAGAGGATAATATTTTAATTACTGATATTAATAAATATGATGAGATTTTATTAGTTGGTACAGGAAAAGGTGTTGTAAGTGTAGAAAAAATAGAAAATACTGTATGGAAAAATAAGTCAGATTTTCTCTATAAAAAATTATCTCAAATTTATTATTCTAAAATAAATGAAAATTTATAATTTAGAATTACCAAACACTATATCCTCCATCAACTGCTATTGATGTTCCTGTAACAAAGTCCGATAATTCACTAGATAAAAAAACAGCTGTACCTGCTAAATCTTTTGGTAGCCCCCATCTTTCAGCTGGAGTTCTTTCTATAATCATTGCGTATCTTTCTGGAAATTTAGATTTAAACCCATCAGTCATTTCTGTGACTATCCAACCTGGTAAAATTGAATTAACTTGAACATTATATTTGGCCCAAGCAACCGCACAACTTTTTGTGTATTGAACCACCCCTCCCTTACTAGCAGCATATGCAGATGCGTATCCAGTTCCAAATATTGACATCATTGAACCAATATTTATTATTTTCCCAGATTTATTTTTTTTCATATGAGGGAAAACATTTGAAGTAATATCATGAATTGAATTTAAGTTTGTATCTAAAACATCTTTCCAGTCATTTTTAGATAGTAAATGTGGCTCATCACTTCTTCTTGTAATGCCAGCATTATTAACCAAAATATCAATTTTACCGAATTTTTGTATTACAAATTCAACTAATGATATGATTGCTTGCTCATTATTTACATCAAGTTCAAAACTTTCACATTTATTATTTATTTTTTTTAATTTTGCTAATGCAGAAATATTTTTTAAATTATTTCTTGCAGCTATGATTACCGTGCTTCCTTGCAATGCTAAGCCTTCAGCTATTCCTAATCCAATACCTCCATTACCACCTGTAACAATTGATATTTTATTTTCAAGAAGAGTACTTTGCATTTTTAGCTCCTAGCTTTTTTTATTTATAATATAATTCTTCTAATTTTATTTCTTTAAATAAAAGTCTATTTTGAGAATTATCATCAATATATGAAATACATATCTTTAAAATACCTTTTTTTCTGATTATTTTAGAGCTATCTGGCTTTGGTTTGTAATTTTTAATTAAAATATTTTCATCAAATGAAACTGATGTATCTTTTGAAAAAAGGATTTTTTTTTCTTCTAATTTACCATATATAAACTGTAATAAATCATGTTCTGAAATTTTCCAGTTTATATTTTCAATAATAAAATCTAAACTGTCTTGAATAATTTCTTCTATGAATTTATTTTTATTCTTCATTTTTTTCTAAATTTAAACCTAAACTTAATTTATATGTTTTTTTATCATTTAAGTCTAGATGAGTCCATTGAGAGTTTATATTAATGGTTTTTACTATACTGTTATTTTCTCTAAAAATATCCTTTAAACCATTTTTATATTGGTTAATTCTTAAAATATTTGCATAGAAAGTATTGTTAAAAATTATTGGATGGCCTCTTTTGTTATTAAATAATGGTGCAGAAATTTTAGATTTTGTATTAATATGAAATTCCATCATAGATTTTAAAAACCAAAGTGGCCGAGGTTGATCTACTCCAATCATTAGAAGATTTTTATTATTTATAGAATTAATACCAGATAATATTGATGAAGACTTACCTTTTTCAAAATTTTCATTATAAATAATATTTATATCTAAATTTTTTATTTTTTTTAAAATATTTTCAGAATCATACCCTAAAACTAAATTTATTCTGTCACAACCAGCTCTTATTAAAGTATTAATTTGATAATTAACTAATTCTTCACCTCTCCAATTAAGTAATGATTTTGTAGTACCCATTCTTGTAGATTTTCCTGCAGCAAGAATTAAAGCATCTATAGTTGAACTCATAAATTTAATTAGTTATATTGGAAGTCTTTGATATTTTAGATCTAATTTTATCAATATATTTTTTATCTAGCATCATTGATTTTTGATCTCCACCAAGTCTGAAAGATAATATTTCTGATATTATAGATATTGCTATTTCTTCTGGTGTTCTTGCTCCAATATTTAGACCCACAGGAGCTCTTAATTTACCGAAAGAATCTTCATCTATTCCTTCAAAAAGTAATTTTTCTATAATTAAAATAGTTTTTCTTTTTGAACCCAGAAGACCTACATATGATGCGTTAGTGTCTAATGCTGCTTTTGTAGCTGCATCATCTTGTCTGTGACCTCTAGTAGCAATAATTATAAAAGTATTTGCATTGACATTAAACTTTTTAAAACCTTCACTATAGGATGCAACTTTAACTTCATCAGCTTCAGGAAATCTTTCTTCGTTTGCAAACTCTTTTCTATCATCAAAAATATTTAGCTCAAACCCTAAAGGTTTTGCTAGCTTTGATATTGCGTTAGAAACATGCCCTCCTCCTGCAATAAGTAGTTTAGGGGGAGTAGTAAAAGCTTCAATATAGATAGTTTTCCCTTCCATTTGAAGTGTTTTGTTTTTACCTAGAGCCATTAGTTGTCTTGCTTCTTTTATTACTTTTTCATCAAAATTATCATCTACTAAATTTGTAGTTTTAGTACCATCTTCTCTTACTAAAATTTTTTTCCCTATTTCTAATTTTGAATCTGAATCTAGCATTTGTATTAAAGCAACGGGTTTATCACCATTGTATGCTTTTTTGATTTCATCTAAATAAAATTCAAATTCTAATTTATTATCAATTGGGTCAATTAAAAAATGCATTGTTCCTCCACAAACTAATCCATCTTTTGCAGCCAAATCTTCATTTAATTCATAAGGTCTAACTTCAGCATCTTCTTTTCTTTTTATTTTTTCACTAGAAGCGAACCATATATCTCCTTCTACGCACCCTCCTCCTAGTGTCCCTACACCTGATCCGTCTTCTCTTACTAAAAGTTTAGCCCCAGTTTTTTGTGGGGTAGAGCCTATTGTTCTAGTAACAGTAGAAATAACAAATTTTCTATTATTTCTAATTTCTTCTATTGCTGCTTCAAAAACATCTTTCATATAATTCCTCTATATACTCTATATTCCTTATAAATATTATATAATTTCTTTATTTTAAACTCTATATGGTTCAAGGTCTTTCCATTTAGGATTTAATCCAAAACCTGGTAAATCAGGAGCGTAAACATAACCATCATTTAAAATTAATTCATTTTCCCAAATTTTACCGTGCATAGGATTTACAGTATCTCTGTAATATTCAAGAATCAAGCCATTGGGGATTGCACAAACTAAATGAATGTGAACTTCTTGAGCTCCATGGGGAGCAATATCTAAGTCATTACTTTGTGCTAATGCACTTACTTTCATAAATTCAGTAACTCCGCCTAAAACAAGACAATCAGGTTGTAAAATATCAGCAGCTCTATGGTTTATCATATCTCTAAAACCATATCTAGTATATTCATTCTCACCTGCAGCAATAGGGATTGAAGTTGCTCTGGTAATTTCTCCTTGTCCTATATAATCATCAGGTTCAACTGGTTCTTCAAACCAAAAAAGATCAAATTTTTCAGCTTTTCTAGCAAATTCTATTGCTTCATAATGTCTATAAGCATTATTTGCATCTACCATTAGCTTTACATCTTTTCCGATAACTTCTCTACAAACTTTTACTCTTTCTATATCTTCATTTATTGATAAAGCTCCAACTTTAATTTTTACAGCTTTTGCTCCAATATTTATATTTTCTTCCATCTCTATTGCAAGTTCTTTCAATCCTTTACCTTTTTCATAGTATCCACCGGCTATATATGTATCAACTTTATTAGTAAATCCTCCTAATAATTTATATAGAGGTAAATTTGCAACCTTTCCTTTAATATCCCAAAGAGCTATATCTATTCCTGATATTATTCTTGTAGTAATACCTCTTCTACCTACTAATTTTGGCCTCCACATTTCATACCATATTCTTTCGTTATCTAAAGGATCTAAACCTATGATGCCTTTTTTGAAGTGTTCAACTAATTCTCTCCCAACATTTGGACTCACCTCTATCCCTGATGAAATTCCAATCCCTGTTATTTCACTATTATCAGTTTCAATTTCTATTATGTTTAGCACATTATGTGTATAGGTATAAAGACCATTTGTAATTGGAACTCTCCTTTCCCATCTATAAATTTTTAAATTAATATCTGTAATTTTCATTTTTAGAGTCCTATATTTTTTCTTTTTTATGAAACAATTATTTTATAAAAGTTTAAACCTTTTCTTCTATTACGTAAATGTGTAATACATTTTAGATCAATAGATACAGAATAAATTATAGGGGTCCGTAGCTCAGTGGTCAGAGCAGTCGGCTCATAACCGATTGGTCGCAGGTTCAAGTCCTGCCGGACCCACCATATTAAGGGGATGTATGAAGGCAGCTCAAATAACTGGATACAGAAAAATTGAAATTAAAGATATTCCTGATCTAGGTGAACTAGAAGTAGGAAAAGTAAGATTTAAAACAGATTGCATTTCAATCTGTGGATCAGATATTCATGGTGCATTTGACAAGGTTTTACCAGAAGAAGATTACCCATTGCCTCCTGGTATGCCTATTCATGAAGTAGCAGCTATTGCAGTAGAATCTAAAGATGACAGATACCCTGTGGGTACAAGAGCTATTGTTATTCCAAATTATAGAAATCCTGATGGAAGTTTGGGAACAGGTGGGGCTGTTGAATATATAGATCAAAGTCATGATAAAATCATAAAACTCCCAGATTGGGGAGATCTAGAAGATTGGATAATGCTTCAACATTCAGGAACAGTTTTGTATTCTGCGAAACATTGGGGTAATATTTTTGGAAAAAAGATAGCTATTTTAGGTCAAGGAGGAATTGGCTTATCATTTACTATGTTTGCATCTAAACAAGGAGCAGCCGAAGTTGTTGGTATTGATAAACATAGCTATAGACTTGATAAAAGTATTTCTTTAGGTGCAACAAAAACTATAGAATATGTTTCTCTTGAAGATTTGATAGAAAAAACAGAAGAAATAACTGATGATGAATTATTTGATGTAGTAGTTGATGCTTCAGGAAATGAAGCAGGTTTCAATACATGTCTAAATATTATAAAACCTGAGGGTAAATTTATTACATTTAGTATTGTAACTGCAGATTTAGTTGAGTTTGAACATAGCTTAATGCTTAGAAAGAATATAGATATTCATGCAACCCAAATAGCAACTACATCAGAACCAATTACAGAAATAAGAGAATTAGTTGCTCTTGCTGAAAGAGGTTGGTGGGATCCAAAGTCATTAAAATCGCATATTTCTGATTTATCTGATTTGCAAAAAAGTTATGAAGAATATGCTGATCAAAAAAATAACGTTGTAAAAAATGTAGTTAAATTTAATCCTTAAGAACCGAATCTTTCAGTGAATAATTCAAAATTTAAATTAGATTTATTTATAATTTCTGTAGCACTTTCAACAAAAGAATCTGATCCGCAAATATAAATTTCATATTTAATATTTTTATTTAAGCCTTTGAAATTATCGACTGAAATTCTAGAACTTCCAGCTATCCATTTGTTTTGCTTTTCACGAGTAACATAAGGAAGATAATTAGCTTGATTATTATTTTTAGATAAAAAAGAATAATTTACTAAACCGTTAAAATATTTTGACCAATGAAATAAAGTGAAAGGATTTTTATTTTTTATTAAGAATTTAGACATAGACAAGAAGGGAGCTATTCCAGATCCTGATGCAATCATTATAGGATAAAAGTCATTTTTTAAAACAAACCTTTGTCCTATAGGCTTAGAAATTTTTACTAAATCTCCAACTAAAGAGAAATCATAAAAAAAAGTTGAAACTTCTCCACTAGGTATTTTTTCAAGTAAAAAACTTAGAGTTTTCTTATTTGGTTCACTGGCTATCGAATAAGGTCTTATTGCTTCATATCCATCTTCTGAAGTTAGGCATATTTCAGAATATTGTCCAGGAATATGGCCTGCCCAATTATCTATTTCGAAATCAATAATACAGAGTTCATTATTGACAATTTTTTTTTTAGATATTTTAGCTATTTCAAATTTTTTTATATTCATTATTTTAAGAATATCTTTGTTCTTTCCAAGGATCACCATACATATGGTAACCATAATTTTCCCAAAATCCTGGCTTGTCAGATTCTATAAAATCTATTTTATTAAGCCATTTAGCAGATTTCCAAAAATATAAATGAGGAATAATTAATCTTATTGGGCCTCCATGCTCAGGAGTAATAGGTTCGTCTTCATAGGAATATGAAATTAAAGTATTTTCTCTTAAAAGATCACTAGAAGGAACATTTGTTGTATATCCTGTAGAAGAACCTATCATAGTCCATTTAGTAGGAGGAATTATGTTTAATGATTCTAAAATAGTAGATACTTTTACTCCTTTCCATTTCATATCAAATTTAGTCCATCTAGTAACACAATGGATATCTTTAGTTATTTCTTTACTTTCTATATTTGATAAATAATTCCAATCAATTTTGGCTATCTCTTCATCATTTTTTGTTATAGAAAGTTTCCAATCTTTAATATCTAACTTTGGAGTTGGCTCTGCAGAAAGTACTGGAAATCTATTTTCTATATATTGACCAGGAGGAACTCTATCATTATTTTCTTTTTTACCAAAAAAGCCTCTTGTTACCAATTTGTAAAACTACCATCCTCTCTTTTAAGTTGCGGTGAAAATCCGGTTGGATTAACCCTCATGGTTTCTGCTACATCCATATTTATATCTACTCCTAAGCCTGGAGTATCAGGGCTCCATGAATATCCATCTTTCCATTCTATCTGTTGTGGAAATAAATCTCTTACATATGTTCCTGGTGCTTTTGGCATTTCTTGAACACCAACATTACTTGATGCCATACATAATGCTATACAAGCAGCAGCAGAGACAGGTCCAAGAGGATTATGAGGGACTATGTTTATATAGTGTGTTTCAGCCCAATGTGTAATTTTTAAAGCTTCAGTAATTCCACCAACAATGCATAAATCTATTCTTGCATAATCAATTAATTCTTTTTCAATTACTTCTCTAAATGACCATTTTGTAGCCCATTGTTCACCGGCAGCAATTGGAAGATTTATTTTATTTCTAATTGTTTCATAAGTTCCTGGATTTTCTGATCTAATTGGATCTTCTATAAAAAATGGTTTTAAAGACTCCATATCTCGGCACATTTGTATAACTTCGGGAGGATCTAATCTTGTATGAACATCAAATGTTATTTCTGGTTCATATCCAAATTGCTTTCTTACCTCGCCCATAATTTCCACTGCATATTTTATGGACTTTCTTGGCTCTAAAACATTTGATTCAAAATTTTCTAATTGTGTTGGCTGGTGCCATCTTAAGAATTTCCAACCTTTATTTAGATGGTCTTCACAAATACTTAAAAATTTACTTAACGTTTCTCCTTGAGTATGAGGGTAACAAATAACTTTATCTCTATATGGACCACCTAATAATTTATATACAGGCATATTAACTGATTTGCCCTTTATATCCCAAAGGGCTATATCTATTGCAGAAATTGCACATGAATAAACTTTATCTGCAGGGAAAAATGAGCTTCTAAACATTACTTGCCATAATCTTTCAGTTTCCCAAGGATCAGCACCAATTACAATCTCACTTAAATGTTCTATTGCTTTGGCAATAGCTTCACCTTGGCGAGCTATACCTACTTCTCCTAGTCCATGAATACCTTTATCTGTGTCAACTCTTACAAAAAAATAAATTTTTCCTTCTTCATCTTGAATAGGAAGGCTTGTGATTTTAGTTATTTTCATAAAATATATCTCTTTCTATTTCCAATTTACTTCGCCTTTTTCTATATCTTTAATATAAAGTCCAGCACCTGTTCTTCTACCTGGAGGCAAGCTAGACTCTGTATCTATACTTTCTTTCTTTAACTTATTTAATGAATTTTCATCTATGATTAATCCTATTCCATTTGTTTCATCTAAATGTAAAAATCCATCTTCAATATTATTATTCCACTTAGAATAAGCCTTTTCTCTTCCAGGATCAACAACTTCCATCATTACATGATTTGGAATATTTACAGCGATTTGAGCATTATAGTTACCTATACAATTCATTGTTGTAACGGGTATTTCGTATGCATACGCAAAATTTGATATTTGCATTAATCCTGTTATTCCAGATTGATATGAGCTTACATTTAATATATCTGCAGCTTGATTTGCTAGTAAAGGATAAAAGTCTCCTACATTATTTAAGTTTTCTCCTGTTGAAACGGCTGCTTTTATATTATTTGATACTAATTTTAAACCTTTATAATCCCATCTTCTTGCGGGCTCTTCTGCCCAAAAAATATCAAACTTTTCTTCAATTTTCTTAATTGTCTGAATCGCTCGTTTTGCTGACCAATATTCGTTTGAATCGATCATAATTCTTGGCCTAGAAGATGCCTTTAAAAGTGCTTCATAAACTATTCCTACTCTTCTAATATCATCTTTACTAGAAAGGCCAATTTTAACTTTTCCAGAATCAACTCCTTTTTCTGCCATATTGCTAAAAAAATCAAATAACTCTTCATCTGACAAGTTATAGCCTATATCCGAAGCATAGATTTTACACTTTGGGTCGTTCCCACCTAGGGTTCTCCAAAGTGGTTCAGAATTAATTTTTGCCTTTAAGTCCCATAATGCAATATCTATAGCAGATATTGCATTATGTAGTTCTCCTTCATCTCCGCCTTTAAATACAAAATCAATCATATTTTTCCAATGAGAAAATACTTCTCTAGGATCCTTAGATTCTAGTAAATGAAAAAGATTATTTACCTTATCATTTCCTAATGGAGCAACTCCTGAAATTCCTTCATCAGTATTTATAATTAATAGGCTTGAGTCAATTATTTTTCTTCCTGAAGGGTTATTTGAATCCCCTAAAGGTCTATCTAGTATTTCTTTATATTTTTCTAATTTAAAGTCAGTAATTTTCATTTTGCTCTTGCCTCACTAATTTCATCTTTAGTTGGGGGAACTTCGAATAATCCAGCTCCAGGTCTTCTACCATACGGGCTTGGTCCTGATTTTGTTGATATATTGGTTACTTCGTTTTTTGATAACTCAGAATAATTTATTTCTATTCCAAGCCCAGGTTTATTGCCCACTTTAGCCATTCCCTCTTTGATTTTTACATCACTAGTAAATACTTTTGTTTCTGGTTCAGGGTGAGGCACTTCTATTGTAATACAATTTGGAATAGCATTTGCAATATGTGCATGTATAATTCCAAAAGATCCTCCTAAAGTAACAGGAAGCTCTAGACCAAAAGCAGCATCTGCAATTTGAAGAGCACCTGTAATTCCGGTCATTCCATGACTTATTTGAATAATATCAGCAGATCTATGATGAAAATATGGTAAAAAATCTCCAAGAGTATCTAAGTTTTCTCCTGCACAAACAGGTGTTTGAAGGGCGTTAGAAACTTTTTTTAACCCTAGAAAATCCCATCTTCTTGCTGGCTCTTCAATCCAACCAAGCGTAAATCTTTCTTCCATTTCAGATATTTTTCTGATTGTTTGTTTTGGAGACCAATATTCATTCGAATCGAGATACAATATGGGCTCTTTACCAGAATGCTTTAATGCATCATACATTAATTGTAATCTGCGTAAATCAGAATCTTGATCTAAACCTACCTTTAGCTTACCTGCATTAAAACCAAATTTAGTAGCCATTTTATAGTACCATTGATAAATATCATCATCACTTATAGGTAGTGCTATATCTGATGCATAAACGTTAGCTTTTTCATTATTTCCACCAAGAGTTTTCCAAAGAGGTTCATTATTATATTTTGACTTTAAATCCCATAATGCTACATCTAATACAGAAATTGCATCATTTGCAATCCCATCATGTCCTCCTTTGAAAAATCTATCTACCATTTTTTTCCACAGACTTTTGACAGCTCGTGGATCTTGACCTAACAAAATTCCCTCAAATAACATTTTTATTTGAGGAATAGAACCGCCTCCACCAATAGATATCCCGCTTATACCTTCATCAGTTAATACTTCAACTAAGCAATTTCCTGCTTTTTTTCGGCCTCTTGGCGAATTTGCATCACCCATGGTTCTATCAAGCGAATATTCAAAAAGTGTAGTTTTTAATTCTGTAATTTTCATTATTTATAAAATCCTCTAATATTTTATTAATATCTTGAATGAAATTTTCAAGGCATTATTTATAAAAAAAGTTTATCATTTTAATATGAAACATTCTCTAGGAAAATTATTTAATTATGATCGTCTCTTTATAAAGTTTTTAAGCTTTGGAATATTTAGTATTATGATATTTATCAGTAGTTTTACTGAATTGAATGTATTAAATGCAGAAGATAAAACTGAAAAATCTACTGTTTTTTTATCATTTGATATTAATGCATTTAATGAAGAAGAAGACTTTTTGACTTCAAAAGATATAATTTTACAAATTTCTAATTATTTTTTATTGGATAGTACCAAAACTGTAATATTACAAGGTTATGGGCAAACTAATTTTAATCCAATATCTTTAACAAAGCAGAATCTTTCACAAGAAATTGATACATTCTTTAATACTATGAAGTTAAATAATAATCTTGAAGCTTCAAATCATTACCTTGCTATTTCTGATGGATTTACTAAGATTGCAGAAAATATAAATATATCTGATTCAGATTTTTATTTAATTTCTCCAATCAGAATTAAAAATCTTAATGAATCTACTCAAATAAAACTTGATAATCTTTCAGAACTATACAGTTCTTCAGGAATTAAATTAAATATTATGGCTCTACCGTCTTCACTTGTTGCAGACAGAGAAGCTTTTCGTAAAGTTTCTTCAAATACAAATGGAAAATTTATAGATTTTGGTACAAATAAATCGTATACAGATTTTATTCAATTATTTTTAGCTAACCCTAAATTATTTGTAGAAACAAATTTAGACTCTAAACCACTTTCTAATTTTCTTAATATTCCACCAACTGTTGAAAAATTAAAAATAGGTATTTTCAGACAAGATATTGAAACTAAAATTTCTTTGATTAGTCCTGATGGAACTGAATTAAAAGAAGATTTAGATTTTAACTTTTGGGAACTAGATAAAATTCTTTTTTTAGATATTAATTATCCAGATTCCGGAACATGGACTGTAATAACAAATGGTCAAAGAGGTAAATTTGAAGTTTATATAGATGTTTATAACCCGTTAGAGCTTAAAACATTTGGAGACAAAATTTATCCTGTATCTAATGAAATATTATTAGAAGTAGGGGTTTATCTTGATAAAGCTTTGACTAATATTAGCGATGCTGAATTACAAGTCAGGATTAAAGACTTTAAGGGTACTGAAACTCTTCAAATAATGAATGATACTGGAGAAAAAGGAGACAAAATTTCTTTTGATGGAATTTACTCAGCTATTTTACCATCTGTATCTGAACAATCAATTGTAGATATAGAATATACTCTAAAATGGAAAGATTTATCTACACCTATTGAGAAAAATGACCAAATTAAAATTGAAAATTATCCTGAAATTTCTATTACTAAAATAAAAGATTTTAAAGGTAAAGTAGGGGAAGAATTTTTAATTGCTTCTTTTGAAACCAATGTTAATTCATATCCATACTTAGTTGGAATTGATGAATTGAATCTTCAGCTAATTGATAAAAAAGATTCTCAAAATGTTACTATTAAGCCAGTAAAATTAAAAGATACTGATAAATCTTATATATTTGAATTATATTTTGATTCACAATCTAAAATAGATGAAACTATTTCTTTAGATTTATATTTAGAAACTACCTATTTAGAAAAAAAATTCAGAACTCCCTCTATAAAAATTAATTCTCAAATAAATACAAATTCTCTCTATATATTAGGATTAAGATATTATTATTCGATTATATTTGCAATTGGATTACTTTTGATTTTTATGTTTGTTTTAAACTATTTTAGAAAAGTTAGAATATTTGGCTTTTTAACTGATATTGATAAAAATATAATTGTAGATTTTTCAAATATAAAAAGACCTATTTTAGAAAAAATAATTCATCCAAAAAGAGTAAGTTTTAATAATATATTAAAGATCCCTTACAATGGGGGATATTTTCAATTTGATAGAAATGATACATTTATTATTATTAATCCCTTAAAAAATGATCCTAGTATTAGAATTAATTCTCAACCTGCTACAGGGAAATTGAAAATAACAAACAATGAATGGATAGGTTCTTCTGGAAAGCAAGTAAGATTTTCTAAAGAGATTCCATATATTCGTATATAAATATTATTTTTCTATAATTTTTACACTATTTATTATTGTTCCTGGAGATGGATCAGTATTAGGGTCTCTAAGTCTTATTTTTTTTACAACATCCATACCTTTTATGACTTTTCCAAAAACAGCATGGCAAGAAACACCCATATTAGGACAATTCTTTAAGTTGTTATTTTCATCATAAGCATCTAGAAAAGGTAAAGGTGCAAAAGTTATAAAAAATTGGCTTCCATTACTGTTAATTCCAGAATTTGCCATTGAAAGTATACCTTCGCTGTCATGTCTAAGATCTTCATGAAATTCATCTGCGAATCTATAGCCTGGGTTCCCTGCACCAGTAGCGCTAGGGTCACCCCCTTGGGCCATAAAATTAGGCAGAACTCTATGAAAAGTTGTTTTATTGTAGTAACCAGATTTTGATAAATTAATAAAATTTTCAACAATATAAGGTACATGGTCATCATAAAGAATTATTTCAAAAGTTCCAACTTGTGTGTCAAATATGGCTGTATACTCTTTTGATTGATCAATATTGCCACTTGGGGGAGATGGAACTCCAGAATCTATTGAATTATCTTCATTTGAACATGCTATTATAGCTAAAGAAATTATTACTATTATAAAAAAAGTCGATATTTTAGAAATTCTCATGATTTAAATCTCCTATAATTAAAATTAAATTCAATAGTTTAATTATGAAAGATAAATCAAGAAATATACAAGCACTTTTTTTAGGTAAGTTAGACTATTTAAAATCTATGCTTCTTCAAGAAGATATAAATTATATATCTCAATCTGATTCCTCTAATCAAAAGATTTTATTTTTGGAACATGAAAATGTTATTACTTATGGATCCCAAGAAAAAATTTCTAAAGAAGAAATAGAAAAATTAAACTCTATTGATAAAAATTTTTTTTATGTAAAGTCAAATAGGGGGGGGCAAGTTACTTTACATAATCCAGGCCAATTGATTTGCTATCCAATTATTGATATTAGTAAATATTTTTCAGGTATTTTGGAATATGTGACATCCATTGAAGAAGTAATAATCGAGACTCTAAACCATTATAATATTCACTCTCATAGAGTAAAAAAAAGGAGAGGGATTTGGGTTAATGGTGATCCAGATGAACAATATGATAAAAATTTGCTACCTAAAGGCGAAAAAATTGCAGCCTTAGGTATAAAAGTAATTAAAAATATTTCCATGCATGGCTTTGCTCTCAACGTATATAATGACTTAGATGCCTATAAAAAAATAATACCTTGTGGGATGCCTAATCTTAAGGTTACATCTATTCAAAATTTATGTGATATCAAGTATGATTTGGAAGATATAGCACTTGTTATTACATCAAAAATTGAAGAAGTATTAGGATTAAAATTGGATTTTAAAAAATAATTGATAAGAGGAAAAATGACTAAAACATTAAGTACCTTTAATTTTCTTGAATGTTCTCTAACTGGAGAACATTTTTCTAATGATATAGCAAGAAGATTAAGTCCTAATTCTGAAAAACCTTTGTTAGCTAGATATGATTTAGACAAAGCAAAACTAACTTTTACTAAAAATAATTTAATAAATAGAAGAAATGACATGTGGAAATATGAAGAGATATTACCAGTCTTTGATCATGATAATATAGTTTCTCTTGGAGAAGGAAATACTCCCTTGATGAACATGAATAATCTTTCAAATGTTTTAGATATTTCTAACCTGTATGTAAAAGATGAAAGTAATAATCCCACTGGTTCATTTAAGGCTAGAGGTTTATCAGCAGCAGTTTCTAAAGCAAAAGAATTTGGTATAAATGGAATAGTAATGCCTTCAGCAGGGAATGCTGCTGGAGCAATGTCTGCGTATGCCGCAAAATCAAAAATCAAAGCAAATGTTTTTATGCCCAAAGATGCTCCAATCTCAAATAAAATGGAATGCATTGCTTTTGGGGCTAAAGTAGAGTTAGTTGAGGGTGATATTTCTGATGCAGGTAAAGCTTCTGCAATTATGGCAGAAAAAAACAATATTTTTGATATTTCAACTTTAAAAGAGCCTTACAGAGTAGAAGGAAAGAAAACTATGGGAATTGAAATAATTCAACAATTAAATTGGGAAGTCCCTGATGTGATTATTTATCCAACTGGTGGAGGAACTGGTATTGTAGGAATTTGGAAAGCAATTGATGAACTTTCAGAAATGGGATTAATTGATAATAAAAAACCAAAAATGGTATGCGTACAAGCTGAAGGCTGTTCACCTTTAGTCGATGCTTTTGAGAAAAATCAAAAATTTGCAAAACCTTTTAAAAATCCTGAAACATTAGCAGCTGGTATGAGAGTTCCAATGGCAGTAGGTGATTTTATAATATTTGATATTTTGAAAAAAAGTGGAGGTACAGCTATAAGGATTTCGGATGATGAAATGCTAAATGGAGTCTCTTTACTAGCAAGTGAAGAAGGTATTTTTGCAGCTCCAGAAGGAGGTGCTGTAGTATCAGCTACACTCAAATTAAGAAAAAATAATATTATTAAAAAAACAGATAAAGTTGTGATGGTAAATACAGGATCTGCATACAAGTATTTAAACGCTATGCAAAAAAAATTCTGGGATGATTAGATTTTTTTTGCATCCCATTCAATAACGTGGCTTTCAATTCCATCAGGATATTTACTTGTATATTCTTCAATTAATATTCCCATAATTACAGAGTTGAATCTTTTGTTATTTTTAGGCCTGCTTTTTCGAAAAGTTCCTTCATGAACAAATCCAATTTTTTCAAATAGTTTGATTGCATTTGTATTAAATTCAGGTATATCAACCCAACATCTATACATTCCAAGATTTAAGAAACTATGCTCAAGCAGAGCTAGAGCAGCTTCCGTACCATAACCTTTATGCCAATGTTTTTTTTCGCCAATTAATATAGATATTTGTGAATCGCCCAATGATTCATCAATTGAAAGTTGGGCCTCTCCTATATGATCAGAATCTAAATAAATTGAAAAAATAGATCTATGAGGTTCATGATGAGGGTCATGAAAAACTTCATTCCATTCCGCCTCAGTAGAATCAATCATATTTTTGGGCTCATATCCTAAATGAGCAGGTTCGTTATGTGTATATTTCCCAAACCAGTTTTCATAAATATCTTTATCGTCAAGCCACTTTATAACTTGATGGATATCATCTCTTATTACGTTCTTTAAATTTATAATCTCGTTATTTTTCATAAATTTACCTAAAATGTACTTTTCATTAGTTGCATTATTAATTACCTTTTATAAGATTATAGTAGATTATAGAATAAAATAAAAATTTAATTTAAAAGGGGTCTTAACTATGGCAGATTGGAAAATGGAAGCAGAGATTGAGTATTGTGTTCCTTGTGGCTACGCTAATTTAGCAGCATGGATGACCAGTGAACTTTTCCAAGCAGCAGGTACTGCAATAGCTATATCATTGAAACCAGGAGCTGATGGAGCTTTTAAAGTAACAGTTGATAATGAAGTACTTTGGGATAAGAAGAAGCAGGGCAAATCACCAGATATTATGGAAGCAAAAGAATTAAAAGCAAAAGTAATAAATAAACTTGAGTCTCTAACTAAAGTATAGAAAATTTATTGGTAAATTTCAGGAGATTTAAATTTAATGAATCAAACTTATCTAACTGAATATAGTTTGCTTTTCCTTTTTGTGGGATTGTCTATCATTGTTCCAATAGGAATGTTGGCAGCCGCAAAATTTGGAACTGGCTTTGGAGTTACTCCGAGCCGAAGTACTAAGATAAAAAAAGCCGCTTATGAAGGAGGTCACCCTGCATTTAGTGAAAGGCCATCTTTATTTAGCTTTGGATATTTTTATTATGCTTTATTATTTGTAGCCTTTGATGTAGAAACTATTTTAATATTTCCTTGGGCTGTAAGTCATGGTTACATAACTAATGTTTGGGGTATTTTGCCTTTTATTGGAATACTTGTATTTTTAACAATTCTTACCGTATCTTTTGTATACGTATGGTTAAAGGGGGCTTTAGAATGGATAAAATAGATAGAATCCCTTTAGATTTATCTACAACTCAATTAGATAAAGAAGAAGGAGGGTTGATAAATTCTATGAAATCAACTCATGTTTCTCCCTTTCCTGATCCGATAATCAATAATGATGATTTGGATAAAAATGTTATGGTATCATCTGTAGATCAACTTTTAAATTGGGCAAGAAAGTCTAGTTTATTTCCTTTGCAATTTGGATTAGCCTGTTGTGCATTTGAGATGATTGCCACAGCAATGAGTAGATTTGATATTTCAAGATTTGGGATGGAAGTTTTTAGAGCGACCCCGAGACAAGCTGATCTTATGATAGTTGCTGGTACGGTTACTTGGAAAATGGCTGTTCCTTTACGCAGGCTTTATGATCAAATGGCTGAACCTAAATGGGTTATTTCTATGGGAGTATGTGCTACGTCTGGTGGCCCTTATTATGAAAGTTACTCAGTAGTTCCAGGTGTAAATCATATTGTACCTGTAGATGTATATGTTCCTGGGTGTCCACCTAGGCCTGATGCATTATTATTTGGGATAATGCAACTTCATGAAAAGATTAAAAAATATAGCTTGTCAGGCGTTAAAGCGGGTGGAGTATAATTTATGAAAACTTGGAATGGACAATTATTATCTGAAGAGATTTCTAATCACATAGAAGACAGTGTAGTGAATTTCAATGAAATAGATGTTTATATAAAAGCTGATAAAATTTATGCAACTATGAAATTTTTAAAAGAGACATCAGGTTTTTCTTTTGATTTATTATCATCTATTACTTCTGTTGATTACTTTGATCATTTTGAAATAGTTTATCAACTTAAATCCTTGATTACTCTTACTAAAGCAACAATTAAAGTAAAGCTAGGCTTTGGTAGAAAAAGTGAGCCTGAAATTGATAGTGTTTACTCTATTTGGAAGGGTGCAGATTTTCAAGAAAGAGAAATTTATGATTTGATGGGAATTACATTTAATAATCATCCAAATATGAAAAGAATTCTTCTTTGGGATGGGTTTCCTGGTCACCCTTTAAGAAAAGATTTAGTTACCAATGGCCAATCAATAGTTCGAAATATGAAAGAAGAATAATGTCAGTTAAAAGTGAACCAATAACGATTAATCTTGGACCTCAACATCCTTCTACTCATGGTGTTTTTAGAATGAGGGTTACTTTTGATGGAGAAACTATTATTGATCTTGAGCCAATTTTTGGTTATTTGCATAGAGGTTCAGAAAAACTAGCGGAAGAAAGAACCTATACACAAATAGTTACTCTTACAGACAGAATGGATTATGTATCTTCAATGTTAAATAATCAAGGCTATATTCTAGCACTAGAAAAATTAGCAAATATAGACCCAAAGCCTAGAGGAGTTTGGCTCAGAATGATTGCATCAGAGCTTCAGAGAATAGCTAGTCATTTAGTTGCAATAGGATTTTTGATTCAAGATCTTGGAGCCTGGGGTACGCCTTTAACTTATGCTATGAGAGAAAGAGAAAAAATTCTACAAATGTTTGAAATGTTATGTGGAGCAAGAATTACTAATTCATATTTAAGGCCAGGAGGAGTTTTTATGGATGCTCCTGTTGAATTTTGGAGTGCATTGTCAGAATTTACTGAAAATTTTCCTTCACAAATAGAAGAATTAGAAAATTTACTCTCATCAAATGAAATTATTTTTTCTAGAACTAAAGGAGTGGCTATATTAACTGCTGAACAAGCTATTAATGCATCAATAACTGGCCCAATACTTAGATCCACAGGAGTTGATTGGGATTTAAGAAAATCTGATCCTTATGATTACTATGACAAGGTAAATTTTAATGTCCCTACACATACGGCTGGAGATAATTTTGCTAGGTATATTCTAAGAGTTCAAGAAATGAAAGAAAGTCTTACCATAGTCAAACAATGTGTTGAAAAAATCGAACCTGGGCCAGTTAGGCCTCATCATGATGAAGTACCAAACTTAGTAAGGCCTCCAATAGGTGATTGTTACTCTGCAATTGAAGGATCAAAAGGTGAACTAGGATTTTATTTAGTTTCTGATGGCTCTATCTCACCATATAGATGGCATGTTAGATCGTCTTCTCTAATTAATTTAACTTTATTGAAAGATATGGTTGTTGGAACTTTATTTGGTGATTTATTTGTAACTTTTGGAAGTATTGATATCAATATGGGAGAAGTAGATAGATAATGTTTGATTTTATTTATAATATTTTAGAAACTGTTTTAAATTTATTTATTTCTGAATTTAAGTATCAAAGTTATATACTTACTTTTATAGCAGGTTCCTTGTCAGCTTTTATTGTTATAAATGCTGTTTTGGGAGGTGTTTTAGCTGCAATTTGGGGAGAAAGAAGGTTGTTGGGTAAATTTCAGCAAAGAAGTGGCCCAAATAGATGGGGACCATTAGGAACTTTAACTCCAGTTGCTGATGCCGTTAAAGTGATGTTTAAAGAAGATATAGTACCTGAAGAAGCAGATAAGTATATTTTTAATATTGCTCCTTTATTACTTGTTGTCCCTGTTTTTATAATTTTTTCTGTAATTCCTTTTGGAGTAGGATTATATGTTGTTGATATAAATGTAAGTGCTTTGTTTATTCTTGCAATAACTTCTATTAGTGGTTTGTCAATAATTTGTGCTGCATGGGCTTCAGCAAATCGTATAGCAATTTTTTCTGCTTTGAGATCTGTAGCAATGTTGATTTCATACGAAATTCCAGTTGGCTTATCAATAGTTGGAATACTTTTAATTTCTGAATCAATGTCAGTTATGGATATTGTTATCTTTCAAAAAGTACCTTTTATACTTCTTCAACCAGTTGCAGCATTTGTTTTTTTTCTTGGATCTTTAGCTGAAATAAATAGAACTCCATTTGACTTAACTGAAGCTGAATCAGAATTAGCGGCTGGATATCAAAATGATTATTCAGGTATGAAGTGGGGATTATTTTACCTCGGAGAATTTGCTGCAACTATTGCTGCATCTTCAGTTTTTTCTACTCTTTTCCTTGGTGGTCCAAACGGACCCTTTTTACCAGGAATATTTTGGTTAACTTTAAAAGTAGTAGCAGTATGGTTTGTAATAATTTGGATACGAGCAACTTGGCCACGTTTTAGAATTGATCAAGTACTTAATCTTGCATGGAAAGGCTTATTTGAACTTACATTAATCAATATAATAGTTACTTCTATATCTGTAATTATATGGACAGAATCTGATCCTAATAGATTATTATATATAGCAATATTTAACTGGGTACTAACTGTACCTTTTGTTTATATAATTCTTCGATTACTAAAAACAAAAAATTATGACGAAAGCAATGATAAAGTTATAATTTATCCAGTAGGTTCAGATACCCCAAAATTTGAGAAAGTGAGTAAATAATGCTAGGAATGGGACTTATTAAGGGTTTATCTGTAACTTTTAAAAATTTATTTTCTCCTGTTTTCACAATACAATACCCTGATAAAAAAGTAGGATTATTGGCTTTTTCTAAGCATATTGAAAAACCTATATTTAAAATTTTAAGAGAAGATCCTAAAATGTTCCTTATGGGGATGCTAGGAATGGCGACAATTCCTGTTAAAATTGATCAGTTTCCTAGATTTAGAGGTAATGAATTTGTTTGGTATGATGATAGATGCACAGCTTGTGCATCATGTGCGAAATATTGTCCTTTAGGGATTATTGAGATAGTAACTCATCCTGCTGGAGAAAATATGCAGGCTGGAGAAAATTATGCCATTGATAAATTTGATATTGATATAGGCAGGTGTATGTTTTGTGGCTTATGTGTAGAAGCTTGCCCTTATGACGCTTTGCATATGGGTACTGATTTTGAGAAAGGAACTTATTCAAGAGTTGATTTAGTACTTGATAAAGAAACATTAATTTCTCAAGATAAGAATCCTAGCAGCTGGTTTAGGCCTCAGTTTGAATCTAAAGAATATAATCCCTGGGAAGAAAATATGCCTAATTCTAAAGATGCAGGAAGGCATGAAAAGCCAAGTTACCAAAAAATAAAAGAAAAATGGGTAAACAAAAGGAAAACTGATGGATAATTCTTTGTTAAATATTTTTCTAATACTTGTTTCCATCGTAGGAATTATGAGTGGATTATACGTGGTCACTCAGACAAATGTTTTTAGAGCAGCGATTTCTTTAGCATTAAGTTTTATGTGTATTTCAGTAGTTTATTTTGCAATTAATGCTGAATTTTTAGGAGCTGTTCAAATACTTGTTTATGTTGGAGCTGTTTCAGTATTAATGGCATTTTCAATATTACTAGTTAAAGATTTACAAACTGCTTCTTCAACTACAAAAGGGTTCAGTTTTTTCTTATCAGTTTTTTCATCACTTTTGATATTTCTAGTTCTTTTATTTGTTATATTAAATTCTGATTGGTCCTCAGAAGAAACCATAAAAAATCAATTGGTCAAAGAGTTATTATTTGATAAATATAGAGAAAATCCTATGGATCAAACTATTACCTATGCTAACGAACAGACTCCTGCTAAAGAAGTTAGAGAAGGTTTGTTTAATAATTCTATTATTCCATTAGGATCATTATTAGCCACAAGATATTTTATATCCCTCCAGTTAATTGGATTGATAATTGTGGTATGTGTAGTTGGATCAATTACTATAACTAAAAATACTATTGAAAATGATGAAGAAGGAGGTAAAGAAATAATATGACCTTAGAAATAATTTTAATTTTTTCTGCAGCATTACTATCTATAGGTATATTCGGCCTTCTTACTAGAAAGAATATAGTTATAACATTAATGTCTTTAGAACTGATTTTCAATTCAGTTGTTTTGGCTGCTGTAGGATTTACAAGATATAGTATTCATGAAGAATTTATATTGCAATCATTAACTTCTGAAAATATATTTAATGTTTTGTCAGGGAATATTTTAGGTTTATTTATTATTTCGGTTGCTGCTGGTGAGACAGCATTAGCTTTAGCTTTAGTTTTGGCTTTAGGGAAGTTTAAATCTACAATAGAGCTCACTGATCTCTCAGAAATGAAAAATTAAATGTGGATTGATTATAAAAAAGTGAATAATTTAACTATTGCAGAAACATGGAAAAACCTTCTAGAAGCCGAAGGTTTACCAACAAAAATTATGCCTGAAAAAGGATTGTTAGATTGGTCAGAAACTTCTACTTTTAGAATTTTAGTTCCTAAAGGTAGAGAGCACGTAGCTGATGAAATAATAAGAAAAATTTAAATAAGGAATCGATTTTGATTGAACTAATTACATTACTAATACTTTTCATCCCTTTCACAGTATTTTTGATTAATGCTCTTCTGTTACGAACTATTTTAGGATCTGAAAATAATTTATCAGGACGTATAAATGTAATATTTATAGGTATCTGTTTCCTTCTTTCTTTGGTTGTAATGTTTAATCTAAATAATGCTTCTTCAACTATAGTATTTGAGTGGATAAATATTGGTGAAATTGATTTAAGTTTCTCATTTATGATTGATCCATTAACTTCAATAATGTTAGTAGTAGTTTCTGGTATTTCTTTTTTAGTTCAAATTTACTCTATTGGATATATGCATGGTGATAAAAGTTTTAATAGATATTTCTCTTTTATGGCACTTTTTACTGGTTCAATGATTGGATTAGTTATGTCAAGAAACATACTGCAATTATTTATATTTTGGGAATTAGTTGGAGTATCCTCCTACTTATTAATAGGTTTTTGGCATGAAAGAAAATCAGCTGCAGCAGCTGCAAAAAAAGCCTTTATAATGACTAGATTAGGTGATTTTGGATTTTTATTTTCAATTATTTATTTATTTAATATAAATCCAGATTTATTAAATATTCATCTACTTTATGATGCTATAGTGAATAATGAAATTTCAAGCAAAGTAGCAACTATACTTTCTTTAGGATTTCTAATAGGAGCTATAGGCAAATCAGCTCAATTTCCTTTACATAGTTGGCTACCAGATGCTATGGAAGGACCTACATCAGTATCAGCATTAATTCATTCAGCAACAATGGTAACAGCTGGAGTATTTTTAATTGCAAGACTATTTCCTTTATTTCAAATTTCTGACATTATGACTCTGGTGGCTATAATTGGTGCATCAACATCTTTTATTGCAGCTACTATGGCATTAACAACTACTGATATCAAAAGAGTTCTAGCTTACTCTACTATTTCACAATTAGGATATATGTTTATGGCTTTAGGATTAGGTGCTTACACTGCAGCTGTATTCCATTTGTTTACACATGCCTTTTTTAAAGCTGGACTTTTTTTAAGTGCGGGTTCCGTCCACCATGCAAGTGGAACTTTTAATATGAAATATATGGGGGGGCTTAAATCAAAGATGAAGTATACGTATTATTCAATGCTGATATGCTCATTTTCTTTATCGGGATTATTTCCCTTATCAGGATTTTGGTCTAAAGATGAAATTATACTTTCTGCCTATATTCATGGAGGAAGTTTAGGATTAATTTGTATGATTATAGGATTATTGGTTGCATTCATGACTTCTTTTTATATGTTTAGAGCTATTTCTTTAACTTTTCATGGGAATTTCAGAGGAGGAGGAGATAAAGAAATAGAAGATCTCAAGAAACATAAACTCCCTGTGCCTGAAACTTTAGAGCATGTACATCTAGAAGAATCGCCTAAATATATGCTTTATCCGATCTTACTACTTTCATTTTTTGCTATATTTGTGGGTTATTTTTCTAATCCAGTATTTTCTGATTTATTATTTATAGACAAACATTTATTTGGATTATTTTTAGAGAAAAGTCTTGAAGCTTTTCATTTTCATGGATCTCATGAATTTAACTTTTCTATAGCTTTAGTTTCTACTTTTATTTCAATAATAGGTATTCTATTCGGTATAAGTCTTTATAGAAATCAAACAGAATTAGATAAAGGGAATTTTTTTAATAGTATTAATTATTTTTTGGATAAAAAATATTTTATAGATTATCTATATGAAAAAATTATAATACAAAACATATTTTATGAACTAATTTGTGCTGGATTTGAGTGGGTAGATAAAAATATTTTTGATGGTGTAAATATTAATTTGTCTAAACTTATAAGTCGAATAAGTTTAAGATCTTTAAAATTTCAGGATGGTCAAATTCATACTTACAGTATAGCAATGGTAGCAGCAGGTGTGATTTCAATTTTTATATTAATAATTTTAGGGTGAATGATTATGTTTAATTATTTTTTAAGTTTAACTGTTTTTTTTCCTGCAATTACTGCTCTATTTTTGTTACTTTTTAATGATAAAAAGAGAATAGTTCAAATTTCTATATTTTCCTCAATTATTACTTTTATTTTAACTCTATTTTTATTTCTTTCTTATGATAGAGATTTGGGAGGAATGCAATTTATAAATTATTTTCAATGGATAAATTCATTAAACATAAAATCTTCATATTTATTGGGAATTGATGGCTTTTCTGCTCCTTTAGTTTTGTTAACAGGTTTACTTTCTATGGTCGCTTTTATGTCATCTTGGAGGATGAAATTAAGAGTAAAAGAATATTTTATATGGCTATTGCTTCTCGAAACTAGTGTACTTGGAGTTTTTACATCTCTAGATTTACTTTTATTCTTTATTTTTTTTGAGTTTGAATTAATTCCTATGTATATGCTAATTGGGATTTGGGGCTCAGGACGTAAAGAATATTCTGCTATAAAATTTGTTATTTTTACTTTAGCAGGTGGTGCGTTTATGCTGATAGCAATACTTGCACTTTTTGCTTCTGATTCAGTTAACACTTTAGCAATGGTTTCTATTCCTGAAATAAACTTAATAGGAATTCCAGATTTAATTGCTGGTCAAGAGCTTATAATTCCTGCATCAATTATATTTACATTTTTCTTCATAGCTTTTGCAGTAAAACTTCCACTATGGCCTCTTCATAATTGGCTACCAGATGCCCATACAGATGCCCCAACTGCAGTCTCTATAATGTTAGCTGGAGTTCTCTTAAAAATGGCAGGTTATGGACTATTTAGAATTAACTTAGGTTTTTTTCAAGAAACGCAGGGTTTTACAATTTTTGATGTGAGTTCTTTATTAGCTTTATTAGGTACAATTTCTATAATATATGGAGCAATAATTACCTTGAGGCAAACAGACTTAAAAAGATTGATAGCTTTTTCATCTATAAGTCACATGGGTTATGTATTATTAGGATTTGCAGCTATTACTAGCTCAACAACTTATTCTTTATATTCTCTTAATGGATCAGCAATGCAAATGTTTACACACGGAACTATCACAGGACTATCCTTTTTAACTGTTGGTTTGATTTATGATAGAACTCATACGAGAGATATAAATAAACTGGGTTCTCTTGCAAAAAAAATGCCTATAATTGCTTTATTTTTTGTAATTTCAGGATTAGCTTCTTTAGGGTTACCAGGTTTTTCTGGCTTTGTGTCAGAAATTATGATTTTCCTAGGTACTTATAAAATTTATCCAGTTTATACAATAATTTCTGCTTTTGGAGTAGTTTTAGCTGCAGGGTATATTTTATGGATGGTGCAAAGGTCCATGTTTGGTACTAATAATCTAAATAAAGATGATAGTACATATGATTATAAAGATTTAAAAGATGGAAATTTTTATGATATTTTACCTGCTGTTATCATTACTATTCCTATTATTCTAATTGGGATTATGCCCAGTATATTTATAACTTTTTTCAATATGGGTATTAAGGAGATTCTAAGATAATGCAATTTCAAGAATTAACATATATTTTTTCACCTATTATTTTAATATTAACTTCATTATTCGTTCTAATTATTGATTTTTTTGTTAAAAGGAAATCTTTGCTAGTTATTTATTCATTATTTGGATTATTTATCTCAGTATTAATTTTAATAATTCAATATTTTTCATTTGAAAGTAATAAAAATATTTTTTTTGACACCTTAGTATTTGATAAATTATATATTTTTGTGGCAATAATTCTACTAACTCTTACTTTTTGTATAATTTTAGGCTTTTATGATTACATTGTTAATCAAATTAAATTCAAGTCTGAATTTATTAGTTTACTTCTGTTGTCTTTGGTAGGTTCTTTAGTTGTAATTATGGCAACAGATTTTGTAACGATTTACTTATCTCTTGAGCTGGCTTCTTTACCAATCATTTCACTAGTCGCGTTTGGTAGAGGTAAATTTAGTTTAGAAGCAGCTTTTAAATACTTAATTTTAGCATCCTTATCTACTGGAATTTTTTTGATGGGAATTGTCTATTTATATGGAATAACAGGTTCTTTAAACTTAAACTCTCTAAATATTTCATCTACTAACCCCGCAACTATTTTAGGTTTAGTATTTCTATTTATAGGAATTGCATTTAAGTTATCAATAGCTCCTTGGCATATGTGGACTCCAGATACATATCAAGGTTCTCCTATGCCAATTGTTACATATTTATCTACAGTATCTAAGGTAGCTGGCTTTGCTCTTACTATAAGAATTTTTATTTATATTTTTTCTGATGGATTTGATACTCAAAACTTTATAATTTTTCTTTCTATAATTTCTGTTATATCTATGACTGTTGGAAATTTAGGTGCTATTTTACAAAAAAATCTCAAAAGGTTGTTTGCGTATTCAACCATAGCTCATGCAGGGTATATGTTAGTTGGAATAATAGCTCTAATTACTAATACTTCAGCAGCTTCAACAACATTATTTTATGTAATTGGATATGCCATTACTAGTTTATCTATTTTTTTCTGTTTACAATATATTATTAATCTCACATCTAATTCTTCTATAGAAGGATTAAAAGGTCTATTTCATGCCCACCCATATGTATCCATATTATTTACTTTAGGTATATTAAGCCTTTTAGGAATACCAGCAACTGTAGGCTTTATGGGTAAAGTACTAGTTTTTAGTTCAGCTGTAGATAATGGATTAGCATGGGTAGCTATAATAGGAGTCATTAATTCTTTTATTTCTGCATATTATTACTTAGGGTTATTAAGAAATATATATATATCAAAGGATAAATTTGATCAAAAAGGTATCAGCAATAAAAATTATATTTTAGTAGCATCATTATCATCATTGTTAGTTATAATTTTAGGTGTATACCCTGATTTTGCATTAGCTCTAATTGATGGTGTTATATCGGGAGTATAGAAAAGGCTATTTGAATCAATGTATAAAAAAATATGTGTAGTTATTAATCCAGATTCTAGAGAAGCTATGGATCTATATGAAGAACTTCTATTTAAATTTACAAAAAACTCATTTCAATTATTAGATAATTTTAAAAATATCGAAGAAATGGATTTAGTTGTAGCTATAGGAGGTGATGGAACTCTCCTTAAAGCAGTGTCTGTAGCTGTTAAATTTGATATTCCTGTTATGGGAATAAATATGGGCACAGTAGGTTTTATGACAGATGTTGAGGGTAATAAAGCTCTAAGTGAATTTCAAAATTATCTCGATGGAGTAAGAATAGAGCAGCGATCAATGCTAGAAGTAAAGTTTACAATTGATAATGAAAATCATATTTATAAAGCTCTTAACGATATTGTGATTGCACGAGGAGCATCAGTATCAATGGTAGAAACAATAGTTGAAATTGATAAAGTGCATCTTGCTACATATCGTGGTGATGGAATTGTAATTTCAACAGCAACGGGTTCTACTGGATATGCTCTTTCTCTTGGAGGGCCAGTAATTGACCCTAAATCAAATGAATATTATTTAAAACCCATAGCTACCCATATGAGCCAATTTGGTGGAGTAATAGTCAATTCTGAATCTGAATGTGATATAACTATTTCTGCTAGAAAAGATGCTCAAATCAGTATAGATGGATTTATAGAATATAAACTAAAAACTGGAGATAAAATTAGTCTTAAAATTTCTGATACTAAAGCTAAATTCTTAAGAAAAAATCCTTCTAATTACTATTGGAGCACTATAACTGAAAAATTAGGAATTAGAAAAGGTAAATATATATAAAATATGGAAACTAAATTAGTTTACAAAGCTGAATCGCTAGAAATTAGAAGAGATATATATGAAATGTCTAATAAACATATCATAAAAAAGGATTTTGTTGATCATCCAGGATCAGTGATGATAATAGGAGTAAGAGAAAAAAAAATTCTGTTTGTAAAACAATGGAGACAACCTATAAAGAAATACACAATTGAACTTCCTTGTGGAACTTTACATAAATCAGAAATTTCAAAAATAGGAGCAGACAGAGAGTTCAGAGAAGAAACGGGTTTTTCAGCTAAAAATTATTCATCAATTGGAAAATTTTATTGTGCCCCAGGTTATAGTAATGAAGTTAAAGAAATTTTTATTGCTGAAGATATTTATTTATCACCGCTTGCACCTGATGAAGATGAACAGATTGAATTGCAATATTATTCATTAGACGAAGGTATAAAATTAATAATAGAAAATAAAATTATAGATCAAGGGACTATATTGGCTCTTAATATCTATCAATCAATATTATAATTTAAATGGAGAGAAATTTATGTACGATCACGATTTATTAATAGTTGGTGCAGGATTAGCTGGATTACGTTGTGCAGTTGAAGCTCAAAGATTGGGTTTGAAAGTAGCTGTTATAACTAAAGTTCATCCTGTAAGAAGTCATTCTAATGCTGCTCAAGGAGGAATTAACGCTCCCTTAACTGATCGTGGAGATGACTGGAAGGGTCATGCTTTAGACACTATCAAAGGTAGTGACTATTTAGCTGATCAAGATGCAGTTGAAATAATGAGTCAAGAAGCAGGAGAAGCTGTTTTAGAACTTGAAAGAATGGGAGTTATTTTTTCTAGAGGAGAGGATGGACGTTTAGGGACTAGAAGGTTTGGAGGTCAAAAAATAGCCAGAACTTTTTTTGTTGGAGCTATTACTGGATCTGCACTTTTACATGTTTTGTACGAACAATCACTTAAACTTGGATTACAAGTTTATGAAGAATGGTTTGTAACATCATTAATTAAGCATGACGGTGCAATCAAAGGAGTTGTAGCTTTAGATCTCAAAACTGGAGAGTTAGAATCAATTACAGCTAAGTCTGTTGTTATTGCAGCTGGTGGGGCTGGTAGAGTTTTTGAGCCATCAACAAATTCTTTAATATGTACAGGTGATGGTTTATCTTTGGCTTGGAATAATGGCGCAGGATTAATGGATATGGAAATGATTCAATATCATCCAACTACTTTAGCAAGGACAGGGATATTATTATCAGAAGCTGCTAGGGGAGAGGGAGCTTATCTATTAAATTCAGAGGGCGATAGATTTATGAAAAAATATGCACCTGACTACATGGAACTTGCCTCAAGAGACGTTGTTTCTAGAGCAGAACAAACTGAAATTAATGAAGGAAGAGGAATTGATGGAAATGTTCTTCTTGATCTTAGACATTTAGGTAAAGAATTTATTGAGACTAGGTTAGGATATTTACAAGAAGTTTCAGTTGAATTTTTAGGTATAGATATGTCTGAAAAACCTGTTCCAATAAGACCTGGCATGCATTATATTATGGGTGGAATTAAAACTAATGTTGATGGTGAAACAGGAGTGCCAGGATTATATGCTGCTGGTGAATGTGCAAACGTAAGCGTACATGGTGCAAATAGACTAGGGGCTAACTCTTTGCTTGATACTGTAGTTTTTGGTAGAAGATCAGCTGAAAAAGCTTCAGATTATGTTAAATCTATTCCAAATGAAGATATTTCAACAAAATCTTATGTTGAGAGAGATCTAAAAAAAATCAAAGGTATTATAGAATCTGAAGGTAACTTGAGAGTTTCTGAAGTTAGAAATGAAATGGCTAAGGCTATGACTGAAGGAATTGGTGTTTTTAGAGATCAAAAATCAATGGAATATGCAAAATCTGTTGTTGAAAAAACTAAAATTAAATATAGAGATTCTATAAAAATACAGAATAAAGGAAAAGTTTATAATACAGATTTATTATTTGCACTTGAACTTGAAAATATGATAGATTGCGCAGAATCAATTGTACATGGAGCACTTACGAGAAAAGAAAGCCGTGGAGCTCATTTTAGAACTGATATTACTGGTAGAAATGATAAAGATTGGTTAAAACATACTTTGATATATAAAAATGAAGATGGTGGAATAAAGATTGATACTCCAGAAGTAACTATTACACAGTGGCAACCAGTTGAAAGAGTTTATTAGGAGAAAATATGGAAGTAACTTTAAATGTAAAAAGATTTGATCCAGAAAAACCAAAAAATAATACCTGGATACAAGAATATGTAATGGATATTCATCAGTCTTCTACAGTTCTTGACGCACTAATTCATGTAAGAGAAGAAATTGATGGAACCTTGGCATTAAGATGTGCTTGTAGAGCTTCTATATGCGGCTCATGTGGTATGAAGGTAAATGGTGAAGCAAAATTAGTGTGTAAAACAAGAGTAGAAGAACTTTCACCTAATGGAGAAAAATTATTAATTGAGCCTATGGGTAACCATCCTGTTATAAAAGACTTGATTGTGGATATAAGTGCTTTTTTTGCCAAAATGGAACAAATAAGTCCATTTTTACAACCTAATCAAGAACCAGAATCAGGAGAATTTATAACTTCAAATAATTCTATGGAAAAATTACTTACTGAAATGAATTGTATAATGTGTGGTTTATGTGTTTCTGAATGTACAGTTCTTGAAGTTGATAACACTTTTATTGGTCCAGCCGCATTAGCGAAAGCTTCTAGGTTTGTTTATGATCCAAGAGATGACAAAACATCTGAAAGATTAAATTTTCTTAATGATGAAGCTGGTGGTATGTGGGATTGCACTAGATGTATGCAGTGTATCGAAGTTTGTCCAAAAGGAGTTTCCCCAATGGATAGAATTATGGATCTTAGGGAATCCGCTATTGAAATTGGAGCAAAAAAAACTCATGGTTATAATCATACTAACTCATTTGAAAAATCAGTTATTGCTAATGGAAGACTTGATGAAAGTAGATTAGCTTTGGAATCAGCAGGAATATTTAATATATTTAGACTTTTAGATCTTGTCCCTGTTGGATTAAGAGCTCTTATAAGAGGTAAGCTTCCACCACTTATTCCACATAAAGCTAAAGATAATAAAAAGATAAAAGAATTAGCTAAAGCTATAAAGGAGAAAGAGTAATGAAATATGCATTTTATCCAGGGTGTGTTGCTAGAGGAGGAACTCCAGAACTTTTATCATCTTCAATGGCAGTTTTAAAAGAATTAAATATTGAGATAGAAGAATTAACTAAAGCAGGCTGTACAGGTGCAGGAGTTTTACAAGAAAAAAATCCATTACTTGGAGATACCATAAATGTAAGAACTTTAGCTATGGCTGAAGAAAAAAATTTATCAATTATGACTTTATGTTCAACTTGTCAGGGCGTACTTAGCCAAGCAAATCATAAAGTCAAAAAAGATAGTAAATATTTAGCAAAAATAAATGAGCTAATAAAAGAAGAAGGTTATGAATATAAAGGCACAACAGAAGTAAAACATCTTTTGTGGATACTTGTAGAAGACTATGGTTTAGATAAACTAGAATCTCACTTTACAACAAAGCTGTCTAATTTAAAACTTGCCCCATTCTATGGATGTTATATGGTAAGACCATCTGAGGCTCTAGGGTTTGACGAAAAGCCTGAAAGAAAAATGTACTTAGAAAAAGTAATAGAGTCTGTTGGAGCTGAAGCTATTGAATTTCCTGGTAAATTTTCATGTTGTGGTTTTCCTGTACTATTTATCAATCAAAAAAATTCTCTAAAAATGGTTTCTAATAATACAGGTTCAGCTAAAGATCTAGGGGCTGATGCTATGGTAACTCCTTGTCCTTTATGTCATCTTAATTTAGATGGCTATCAAGGAAAAGCTAGAAGTAACAATCGTGGTGACAAAGCTGACCTTCCAATTATTCATATGCCTCAAATGATTGCGCTTGCTATGGGATTAGAAAAGAAGGATATAGGTCTAGGAAGACATATTGTTTCAGCGAAAGAAGTAGTTAATAAAATTTAACTACTTCCTAATTTTTACTCATTATTTCAAGTAACTCTTTTACTGAGTCTACAGAGTTTGACAATGCTTTATGCTCTTCAGAATTTAGTTCTACTTCAATAATTTCTTCAACACCATTTGCACCTAATTTTATAGGTACTCCTGCATAAACATTATTAAATCCATATTCACCATTCAATAAAACAGCACATGGTAAAATTTGTTTTTTATCAAGTAGAATGGCTTCAACCATTTGAACAATTGCAGCACTAGGAGCGTAAAAAGCAGAACCTGTTTTTAATAAAGCAACTATTTCAGCACCACCATCTCTTGTTCTTTGGACTATTGATGCTAGTTTGTTTTTCTCAATCATTTTTTCTACAGGAACACCACCAACATTTGTTGCTCCTATAACTGGAACCATGGTATCACCATGACCTCCAAGCACATATGCATTCACACTTTCAACAGATACATTTAACTCTTCTGCAATAAATGTGCTGAATCTTGCTGTATCTAATATCCCTGCCATTCCGATTACTTTTTTTGAGTCTAGATTACTTATTTTATAAGCATGTTGCACCATTGCGTCAAGTGGGTTTGAAACAACAATAATTATTGCATTTGGTGAAAATTTTACAACTTCTTGGGTAACACTACCAACAATTTTCATATTAGTTAGAAGTAAATCGTCTCTACTCATACCTGGTTTTCTAGCAATACCAGCAGTAATTACAACTACATCAGAGTTTGCAGTCTCTTCATATGAATTTGAACCTGTAATTTTACTATCAGTTCCTAAAATAGGACCTGATTCTAATATATCTAAAGATTTCCCTTGTGGCATATCTTCAACAACATCAACAAGTACTACATCAGCATATTTTTTTTCAAATATTCTTTGTGCTGTAGTTGCTCCAACATTTCCTGCTCCTATAACTGATACTTTAAATTTCATTTTTATACTCCGATTTTTCTATATAGTTTATGAACCCCATGGATTAATTGCATTTTTCAAAGATTTATATCCTTCTAAAAACCCTGGCCTATTCTCACCATAAACTTGATCAAAAGTTTCAAGTGATTTATCAAGCCATTCATGTAACTCTTTGTTATCAGGGTTTGCATCAATATATGCATCTCTGATTAAAACAAAATGTATTCTAGGATCATAAGGTTGCTTTGTACCTCCGACCCATTCATCTCCATCTAAAAGCCTTAATAGCATAGCGTCAGCTGATCCTAATGTTTGTTCGTGTATTGGAGGACCATCCATCCTATGCATTACAGATGTCATATCTCTTCCGTTTCCAGTGCTATAACCCATATCTGACCAAACTTCTCTCATATCTATGTCTTGGCCTATATGTTTAGCTACTTTATCACCAAAAGCTCTAAGAGGATCAGAAATATCAGCAAGAAGGTCTGTTAATCTATCTCCATCCAGATCAGTTGATAAAACAATAGTATTCTGTTTTTCTATTAAATCCCAAATAAGTAACCCGTAGTTTGTATCTGCAATGTGTTGCTCTATTCTACCTGTCCAATTTTCCATACCATCCTTAAAATTACTTGGTAATAATTTTATTATTTTATCTATTCGTTCTTTATGTTCTTCATAAGGATCTACAGCATACTTTCTTCCTACTTCAAATTTAGTATCTTTAAGTAACCAAGAATGAAGACCTGCATTTATTCCATCTTCCATCGCTTGTGTTGGTTTTGTTGCTACTCTACCAACAGATCCTGAGTCATTAACTAATTTTAGGAATAACCTGTTTGCATAAGCCATTTGAACTCCAGGAGTATTCATTTCAGAATGAACAATTCCATCATCATCTACACTAAATTTTGATTTGTTTTGCGAATAAGGAAGACATGGCATGCTTCTAACAACTGTTATAGGACCATAAGGCCTAACGTTACAAAAAACTCCTGCTTGAGTTCTTAGAGGAGCGTTTCCTGATTTGCCCATCACTACTACTTTATTACCATTCTTATCATTGACATAAGCATCACCAGCTGTAGACCATTTTATAGATGTACAAGGCATATTTCCAAACCAAGCTAGAGATTCTAAATTTGTGTCATGTCTATATTGAGACCACATAGGAACTGCATAAAACGGGAGTCCTAAAATGTCAATTGCTGCTATTGTTCCAAGTAGTGCATAAGCATCTGTGAGGGAATGTGCAACCGGATTAATTTTTCCATTATGATTACCTCCTTGCCAAACAACAGCTTCAGAATAACCATCAGGTTTTATTTCAGATTCTATAAAAACATTTGATAATTCAGCAAATAAGTCTCCATTTGCTTCAGTTTTTGCAATTTTTAATAAATCAATCATTTCATTTTTGCTCATAAAATTCTTTCTCCTTTTACTTATAAAGGTATATTACCGTGTTTCTTTGGCGGATTCTCAGAATGTTTTTTTATAAAAACATCTAGAGCATTTGCTATTTTTTTTCTTGTATCTCCAGGATCAATAACATCATCTATATAACCTCTAGAAGCAGCTATATAAGGGGTGGAAAACTTTTCTTTATATTCTGAAATAAGTCTTTTTCTAGTATTATCAGGATCATCAGATTCTGATATTTCTTTTCTTGAAATTACATTTACAGCACCTTCTGGACCCATTACAGCAATTTCTGCGGTAGGCCAAGCTAAGTTTAAGTCTGATCTTAATTCTTTAGAATTCATTACAATATATGCTCCACCATAAGCTTTTCTTAAAATTACAGATATTTTTGGCACAGTTGCTTCAGCATATGCATAAATTAGCTTTGCTCCATGTCTTATAATACCTTGATGTTCTTGATTCACTCCTGGCATAAACCCAGGTACATCAACAAGTGTAATAATAGGTATATTATATGCATCACAAAATCTTACAAATCTAGCAGCTTTATCAGATGCATTGATGTCTAGCATGCCTGCCATATGAGCAGGTTGATTTGCAACTATACCTACACTTTTACCTCTTATCCTTCCAAATCCTACAACAATATTCTGTGCAAAATTTGAATGTATTTCAAAAAAATCTTCAGAATCTACAATATTATTTATCACATCTAAAACATTATATGGTTCAGTTGATTTTTCAGGCAGTATAGATCTTAATTTTTCAATTGGAGAATCAATTTCTTTATAATCTTTTACTAAAGAATTTTCTATATTGTTTTGAGGTATGAAGTCTAATAGTTTTTTTACAGCATTTATACATTGCGCTTCATCATCAAAAACAAAGTGAGCGACTCCTGATTTTGTAGCATGGGCTATAGATCCCCCAAGATCTTCATGGCTTATTTCTTCACCTGTTACAGATTTCACGACATCTGGACCTGTTATATACATTTGGCCTACATCTTTCACCATAAAAATAAAATCAGTGATTGCAGGTGAATATACTGCCCCTCCAGCTGAAGGTCCTACTATAACACTAATTTGAGGGATAACCCCTGAATACAGTGTGTTTCTAACAAAAACTTCTCCATAACCTGAAAGAGAATCTACACCTTCTTGTATTCTAGCTCCACCTGAATCATTAAAACCAATTATTGGAGCACCATTTTTAGAAGCTAAATCCATAACTTTAGCAATTTTTTTCCCAGCAACCAAAGAAAGCGATCCTCCTAAAACAGTAAAATCTTGCGCGTAAGAAAATGTAGGTCTTCCATTGACTAATCCATAAGCAATAACTACTGAATCTCCGTCAAATACATTTTTATCAAGACCTAAATCTATAGACTGATGCTGAACAAAAGTATCTAATTCTTCAAATTCTGAATTATCAAAAAATAAAGATAATCTTTCTCTAGCGGTAAGTTTCCCTTTTTTCTTTTGAGACTCAATTCTTCTATCGCCTCCGCCCTTAAGAGCAGATTCTCTTTTTAATTTAAGTCCTTCAAGAAGGTTTTTATTTTTATTATTTTCAGGCAATTGTAAACCCTACTTTTTATATTTCATATTTATATTTTCAGACTTAATAATAAATATGAAATATAATAATTCATAGAAGAAAATGGCTAAAAAAACGAACATCTTATGAAAAAATTCTCACTTAATACAGAATCTCTATTAATTATGGGAATAATCAATGCAACCCCTGACTCTTTTTCTGGTGATGGTATTTTTTCTAAAAATAATTATAGTTTAGAAAAAGAATGTGAAATTATGATTAAAAATGGTGTAGATATTATTGATGTTGGTGGAGAATCTACTAGGCCTAAAAAAGTTTATAAGAATGTTAAATTTGTATCTGAAGACGAAGAACTTAGTAGGGTAATTCCAATAATTGAAACAATCAATAGAAATTTTGAAGTAGTAATTTCTATTGATTCTAAAAAACATAAAGTAATAAAAGAATCAATTAAAGCAGGTGCAAAAATTGTTAATGATATTTCTATGCTAGAAAATCATAATATTATTACATCTTTAGTAGAAAATAATGTTTATTATGTATTAAATCATTTTAGACAGAAGCAAAAACATATTAATGTTGTGCCAGAAGTTCTTAAAGATTTAGCTGAAAAAATTGATTTACTCGTAACTTCAGGACTTGAAAGGCATAAAATTATTTTGGATCCTGGTATTGGATTTGGAAAATCTTTCCAACAATCAAAAGATATATTGGCTAACTTAGAAATTATAAAAAAATCTTTTAATTTACCTATTATGATTGGTACGTCTAGAAAATCTTTTATAGGTGAATATACAGGTAAAGATATAGATCAAAGGATTTTTGGTACTGCAGCTACATTAGCATTTAGTATTTTAAATGGCGCTAATATTTTCAGGGTTCATGATCACTCTGAAATGATAGATGTGGTGAAAATTGTTAAAATATTAAATGAATCAAAAATATAAAATGTATAGTAAAGTTTATTTATCAATTGGTTCAAATTTAGGAAATAGAAATGAAAATATTAATATATGCTTAAAGCATTTAAAAAAAATAACTGAAATCTTGAAAATTTCTTCAGTGATAGAAACTAAACCATATGAAGTTTCTATTAAGCAAAATGATTTCTTAAATTTAGTCTTACTTATTGATTACCCCAATAGTCCACATAAACTTTTAGAAGAGATTAATTACATTGAGAAATTAATGGGAAGAACAAGATCAAATATTATAAATGAACCCAGGATTATTGATATAGATATCATTACATTTGAAAATATTTATATTAAAGATAAAAACCTTGAAATTCCACATCCAAGATATACAGAAAGACTATTTGTTTTACAACCTTTATCAGAAATAGCTCCATTTTTTATTGATCCAAAAAGTAAAAAAAAAATAACAGAGTTATTAATAAATACTCAAAAGACTAGCAATTAAATATATGATCATTGATATAAATAATGATGGATTAATTTTGTTTGCTTTAGTTTGATGTCTACTATTCCAAGTTAAGAATAATACTATAAAACTTAACATAACTTTGGTTAGTAATAAAATTCCTTGAGAGGATGTATATCCACCATATGTTAATCTGTCAAATGCAATTATAACCCCAGATAAAAATAAAGTTATACTTGAAACTAATAATATTGAATTGTAGTCATTTATAAAATCTAAAGATGTGATTTTTTTATCTCTGTATTTTAAAGATTTAATTAAATAAAGAATTGATCCACCTAACCAAACACCTGCTGACATATTATGAATCCATAAAAAAAATAAGTAAAAATATTGATTCATTATTTCATACCTATTTCAAAAATTTTTTCTGCCACAACCTTTTCATTTATAATTCCTATCCATCTTTGTATTTCATTACCATTTTGATCATAAAGTATAGTAGTTGGAAAAACATATATTTTTAATTGATTCATTATATTTTCATCTTCATCTGCAATAGATTTATAAGAAACTCCTTTTTTTTCCATCATCAAAAAACCATCTTTTTTTGTATCTAAACCAAGAGCTTGAATGCCTAATACATTTACTGAATCATAATTATTATCTAATCTATTTAAAATATCTAATTCATATATGCATGGAGGACAAGAAGGGAACCAGAAATTTATTAAAAGAATTTCATTATTATAACTTTCTATTTCAAAAGATTTGTTATCAATCGAACTTTTAGGGAAAGATATTTCTTGTAAGTTTAATTTTTTATAATCTTCTTTATCTACTTCATTTTTATTAGAACAAGCTGATAAGGATAATAATAAAAATAAAATTATACTTACAATTTTTTTATTATTAAAATGATTTAAATTTATCATTAATGGCTTCTATTAATTTATCTGAACTAACTCTAATTTGTTCCATTGAATCTCTGTCTCTTATAGTTACAGAATTATCTTCTTCAACGCTTTCAAAATCTATTGTAACGCAAAGAGGAGTACCGATTTCGTCTTGTCTTCTGTATCTTTTTCCTATTGATTGAGTATCATCATATTGTGTTGTGAATAATCCTTTTAAATCATTAAATATTTTTTTACTATATTCTGTTAGATTATCTTTTCTGGATAAAGGTAATACAGCTATTTTTATAGGTGCAACATCTGGATGTAATTTTAATAAAGTTCTTGTTTCTTTTTCTGTTTCTTCTTCACAATATGCATCACATAAAAATGCTAAAACACTTCTATCTGCTCCCATAGCTGGCTCAATCACATACGGTGTATACCTATTATTATTTTCTTGATCAAAATAAGATAAGTCTTTACCAGATAATTTAGAATGTGCTTTTAAATCAAAATCAGTTCTGTTTGATATAGTTTCTAATTCTCCCCAGCTCCAAGGAAATAAATATTCAATATCTGAGCTTGCTTTTGAATAATGAGGTAATTCTTCATTTTCATGCTTTCTAATCATTAAATTTTCTTCTCTTAAACCGTATTTTTTGAACCAATCTAGAGAAAATTTAATCCAATAATCATGCCATTTCTCATCTTCATCAGGATTACAAAAAAATTCCATTTCCATCTGTTCAAATTCTCTTGTTCTAAAAGTAAAGTTTCCAGGAGTAATTTCGTTTCTAAAAGATTTTCCTTGTTGAGCTATACCAAATGGTAATTTTTTTCTAGATGTATTTAATACATTTACAAAATTTACAAACATTGCTTGAGCAGTTTCCGGTCTTAGATATACAGTAGATGAAGAATCTTCAACTGGTCCTATAAATGTTTTGAACATTAAGTTGAAATTTCTTGGCTCTGATAATATTCCACCTTCTGGAGAAGGATTTTCTTTATTCTTAGATTCGGTTAATGGAGTAATTGAAATAATTTTATCTTTTACTAATTTCTTTGCTTCATCTTTATCAGAAGCCTCTATCGTAATTAATTTCTTTTCTTTTTTTGTTTGTATCTCAAGTATAAAAATGTGATCTTCTCTATATCTTTTACCAGTAACAGAACATTCAACTAATGGATCAGAAAATGAATCTAGATGCCCAGATGCTTTCCAAACGTCAGGATGCATTAATATTGATGCATCAATCCCAAAAATATCGTCTCTATCGGTAACAAAAGACTTCCACCAAAGATTTTTAACATTTCTTTTTATTTCTACACCTATCGGACCATAATCCCATACTGAAGAAAGTCCTCCATAAATTTCGCTAGATGGGAATATTATTCCTCTTCTTTTAGCTAAAGAGACAAGTTTTTCTAATTCTTTTAATTGGTAATCATTTTTACTCAATCATAACTCCTGATATTTATTCTTTAAGAGTAACTTAATTGTTGATAGTTTGGACCTAACCAATTACTTCAAAAATCATTACATAATCAAAAAATATTAATAAAAGCTTGCAAAAAACTACTTTTTTTAGGAATATAAACTTATGAATAAATTCCAATCAATATTATTAATATTTATATGTTTGTCTTTGTTGGGATGTGTAGAACAGGTTAATTCTACGATTCAAGGAAATACTACATCTTCAGGAAAAAGTACTCCTATAATTCAAGGTCAGGTTAACTATAATTTTAATAAATAAAATTTCACTTATAGGGGTAATAAATGGTAAATAAAGATCTCGCTGGTAAAATAGCAATGATCACAGGTGCTGGAAGTGGTATTGGTGCAGGTATTGCAAAAGTATTATTTGAAAGAGGAGCTACTTTAGCTCTATGTGATTTATATGGAGAATCAGTTAAGAAAACTTCAAATTCTTTGTCAAAAAATATACTACACGATTCTGTAGATGTAACTAATATTCAAGACATAAAAAACTTTAGAAATAAAATTTTAGATGCATACGGAACAATAGATATATTAGTCGCTAATGCAGGAGTAATTGGAGCTAAAGGATTTTCAGAGAGAAAAAATTACTCTAAAAATGATTGGGAAGATACTTTTGATGTAAATGTATTTGGTATGGTAAATAGTGCAGACGCGATCGTAGAAATTATGAAAGAGAAAAAATATGGAAAAATCATTAATATTGCTTCTCAAGGAGGTAGAAAGCCTAGAGGGTTAGGTGATATGTATAGAGGTAATGTACAAACTCCATATCTTGTATCCAAATCTGCTGCAATTCAGTATACCCATCTACTAGCTATAGAGTTAGGGAGTTATAATATTAATGTAAATGCTGTATGTCCAGGTGTTATTTGGACACCTATTTGGGAGTCTATTGCTGTGAATCATATAAAACAGAATCCAAATTTAAAAAATATGTCTCCAAAAGAGGTTTTTGATGAGTTTGCTGTAAAAGCTAGAACACCATTGGGTAGAGCTCAAACTCCAGAGGATATAGGCAATACAGTAGCTTTCTTTGCTTCAGAAAATTCATCTGAAATAACAGGGCAAGCACTAAATGTTAATGGTGGAGCTACATTAGATTAGAAAAAAAGGTATATATTTGAAAAATACTTATGATTATATAGTAATTGGTGCTGGATCTTCCGGAGGAGTTATTGCCTCTAGATTGTCAGAAAATCCTAATAATAATGTTCTTTTAATAGAAGCAGGAAATTCTTTTGAAAATATTGATGAAATTCCTGATGTGATTCTAAAAGGTATGGCAACTGGAGCTGATTGGACAGGTAACGAAGCTATAGGAACTGAATTTGATTGGAAATATAAAGCTATATCTAATCCTGAATTTACTGATATGGGTGTTCCGAGAGGTAAGCTTATTGGAGGAACTAGTTCAATAAATGGGCAAGTATTTCTTAGGGCTATACCTGAAGATTTTGAAAATTGGAAATCAACAGGATTGGATAATTGGTCATTCGAAGAATGCTTAAATTATTATATAAAACTTGAAAATGATTTGGATTTTCAAAATAAATATCATGGAAATGAAGGTCCAATTCCAGTGAAAAGGCACAGCTTAGACTCTCTACTTGAAGACCAATTAAGTTTTTATGAAACAGTTCAAGAAATGGGACATAAATCAACAGATGATCACAATCTTCCTTATTCAGAAGGAGTCGGACCTTTGCCGCTAAATAACCCAAATGGAGTTAGGTGGAGTACTGGAATCTGTTATGTTTTACCCTCCTTGAAAAGAGAAAATTTTAAAATTTTATCTAATTCTATTTGTAAAAAAATATTAATAGAAAATGGTAAACAAATAGGAGTAGAACTTGAAAATGGTGAAATATATGAGTCGGGAGAAATTATTATTTCAGCTGGAGCTATTGAAAGTCCAAAATTATTAATGCTGTCAGGAATTGGGAATAAGGAAGTTTTAGAAAATTCTGAAATTAAACATATTCATCAACTTGAAGGTGTTGGTAAAAATTTAAGAGATCATCCTGCTGTTGAATTAAGATGGAATGCAAGTGAGAAATTAAATAATAATCTATCAGATGTTGGAGCTCAAAAAGTTGCTTTAAGATATTCCTCAGAAAAGGCACCATCATCGGATAGATTAGATATGGTTTCAGTTATGAGATTTCAACCTGGAGGTATGACTTCTGATAATTTACATTTTGATAAATCAGACTTTGGAAAAACTAGAGTAGCAATTACAACAGGATTATTTCTAGCTAAAAGTTCAGGAAATTTATCACTAAATAAAAAAAACCCGTTATCTAGACCTAAATTAAACTATAATTTTCTAAGTAATAAATCAGATTTAGATAGAATGATTGAAGGAGTAAAATTTAATTATGAAATAGCTAGGCATCATAATTTTAATTCATTTAGAAATGAATTAATAGCTCCAATGCCTGAAGCATTAGAAGATGATGAATTGTTAGTTAAATGGATAAATTCTAATGCTCATACTATGCATCACATATCAGGTACTTGCAAAATGGGAAGTACAAAAGATAACCTTTCTGTTGTGGATAAGTTTGGGAGAGTTATAGGAATTGATGGTTTAAGAGTAGCTGATTGTTCAATAATGCCTGATTGTGTGAGAGCTAATACAAATGCAACTGCTATTATGATAGGTGAAAAAATAGCTGATCATATAAAAAATGGAGACTAGTTATGAATAAGACTTCATCATCGTTAGGTGTCAGATTGAAAGCTAGGAATGGAAGTAACTTTACTACTTCAGGATTAGCAAATGGATTTGTTCAAACTAATGTAGTTGTAATACAAAAAGAATTTGCTTACGATTTTATGTTGTATTGTCAAAGAAATCCAAAACCGTGCCCTCTAATCGAAGTTTTTGACCCTGGAGAATTTTCTTCTTTGAATGCAATAAACTCTGATATAAGAACAGACGTACCAGAGTATAAAATTTTTAAAAATGGTAAATTTTTTAACTTTTCTGAAAACATAAAATCTTTTTGGAGAGAGGATTTTGTAACTTTTTTATTAGGTTGCTCTTTTACATTTGAAAATGAATTAATTAAGAATGGAATTGAATTACCATATTTTAAATTAGGAAAAAATGTTCCTATGTTTATAACTTCAATAGATACTAAAAAATCTGGAAAATTTTCAGGCAAAATGGTAGTAACTCAAAGATGGATTCCCAGAGAAAAAGTAGTTAGAACAATTCAAATAACAAGTAGATTTCCTAATCAACATGGAACCCCTATACAAGTTGGAAATTCAGAAGAAATTGGAATTTTAGATCCTCATAAACCAGACTTTGGAGATTCTTGGATTCCAGATAATAAAAATCTAATTCCTGTATATTGGGCTTGTGGAGTTACTCCTCAAATAGCTATACAGAATGCGAAATTAGAAATTGTGATTACCCACAGTCCAGGAAAAATGTTTATAACTGACTTGAAAGATGAAGATATGGCAGTTATTTAATGGATTACTTAGATATTGAAAAAATTATTTTAGAAGATGATCAAAGAGGTATGACATCTATTTATGAAAAAATACAAAAAGGATACCTAGAAAAGTCTGTAGACCTTATTTTAGAAAAAAAAGGTGTAGTTTTTATTTCAACAGGCTTTTATATTTTTTCAGCTCAATCTTCTGAAACTGATGGTCCTCCAGGTGCCATAGCTTTAGGAGAAACTTTAGAAAAACTTGGTTTTGAAATTATTTATATCACTGATAAATTTTCTAAAGACATTATTTCAGGAATGTCTAGTGAAGAAAAAATCATAGACTTTCCTATAACCTCACATACTGAATCTAGTAAAATTGCTAATGATTTAATAAAAGACTATGACCCTAAATCGATTATTGCTATAGAAAGAGCTGGTTTATCTAGTGATGGTAAATATAAGAATTTTAGAGGATTAGATTTTTCAAAGTACAATGCTAAAATTGATTATTTATTTGAACAACATCCTTCTACTATTGGTATCGGTGATGGTGGAAATGAAATAGGTATGGGTAATTATAAAGATATAATTTTTGAATTAGATAATATTAGTATCTGTCCATCTATTATTACAACAACTCAAAACATTATTGCAAGTACATCTAATTGGGGAGCTTATGGTTTAATTGCTGGAATTTCAAAAAAGTTTAATAAAAACCTTCTTCCTTCAGTTGAAAAAGGAAAAGATTTGATTAACCAAGCATACAAACTTGGTGCAGTAGAAGGAATGTCTGGTGAATCTAAGCCCTGGGTTGATGGGAGATCATTAGAAGAAGATAAAATTTGCCTAGAAAAACTTAATTCTTTGTTTTAGATGTTTTTTTATCTTTGACTAATGTCTCTTTAACAAAAAACCTTAAAAAAACAACTCCTGTTATTGCTATAATTCCGCTAGAAAAACTTGCTGTAGCTAATGAGTAGCTATTAGCTAATATTCCCATTACTGTAGGTCCAGCAGCTCCTCCGCTATCAGATATAAACCTCCATATACCTAAAAAGCCTCCCCTATTATTTGGAGGAGATAAATCTGATCCGAGAGTAAGGACTAGCCCGCTAGAAATTCCATTTCCAACTCCTGATAAAATAGCTGCAATGATTAATGTAGCATAAGGAGTTAAAAATAAAATTGGAGAACCAACTGTACCTATAAGTACTAAAGAGGATCCTAATATTACGAAAGCAGGAATTCCTGTAAACCTTCTACCAAACTTATCCATAACATAACCTGAAATAGGAAACATCAATGAATCTACAGCAAAGCTAAGAGTAGTAATATATCCAATTTCATCTTTTCTTAAGTCTAAATTATCTCCCCATAATGGGATAACTATTTCTCTACTTGCTCTTAAGAATTGTAGGGCTATTGCTGATATTCCTGCTGTCAAGTAAACATGTCTATGATCTAAAAAAGTATTTTTTAAATCATTCAAATATCCAATGCTAGGCTTCTGATCATTAAGTTCAAATTTTTGAGAATTTATAATAATAATAAATAATGTTACAAGTGCTATAAATCCCTGAAAAAAGAATGGTGATCTTATTGATATAAATTCTGCCATTACTCCACCTACTAGTGGGCCAATTATAGTTGCAATTCTTCCAAACCCACCAAATAATGCTAAAGCTCTTCCTCGAGATTCATTAGGTATAACAGAAGCTATATATGCATGTCTAGAAATTGACCACAAAGCGAAACTTACACCTGCTAATATTCTTGATAAAAGCAAAATAGTAAAACTTCCACTTATTCCTGCAATAATAGAACTGACTCCAAATAAAATAACTCCAATGATCATAGTTCTATTAAGACCCAATCTACCAATTAACATACCTGCAGGTATGTCAAAGCCCATAGTTCCAAAATGTCTTGCAGCAATAGCTATCCCAACTAATAAATCACCTGATTGAAAAGTATCTCTAGCATATATTGGTAACACAGGAATTAAAAGTCCTTGTCCCATTGAAAGTAAAAAACTTGGTGCATAGACACTCCAAAATATAGATCTTATTGAGAAATTACTTTTATTCAAAATATTTTATTATGGGTTTGTAGTATATCCCCAAGCATCAACGATCCTATCAGAATGTTTACTATTATTATGACTAGCAAACTCAATAGTATTTGCATCTATATCTTCAATATATATAGCCTTTTGTCCATCATGTCTTGTAGTAGGTCCAGTCGTAATCTTATAATCTGATTTTTTTAATATTTCTACGGTTTCTTCAAAGTTTTCAACTTCAAATGCAACATGAAACTTTGTAAATAAATTTCCAGGTCCTTCAGAAGGTTCGATTAAGTGTATCATTGTACCATCTGAAGTTTTTAACCAGATTATATTTTTTTCATCAACCATTGATGGTATAACAGTTAGTCCCAGAAAATCCTTATATAAAGAAAAAGATTTTTTTCTATCATTTATAGGTATTGCAACATGATTGATTTTTTTAATTTTAATCTTTTTCATAAATTATTTTTTTCCTTTTGTTTTATCTAATTAACTTGAACTATAATTTCTATTTCAACAGCCATATTATTAGGCAATGAACCCATTCCCACGGCTGATCTTGCGTGTCTACCTTTTTCACCAAAAATTTCTACAAAAAAATCTGAACAACCGTTTATTACTTTTGGATGATCTTTAAAATCAGATGTAGAATTGACCATTCCTAGTACTTTTACAATTTTTTCTATTCTATCTAAAGATCCTAAGTAAGATTTCATAACAGAAATAAGATTAATCGCAGTGTTTTTAGCTAGATCATAAGCTTCATCGGCTGAAATATCTTCCCCAACTTTCCCTGTAATAAAGTTTCCAGATATATCTCTTGGTCCTTGACCAGAAAGATATATAAGATTACCTGTTTGTTGTACTGGGATATAGTTAGCTACAGGACTAGGTGGTGAATTTAATTCAATACCTAATTCTTTTAATTTATTTTCAAAACTCATTTTATCTCCTTTATTATATTATTTTGGTTCCGTCATACTTAGCGGTTCTAAAATTTTATCAATTTCTTCAGAACTTAAGTCTGTTTCTCTTAATGTTACCTCTTTAATTGTTTCTCCACTTTCGGAAGCTATGTGTGCTATGTTAGCAGCTTTATCATAACCAAGTTTTGGAGCTAATGCAGTACAGATCGCTAAGCCTTGATTTACCATATTAGGGCCTTTTTCTGTTGCAACTAAACCTTCAATACATTGTTTAGAAAAATTTTCAGAACCTGAAGCTAAGATTTCAATTGATTCAAGTAAATTATGTGCTGCAATAGGCATCATTACATTTAATTCAAAATTACCACTTTGTCCAGCTATACTTACTGTTTGGTCATTTCCCATAACTTGAGCGCAAATCATAGTTATTGATTCCGCAATTACAGGATTAACTTTACCGGGCATTATTGATGACCCAGGTTGTACTTCAGGTAGGCTTATTTCACCAATGCCTGCTCTTGGTCCAGATCCTAACCATCTAATATCATTGGCTATTTTCATTAAGCTAACTGCAAAACTTCTAACACAGCCTGAAGCAAATACTACACCATCAATTGTAGATTGAGATTGAAAGTGATTTTCAGTTTCTGTGAAATTTATTCCTGTTTTATTACTAATTTTATTAATTACTTTTCCACAAAATTCTGGATCCATTCCAATTCCTGTACCTACAGCAGTTCCTCCTAAAGCTAAAATAGAAAGTTCTTCTAATGCTAAATTTATTTTATTCAAAGAATTTTTAATTTGTCCATTATAGCCTCTAAACTCTTGCCCAAGTCTTACTGGGGTTGCATCTTGCAAGTGTGTTCTTCCTGTTTTTACAATACTCCAAAATTCTTTAGATTTTTTTTCTAAAGATATTTTTAAAATTTCCATTGATGGAATCAAATTATCTTTTATAGAAATAGCCGCTGCTATATGAATAGCAGTTGGTATTACATCATTAGAGGATTGACCTTTATTGACATGGTCATTTGGATGTACTGGAACTCTAGATCCAATTTCTCCTCCAAGTTTTAATATTGAAAGATTAGAAATAACTTCGTTAACATTCATATTAGTAGATGTACCAGACCCAGTTTGGAAAATATCAACTATAAAGCTTTCATCATGCTTTCCTTCTATTACTTCTTGTGATGAACTAATGATAGCTTCAGCTACTTTTTTATCAATTAAATTTAATTCTAAATTAGTTTCAGCAGCAGATTGTTTAATTAGACCTAAAGCTTTTATAAATGATCTTCCAAATCTTAATTCAGAAATAGGAAAATTTAATTGTGCCCTTCTTGTATTTGCCCCATAAAGAGCATCTGAAGGAACTTTAAGTTCTCCCATAGAATCTTTTTCTAGCCTCATATTCATAAAAAACCTCCTAGTGTAATACCGTTTATCATATTCAAAAGTTTTTACATAAACAGTGAATGAATTTTCAATGGTATCTGATAAATACTTTTTCCTATCTCAGAAACCCCTTAATATCCATCATAATACCATTTTCTATATTTTTTACATTCTTCAAGCAATTATTCATAACTTTTCACAGATTGCCTCCAACTTGTAACTTATTTTTATAAGGTTTATAAACACCAATAATTAATGCTAATAAAGTTATAAGCGCAGACAACCAAAATACAGCACTAATTCCAAATGAATTTACTATTAAGCCTGACATAGCAGGACCTAAAAACATGCCAATTGCGTAAAATGCTTGGTATGCTCCCATAGCTAAACCTTTAGAATTTTCTTCAAAACTTACTAATATAAGAGTAATAGTTACAGTATAAAGAATTCCACGACCAAACCCAGATAAAAACTGTAAAAGTGCAATTATTGTTAGACTTTCTATATATGAGGTAAAAATTAGACTAAGAATCATTGTAAAAGATCCTAAAATAATAGTTTTTCTTATTCCTAATTTATTCATAAACCAAGCAGATAGAACCATTCCAAAAATTCCTGCTAATTGTGAAAAAGTGGTTATATCTCCTATATTAGTTTTTGAACCACCTAAATCCTCTATTAAGATGGGTAAAAACCCAAAAGTAACTCCAAAAGTTACAAAATGAAATCCGATTGCAATTATGGAAACTCTTATAAGAATACTGCTTGTAATAATTTCAGAAAAATTATTCTTTTTTTCTTTATTTTTTATTTTATCTGTTGTTTTTTTTTCTTTTGCCCCTAAAAGTACAAACATGCCAATTATACTTATAATTGCAGATCCTATAAACGGAGTTGTCTCTCCTAGATAATCAGCTAATCTACCACTAATAAATGTTGATATAGCGATTGCTATTCCATTTATACCCATCATAAAAGAAGTTGCATAGTGCATAAATTTTTTTTCAAATTGAGATGCAAATAAAAGGCTTATTGCAACCCAACCTGCTCCTGCTAAGCCCGTAATACTTCTTGCTAAAAATATTTCTATAGGATCATTAGCAATAGCTAAACCTAGTGATCCAATTGCTGAACAAATCATAGTTAATATTGCAAAAGGTTTTGTTCCCCAATTATCTACAGCAATACCTAAAGGGATTCTAAATATTATCTGTCCTATTGCATAAGAGGCAACTATATATCCTATCATTGTTGAACTAGCTCCTAAGGACTTAGAATGATTAGGAAGAATGGGCATGTAAAGATATAAAGAAACCCAAAACAAAAAAGTACCAATTATTACATATATAATAGATGGGTTTTTAATAATTTCTTTAATTAGTTGTTTCAAGATAGTTACTTAAAGATGTGATATATTTTTTCTTATAAAAAATAAATTACTTATTAATTATGGTAAATTCTATACTAAAGGTGGCCTAAATGAAATTTTGTTATGCTAACAGAAGAATGACTCTATATCCTAATTCAGTAGATCCTTGGGATATAGATCCAAATGACTATACTGATGAATTCCTAACTAAAGTTAAAGAAATGGGTTTTGATGCCTTAGAAATTTCTACTGAAACTTTAGACAGAATAAGTTTTAAAAAAAATGGCATTGATAACTTTAACAGTAAAGTAAAATTATTTGGTTTAGAAATTGGAGCTATAAGAAGTGGAGGCACTCTAACTGAAGCTAAAAATGGACCAGAGAATATTATAAAGATAAATAAGGCAATTGAATATGGAAAAATTTGTGGATCAGAGGTAATTAATGGAGCTATTAGTGCACCAGCAAGATTTCCAGGGAATCCTGCTGGTAGTTTACCTGCATCTGGGAGTGGATGGACTAAATCACAAGACTCATCAAAAGAAGCTGATATGTGGGTTTATGATCATTTAGCTAAAATTTATCAAGAAGCATGTGATAAAGCTGTAGAAAATAATATAAATTTATCAGTAGAAATTCATCAAAATTCTCCTATAGATAATTCTTGGTCTGCAGTTTATTTACATAAATTAGTATCTCGAAAAAACTTTGGAATCAATCCTGATTTAGGTAATGTTTTATGGAATTATGATCAACCTGAAGAGACATTTGAAGATTGTATAGATAATGTTGCATCAATATCAAATTATTGGCATTGTAAAAATCTCCAGACTATTTATCATCCTGAAAATGAAAGATCCGTATTTGTTAGAGTTCCATTACCAGATGGAGAAATTGATTATAGATATGCTATAACTTCTTTAACTAATTCTGGTTATAAAGGGTATATGTCTATTGAAGGAACTCAAAATGGCGATCAATTTTATAAAGATTTACAAAGTATTAATTATGCAAAAAGTATAATTAAATCACTAGATATCTAGTGATTTTGGAGGTTTACCAAACTTGGATCCCCAAACTAATAAAATAGAAAAAATAAATAAAATAGAAAACCCCATAAATGCATTTCTATATGATCCAGTTTGATCATGAGTTATACCTGCTATTAATGGTCCTAAAGCCATAGTAATTGCTGTTAGAAAAGAATTGACCCCTATCATAGTGCCAAGATTTTTTAAACCAAATTCTTCAACTAAAACTAAAGCTATAAGTGCTCCAAATGCACCAAACCCTAATCCGTAAATAAAACATCCTATCCATAATATTACTGAATTATTTCCTATGCATAAAACCATTACACCTATAATTTGAAAAAATAGACTTAATATGAGAGTTTTTCTTGCTGTATATTTTTCACTTGCTCTTCCAAAAGATAATTTTCCAATAACTCCCATTACAGCAATCATCATTAAGCAATAAGTTGAAATACTTTCAGTCATACCTTCATCTTCTAAATATTGAGTTAATTGAGTAAGAATACCTTGGTATGTTAAAACTCCTATCATTAAAGATATATTTATAGCCCAAAATCTAAAAGATCTTATCGCTTCTGATAAATCAAACCCCCATTTAGATTGTTTTTTTACTAAATCAAGATATTCAATGTTTCTATTTGTTCTTATAGACTCTTTTTCGATTAATATAGTTGATTCAGACATAATAAAATAAGCTGTAATAGCAAGCATTAACATAATTATTCCAAAAATTAAATAAGCAGATTGCCAATTAGAAAATGATATAACTGAAGCTGCTAGTGCTGGCATTGTAAATCCTCCAAAGTTATTTCCTGAGGTTACAGCCCCCATTACTCTTCCTCTTGTTTTAGGAAACCATAAAGGAACAATTTTTCCGGAGGTTATTTGAGTTGCACCCGGAAATCCAGCATATACTAAAGCGCTGTATAAATACCATTGCCAGAGACTTGTAATAGTAGGCCTTAGTAAAAAACCTAAACTAATGATTAATAAAGATATTAATAAAACATACTTTATTCCGTACTTGTCTGCAGCTTTCCCAAGAATGGGTCCAGTAATACCTGATACAAATGCTAATGATAAAGCTCCATTTAATTGTGTTTTACTCCATCCAAACTCGTCCTGTAATGGTGTAGCAAATTGTCCAAAAGCATACTGAGACATTCCAATTGACAAACCTGTTGATAAAAATGCTATTAGTGCTATTTGATAACCTTTGTAAGGACTTTTCATAGAAATACCTGGCAAAATTTGTTTTTTATTGAAAATAATGAATTTATTTCATGTTATAGCTTCATTAAATATAATCAAACATCTATTATTACTGAAAATAGAGATTATTACAGAGAGGGAAAAAGATGACAACTAATAATTTAATATATGAGCCTGTAGAAAATTGGGCAAAAATTCCTATGGGGATTTCATTTTATGGAGACTGTGGAGGAGTTGCCGTTGATTCAAAAGATAATGTTTATGTTTTTAATAGAGGAACGGACCCTGTTTGTGTTTTTGATGAATCTGGAAATTTTTTAAGATCTTTTGGGCATGGAGAATTTGATAGACCCCATGGAATAGAAATAGATGCAGAAGATAATATTTATCTTGTTGATGATGGTCCTGGTAATTTTGTACAAAAAAGAAAAAATGATGGACAAATAGTATTTACGGTTGGCGAAAGAGGAAAAGAAGCTCCTTGGCAACAAGGAGGTATGTTTAATCGTCCTACTGATATTGCTATTCATCCTGAAACAGGAGAGCTCTTTATATCTGATGGGTATGGTAATTCTAGAGTACATAAATTGACTCCTGACGGAAAGCATATTAAAAGCTGGGGTGTTCCTGGTACAGGAAATGGTGAATTTTCTCTTCCTCATAATATTTCTATGATTGGTAATGATAAGGTAATTGTTGCTGATAGAGAAAATTTTAGACTTCAAATATTTGATTTAGAAGGTAATTATTTAGATCAATGGCATTTACACCATCCAATGTCAGTTACAGAAGGTAAAAATGGAGATGAAAATTTATATATAGGAGAAATGGGTCCTCCTGATGTACAAAAAGGAGTTCCTGGACTAGGTAATAGAATAGTAGTTTTATCGCCATCCGGAGAAAAAGTAGCTCAATTTGGAGAAGGTTTACCTGGACAAAATGTTGATCAATTTGTTGCACCTCATGGACTAACTACTGATTCAAAAGGTAGTGTGTATGTAGGAGAAGTTGCTTGGACATGGTGGGGGTCTAAGCAAGAGCCTCAACCTCTAGGAGAATTGATTTCATTAAGAAAATGGATAAAAAAATAATAAAAAGGATACATAATGAATAAAGATAAAAATTATACTCCTGAGCCTTTATGGGCTAAGCTTCCTCATCCCATGAGGTTTCAGGAAGCTACAAGTGTTGCTACTGATTCTAATGATGATGTTTATGTTTTTAATAGAGGAGCTTTTCCATTGATAATTTTTGATAAAAATGGAAATTATAAAAATCATTGGGGTGAGGGAGAGTTTGATAGACCTCATGGTATAAGAATTGATAAAAATGATGATTTATTCCTTATTGATGATATTGGACATATTGTTCAAAAAAGAAAAAAAAATGGGGAAGTTATTTTTACAATAGGTGAAAAAGGAAAACCTGCTAAATGGCAAGGTGGGGAATATTTTAATAGACCCACTGATGTAGCCATAGACAATGAAACCGGAAATATATTTGTTAGTGATGGTTATGGCAATTCAAGAATTCATAAATTTGATTCATCTGGAAAGCATATTAAAAGCTGGGGTAAGCCTGGTTCTGAAAATGGAGAATTTTCTCTTCCTCATAATATAAGTATTTTTGATAATAATAAAATAGCCTTATGTGATAGGGAAAATTTTAGAGTTCAAATTTTTGATTTTGATGGTAATTATATTGATCAATGGCATTTTCATAGACCTATTGCTATTTATTCAGATCAATATTCTAAAGAAATATTTGTAGCAGAAGCTGGAGCTCCTGAAGTTCAAGATGGAGTGCCTAATTTAGGTTTACGAGTGGTAATTGTTAATGAAAATGGAAAAATAATTTCTTCATTTGGAAAAGGAACTTTAGGTGAACAACCAGATCAATTCATTGGACCTCATGGAATATCAGTAGATTCAGAAGGATCTGTATATGTAGCTGAAGTTTCATTTACTGCGTATGGATCAAAGCAAGACCTTCCAAGAGAAGTTGTTTCACTACGAAAATGGATTAGGAGCTAAAAAATGATAGTTGGAGATGGCAAATTTAAATATGAGTTAGATGAAAACTGGCCAAAATCTATTCCTGAATATTGGAATTTAGGCCAATGTGCAGATGTGGATATAGATAAGAATGATGATGTTTGGGTTTTTTCTAGAGGACTACACCCTGTAACGAAATGGTCAAACGATGGAAATTTTATAGGCTCATGGGGATATAAAGGAGATAAAAAAGGAGAATTTAAAGTTGCTCATGGATTAAATATTGATGATGAAGGATTTATATGGCTTACAGATCATCAGACTCATCAAGTTACTAAACATAAACCAAATGGAGAATGTATATTAGAATTAGGAGAATTTGGATTTGCTAATTTTACTCTTACTACTGATGGAACTCTTGGCAATCCATTCAACATGCCTACTGGATCCAGTATTGCGCCAGATGGTAAAATATTTGTTAGTGATGGTTATGGGAACAGAAGAGTTCATAGGTTTTCTAAAGAAGGAGAACATGAAATATCTTGGGGTGAGCATGGTACATCTGAAGGTAAATTCTCAATCGTTCATAAATTAGGAGTATCAAAGGATAATAGAGTATTTGTGTGCGATAGAGAAAATGACAGAATTCAAATTTTTTCTACTGATGGAGAATTATTAGAAATATGGACTAATGGGTTGATAGGTCCTGGTGATGTGTATTTTCAAGATGATATTGTGTATGTAGTAGAACAAGGCGGGGGAAACGGTATGTCCATCTGGAATTTAAATGGTGATTTGATCACTAGATGGAGAGGTGTTCCAGAAGTTTGTGAAGCAGCTCATGGATGCGCAGTTGACTCCAAAGGTAATATTTTTATTGCTGAAATAGGAGAAGGTTTTGTTGGGCAAAGAATTAGAAAGCTTAATAAAATCTAAAAAGCTTCTTTATCATTTGCAATATTACCTAGATCTTTTCTTGAATATGAACCTAGTGACCTAAAATTAAATTCAGTATAATTTTTTATCCATTTCATAGCTATTTTGGAAGAATCTTCATATTTATTTATTTGTGCATCTGAAGGATTATTACCTAGCAATTTAATAATATCCCTTTTTTCATCTATGATTATTTCTTTAACTAGTTTGAAAGAATGTTCCTGTTCAGTATCTTCAGAAAATGATTTATGTATAATCCTTTGAGCAATTTGACCTGTAGAAATTCTAGCAGTTGCTAAATCTTCCATTAAAGCAGGCCTTTTTCCTGGTTTACCAGCTAGCCTATCTATTCCTTTAGCTCCTCTACCATTTAGCCATCCCTCAATATATTCTATTAAGGTCCTAATATTTTGCCTTGTACCTTCTTTTGTTAAAGTACCATTTGGCTTCTCTATTTTTACTGGATAATTATCAGGGTTCTTCATTTCTTCTGTGGGCTTCCAGCCAGATTTCTGTAACTTTTTGAAAGGCTCTGCAGCTGGATCCATATGATAAATATGAGCAACCCATGCTCTAATAAAGCCTTGTTTGGCTTCCCATTCTTTATCAGCTTTTATTGATTTAGCTGCTTCTTTATTCACTTCTTCATCTTTAGATGGTAGAGCTGTTGCCATACCTCCAATTGGTACTGCATTATGCTTTAGACAGACTGCGACTAATCTCCTGAATATATTAGACATAAATTCTGTATTTTGAATAGTTACGTCAAATCTATCTGGCCAAACAAATTCTTTATCATGCATTACATATTCTAAAATACTTGCTTTCAAATCCCACCTAGCTGCATTTAATCCTGCTGCATAATCTCCAAGAGCATAAAGCATTTCTTCCATTTGAAATACTGCTGGTAAAGATTCTATAAGAATTATTGCTTTAATGTTAATATTAGAAATTTCAGATACTGAATTCTTAATTTCAGTAAATAAATTATTATAAAATTTAGTTTCTCTAGCCGATTCTGTTTTAGGTATATAGAAATATACTCCATCGCCTTGTTTATGTTGTTCTCTTCCACCAAAAAAAAGTGTTAGAGCTGTACCCAAAATAGTTGCTGAAATTGGAGAACCGTCTATAGTTATCATTGGTTCGTCTAAGTGTAAACCTCTTTCTCTATGCATGAAAAATGGAATTTTTCCTGGTTGTAACTCATAGTGTTTCCCAGTTTTAGAATTATCGAAAGATAATGTGCCTAAAGTTGCTTGCATTCTATTTCTTGCGGCTAATATGGAATCTTCAAGAGTATGTCCAGCAGCATCTTCATCATCATCTAGATCACCTTCAGCTCTTTCACCACCTGGTCCAGGATTTAATGCATTAATTAACATAGAAGCTATACTTGCAGGTCCTGATATTTCAATTCCTGGAGTTCTAAGATCTTCAGGAAGATCTTTTATCTTCCAATCACTATTTGCATCAGATTTAGCAAGAGGCGTTGGCATTGAACCATTTCTAGCTTTTTTTTGATTTGTAAGCCTATCTTTTCTTATTTCATGGACTTCGTTATTGAATTTATCATGTAAATTAACTAATAAATTTTGAAAGTCTATGGTAAAGATATCGTTACATTCTATATTAGATTGGTAGTGTAATCTATTTGTCAAAGTTATTGCTCCTCTAAATACTTTTGTCAAAAAAATTATACTATTATTTTTTGTTAAATCTACTTAGGAAAACTATGAAATAAGTTCTTTCAAGTCAGAAACATCTCTATCAGCTCTTAGTCTACCTAGAGCTTTTCTTTCTATTTGACGAATTCTTTCTCGTGTAAGGCTTAGATCTCTTCCTATTTCCTCAAGGGTTCTAGGTTTACCATCGGTAATGCCAAATCTTAATTCGAGTACTTTTCTTTCTCTATCATTTAGTTGACTGAGAACTGCATCAATATGACTTCTCATAGATGATTGTGCAGCAACTTCAGGTGGGGTAGGAGTAGAGCTATCTTCAATTAAATCTCCAAGCTCATTTTCCCCTTCTTCTCCAATAGGTGTTTCAAGTGAAACTGGCTCCTGAGCCATTTTTAAAATCTCAGCAACTTTATTTGGTTGCATTTCTAATCTATCTGCCAATTCTTGAATTGAAGGCTCTCTATTATATTCTTGGGCAAGTTCTCTTCTTGATCTCATGATTTTGTTTAATGTTTCTACTACATGAACTGGTATTCTAATAGTCCTTGCTTGATCTGCTATTGCTCTGGTTATTCCTTGTCTAATCCACCAAGTTGCATAAGTAGAAAACTTAAAACCTTTTCTGAAATCAAATTTTTCTATTGCTCTCATTAATCCTATATTTCCTTCTTGGATTAAATCTAACATTGATAGCCCTCTATTTAGATGTTTTTTTGCAACGGATACAACAAGTCTTAAGTTGGCTTCCCCTAAATGTTTTCTAGCTTTTTCGCCTTCTTCTTTTAAAATTTGCAGATGTTGTTTTAAATTATTAACATTTACTTTAGATAATATTTCACCAAAGTTTTTAATAGGTTTTTCTATAATTAAATTAGAATCATTTGTAAACTTTTCCGGTATTAATCTTCTGACTATAGATAGTTCAATTAATTTCTCTTGAGTTTCTTCTAATGGAATTCCCGTACTATCAGAAATATACTTTGCGGCTTGTAAGAAAATTTCATCAACTTTTTGTCCATCAATAATTTCTCTTATACTTGTATTATTAGTTAAATCTGAAAGTAAAATTGATTCCTTAATATTTAGAAATTTTTTCAAAGATTTTATTACGTCAGAAAGATTAGAAATATTTCCTAATGACTTTTCAAGAATAAATAAATTTAAATCTTTGTTTAAATAAAAATCATTAGTGTAATTAAGTTCTTCTTCAGAAAAATCTGATGGTATAACTAATATCTTTTTTAAGTAAATAGAACTTTCTATTGATCTTGCTAAAATAACTTCATCTTTTGCAGAAAGTAAATTTACTTTTCCTATTTCTTTAAGATACATTCTTACAGTATCATTACTTAATTCAGAATCATCTTTAGTTTTTTTTGTATCTCTATTTGATTCTCTTTCTTGTTCCCAATTTGTTAATTCTGAGCTTGAGAAAGATTTAAGATCCTGTTCTTCTTCGTTAGCTTCATCTTCTAGACCGGATTTACCAGATCTATGTATTTTTTCCTCACTATCAAAATCTTCTTCTAACTCATTCTCTTCTTCATTTGATTTTTCAACCAATTATTTCTCTCCTTTTTTTTCCCTCAGAATTACATCTTATTTCATTTGGAGCAAAAAAAGAACCTATATTTAATACAGGTTTTTTGCTTGCCTGTTCTTTATTATGAATGTAATCTAAAAAAAAATATATTTTGTATAAAGAGGACTATTAATGAGTAAATTTAATTTTGATAATATATGGTCAAAAAAATCAACTGATGCACAAAGAATTATTCTTGATCATGCTAAATATGATTTTGCAGTTGCATATCCTCCTTTTGAAGGAATTCCTTTGGATGGTCTTATAGATGGTCTGAGAACTAAAGTTGATGCAGATGCACAAAAAGTTGCAATTGAAATGGCATATTATCCTCATGTACAAGGTGATGAATCTCTTAGACAATTTACTTCAAAAAAACTTTTTGATGATAGAGGTATAAAGTGTGATAAGGAATCATTGGTCTTATGTAATGGTTCAGGTGAAGCAATTGGATTACTTATTCAAGCCTTAATAGATCCTGAGGACTTTGTAATCACAGAGCAATTTGTTTATATGGGAACTACAAAACAATTATCGTACTTTAATGCAAATATTGTAGGTTCTCCAATTGATGACAAGGGTCTAATTCCGGAAAAATTAGAAGAAACTATTATAGATATTAAAACTAAATATGGTGTAAATCCAAAAATGCTGTATACAATACCTGAAAGTCAAAATCCTACTGGTTCTACTTTGCCAAAGCAGAGAAGAATAGAAATAATTGAAATTTGTAAAAAATATGGAATTCCAATATTAGAAGATGACTGTTACGTGGATAATAGATTTATAGGAGAGCCAGAACCAGCTTTTGCATCTCTGGATGATTCAGGAATGGTAATTTATGTAGGTTCTTTTTCGAAATTAATAGCACCAGGTTTGAGAATGGGATATTTTACAGCTAGCGAAGAAGTAATTGATAGAGCTTTATCAGTTAAGATTGGATCCGGGCCAAACCAGTTTACTTCTTATGCTATTGATGGATTTTTAAGAAGTAATTTAGAATCCCATAAAAATGAATATAATAGATTATTAAAAAGTAAAAAAGAATCTATGAATAAAGGTTTGATAGAAGCTTTTTCTAATACAAAAGCAAAATGGTCATCACCAGAAGGTGGTTGCTATACATGGTTCGAAATGACAGATGGGACAAATCTTTCCGAAATTAGGAATGAAGTTTTTAGTAGAGGAGTTGGTTATATAAGCGGAGACACTTTTGCTCCTAATGGAGATGGTCAAAATATGGCTAGATTGTGCTTTGCATTTGAAACGACTGAGAAAAATTATCAAGGTATAAAGGAATTTGCATCAATACTTAAAGATCTTAAAGCTATCTAAGAATCTTTTAAAATATTCATTTCCTCATTATTTCCAACATAAAACCCAACTCTTTGATGCAGATTTAAAGGTGCAATATCTAAGATTCTATTTTTACCATCAGTAGCATCACCGTTAGTATTCTGAGCTATAAAAGACAAAGGATTACATTCATAAATTAATCTAAGTCTTCCAATTCCTGTTACTGGATCAGCAGGATAGGCAAAAATTCCACCTTTTAATAAATTTCTATGAAAATCTGCTACTAATGATCCTACGTATCTTGAGGTGTATTTACCAATATCACCTGATTTTAATTTACTTATCCATCTTTTATCTTTTTCAGTAAATTTATTCCAATTTGATTCATTTACTGAATAAGTTTTTGAATTTCCATGCTTAATATTTTTATGTGTTAGTATTTCTATTCCATCTTTGTCAAAAGAAAACATAGAAGTATTAGTTTTTTCTGAAATACACATTACAGTTGAAGAACCATAAACGGTATAACCCGCTATTATTATATTTTTTCCTTTTTGTAAAAGATTTGCTTCATCATTTTTATCAGAATTCACTTTTTTATAAATTGAAAAAATAGTTCCAATTGTAACTGATACATCTATATTTGATGAGCCATCTAAAGGATCAAAAACAACTATATATTCTGCATCATTATTATTAGGGTTTGGAGATATTATAGATTCAATTTCTTCAGATCCCATTGCAAAAACATTTCCTGTTTTTGAAAGATTATTTATTAATAAATTATTTGCAAATTCATCTAATTTTTCTACTTGTTCTCCTTGAATATTAATTTCACCTGTTTTTCCTATCAAATTATTGATATTTGACTCTCTAATATTTTCAGAGATTTTAAAACAAGTAGAAGATAAAATCTTAATAATCTCTTTTATTTTATTGTCTAAATCTAATACATTAAGGTATTCATTTAAATCACTTTTATTATTTGCCATAAATTCGTCTCGATAAGAGTTTCAATTAATTACAAGATACTATAAATTTTATTGTAATTATATATTGTTTTAATAACTTTTTTGACTCGATTAAGCTGGAGAATTTTTATGGATAAAACTGAATTAAAAAAAATAGCAAATTTAATGGTTTCTCCAAAAAAAGGTATATTAGCCGCTGATGAAAGTACTGGAACTATTCAAAAAAGATTTGATTCTATAGATTTAGTATCAAATGAAATTAATAGGAGGGATTGGAGACAATTACTCTTCCAGTCAGATACATTTTCAGACTACATTAGTGGTGTTATTCTTTTTGATGAAACTATAAGACAGAAAACTTCTGATGGAGAATCAATAGTTGATTTACTTTTAAATCTAGGAGTTATTCCTGGTATAAAAGTAGATAAATCAACACACCCTTTGGCTTTGTTTGAATCAGAAGTTATTACTGAAGGCCTTGACGGATTAAGATCCAGGCTTGAAGAATATATTAAAATAGGAGCTAAATTTACTAAATGGAGATCTGTAATTAATATTGGCAAAAATATGCCTTCTGATTTTGCAATTGATGTAAATTCTTATCATTTAGCTCTTTATGCTGCTCTATGTCAAGATGTTGGATTAGTTCCTATCGTTGAACCAGAAGTGCTAATGGATGGGAATCATTCAATAGAAGAATGTGCTGATGTTACAATAAAAACTTTAAATAAAGTTTTTATGTATTTAAATCAAAGTAATGTATATCTAGAGGGAATAATATTAAAACCAAATATGGTTGTATCTGGTAAAGAGGCTAATAATAGAGCAAATTCTAAATTAGTCGCAAAAAAAACTATAGAAGTTCTAAAAGAGACTGTTCCAAGTGAAGTTCCTGGTATTGCTTTTTTATCAGGAGGTCAAGAAGACCAAGAATCTATTGATAATCTTAATGCTATTAATATTGAAGCAAAAAAAGAAAATGCTCCTTGGCAATTAACCTACTCATATGGTCGAGGTCTCCAATCTGCTCCTCTGAAAATATGGGGAGGAAACTATAAAAATATTAAAAAATCACAAAAAGAATTTGAAAAAAGAAGTTTAGCAGCTTCGTTAGCTAGAGAAGGGTTATATAAATAATGGATTTTAAAAAATTATTAAATGAATCTGATAAAAATCTTGTAAATCACAGAAGAAAATTACATGCTATGCCAGAACTTGGATTTGAAGAGAACAAAACTTCAGACTACATACAAAATGAACTGAAAAAACTGGGAATACCATTTAAAACAGGTTATGGAAAAACAGGAATTATTGGAGTGATAACAGGAGGACTTGGAGAAGGAAGATCTATGATGATCAGGGCAGATATTGATGGACTTCCTTTAGATGAAGAAACTGATCTTGAATTTGCATCAAAAAATGGTTGCATGCACGCTTGTGGTCATGATGGTCATATATCTATTCTTTTAGAAACTGCTAGGGTTCTTCAATCATTAAAAGATTCATTTAAAGGAGAAGTGTTACTTTGTTTTCAACCAGCTGAAGAAATTGTTCAAGGAGCTTTAGCTATGATAGATGATGGACTTTTGAAAGATTATCATCCAGATAGAGTAATTGGACTTCATATTTGGAATCAATTACCTTCAGGTTATGTTGGTGTTAATGATAGCGTTGTTTTTGCATCAGCAGATGCTTTTTTGCTTGAAGTGAAAGGTAGAGGAGGGCATGGAGCTCTACCTCATTTAAATATTGATCCTATTGTTGCTGCTTCTCAAATTATAGCCAATGCTCAAACTATAGTAAGTAGAGAAATAGCTCCATCAGATACTGGAGTTTTGACATTCGGAAAATTTGAATCAGGCTCTGCCCCAAATATAATTCCTGATAAAGTAAAAATTGAAGGAACTATTAGGGCTTATACTCAAGACGTTAGGGAAAAGATTTTTTCTTCTTTGCAAAGAATCAGTAAGTTAGGAGCTGAATCAATGAGATCTACTGCTAACACTGAAATTATGTATGGAACTGGGCCAGTAATTAATGAGCCTGAAGTTGCATCTTGGGTAAGAGATAAGTCTAAAGATGTTATAGATAACTCTTTAGTTGGTATTACTGAACCTGTAAGTGTAGGGGATGATATGGCAGAATTTCTAAATAGAATTCCTGGAGTATATTTTCTACTTGGCGCAAGTGTAGGCAATAAATATCCTCACCATAATACTAGATTTGATTTTGATGAAAAAGCAATGATTAATGGTGTAAAAGTATTTTTGTCTTGTACTTTAGATTTTTTAGATAATTAAACTACTGGTGAAGACCCTCCATCAACATTTATTGCAGTTCCAGTAACATAGCTTGCTTTTTCTGATGAAAGAAAGCAAATTACATTACCTACTTCAGACGCTTCTCCTACTCTACCCATAGGAACATTTTTACCCATAAATTCCCAATGATCTTCTAAAGTGTAATCTGGTTTTTCTATTTGAATTTTTTCAACTTTTGTTCTATGTTGACCACTTTTAAGTAATCCTACACAAACTGTATTTACTCTTATATTTTGACTTGCATATTCTTTTGACCAAGCTTTAGTTAATGAAATACCTGCTGCTCTAGATAATGATGTTGGCTGGCTTCCTCCAGGTGTAGCTTTACCTCCAGGTGTGGTTATATTGATAATACTTCCTGATCCTGAATCTTTCATATCTTCTATTACAGCACGAGCACAAAAAATTGCTCCATAAACTTTTAAGCTTAGGTCTTCTGTTAATGCTTCATTTGTTAATGATTCCAAAGGAGACGCTGAAGATGTACCAGCATTATTTACCAATATATCTATTTTCCCAAATTCATCTCTTACTTTATTTATAGAATTTATAACTGATGATTCATCTCTGACATCTGTAGAAATAGCTAATACTTTTCCTTTTGCATTTTTTTGTATTTCTTTCACTGCGTTGTCTAATTTTTCTTGAGTTCTTGCAAGTATTGCAACGTTAGCTCCTTCTTTTGAAAGAGATATTGCAGCAGCTAATCCTATCCCATCACTTCCACCCGTAATTATTGCATTTTTGCTATTTAATCCAAGGTCCATATTTTTGTCCTTTCAGTTATAATGAGGTAATTCTTAAGAATATATATCAATAGGAATTTTCTTTGAAGCCTCTAAAAGTAAATAAAAGAATTATTCTTGGACCAGGTCCATCATCTGCAAGCCCAGATGTTCTAAATTCTATGTCTAATCCAATTCTTGGATATTTAGATCCAGATTTTTTTAAAATTCTTGATGATGTAAGAGCAGGTCTTAAAAATTTATATAGAACTAAAGATCATGCATTTGCATTAAGTGGATCAGGATCATCAGGAATGGAAGCAGGGCTTACTTGTTTGGCCGAAAGAGGAGATAAAGTAATAATCTGTAGTTATGGTTATTTTTGTGAGAGGCAAATATTAATGGCAGAAAGGTTAGAATTAGAAATTATTCCTATTAGAACTGAATGGGGTAAACAAATGGATCCTTCACTTTTAGAAGATGCACTAAGAGAAAACCCAGATACAAAACTTGTTGTAGCAACACATGCTGAAACAAGCACAGGTGTATTGCAAAATATTGAAGAACTAGGAAAAATAGTTTCAAAAAGTAATGCATTATTTATGATTGATTGTGTTACTTCTATAGCTGGTACTGAAATACTTTTTGATGATTGGAATATAGATTTCAGTTACGCTGGTTCACAAAAATGTCTTGCTTCACCTCCAGGATTATCTCCATGTGCTATGTCAGAAAAAGCTTATCAATATATAAAGAATAGAAAAACAAAACCTTCATCTTGGTATCTAGATTTAACACTAGTAAATGATTACTGGAATAAAGAACACATTCCTCAGTATACAGTTGCTGTAAGCTCAATTTATGCACTTTATGAATCACTCAGACTTCTTGAAGAAGAAGGAATTGAAAATAGATGGACTAGGCATAAAGTTAATGCCGAAAAACTTCGGAAAGGATTAAGTGAGATAGAGCTTAATCTTCCTATTTCTACAGAAGATAGATTAGATCAGCTCACAGTAGTGACTAAGCCGGATCATATTGATGATGTTGAGTTTAGGAATAAGTTGATTTATGACTATAATATTGAAATTGGAAGAGGTTTAGGAGATTTTGCAGGAAAGGTGTTTAGGATTGGTCTTATGGGAGAATCTTGCAAATCTGAATACGTAGATTTAATTTTAGATGTATTCAGAAAAGAAATTTAGTTAACCCCAATATTTTTTTGATTATTGGTTTTATTCTTATGACAGTTATTGCACTATATTTGATCATTGAACGAAGCTTAAGAGATGGCTACTTTCATTTTGTAATATTTATTATTGCGTTTCCTATTTTTTTTTATGGCTTATTTTTAGCTTGGAAGAAAAAATAAAATTATCTAAATCTTAAATTTTTTCTGCTTAATTCACTAATATTTTTACAACCCATAAGCTTCATGTCTCTCTCTAGAGCAGTTTTATATAAACCTAACGCCTTTTCTACACCAGCTTGTCCTGCTGCAGCTAGAGCATAAAGATATAGCCTTCCTCCTGCTACAGCTTTAGCACCTACAGAAAGAGCTTTAAGCATATGAGTAGACCTTTGAATACCGCCTTCACAAATAACATCAATTTTATCTCCAACTGCATCAACAATTTCTGATAATACATCGAAGTTTGCAACCTGACCATCAAGTTGTCTACCTCCATGGTTAGAAACAATAATTCCTGTACATCCTATATCTACAGCTCTTTTAGCATCTTCTACACTCACGACGCCCTTAAGAGCAAAATGTTTACCCCAATCACTTGCTAGTTTCTCAGCATCTTTCCAATTCATAGATTGATCTAACATTGTTGAAAAATATTGTCCTATTGATGTAGAAACATTTGATAATTGAGGAACACTATCTTTAAGTAAGGGTAATTCAAATTTTTCTCTTAGAACATAATTTAATCCCCATATAGGTTTTGACATAAAGCTATACAAACTTCCTAATGTTAATTTTGGAGGAGATGTGAATCCTGTTTTTAAATCTCTTTCTCTATTCCCAGAAGTAATTGTATCTACAGTTAATGCAATAACATCAAAATTTGATTCCTTAACTCTTTCTAAAACTGCATTATTTATTCCATGATCTTTATGATAGTAAAATTGGAACATCTTTGGAGTATCAACTTTACTAAGTTCTTCTATAGGCACTGTACCAATAGTTGATAGGCCAAACATTGTTCCATATTTTTCAGCAGCTTTAGCTACAGCTCTTTCACCATCGTAGTGAAAAAGTCTCTGTAATGCTGTTGGAGAACAATAGAAGGGTAAATCTAGTTTTTTTCCAAAAATAGTTGTAGATAAATCTATATTCTCTACTCCTCTTAGAACATTAGGTATTAAATCAACATCATTATAAGCACTTGTATTTCTTTCATATGTTGTCTCATCTTCTGCAGCTCCATCTATATAATGAAAAATTGGAGATGGCAGCTTTTTTTTTGCTAGTTTTCTAAAGTCTTGAAAATTATTACAGTGTTTAAGTCTCATATTAATTATTTAATTTATTTATTAGTTTAAGATTTTACATACTATTTGTACTGTAAGTACTATTTTCTTTGATTAAATTTTATATTTCAGACATAATTTTATTAAGGATCCAAAATGCAAAGCTATATTTTAAAGTGCTATAAATGTGGTACTATTCAAAAAGATAATTCTATATCTACACTTTACTGCCAAGAAGGTTGTAAAGAATTACTTATTTGTGAAGATATTTCTAAACAGAAAACCAATCCTCTTGAGAGTATAATTCAAACTAAAAATTCTATTTCACTTGGAGAGGGAAATACGCCATTAATAAAAATTAATAAAATTGGTAAAAGACTTGGTCTAAATAACCTTTTTGCAAAACTCGAATATATGTCTCCTACGGCATCATTTAAAGATAGGGGAAGTGCATTAGTAATAAATATTGCAAAAAATGAAAATGTAAAAGAGTTTGTCGAAGACTCTTCTGGAAATGCTGGAGCTTCATTATCAGCATTTGCTGCTAATGCTGATATTAAAGCTCATATTTTTGTTCCAGATTCAGCAGGTAAAGGTAAGTTAGATCAAATATCAATATTTGGAGCAGATTTACATAAAGTAAAAGGTTCAAGAGAAAATTCAACTATTGAAGCAAAAAAATTTTCTAAAGAAAATAATATTCCTTATTTATCTCATAATCTTTCACCTTATTTTTCAGAAGGTATGAAAAGTTTCGCATATGAACTATCTCAAGAATTTGATGATATAGATCATATTATATTTCCAACCGGTAATGGTTCTCTACTATTAGGAACCTGGAGAGGTTTTTTAGATATTAAGGATATAAAAAAAATAAAAACCCCTAAATTTCATATAGCTCAATCAAAAAACATAGAACCAATAGTTGCTTCATTTAATAATTCGAAGTGGGTATTTGACGATAATAAAAAAACATTGGCTTCAGGTATTTCTGTTTCAAATCCTCCTAGATTAAATGAGATAATTGATACAGTAAAATTAAGTAAAGGAACAGCAAATTCTTCATCAGATAAAGAAGCATTATTATGGCATGATTATTTAGCAAAAGATGAAGGAATTTTTAGTGAAATTACTAGTGCATTTTCTTTTTCTATATTAGAAAAACTTGTTAATGATAAAGTGATAACAAAAAATCAAAAAGTAGTGATTCCAATAACTGGATCAGGATTAAAAGAAACTATTCATTAGTATTAAAAGCATTTTTAAATCCATCTATAGACCCTTCTAATACCCAGTCATCAACACTATAAGAAATTCTGAAATATCCTTTTAATCCAAAACCTATACCAGGAACAGTAAGAACTTTGTAATCTTGAAGTTTTTTAACAAATTTAGCATCATCTTTAATAGGACTTTTAGGGAATAAATAAAATGCTCCATCAGGCTTTACACAATCGTACCCAATATCTTTAAGCTGAGTATAAATATAGTCTCTTTTTTTCTTATAAATATTTATATCTACTAATTCATCTTGAATTTCTTCAATTGCTTTTTGCATAATAGCTGTAGCATTTACATGTCCTAAAGTTCTTAAAGAAAAAACTATAGCGTCAAATAATATTTTTTTATCTTTATCTTTTGGAGACAAGGCTATATATCCTATTCTTTCTCCAGCTAATCCCAAATCTTTAGAATGAGATGTAACAATTATTGATCTTTCATGATGAGGAAAAATAAAGGGATATTTTTTGTTATCGTAAATTATTTTTCTGTAAGGTTCATCTGAAATAAGATATATTTCAGATTTAAATTCTTTCTCTTTATTTTTTAGTATTTCTCCAGTTTTTTCTAATATATTTTGTGGATATAAAACTCCAGTGGGATTATTTGGAGAATTGATTATTATTCCTTTTGTTTTATTTGTAATTTTTTTATTAAGGTCGTCTAAATCTGGTATAAACTTTTCATCTGTTTTAACTATTACAGGTTTACCATTATGATTTCTAATGTAAAACAAATATTCTACAAAATAAGGAGCAAAAACAATAATTTCATCCTGAGGGTTTAATATGGATTTTAATATCGCGTTTAATCCTCCTGCAGCGCCTGTTGTAATTATTATTTCTTCATCCGTAATAGGAATTTCTGATTCTTTAGCTAGAGATTTTGCAACTTTTTCTCTAGTTGAGTGAAACCCTTGATTTGGCATATATCTATGAGTACCTGTTTTATTAGACTTTGAAAGTTCAATTAATTTATTTTTGAATTTTTCGGGTGGTTCAAGTAACGGGTTGCCTAAGGAGAGATCAAATACATTTTTTTCACCAAATTGATTTTTTAATTGAATCCCTTCTTCAAACATTTTTCTTATCCAGCTTGATTGTTCTAAAACATCAAATATTGATTTAGAAATACTCATTTTTTACTCTCTACACTTTTGTCTTTAATTACTAAAGTTTCAAAAAATATATCATACCAAGTTCTATTTTTCTTATCTTTTACCATCCACACCACTCCAATTAGAAAAGGAATAGAAGAGAAAATTTTACCTCCTATTTCTCTTGCAAAAGATGCTCCAATCCCTATTTTGTTACCTTCTGGATTTACTACTGAGATTTTAAGTGCCCATTTTCCTATTGTTTTACCATATAAACCAGTTGGTATTACTAGATATGAAAAACATACAACAATTATTACGTAATCAAAGATTTTTGTCTCTATTTCAAATACGTTTTTACCAACTATATTGAAACCAAAATATAGTAATAGAATATAAAATAAATCTACTATGAACGCCATAAATCTTCTCCCTACTGAAGCTATATTTTGCTCTACCTTATTATTTTTTAAATTTTGTTTTTTACTCATATTTTAATGGTATATAAATTTTATTTTTTGTAATGTATTATTTACTAAATAATTGGTTTATAGGAGGCTTAAATTGACAAGATTAGAAGGAAAAGTGGCTGTAATCACAGGGGCAGGGTCAGGAATAGGAACAGCTACAGTGAGATTATTTTTAGAAATGGGATGTAAAGTAGTTTGCTCTGATATAAATGATGAATCTTTAAATGAATTAGAAAAAGAAATTTCTTCTCATAAACCTAATTATGTAATTTTAAATTCAGATGTAACAAAAAGATCAGATTGCCAAAAAATAGTAAATGAGGCTATAAAGAACTGGAATAAATTAGATATTTTAGTGAACAGTGCAGGGGTCTCTCCTAGGAATGCTCCTCCTGATTGGGATTTTGAGAAAAGATGGGATTTTGTTATGGAAGTAAATCTCAAAGGGTCAATGCTAATGTCTTATGAAAGTGTGGAGCAAATGAAAAAAAACTCTGGAGGTTCAATTATTAATTTATCTTCTATAATTGGTCTAGTAGGTTATTCTGACACTTTAGGATTTTCAGATTTGGATAAAAACGGAATTAATGCATATCCTCATTCAAAAGGAGGGGTTATTCAAATGACTAGAGACATGGGGGTAAACCTTGCTAAACACTCTATTAGAGTAAATGCTTTATGTCCTGGTTTTGCTTATACAAATTTAACAAAATCAATAACGGATGATGAGACAATGCACAAAAAATTGATAGAATTGCATCCTATGGGTAGACTTGGAACTGCTGATGAAGTAGCGTATGCAGCATTATTTTTAGCTAGCAATGAATCGTCTTTTATAACAGCAGCAGCAATACCAGTAGATGGTGGATATACAGCAAGGTAAGGAGTATTTATGTTAATAAAAACTAAAACTTTAAGAGAGAGACTTCATGGCGTTGTTTTAAATAAAGGAGAACAAGGGCATGATACAGAAGGTTTGCAAGAAGAGCTTGATAATTTACCAGATAGTTACGATGAGCTTATAAATTTTTCTAAGAAATTATCTAGCTTAAAAATCAGATCGAATTGGTCTTATGTAGAACCAAATTCTATAAATGAAATCTTGAGTGAAATGAATCCATCAAGACCAAAAGGTCAAATCAAGGAAGTAAATCTTGAAGATAGTGCTAAAAGAGTAGAAGCTGCTTTTTTAGGTTCTTTATGTGGTTGTATGTTAGGTAAACCTCTTGAAGCTCAGTTTACAGGTCATGAAATTAGAAAAGCACTTGAAGAAATTGGTGATTGGCCAATGTCAGAATATATTTCAAAAGAAATTGAAGATGTTTTACCTAGAATTCACAGGTCTTTTCCTGAAACTGCAAGAGAATATATAAAATTTGTTGCCCCAGACGATGATATTAATTACACAATTATGGGAATGCTAATTTTAGAAAAATTTGGCCCAGATTTTACTCATGAAAATATGAAAGAGCTTTGGATACATCATCTACCAATAAATACAACTTTTGGCCCAGAAAATACTAAGTTAATACAATCAGGGATAGATCTAAAAATTGATGGGATGCACCGTTCAACTTTTCTTGAAAAAGGAGGAATTGGTCCCAGAGAGATTATACCAACTGATGATCCAGAAGATTTTATAGATATTTTTAATGACACATTAAATCCAGGCGATGAAATGTGTGGTGCTGCAATCAGAGCAGATGCCTATGGATATGCATTCCCTGGAAATCCAGCAATGGCTTCAGAATTAGCATGGAGAGATGCGAGCTTTACTCATAATAGGACTGGTATATATGGGACAATGTTTATAGCTGCAGCTATTTCATGTGCTCAAATTATGGATGATAGAACTGAAATAATTGAAATGGCTTTAAAATTTGTTCCTCAAAAAAGTCGCTTTTTTGAAAGAGTCTCTGTTTGTTTTTCTGATGTAAAGAATTCTAATTCTTGGGAGGAAGCATACGAAAAAATAAGTGATAAATATGGAGAATATGGACATTGTAGAATTTATCAAGAGATAGGAATGTTAATTAATACACTTATTTTTGCAAAAAATGTTGGTCATGGAATTTGTATTCAAGTTAGTCAAGGAGCTGATACAGATAGTTTTGGTGCAACATCAGGTTCTTTGCTAGGAGCGTATTTTGGACCTGGCTTCCTTGATGAAACTTGGATCAAACCTTTTAATGATGATATTCGTACGGGATTAGCCTGGTTTTTTGAGCGATCAGTTTCAAAATTAGCAAAAAGAATGGCTAAACTTCCAAAAACAGTTAGAATTTAATTAGAACATTATAAGAATAAAATTACTAATATTTTAGTGTTGGCACGCCCGACAAGATTCGAACTCGTGACCTCCCGGGTAGAAACCGGATGCTCTATCCAGCTGAGCTACGGGCGCATTTATATTTACTATTATAAAGTTTTTACCTATATTTTGGCAACGCTTATTTTGACCGCACAAGCTTTATACTCAGGAGTTTCTGTTATAAAGTCTACAGCGTCTGAAGTTAAATCATTAGTTCTAGTTTTATCAGGAAAAGCAAAGCTCATAAAGATTGCTCCTGGCGGAGATTTATCAGTTAATTTAGCTTTAGCAAAAACTGTCCCTCTTCTAGACTCTACTTTTAAAAGATCTAAATCTACAATAGAAAGCCTATGTGCATCAAAAGGATTTATTTCAACTAGCTCTTCAGAAATAATTTCATCAAAACCTTTAGCTTTTCCAGTTTGGGTACCTGTATGATAAGTAGATCTTCTTCTGCCTGTTGATAAAACAAAAGGAAATTCTGAGTCTGTCTGTTCAGCAGGTTCAATGTGGTCTACTGGACTAAAAATACCAGCTTCTCCAGATTCAAATTGATCCTTATGTAAATATTCCGTGCCAGGATGGCTTTCATCTGGACAAGGCCATTGAATTCCACCTTCTTGTTCAATTCTTTTATAGGAAATTCCACTAAATAGGGGACTGGTACTACGCATTTCATCCCATATATCTGAGGGTTCAGACAATTTGTGTTTTTTACCCATAGATTCATATAATCCTAAAATTATATTCACATCTGTCTTAGCATTTCCAGGAGTTTGTATAGCAGGTCTAACTCTTTGAACTCTTCTTTCTGTATTTACAAAAGTACCATCTGCTTCAGCAAAACTTGAAGCTGGGAGTACAAGATCAGCCATTTGTGCTGTTTCTGTCATAAATATATCTTGAACTACAAAAAAGTCTAAAGCTTTTAAAGCATGCTCCGCGTGGTTTGCATTTGGGTCAGATACAATTGTATTTTCTCCCATTACATATAAAAATTTAACATCACCTGAAATCATTTTATCCATTGCGGTTATTTTAGTCATTCCTCTTTTACGTGGTATTTTTGAGTCCCAAATTTTTTCAAATTTTTCTATAATACCTGGAGCTTCTAGCTTTTGATACCCAGGAAGATCAGTTGGAAGGCTACCAGAATCTGAAACTCCTTGTACATTATTTTGACCTCTTAAGGGGTTCACTCCAGCATTAGGCATTCCAAAATTTCCACAAAGCATACCCAGGTTTGCTAAACTTTGAACGTTATATGAGCCACATGAATGTTCGGTTATTCCAACTGTGTAGCAAATAGCAGATTTAGGAGAAGCTTTTGCATATTCTTTAGCAGTGTATATTATATCTTCTGGATCAATTCCACAAATTTCTGCAGAATATTCAGGGGTATACATTTTTAGGTGATTTTTGATTTCTTCAAAACCTCTAGTTCTTGATTCGACATATTCCTTAGCATATAAATCGTTTTGGATAATATAATTTGAAACTGCATTATAAAAAGGAATATCAGTTCCTATCCTTATTTGTATATATTTATCTGCCCATTTTGTAAGTTCAATTTTTCTAGGATCCACTACTATTAATTTAGCACCATTTTTTACAGCTTTTTTCATTCTTAAAGAAATTACTGGATGTGTTTCGGTTGTGTTAGAACCTGTAACAAGTAATAATTTAGATCCAGCTAACTCTTCAATAGAATTAGTCATAGCTCCTCTTCCAACCATAATCGACAACCCAGCGACTGTTGGAGCGTGTCAGGTTCTTGAACAATTATCTATATTATTAGTACCAACTACAGTTCTTGCAAATTTTTGCAATAAATAATTAGCTTCAGTTACAATTCTAGCTGAAGCCCACCATACTGTAGAATCAGGTCCTTTTTCCTTTATAGATTTATTTAATTTTTCACTAAAAATTTCATACGCTTTTGTCCATGATATTTTTTCAAAATTTCCTTCTTTATTTTTTAATAAAGGATCGGTTAATCTTTCTTTAGAATTGACAAAATCCCATGATGCAAATTGACCTTTTACACACAAAGATCCTAGGCTTGGTGCCTCAAAATCTGGTGTAGATCCTAATATTTTTTTTCCATCACTTATAAGTTCTATTCCACACCCAACACCACAATATGGACAAATAGATTTAGTTTTGGTTTTTTTTACTTCAGGTTTGATTTCTATTTTTTTATTAGATAATGCACCCGTAGGACAAGTATTAATACATTGACCACAAAATGTACAATCAGAATTCATTAGTTTATTATCAAAGAAAGAGAATATTTTTGAATCTTGTCCTCTTCCATCAATTGTTATTGCAGAAGCTTGTTCCCAATCATTACATATATTAGTACATCTATAACAAGCTATACATTTGTCATAATCTCTTGCTATGAAAGGATTTAAATCTTTTGGCACTTCTCTTATTTTTAATTTTGGAAAGAAATTTGTTGGCTCATATTCCTTTACAGCTTCACTAAACTCATTATTTGTTAGCTCTGTCTTTTTCATACTTTCTTCATCCCAATTAATTTCAGACAAAGATAATTCCAACATGGTTTTTCTATATTCAATCAGTGTTTCAGAGTGTGTATAAATTTCTAAACTTTCTTCAGCCAAGTAAGTACAAGAAGCGACATACTCTAATTTATCATTCGTTTTGATTTCAACTAAGCACATTCTACAAGTGCCTTGAGGACCAACTCTTTCATCATAACAAAGAGTTGGAACAGATTTATTAGATTTTTTTATAGCAGCTAACAATCTGTCACCGCTTTGAACAGTAATTAATTGGTCGTTAACTTTGAGGTTTATAAACTTTGTTTCTATCATAATAATCAGCTTTGTTTCATTTTATATAATTTAAATAGAAAATAAAACAATATTATGAGCATAACAAATATAAGAATGGGTAATCCAAATCCACTGACATATTTTCTTATTTCATAATAGTTCTCACCAAGCTTGTTTCCTATATATATATAAGTGAAAAGTGTTGGTAGTGTTGCTATGAAAGTATAAAATGAATATTTGTAAATATTCATTTTATACAAACCTGCAATAATAGAAGTTAGAGACTTTGGGATTAGAGGAATAAATCTGGATAGTATGACAAATATAGTTTCATATTTATTAAAAAGCTTTTCTTGCTTTTCTAAATCTTTTTCAGTAATAAATAGATATCTCCCATATTTCAATACAAATTTACGTCCTAGATTTTTAGCAATATAATATTCAATAATACATCCTAATGTTGACCCAAAAGTAGCTAAAAGGCTGAGATAAATAATTCCAATCCAATTATCAATTATCATCCATCCAGCTAATGGTAGTAATATTTCCCCAGGTATTGGCAGGGCAGTGGGCTCTAATATCATAATAATAAAAACACCCATGAAATCTAATTTTTCTAGAAAATCATGAATTAAATTTATTATTGTAGTTTCTATATTCAACAAAACAATTTTAGGGTATTTAATATATACATATATATAAAAGTATACAAAAAATATTACAAGGCCCTTAAATGGCTTACATATATATCTTTGATTATTTCATTCAACTTAACAACTTTTCAAAAAATATTTAGAAAAGTTATAATATTTATTTAAATCTATAGGCTTTTATTAAATTAATTAATATTTTTATAAAAACCTATGGATTAATTATTAAATCAATCTTTTTAAAACAACCTTTTTGAACTCATTTTAATAATATGTTTTGAACAAGTTCAAAATAAAAACAATATTAGTTCTAAACAAATAAAGTGTTATGATATACTCATATTTATGGCTTTAGATGTTAAAAAAACAAAAAAAATGGCAGCAGTAGAAAAGAAATATAAGCGTAAGTTAGAAATAATTATTCCTGAACTCGTTAATGAACTTGGTCTTACTGGTGCTGGTAAGCGCATGGGTGTTGGTAAAGCAACTCTTTCTTATTGGATGCTTAAATTAGGCATACAATTTAGGAAAGTTGCATTAGCTCCTGGTGAAACTATTGAAATTAAGAGATTATCTGATTAAAAAATAGTTTTTTTTATTTATTTTTCCTAAAAGATAATTTACCCTTAACGCAGGAGAGGGAAATTTACAATTTAATTCAATTATTTTCCAAATTATGAAATACAAAATTACTTTACTTTTTATTTTTTCAATATTTTCAAGTTTGTTTGTATCCTGTCGTGAAGTTACGGACGACCCTTCAATTCCTGTAGTATTCCAACCAACTCCTGCAACCACAGAAATGGTAATGGCTGGTGCTGCGCCAATAGTAGAAGTTATTATAGTTGGAGATTCAGCAGCGGGTGCTGAGTGGTTTTTATCTGAAGGATGTAATGCATGTCATTCTACAGGTGCTGATAAGCTAGTAGGGCCAGGACAGCAAGGGGTTTATGAAAGAGCTGCTACTAGACCCGGCTATAACACTCCAGAGCAATACATTGCATCTTCTATAAAATACCCCGGTGAGTATGTAGTTGAAGGCTATTCTAATTTGATGCCAGCTTCATGGGAAGAGGCAGAAAAACAAGAAATAGCTGATATAATTGCCTACTTAAAGACTTTGAAATAATAGTTTCTAGCTATTTTATAGCACAAATTATTTTCTAGCTATAAGCCCCGCTTGATAACCTGCAGAAAAACCAGCGTCTATATTAACTACCGAGATACCAGGAGCACAAGAGTTGAGCATTGTAAGTAGTGCAGAGTAACCTTTTTCTCCAGTCCCAAAACCAACTGATGTTGGAACAGCTATTACTGGCTTATCAACTAATCCAGCTACAACTGTAGGTAAAGCACCTTCCATGCCAGCTACAACAACAATACAATCAGATTTTTTAATAATTTCAATTTTTGAAAGAATTCTATGTATACCTGTTACCCCGACGTCATTTATCAATTTTACATTAGCACCTAATAAAGAAGCTGTTATCCCCACTTCTTTTGCAATTGGAATATCTGAAGTTCCTGCACTAACAACATTTACACTACCATTTAATTCTATTTTCTTTTTAGATGACCAAATCATTTTAGCTTCAGAATCAAACTTTGCTTCGGGTATGTATTTTAAAACTTCTTTATAAGTTGCATCATTAGTTCTAGTAATTAGAAAAATATTTGAATTATCATAAATTTTTTTTGCAATTTTTGCAGAATGTTCAGGAGTTTTAGTTTCTCCATAGATTACCTCTGGAAATCCAGTTCTTTTTTCACGATCATAATCTATTTCAGCAAATTCTTTAGTATTATCTTCTTTTTTTATATTCATTGTTTTATTTTACAATAATAAAGTTATAAACTAATCTGATTATATCCTTGTAAATTAATATGTAAATTTTATACTTTATGTATATATTAATTTTTTAGAAAAGGATTTATAAGGTACGTGTATGAAGTTAAGCTGTATACAATCAAATTTAAGAAAAGGTCTTACAATTGTTAGTCGAGCTGTTGCAACTAGATCTACCATCCCTGAAACTCAAAACGTCTTAATATCTACTGATAATGGTAGATTAAGACTAACTGCTACAAATTTAGAAATTGCTATAACTACATGGATTGGAGCTCAAATTGAAGAAGAAGGCTCAGTAACTATACCTGCAAGAATGTTGTCAGATTTTATAAATTCTTTGCCAGATAAAAAAGTTGATATAGAAATGGTTCCTAACCCTATAGGATTAAAAATCCATTGTGCTAATTTTGATGCACAAATGAATGGAATTGATCCTGAAACTTATCCCCCAATTCCTAAAATTACTGATGGACCAAAAATATCTATAGCTTCCTCTGATTTCAAAAGTTCTCTTTCCAGAGTTAAGTTTGCTGTAGCAAGTGATGAATCTAGACCGGCTTTGACTGGAGTAAAAGTAGATGTAAAAGATAATCAGTTTACATTGGCTTCAGCTGATGGCTTTAGGTTAGCTATTGAGACAGGAAGTTGTGACTCATCAGTAAATGAAGATGTTTCTGTAATAGTACCTGGAAGAACTATGAATGAGATTTTCTCATTATTAGGCACAGATAGTGGAATGTTAGATATGACAGTTACAGAACAAAAAAGCCAAGCAATGTTTAAGTTTGGTGACATAGAAGTTGTAACACAATTGATTCAAGGTAATTTCCCTGATTATGAAAGACTAATCCCCTCAGAAAAAGGAACTATATGTAAAGTTAATCGCCAAGAAATCATACAAGCAACAAATGCTGCTTCAGTTTTTGCAAGAGATGGATCAGGTATTATTAGAATGGTATCTGAAACCGTTGATAATGAAGGTTCTGTAAGAATTATGTCTCAAGCGGAAGAGCTTGGATCGAATGAAGCAAGAATAAAGGCAGAAATTGAAGGTGAAGAAACTAGAATAGCATTTAATTCTAAATTTCTTGGTGAGATATTAAATGTTTTAGATGGTGATGAAATAGAGATTGAAACTATGAGCCCATCATCTCCAGGAGTATTTAAATCAGACTCTAATTCTGGTTATATTCATATAATAATGCCGATGTTTGTGCAGTGGTAGGTGTAATTACAGATGGTTGTGTCTCAATTCGTATTTGATTTTAATTTCCAAATTGCTGATTTTTTTTCGTCAGTTATAATAAAAATTTCTCCTTTAGAATTTATATCAACATCTCTCAATCTACCTATTTCATCTTTAAAAATAATTTCTTTGTCAATAATTTCTCCTTTATCTATTTCTAACTTGAGTAAAAATTTATACTTTAAAGAAGTAATTAGTATATCTCCATTCCAGTCTAAAAATTCTTCCCCAGAATAAAAAACAAGATCGCTCGGAGCAATTGATGGAACCCATGATAATATTGGAGATTTAAATTTTTCAGAAAAACTTTCCCCATCTCCTATTTTAGTTCCACTATAATTAGTGCCACCCCATCCAATTTTATCCCAACCATAATTTTCACCACCTTTAATCTTCCCTAAAAAATCTCCACCTTTTGCTCCATGATTAGTTATAAATATTTCACCTTGAGGAGATAAAGCCATACCTTGAGGATTTCTCACACCTATCATAAATATTTCTTTCAAAGAATTTTGATTATTATAGGGATTTACAGGTATAGATCCATCTAAATTTATTCTAATTATACTGCCAGTATGAGACATTAAATCTTGAGCAGCTGCTCCTTGTCCTCTTTCTCCAATTGAAGCATACAAATAATTATCTTCAATAACTAATCTAGATCCAAAATGTACTCCATCTTTATAGTAAGGTTCAGATTCAAATAATAATTCAAAATTTATTAAATCTGTATATGGTTTTAACAATTGCCCTCTACCTATCGCGGTAGTTAATTTATTATTTGAATCTTTTTTACTAAAAGTTAGATATAAAAAATCTTTATTTTTTTTTATATCTAGTAATCCTCCTTGACCATGCTGTATAGATGGAACTTGATGATTAATATAATGTGATTTATTGTTATCTAAATTTATATATATTAAATTTCCATTTTTTTCTGAAATAAGTAATTCGTTATCATTAATAAAATCAATAGCCCAAGGATTATTAAAATTGATATTTAAATTAATTTTTTCTAACTGAATAGTAGTTTGATCTAATAACTTATAATTTTCATAATTACTTATTATGTTATTAGTAGATTCATCAGTTACTTTTGTACAACAAAAAAATAAGAAACATAAAAAAAATAAACCTAAAAATTTTTGAGTTTTTATATACATATTTAAATAATAATCCTTATTTAAAAAAGTAGTTATGATTTCTTTGTATCAAACTTTTTAAAAAAGTTAATTACTTGTGTCGGATTATTATTTTATCTAAGTATAGATATAGGTTATTAACAAGGGTGACCATGTCGACACATGGCATAGACTCGGCATATAACAGAGCAGAAGTGGGTACGGTATAATATTGAGAAAAATACTTAAGGGAAATTTATGGAACTTATAGAAATAGCTCAGCTAGTTACAGGTGTTGCAACTTTGCTTGTAGCTACAGTTCTTATTTGGCAAATGATCATTCAAAAACGAACTTTAGATATTGCTCATAATGATGCAGATTCTAATGTGTCTCTTATGGCAATGGATACTAGGTCAAGAACTAATGAATGGTTTGCAGAAAACTGTACTCCAGAAATGGCAGACAAGCTAGATAAAGGTCTAGATACATTTACAGAAAAAGAGAAATTAGTAATCAATACTTATTGGAGAAATACTATGAGAGTTCTCTCAACTGAATGGAGATTAGGTAGATTAACTGACCAAAGATGGTATTACAAAAATACATTTAAGAATGAGGGTATGCTTCATTTAAAAGCTTTTAGAGATGTTTATAATAGCAACGCTCTGGGTAGAGATCTAAGTAAACAGTATGCATCAGCTTATTCTGGAATGAGAGATTTAGGAATAGAAGCATATGAAGAAGTTACAGGAGAAGTTATAGATAGAGAAAACAACTAAATAATGGTAATTCATTCGATTTTATTAAATAATTAATAAATAGTATTATAAGAGTTATGATAAAGCTATTAAGAGATAAAACTAGAGATAAATTTTGTAAATTACTTTCTGATATAGGATTAGAAGCTGAAATGGCTGAAAGAAATATTATTGAAGAAAAATTATTCAATCCTTGGCATAGAAGAAGTTTAGGTGTCATAAAAATAAATTCAGAATCTCTTATAAAATATATAAATATAATCAAAAAACCGGGAGGTAAAAATAATCCTCCAAGATGGTGGATATATTTTGCAGTACCAGCTGATACGTCAAAGTCCCAAGAAAATTCTATTGAAGTAAAATCCATTCGAAATAAAACATTCCCTATTTTTGGAAAAGTTAAATCTATAAATTGGCAACATAATAGTTATAGTAGAAATCTAGCGGATATATTCAGTAAAGACTCTGATATCAATGAACTTGCAATGCAACTTGGCAATATTAAAGTACAAAGTTTACATGAAGATTTTTCAGGTTATTCCATTGAATTAGAGTTTACTAGATCCCTATTTCCATTAATTTCAGCGCCAAATATGTCTATAAGTATTAATCAATGGAATACTTTTAATAAAATTTCAAAATTATTACTTCAGGAAAATTGATCAATAATATCGAATTTTTTTATGAAAAAATCTAAAAAAATTATTTGGATAACATTAAACATAATTTTATTTATTATAGCGATATCATATTTGGCAATAATAAATAGTGTTGAAGAACCTTTTGAAGAACAAGGTAGAGAAAAAGCTACAACTACAGGAGAAAGTGTAATTAATCTAATGAAAACTAAAAATTATTTAGTCTTTACTTAGCCATTTTTTTACACTTGGTATTCTTGATATATAAGCTATTAATAATCCAAAACTTATTGTACCAATAAGTAAAATTAAAAAATTTACTTCAGTATATCTTCCTAAAGCTACAAGTATCGCATCTTCTATAAAATGAATAATGCTTATTAAGATTGCTATATAACTAAATTTTTTCATATTTTAAATTTATATTATCTGTCTAGAAATCTACTGATCAATCCAACAACAAGAACCAGGAATAATTTCGCTTATGCCGACTTCTTTGTGTTCATTATCTAATCTAAGTATAGATATGGTTATTAATAAGGGGTGCATAACTCGGCACTCGGCATTAACTCGACATAATGCCACTTCTATTAGGTGGTATTAATGTGGTAATGGCTATAATAAAAAGTTCTTAAAACTAATCTTTTGAACTAGAAAAAGATCTTAATGTAATAAAAATCTTTAATACTTGGTGTATGGTTTTGGTTAT